>Ga0066662_10001791_pt1 | contig 10025 bp, 9 predicted proteins | sample GraSoiAngelo_111_FD_133939 | JGI IMG/M metagenome (GOLD analysis project Ga0066662, IMG submission 133939) | Grasslands soil microbial communities from the Angelo Coastal Reserve, California, USA - 14_0903_12_40cm | ecosystem: Environmental > Terrestrial > Soil > Grasslands | place: USA... | reverse complement strand
CCGCCGTCGCGCCAAGGGCGCCTCGCCCTGTTGCCCGCACTGCTCGCGGGGCTCTCGGCCCTTGCGCCGCTGCGGCCCGAGCCGACCCCGCCCGCCACCGTCTGCGGCCGCGTCCTCGCCGGGGGGGCGCCCGTCGCCGGGGCGCGCGTCCGACTCAAGGCGACCGACCGGGCCACGCGCACCAACGAGCGCGGCGAATTCCGCCTCGCCCGCGGCCGCGGCGTGCGCGTCACCGCCTGGAAGGACGGTTTCCTCATCGCCGGCGCCCGGGCGGCGGCGCCCATACCGAGATTGCCGCCAGCCCCTGCCATGTTCTCGATGTAGAACTGCTGGCCGAACTTTTCCGACAGCTTGAGCGCAATGAGCCGAGCCACCACATCGGTCGGCCCCGCGGCCGCGAACGGTACGATGATCTTGACCGGCCGATCGGGATATCCCGCGCTCTGCGCAAGTGCGGGGGCGGCAAAGAGAAGCCCCACGCAGACGGCGAGCACACGGGCGTTCGCGTCGGTCACTCTCATGAGCGTTCCCCTTGGTTTTCGGGCGATGCTGTTGCGAGCGGGTCATGCACGATAACCCGTTCCAACGAGCTCCTGGCGCGACCGAATGTCGTACGTGGCGATGACCGGGTCCAGCGCGGGCAGTTCGGAGACGATCCTTATCTCGCCTGTGCCGCCACCGCGCTGAATGTCGCCGATACTTATGGAAGCTCAGATATGAGCTTTTGAAATTCGGACTGAGGCCAAATGCGAGCGGTCCGGGTGCGTACGCTTCCCTGCGAGCCCAGCGCAAGCGCGAATTTGGCGACGTTGTCGCCGTTGGGGGTATCGAGGATGACCAACAGATCGCTGTCGCCCGACGTAAGATAGACCTGTTTGATCTCAACTCCCACTTTCTTGGCCAGATCCTGAGCGGCTTTGGCTCGCTTGGGGGCATCCTTGATCGAACGGATTCCCTGGTCGGTCCAGTTGAGCGAACACATGAATGTGGGCATGCGGTCCTCCGTGTGGCTACCCTGAGACATCGCGGCCCGCCACGGCGGGCGGTCGTCAACCTCTGGGTTGTGAAGCGTGATGGAGACGCCAAAAAAACGGCGGTCTTCCGAAAGATCGTGCCTGCCGACGGCACTATGGCTACCTGTTGACCCGAACGGAATTTCGGCACGTTCCGTTACGAAAGGGCAGCTCATCAAAATGTTACACCGCGCCCCCAGCGGACGAAAGGCGGGAAAGAAGCGGCGGATTGGCGCCGAGTACGCCATCGAAACCGATCCGCTTCGCCCGAAACGGTCCCCCGATTTCGGAAAAAGCCAGAATCTAATTCCCGCTCGCTCCGAGGCCCTCGATCATCGCTTGGCATTGTTCAGATAAATCGGCATACCGGCGGCAAATGGCCTGGACGGCTACGAGCACTTGGCTCCGCGGTGCCAAGGTGAAAAACTTTTCGGTTTCCTCGCTGATGGCTTTCAGCAGCTCTGCGTGATTGACCGGAAGACGTGGGCAATAACTCGCTTGAAATTTTCTGAATGCGTCCTCGGCATGATCGGCCGAGGTGTAAGCAACCAAACAGAGGGAATTGGTGTTCACCCAGGTTTGGTCCTTGCCGCAAGTGAGCCTTTTGCTCGTGATCTCGCCTCGCCCCGCGCTGTTAGCGCTGCGTACGATCCTGAGATTCGGACACTCGCAGACCGTCGATCCCGGACTGAATGTTTGACCTGCATATTCGCAGGTTTGCGCCGACGCAGTTGCGCCCCACTGAGTGAGAACACAAATCAGCGTGAGAAGGCTTGCGATCTTGGGCATTTCTGCCCTCCATGCGTCGGAAGCGCGAATAGGAGTTGGGGCTCCAGCCGAAGAAGGCGGACGCCGTTGTCATCGTTTCCGATTCGCTAATCGCTGGCCAGTCGAAAATCGAGAGGCCACAGGTATCTACCGATGGTCTCTAAGTTGCCGGTCGTAAGTCAAAAGCGCGTCACAGCTTGGATAGTTCCAGCAGTTGACGATCGCCGACCCAGGTCTTCGCGAGTTCTGCTTGCGCCTTACGCGCCGCCTCGGCGTCGCCGCGCGTCCTATACAGTTCGGCGAGCCCATAGTGGGACCAGCCGTTATTCGGCGCACGCGCAAGGGCGCGCCGGAACTGACCCTCCGCATCGTCGAGTCGGCCCGACTGCATCAACGCGACCGCTAGCGATTGACGCACCGGATAATACCAGTATGGCGGCTCCATGTAGGGCAGCGTCTCCTGTAATCCCGCCGCCTGCTCGAACCGCTCGATCGCCTTATTGGCATCGCCTTGCGCCAGGGCGACGCGGCCCTCGATCACGGCCCGCGCAAGCTCGAGCACATCGGATGCGGGAATGCCCGCCGTCTTGAGCAGCGAGAAGTCGGCCGTGTGTTCGAGGGTTTCGATAGCGTTCGCCTCGGCGGTGGCCGCGCTGAAATCACGCCGCGCGACATATGCGGTCCCGCGCGCGTAGTGCCACATCGCCTTGACGTACGGAATGGCCATTCCCGGATCGGGCAGCGCGAGGATGACTTCGGGCGTGCTGAACAGGGCGTGGGCGAAGTACGGCGCTGCCTTCACCGGGTGCGCGCCCGGGATGGCGAGCGCGGCCTGGTCGGGGACGAGGCCGCGCAGTTTCTCAGCCGCGGCAATGCCGGAGGGCCCGTCGCCCGCCATCAGCGCCGAAGCCATGACGAAGTGCACATTGTGCGGGTAATAGCCCAACCGATAGACACCCATCGGCACCTCGTTCGCAGCCAGGTATGTTTCATCCACCGCCACAGCGGTCTTGTTGTCGCCGAGCGCGTCGAGATAACGGCCGATGCGGTAATAGATGTGGCTCGGCATGTGCACGAGGTGGCCCGCGCCGGGAACGGCGCCACGCAAACGGTCGGCGTAAGGCTCCGCGCGCTTCGGCCGGTCGGAGGCCTCGACAGCATGGATGTAATAGTGAATGGCGCCGGGATGATCGGGATCCCTGGCAAGCACGCGCTCCAAAGTCGGCACGATCGGCGTGCTTTGAGGGTTCGGCTCTCGTCCGCCCGGCTGCCAGTAGTCCCATGGACTGAGATCCATGACCGATTCCGCGTACAGCACCGCGATGTTGTCGTCCTCCGGGAATTGCGCCGCGACGTTGGCCATGGCGGCGGCATAGGCTGCATCCAACTGTGTCCGGTCCGCCTTCGCGTCCTCAACATATCGCGCCGACAAGGCCGTAATCAGCGCCTGCTCGCGTGGGCTTGCCTTGGCGGCGAGGGTCCGCGCCTTCTGCATTGCGGCGAAGGCAGGCGCCACCGCTTCTTCCGGCATCGGCAGGTTGATGTTGGGCCCGAGCACCAGCGCCTCGCCCCAGAAGCACATCGCGCAGTCGGGATCGAGCTTCTGCGCCTTACGGAATGCGCGCTGCGCCTCCTCATGATTGAAGGCATAGGTCAGCCGCAGTCCCTGGTCGAAATAGACTTGCGCCGCTGCGCTCGAAGTCGTGACTTTGTATGACAGCGAGCCGAGTCCGTCCCATACCGGCGGATCGCTATCCGCAAATGCCAGCGCGGGCGAAGCGGCGTTCGTCTTTGCCTGCGGCGCCTCGGTCTGCGCCGCAGCCACGCGGATCATGCTCCTTGTCACGGCGCCGACGGCCTTCGTGGGCGTGTGGCAGAGGAGAAAATCCAGATCATTCCATTCGGAGGCCGGCATGATACTCGTCGGGGCCGCATTCGCGGACGCGAGCCGGGCACCTTCGAGTATGCGCTCGCCGTTGGCGATCAACAGCGCGAGCCCGCCTGCAGACGCTGCTGCACAGGCGACGAAAAGCGACATCCGCGACCGAATCAACGGCTTCATGATGTCCTCCAAGCAAGGTGCAAGGAGCGCGTCGCTTGCGCGACTCACTCGGCTAGATTCGCAATTGCGCCCTCGACCGCGTCAGAGTTAGCGCACTCGCCCTCCACCTCGCAAGCCGGCTACGGGCAGTCGCCCACGCGCTGTCCTTCGACCGATGTGCGTATCGATTGCATGAGGCGGCCCAGCATGAACGACCGCGCGGTGATGACGGCCGTGTAGTGTTCGGGACTGTCAAATATGAATTCTCCCGCCACGTCCATGTCGATCTGGCCGGTGCATTGCAGGCGCCATTTCAGCCGCTGCGGCGTGCTCTCATGCTCGACACGCTCGCAGGTCGAGTTCGTCGTGCGGCTGATCGGACTGAACGTCGTGTCGAGATCGGCGACCGCCTCCGGCGTCAGACAACGAATGCTTTGTTGAGGCGGGCCCGCGACGCCGTCGATTTCAGGGGAGTTGGTGGTTTTCCACTGGCCGGCGCGCAATCCGTCGGCAGCGCCGGTCTGGGCGGCTGCAAGAATAAGCGCCACGGCAAGCCCGCACCCGCGTGCGCAATGAAGATCCAAAGCACTCATCGATGCGACATTCCCAATGTCCAAGTGGAGTGGATGGATGATAACAGTGTCCTCGGTCCCGCCGGAAGGCTGCCGGGCGCAAAGACACCCTGAAAAATCATCTGATTTTGCGAACCGTCATTGCGCCTTGATGTTGGCCGCGCGAATGACCTTCGCCCATTTGTCGATTTCCCATCTGATCCGGTCGGCGAATTCCTCGGGCGTGCTGGCGATCGACTCGAAGCCAAGCGCTGAAAGACGCTCCCGCACGTCCGGCAGCGCGACGATCCTGACGATTTCGCGATGCAAGCGGTCGACGACGTCGTGCGGAGTCCCCGCCGGGACCAGCACGCCAAGGATAATATCGGATTCCTGACCAGGCGCGCCCGCTTCCGCGAGCGTCGGCACATCCGGCAGCGCGGGCGAACGCCGCGCGCCCGTGACGGCGAGCGCGCGGACCGTGCCTTGCCTGATATGTCCGGCGGCGGTGGAGATGGAGGTATAGAGGATCGGCGTATGCCCGCCGATGGTCGAGGTGATCGCTGGCCCGCCACCGTTGAAGGAGACGGCCACGAGATCGAGCCCGAAGGCCTGCTTGAGCATTTCGCCGGCGAGGTATCCGGGTGTCCCGAGCCCCGCATGGGCGTAGCTGTACTGACCCGGGCTGGCTTTCACCCAGGCGACGAGCTCCTTCACGCTGGCGGCGGGAACGGAGGGATGCACCAGCAGCACTTGCGGCGATACGCCGACGAGCGATACCGGCGCGAGATCGCTCGTGGTATCGAAGCCGAGCTTGGCGAACAGGCTCGGATTGACGACGAGGGTGCTGCTGATCACGAGGACGGTATAGCCGTCGGCCGCAGCCTTCGCTGCCAGCGCGGTGCCGATGTTGCCGCTGCCACCGGGATGGTTCTCCACGTAGAACTGCTGGCCGAAACCTTCCGATAGCTTGGGGGCGAGCACACGTGCCACCGCGTCGACCGGGCCGCCCGGTGCGAATGGCGCGATCATCCTGACCGGCCGATCGGGATAAGCGGATGTCTGCGCGAAGCTCGCACCTGCGACCAGAAGTGCCGCGAGGCCGAGCGCGATCCCCTTCATCTCAAGATTTCTCTTTGCGTGCCGATCTCGTCTCAACCCGTGTAACGGCGTTCAATCGGCCTTGATATTCGCCGCGTGCACGACTTTGCTCCATTTGGCGATCTCGAGCTTGATGCGCGCGCCGAACTCATCCGGCGTATTGGCGACCGGAGCGAAACCCAACGTTTCCAAACGCTCCTTGACGTCAGGTGTAGCGACCGCCTTGGCGATGTCGGCGCGCCAGCGGCCGATGATGTCCTCCGGCGTGCCAGCCGGTGCAACGATGCCGGTCAGCGTGTCGCTCTCAAGATCGGGAATGCCCGCTTCAGCGTTGGTCGGCACGTCCGGCAGTGCCGGCGAACGTCTAACGTTGAGCACCGCCAGCCCGCGCAATTTGCCGTCCTTGATATTGGCCATGGCCGGCGGCAGCGCCGTGAACGCAATCGGGGTATGGCCTCCGATGGTGGAATTGACCGCCAGCGCGGCGCTATTGAACGGCACGGTGACGAGGTCGAGTTGATATTGTTGCTTGAACAGTTCACCGGCGAGGTGCGGCGTCGAGCCGGTGGAGGGCTGGGCAAAGCTGTATTGGCCGGGATGATCTTTCACCAGATCGACAAGTTCCTTGAGCGATTTGGCGGGAAAGCTGGGATTGACCGAAACGACGTTGGGGGAGGCGGCGACCAAGGTGATCGGCGAAAAGTCTTTGATGGGATCATAGGGGACTTTCGCATACATGCTCGGATTGACCATGAAGCCCGTGCTCACCACGAGAATCGTGTAGCCGTCGGCCGGCGCGCGTGCCACCGTGGCCACGCCGGTGTTGCCGCCGGCGCCGGGAATGTTTTCGGTGTAAACCTGCTGCCCCCAGATCTCCGACAATTTCTGCGCGACGATACGCGCGATCACATCGGTCGGCCCGCCGGCCCCAAAGGGCACGACCAGTCGCACCGGCCGTGTGGGATAAGTCTGCGCCGAGGACTCGCCGGTGGTAGCCAGGAGCGAGAACAGCGCGGCGACGAATACGAGAGCACGCAAAGCCGCCGCCATGGCATCCTCCCTTGATCCTTTCATTGCTGCTATCATCGCTGTTGCGCGTCGCGCAGTAAACAGCCACTCCCGCGGCCACTGCCCACAGCACCGCGAGCTCGCCACAAGCAAGCTCTTCGAGCCCCTCTCAGAAAAGGTATCTCCATGACGCCCAAGAAAATCACACGCCAGGACCTGCGCGACGCGGCCGAGAAATACAAGAACTGGGGCAAGTGGGGGCCGAACGACGAAATCGGCACGCTCAACTATACGCATCCGGAAGACATCATCGCGGCGGCAAGGCTCGTGCGCAAAGGCAAGGTCATCTCGCTTGCGCTCAACTTCGACCACACTGGCCCGCAGGGCGCCAAAAGCAATTATCCGGCGATGGGGCGCACCAATCCGATCCATACCATGATCCGCACCGGCACCGATGCCTATTCCGGTGTGCTCGACAAACGCGGCATCCGGGCCGCTGATGACATGGTGACCATGCCGCTCCAGTGCGGCACGCAATGGGATGGGCTCGGTCACGTCTTCTACGAAAGCCACATGTGGAACGGTTACGACTGCCGCGAAGTGACCTCGGCCGGCGCGCAGAAGTGCGGCATCGAGAAGACCAAGAACAAGATGGTGGGCCGCGGCGTCTTCCTCGACGTCGCGCGCGCGCTCGGCAAGGAGTCGCTCGAGGATGGTTACGGTATCACCTGCGAGGATCTCGACCGCACAGCCGAAGCGCAGGGGGTGACCGTCAAGCGCGGCGACTACGTCGTCGTGCGCACCGGCCAGATGGAGCGCTGCCTCAAGGTCGGGAGCTGGGACGGCTATCCGGGCGGAGATGCACCGGGCTTTGCGTTCGACACCCTCGAATGGGTGGCACGCACCGAACTCGCGGCGCTCGCAAGCGACACCTGGGGATGCGAGGTACGGCCGAACAACACCGAAGGCGGCATCAACCAGCCCTGGCATTGGATCACGATCCCGATCATGGGCATGACCATGGGCGAGATTTTCTATCTGAAGGACCTCGCCGATGATTGCGCGGCCGACAAGGTTTACGAGTTCATGTTCGTGGCACCGGCGATACGGGCGCGGTGGGATCGCCGACCAATCCGCTGGCGATCAAGTGACCAGCGACCCACACCGAATTAGGTGCCCTGCCGGAACCGCTTCAATGACATCGCCGAGAGAGAAACATGAATCTTGCCATCAATCCGCTGATCGCCATCGGCGTCGTTGCCTCTACGGCCGCGACCGACGCGGCCTACGTGTTCTTCAACGCCGCGGTGACCAGCAGGCGTCGGGTCTGGGCCGCGAACTGGAGCGCGATCTGGTACATGCTGTCGGCCTTCGCGGTGATCAGCTACACGGACAACGCTGCCTACGTCGCGTTTGCGGCGCTTGGATCGTGGCTCGGCGCTTTTGCTTCGGTGACCTGGCTGCATCGCGGGGGCAGCCTTGCCCTGCCGCGGCATGATCCGCCGTAACGCTTGCGCCTGAACCCTGACGTTTCCTCATGTAGGCCGGAAGGTTCACCATGCTAGGACACAACCGAAAAATGAGTGGGGCGGAATGCCTTGCCGACATGCTCAAGGGCTACGGCGTCACCCACGTGTTCCATGTGCCGGCGGTGTTGCGCAAGACCATGGCCGTGATGGAAGGCCGCACCGAGATCAAGCGCCTTCACGTCCATGGCGAAAAGGCCGCAGCCTATATGGCGGACGGCTACGCGCGCGCATCGGGCAAGCCCGGCATATGCGCCGCGCAGGTGATCGGCGCGCTTAATCTCGCGGCCGGCCTGCGCGACGCTTGGCTGGCGCACTCGCCGGTGATCGCCATGACCGGTGGACGCGAGCCGAAGACCAAGTTCCGCAAGGTCTACCAGGAGATCGACGACGTCCCGGCGTTCGATCCGGTGACCAAGTTCAATGCCACGGTGGACGACGTGGCGCGCTTCCCCGACATGGTCCGACAGGCGTTTCGCGTCGCCACCTCGGGCACGCCCGGGCCGGTGCATCTGCAATTCCGCGGCAACGAAGGGCAGATCGACGCCGAAGAGGCGGAGATGGAACCGTTATGCGAGCCGCAGTTTGCGCGCGTGCCCCCGTACCGTCCGATGCCTGACGATGCGAGCGTGATGTCTGCGCTCAAGCACTTGCAGGAGTCGCAACGCCCCGTGATCGTCGCAGGCGGCGGCGTGCGCGCCTCGGGCGCGTCCGCCGAACTCGTAGCGCTCGCGCAGGCGCTGCAGATCCCGGTCGCGACCTCCCTCAACGGCAAGGACGCGATTCCCGGGAATCACCCGCTTTCGGTCGGCGTTGTCGGCACCTATTCGCGCGAGAGCGCCAACCGCGTGGTCAACGGCGCCGATCTCGTGTGCTTCATCGGCACCGAGACCGGCGGCATGACCACGCATTTTTGGGCGGTGCCGAAGATCGGCACGTCGGCGATCCAGATCGACATCGACCCGGAGGCGATCGGCCGCAATTATCCGCTCCTCGCCGGGGTCAACGGCGATGCCAAGGTCACGCTCGCGCGCATGCTCGGCGCGGCCGATCGCGCCAGCGCCGGCAAACGCAAAGCCTGGGTCGAGGGCGCGCAAAAAATCTGCAAGGAATGGTCCGCGAAGTATCAAGCGGCCCTGAGCTCCGACGCCGCACCGATCCGTCCCGAACGCATCTGCGCGGAGCTCACCCGGCACGTGCCGGACAATGGCATCGTCGTGGTCGACACCGGTCATGCCGGTATGTGGATGGGCGGGATGTATGATCTCAGCAGCCCCGGGCAGAGTTATATGCGCAGCGCCGGCCACCTCGGCTGGGCCTTCCCGGCAGGATTGGGGGCAAAATGCGCATGCCCCGACCGTCCGGTGGTCACGTTCACAGGCGACGCCGGTCTTTGGTACCACATCGCCGAGATCGAGACCGCAGCTCGCTGGCGCATCAACGCCGTCACGGTGGTCAACAACAATTCGAGCGGCAACCAGTCGAAGCGCGGCTTCGACCGGGTCTACGGCGGGACGCAGACCGACCAGGCGCGAGAAATGTGGACCTTCAGCAAGGTCAACTTCGCGCGCATCGCCGAGGACATGGGCGCGGTTGGAATTCGGGTCGAGAAGGCGGCCGACATCGGTCCGGCCATCGAGCGGGCGCTCACGGCAAACCGCCCAGCCGTCATCGACGTGGTCACCGACATCGACGCGCTGGCGCCGCTGGCGGTGAGTTGATGAGACGCTGCATGTCACGAATTCGGTGCGCGCCTCCGCATGCCCCATCTCAGTCTTCCGAGGTCAAGCGCCGCTGCACGCCCCAGCTATCCAAGATTGCGGCGATCTCTGAGCCTACAAAAAATCTGGCACTGTCCCGGTCGTAGCCCTCGCGCAAGAGCTCGTCGTAATCCGTGAACGTGTGGCGCACATATGCGACCAACGACAACCACGCTGCTGTTTCCGGAAAGGCGACGTTCAGGCCGGGGCTGTCGACCGCGTGGTCGACCACGGCTTCAAACTCGTGAGACGGGATT
>Ga0066662_10001790_pt1 | contig 10025 bp, 6 predicted proteins | sample GraSoiAngelo_111_FD_133939 | JGI IMG/M metagenome (GOLD analysis project Ga0066662, IMG submission 133939) | Grasslands soil microbial communities from the Angelo Coastal Reserve, California, USA - 14_0903_12_40cm | ecosystem: Environmental > Terrestrial > Soil > Grasslands | place: USA... | reverse complement strand
AGCTCCGGGCGAGCCGAAGCGGGACTGCGCCCGATCGACACGCCGCCCGAGAGCACGATTATCGCGCGCGCGGCGGACGCGGCGCGCAGTGCGACCGCCGCGCGCGCGGCGGCGCTCCGCGGCCGTGGCGGCTGGACGACGCGGGCCGGCGGCACGAAACGGTAGCCGCGGCGCGGGATCGTCTCGACGAAGGCGCGCCCGTCGCCGTCGGGATCGAGCGCGCGCCGGATCAGATAGATCGTCTGCGTGAGGTTGCCGTCCTCGACGAAGCCGTCGGGCCACAGCGCCTCGCGCAGCGCGTTCTTCTCGACCAGCGCGCCGGGCTCGGCCAGCAGCAGGCTCAGCGCTTCGGCGGCCTTCGGCGCGAGCGGCACGGTGCGGCCGTCGCGGCGCAGCACGCGCTCGTCGCGGTCGAAGGTGAAGGGCGGGAAGGCGAGCCGGACGCCCATGGTTGGACGTCCCTACTTCGCCGCGGCTGCGCTAGTTGCTGCCTCCCAGACGAATCAGGTACTTGACGATCCAGCGGTCCAGCGTCGAGCTCGCGGCCGGGGTGCCGTAGTTCAGGAACAGCTCGTTGCCGTTCGCGAAGCGGCGATGCAGCGAACCTGCCAAATTTCTGCCGGGCGTCGCGAAGCCGCCGCGGCCGCTGACGTCACGGTACGCGATCGAGGCGTTCCCGTCGCGGCCCAGCGGCAGCGCGAGCGAAACGCGGCGGAGCCACTGCCCGTCGCTCGGGCCCGCGAACGCCTTCTCGTGCGTCCCGGCGTAGTCGACGGAGAGGCTGGCCGAGCCCAGCGCGCGGGTGAACGTCGAGGTCGTCTGCTGCAGCATGAACGTCCCGAACGGCCCCGACTGGTAGTCGGTGCGCAGCGAGTTCGGGGTTCCTTCACCCCAGCCGAGGCCCGCGCTCCAGGTCTTGAACGGCAGCAGCCGCTGGTCGCGGTAGCCGTGCGGCCCACCCGAGAAGTAGTCGCCCTCGTACGTGCGCAGCGAGCCGAGCTGGTCGTTCAGATACACCGCCAGCTTCGAGCGCATTCGCAGCGTCAGGTACGCGTCGGCGTCGCTGGCATGGACGTTCCCCTGGCGGTCGAGCCAGCGGTCCGCGTAGAGGTACAGCTCGGCGTTCTTCACCGGACCGCGCTTCATCGTGCGGGTCAGACTGAGCGACATCTCCGGCCCGCGGATGTCGGCGATGTTCGTGAACCCGTCGACCGGCGCGTACGCCGGCCCGATGTCGATCCAGACGACGTTGGCTTCCAGCCCCGGCTTCTGGATGTCGATGAATCCGGCGTTCTTCTGCGCGCCGCCCGGCCGCGCGACGAACGTCCCGGTCTCCTGCGCGTGCATCGCCGAGTAGACCAGACCGCTCGCCAGCGAGCGCCCGAACGCGCCCGCTTCCCAGCTGCGGTCGTTGCCGTTGGCGTGCGCGGCGTTCACGCCGTCGACCCAGTAGCCGAACGTGTTGTCGGGACGCCGGTGCCGGTAGCCGAACGCGACGTCGTCGAAGCTCGCACCGGTCTGCGGATCGCTGCCGCGCACCTCGAGCGCGCCGAACGACTCGTTGCCTTTCGTACCGACCAGCTTCAGGCCGCGGTCGAACGGCCCGATCGCCGGTGAATAGAAGAGCACCTCGTTCGGGAGGTTGAACTCGTAGGCTTCGAGCGCGGGATTGACGTACGGCGCGCCTTGGGCGAAGAACGGGCGGTACTCGGTGAACGCGCGGCGGAACTGCTGCGGCGCGATCGTCTGCTGGTCCACCTCGACGTTCGAGAAGTCGGGCGAGAAGGCGCCGACGAACGAGGTCGTCGCGCCGATGGGGACCGTGACGTCGGCGCCGGTCGTGCGCGGCGCGCGGTGCACCGTCGCGCCGGACGGCACGGTGAACGCGTCGCGGTTCGTGCCCGTGCTCTCCAGCGCGTACAGCTCGGCGCGCGGCTTCGGCCGCGGCACCGCGCCGGACAGGGTCATCCCGCGCACCGCCGGCCACCAGCGCCAGTCGTAGCCGATGTTCGGCCAGCCGGGGATCGCCTGGTACGACATCAGCGCGCTGTAGGCGAGCGTCTCGTGCTCCGCGGTCGCGGCGACGTTGCGCACCACGTTGATGCGCCACCGCTGCGGGCCGTCGGCGGCCAGCTTCAGCGCACGGTACGGGATGCGCATCACCGCGTTCCAGCCGTCCGGCGTCGTCGCCGCGGCGGCGCTCCACTCCGGCTTGTAGCGCGCCGACTCGGCGGCGAAGGCGTAGCGCGTCCCGCGCGGGGTGACCGCGAACATGTACGTGCGGGTGCCGTTGCCGGTCACGTCGAGCAGGACGCCGACGAAGTCGTCCGTGCCGTAGCCGACGTCGTCGGTCGCCTGCGTCGCGACGACGGGCGTCTTCTGCTGCGACGTCACGCCGACGTACAGCGCGCGGTCGTCGTACCACAGCGAGACCGCGGTCGCCACGCCGGCCGGCGCCTTCGTGCCGAGGTCGACCAGCGGACCGGTCAGCGCACCCTGCGACCAGCGCGGGTCGGTCAGCGCCGGATCGAGCGGCAGCGGCACGTCCGCGCGGCGGACGTCGATCCGGTCCGCGGGCGCCAGGGCGACGGCGAGCGCGGCGCCCGGCGGAAGGGCCAGCGCGAGAAGCGCAGCGGCGAGCAATCGGCACAGCATGACGGCCCGACCATAGCAGCAGGCGCTGGCCGCGTCGCTCAACCGGGCCTCAAGATCGGCCGCGGCGGACCTCACGGAAGCCTCAACGCCTCACCGGACGCGCTCGCGGCAAGCTGCCGAGCGCCGTCCGGCGGCGACGGAAGCAGGTGTGTCCTCGGGGCGTCCGTGCTACAATAGGCACTTATGGCCCATGTCCGGACGCGGCCCGACATTCGCAACGTCGCGATCATCGCCCACGTCGACCACGGGAAGACGACGCTGGTCGACGCCATGTTCCGCCAGAGCGGGATCTACCGCGAGGGCCAAGTCTCCGAGGCGCGCGCGATGGACTCCAACCCGCTGGAGCGCGAGCGCGGCATCACGATCCTGGCGAAGAACACCGCGATCGACCACGGCGGGGTGAAGTTCAACATCGTCGACACGCCGGGCCATGCCGACTTCGGCGGCGAGGTCGAGCGCGTGCTCCAGATGGTCCAGGGCGTGGTGCTGCTGGTCGACGCGGCGGAGGGCGTGATGCCGCAGACCCGCTTCGTGCTGCGCAAAGCGCTGGAGCTCGACCTGCGCGCGATCGTCGTGATCAACAAGATCGACCGTAGGGACGCCCGCCCGGTCGAGGTCGTGGACGAGGTGTTCGACCTGTTCATCGAGCTGGGCGCGTCGGACCAGCAGGCCGACTTCCCGGTCGTCTACGCGAACGGCAAGGCCGGCGTCGCGAAGTACGAGCTGGCCGACGAGAGCACGACCCTGGAGCCGCTGTTCGAGACGATCGTGAAGCACGTCCCCGAGGCGCCGGCCGAGGACGGCGGCTTCCAGATGCTGGTCTCGGCGATCGACCACAACCGCTACGTCGGGCGGATCGGGATCGGCCGCATTTTCCGCGGCACCTCGAAGGTGAACGCGCCGATCGCCAAGGTCGCGCGCGACGGCACCGTGCAGACCGGCCTGCGGCTGACGAAGATGCTGGCGTTCCACGGGCTCGAGCGGATCGAGATCGAGGAGGCGTCGGCCGGCGACATCATCTGCGTCTCCGGGATCGAGGGGCTCAACATCGGCGACACGATCGCCGACGCGGCGCTGCCCGAGGGGATCGCGGCCACGGCCGTCGACGAGCCGACGGTCTCGATGTACTTCATGGTGAACGCCTCGCCGTTCGCCGGCCGCGAAGGCAAGTACCTGACCTCGCGCCAGATCCGCGAGCGGCTGATGCGCGAGCTGGAGTCGAACGTCGCGCTGCGGGTCGAGGACACCGAGTCGGCCGACACGTTCGAGGTGCGCGGGCGCGGCGAGCTGCATCTCTCGATCCTGATCGAGACGATGCGCCGTGAAGGCTACGAGCTGGCGGTCAGCAAGCCGCGCGTCATCATCACCGAGCGCGACGGCGTCAAGATGGAGCCGGTGGAGTACGTCGTGATCGACGTGCGCGAGGAGTACGCCGGCGCGGTGATCGAGTCGGTCGGGCGCCGCCGCGCGCAGATGTCGAACATGGTGACGGTCGGCGAGACGCGCCGGCTGGAGTACACGATGCCGACGCGCGCGATCTTCGGGCTGCGCGGCGAGCTGCTGACGCTCTCGCGCGGCACCGCCGTGATGTCGCACGTCTACTACACGCACCAGCCGTTGGCCGGCGACATCCCGGGACGCTCGAACGGCGCGCTCGTCACCAGCGACACGGGCACGGTGACGGCCTACGCATTGATGGGCCTCGAGCAGCGCGGGCGCTTCTTCGTCGACCCCGGCGTCGAGGTGTACGAAGGGATGATCGTCGGCCGGGCCAACGACGACAAGGATGTCGCGCTCAACGTCGTCCGCGCGAAGAAGCTCACGAACATGCGCGCGGCCGGCACCGACGAGAACTTCAGGATGCCGCCGGCCGAGGAGATGTCGCTCGAGCGCGCGATCGAGTTCATCGAGGACGACGAGCTGGTCGAGGTGACACCGCAGTCGATCCGCTTGCGCAAGCGGCTGCTGAACGAGACCGACCGGCTGAAGGCGCGCAAGCGCGAGAAGGCGCTGGCGGGATAGCGCCTGAACGGCGGCGGGGTGAAACGTCTCGCCATCCTCGCGATCGCGGTGGCGGTCGCCCTCTCCGCCTGCACGCGCGTCGCCCAGACACAATCCGGTCCGGGTTCCGAGGCGTCCGGCGCCCCGGGCCAACGGCATCCGTGGACGCGGCCGGGGATCCTGCGCCTGGCGAGCCTGACCGAGCCCGACACGCTGAACTCGGCGCTCTCGACCTCGCAGGTCAGCGTCGACCTCTCGATGTTCTGGGGCGGCTACCTGTTCAACTACGACGACAAGAACGAGCTCGTCCCCGAGCTGGCGACCGAGGTACCGACGCTCGCGAACGGCGGCATCTCGAAAGACGGCCTGACGATCACCTATCACCTGCGCAAGGGCGTGCAGTGGCACGACGGGGCGCCGTTCGGCGCCGACGACGTCGTGTTCAGCTGGCGCACGATCACCAACCCGAACAACAACATTCAGACGCGCACCGGCTACGATCTGATCAAGTCGATCGACACGCCCGACCAGTCGACGGCGGTCGTCCACCTGAAGAGCGCGTACGCGCCGTTCGTGAACAGCTTCTTCACGATGTCGTCGACGCCGTACACGCTGTTCCCGAAGCACCTGCTCGCGCAGTATCACGACATCAACCAAATACCGTACAACAGCAAGCCGGTCGGCACCGGGCCGTTCATGGTGCAGGACTGGCAGCGCGGGCAGACGATCCGGATGGTCGCGAACCCGCACTACTGGCGCGGCGCGCCGAAGCTGAAGGAAGTCCAGTACCGCGCGATTCCGGACGAGAACACGCTGACGACCGGCGTGCGCACGCACGAGATCGACTTCTGGTACAACGCCGGGTCGACCAACTACCCGGTCGCCTCGAAGATCCCGGCCACCCGCGTCTACTTGACGCCGTTCACGCAGTATTCGCTGATCGGCTTCAACACGCAGCGGCCGATCATGTCCGAGGTGGCCGTGCGGCGCGCGCTGGCGTTTGCGACCGACCGCAAGCACTTGATCGACACGGTGACCTTCGGCGTGCAGCTTCCGGGTGACGGCGACCAGCCGGCCTTTTCGTGGGCGCACGATCCGCAGTTGCCGTCGATTCCGTTCGACCCGGCGAAGGCGCGCGCGGCGCTCGACGCGGCCGGCTGGCACCCCGGCCCGGACGGCATCCGCACGAAGAACGGCCAGCGGCTGCACCTGCAGATCGCCACGACGACCGGGGGCGCCGTCGGCAACAGAATGGCCGTGCTGCTGCAGTCCGCGTGGAAGGACGTCGGCGCCGAGGCCGAGGTGAAGCCGTACGCGTCGGCGATCATGTTCGCGAACTTCCAGTCCGGCGGGATCCTGCAGGGCGGCAAGTTCGACGTCGAGTTCTCGTCGTGGCTCGCCGGCGTCGATCCCGACGACTACACGCTCTTCGCCTGCGACCAGATCCCGCCCAACGGCCAGAACCAATACCGCTTCTGCGACAAGGAGCTCGACGCGCAAGAGCGCATCGCGCTGACCTCCTACGACCAGGCGGTGCGCAAGAAGGCATACGCGCGGATACAGCAGATCTTGGTCGACCAAGTGCCGATCGTGACGATGTGGTTCGCCCGGCGGTTCGACATCGTGAACGACGACTTCAAGGGCTACAAGCCCGCTCACGCCGTGACGACGTTCTGGAACACCTGGGAGTACGAGATCTAGCGCGGGCGAACCAGCTCGCGAACGCCGCCGGGCTCGCCGACCAGCACCGCGGCGGTCAGCGCCGGCGCGAACAGCCCCGTCGCGAGCACGCCGTGGATCGCGCGCAGTGAGGCGTCGAGCGCGGCGGGATCGTCGATCGAGCCGAACGCGCAGTCCAGGATCGCGTTTCCTTGGTCCGTGACGAACCGTTCGCTCTCGGAGCCGCGCTGCACGCGCACGTGGATGCGCACGCCGGGGAAAGCCGCTTCGATCGCGCGGATCACGACGGTCAGGGCGAAGGGCACGACTTCGACCGGCGTCGGAAACGCGCCGAGCCGGTCGACCAATTTTTTCGGCGTGACGATCGCGACGAACCGCTGGGCCGCGAGCGCCACGGCCTTCTCGCGGAAGTGCGCGCCGCCGCCGCCTTTCGTGAGCGACCAGTCGGCGGCGACCTCGTCGGCGCCGTCGATCGCGACGTCGATCTCGCGCTCGCCGAGCGCGGCGAGCGGGATGCCGAGGCCGCGGCACTGCGCCGCCGTCGCCTCCGAGGTCGGCACGGCGACGATGTCGTCGCCGCGCGCCACCCGCTCACCCACGCGGGCGACCGCCCAGCGCGCGGTGCTGCCCGTTCCGAGGCCGATGCACGTGCCGGTTCGCACGTAGCGGTCGACCGCGGCGAACCCCACCGCGCGCTTGTGCTCGTCCGCCTCGGTCACGCGGCGGACGTTCCGCGGATCAGCGGCAGTAGCCCCTGATCTTCTGACCGTTCTTCTTGTGGTAGCCCCTGACCCAGTGCTGTCCGGGCGGGCAGACGTGCTTGTTGCGGCCAGGCGCGTACATCGAGTTGCCGCGCATGTGGTCGTGCGGCTTGGCGACGGCGGCGGTCGAGACCGAGGCCGCAAGCGCCAGCGCAGTCAGAATTCCGGCAAAAGTTCGCTTCATTTCGATTCTCCGTTACGACGAGTGCGTTAGCGGCGGCCGCAGTGGCCGCGGACCCAGTGGCCCATCCGGTCGCGGTGCGGCGGAACCCAATGCGAACCGCGCGGGCAGCGATGATGGTTGTAGCCCATGCCGGGCTGGGCTTGCGCGATCTGCGGCGCCATGGCGAGGCCCGCGGCCATCGCGATCGCGCTGATCGAGGCGATCAACTTGGTCATGAATGCAATTTCCTCCGGTATGAATGAGAACGAAGAGAGGAGGATGGCCCTCTTCTGCCGAGCAGCCGCCGCCCCCCTGTTCCAAAACGAAGAAGGAGCCCGGGCCGTGCCCGAGCTCCTTCGGAATTACCGGAAGGCCGGCATCTCCGGGAGCGGCTCGACGACCTTGAAGGTCAGCTCGCCGCGGTCGGTTCCGTCGTCGATGCGGACGACGTCGCCGTCGCGGACCTCGCCGGCCAGGATCTTCCGGCCGAGCGGGGTCTCGACTTCGCGCTGGATCGCTCGCTTCAGCGGCCGCGCGCCGTAGGCCGGCTCGTAGCCGCTGCGCACGAGGTGCGTCTTGGCGGCGTCGGTGATCTCCAGCGTGATGCGGCGCTCGCGCAGGCGCGCCCGCACGCGGTCCAGCTGGATCTCGACGATCTCCTTGAGCTGCTCCTCCGAGAGCTTGTGGAAGACGACGATCTCGTCGATGCGGTTCAGGAACTCCGGGCGGAAGTGCTGGCGCAGCTCGTCGAGGATCGTCGCGCGCATCACGGCGAACTCCGCGCCGCCCGTTTCGCTCGACGCGTCGAGGATGCGGTGCGAGCCGATGTTCGAGGTCATGATCACGATCGTGTTCTTGAAGTCGACCGTGCGGCCCTGACCGTCGGTCAGACGGCCGTCGTCCAGGATCTGCAGGAAGACGTTGAACACGTCCGGGTGCGCTTTCTCGATCTCGTCGAAGAGCAGCACCGAGAACGGGCGCCGGCGGACGGCTTGGGTGAGCTGGCCGCCTTCGTCGTAGCCGACGTATCCGGGCGGCGCGCCGAGCAGCCGCGCGACGCTGTGCTTCTCGCCGTACTCCGACATGTCGATGCGCACCATCGCGCGCTCGTCGTCGAACAGGAACGTCGCCAGCGCGCGCGCGAGCTCCGTCTTGCCGACTCCGGTCGGGCCGAGGAACAGGAACGAGCCCAGCGGCCGGTTCGGATCGCCCAGCCCCGAGCGCGCCCGCACGATCGCCTCGGCGACCGCGGTAACGGCTTCGTCCTGGCCGATGACGCGCACGTGCAGCTCTTCCTCGAGGTGCAGCAGCTTCTGGATCTCGCCTTCGAGCAGTTTGCTGACCGGGATCCCCGTCCAGCGGCTGATGATGCCGGCGATGTCCTCCTCGTCGACCTCTTCCTTCAGCAGCCGCGAGCGGCCGTCGCTGAGCGCGGCTTCCTTCTCGCGCAGTTGCCGCTCGAGGTCGGTGAGACGGCCGTACTTGAGCTCCGAGGCCTTCGCGTAGTCCGCGGCCTGCGTCGCGCGGTCGATCTCGACCTTCGTCTGCTCGATGCGCTCGCGCAGCTCGCGCGTCCGCACGACGGCGTCCTTCTCGGACTGCCAGCGCGCGCGCAGCGCGTCGGTCTGCTCGTGCAGCTCCGCCAGCTCCTGCTCCAGCTTCTGCAGCCGGGTTTTCGAGGCGTCGTCGCTCTCTTTGCGCAGCGCCTCGCGCTCGATCTCGAGCTGCATCATCCGGCGCGACGCTTCGTCGAGCTCGGTCGGCATCGAGTCGATCTCGGTGCGCAGCTTCGCCGCCGCCTCGTCGACCAGGTCGATGGCCTTGTCCGGGAGGAAGCGGTCCGCGATGTAGCGGTTCGACAGCACGGCGGCCGCGACCAGCGCGGCGTCCTTGATGCGCACGCCGTGGTGCACTTCGTACTTCTCGCGCAGCCCGCGAAGGATCGAGATCGTGTCCTCGACCGACGGCTGGTCGACCATCACCGGCTGGAACCGGCGCTCGAGCGCGGCATCCTTCTCGATGTACTTGCGATACTCGTCGAGCGTCGTGGCGCCGATCATGTGCAGCTCGCCGCGCGCCAGCAGCGGCTTGAGCAGGTTGCCGGCGTCCATCGAGCCTTCGGTCTTGCCCGCGCCGACGACGGTGTGCAGCTCGTCGACGAACAGCAGCACGCGGCCCTCCGCGCTCGTGACTTCCTTGAGGACGGCCTTGAGGCGCTCCTCGAACTCGCCGCGGTACTTGGCGCCCGCGATCAGCGCGCCCATGTCGAGCGCGATCAGCTTCTTGTCCTTCAGCCCTTCGGGGACGTCGCCGCGCACGATGCGCTGCGCGAGCCCTTCGGCGATCGCTGTCTTGCCGACGCCGGGCTCACCGATCAGGACCGGGTTGTTCTTGGTGCGCCGCGAGAGCACTTGGATGACGCGGCGGATCTCCTCGTCGCGGCCGATGACCGGATCGAGCTTACCCTGCTCCGCGGCCTTCGTCAGATCGCGGCCGTAGCGCTCGAGCGACTGGTACGTGCCCTCGGGGTTCTGCGTGGTGACGCGCTGGTTGCCGCGCACGTCGCGCAGCGCGCCCAGCAACTTCTCGCGCGAGAGCTTGAGGTCGCGGAAAATCTTGCCGACGGCGCCGGAGTCGGACGTCATCGCGAGCAGCAGGTGCTCGACCGAGACGTAGTCGTCGTTGAGCGACTTCGCTTCGTCGTCGGCCTTCGCCAGCAGGCGCGAGAGCGCCGGCGCGATCGTGACCTGGCTCTGCTCGGCGTT
>Ga0066662_10001788_pt1 | contig 10028 bp, 7 predicted proteins | sample GraSoiAngelo_111_FD_133939 | JGI IMG/M metagenome (GOLD analysis project Ga0066662, IMG submission 133939) | Grasslands soil microbial communities from the Angelo Coastal Reserve, California, USA - 14_0903_12_40cm | ecosystem: Environmental > Terrestrial > Soil > Grasslands | place: USA... | reverse complement strand
GGCGGTGCAGAAGATGTCGCCTGCGCGGGCCGCCTCGGCCATCGTGGATACCCGGAAGCCGTCCATGACGGCCTGCAGCGCGCGCAGCGGGTCGACCTCGACGACGACCACGTGGGCGCCCATGCCCCGCGCCCGCTCGGCCAGGCCGCGCCCGCTCCATCCGTAGCCGCCGATGACGAAGGTGCGGCCGGCGAGCAGGACGTTGGTGGCGCGGATGATGCCGTCGAGCGTCGACTGGCCGACGCCGTATCGGTTGTCGAAGAGATGCTTGGTGTTGGCCTCGTTGACGGCGACGATCGGGAAGCCGAGGGTGCCGTCGGCCTCCATCGCCTTCAGCCTGATGACGCCGGTCGTGGTCTCCTCCGTCCCGGCCAGGATCTCGGACAGCTGCTCTGGCCGCCGTGCGTGCAGTACCCCGATCACGTCGGCGCCGTCGTCCATCGTCAGGTGCGGGTGATGATCGACGGCGGCCTCGATGTGCGAGTAGTAGGTGTCGTTGTCCTCGCCGTTGCGGGCGAACACGGAGATGCCGTACTCGGCCACCAGGCCGGCCGCGACGTCGTCCTGCGTCGACAGCGGATTGGAGGCGCACAGCACCACGTCAGCCCCGCCCGCCTTGAGCGTGCGCATCAGGTTCGCGGTCTCACTGGTGACGTGCAGGCAGGCGGCCACGCGGAGGCCGTCGAGAGGGCGCTCCGTCGCGAACCGCTCGCGGATAAGGGCCAGCACCGGCATCTGCCGGTCGGCCCATTCGATGCGGCGGACGCCCTCAGGCGCCAGGGCGAGATCGCGAACGTCGCTGGGCGTCGTGGTGCTCATCGCGCGGCAACTCTAGCCTCTCCTTCGCGGCGGCGCGTCGCCTGCGCAACCATGCGACCAGCAGGCTCCGCCCGACGAGGGCGCCGCCGGACGCTATCTACCGCGCGTGCGATATGTCGTCGAGTGGGACTCGGTCTCAGCCGCCTGCCAGCCGCCGCTTCAGCGCATCGATGCGCTCCACCGGCGACGGGTCGACGCCTCGCGCCAGCGCCGCGTGGTAGCTCACCCAGTCGCCGTGGGCGACCATCGAGAAGGCCCGCGCCGCGGGTGTATCGCCCCGGCCGTGCACCTGCTCCACGAAGGCGGCGTCACCGCCGATCAGCTCCGCGGTGACATCCATCAGGCGGGCCACATCGAGGCCCTCACCGCCGTCGCGCAGCAGCACCGCCGCGAACATGCCGTCCGGCGCACCGTCCCAGCCCTCGATCTCGTTGTGATCGAGCTCGGGGAACGCGTGGCTGAACGCGTGCATCTTCGCGTTCTCGTTGAGCTGGGTCTTCCAGCGGTAGGCGACGGCCGCGAGCGGCCCGGCGCCGTACACCAGCGGCACCGTCCCGGCCAGCCGCCGCCCGAGATCCTCGGCCTGCGCCCGGTCCACGGCCCGCACCCCGTCGGCACACTCAGCGGCGATGCCGGAGCGAGCCAGCCCGCAGGCCGCAAACGCGCCGGCCATCGTGCCGAACAGGTACCCGAGCGCGGCGCGCGGGGGCAGGCCGCCGGGCACCCGTGCAAACGGCGCACCCCATTCCGCCGCCAGCTCCTCCAGCCGGCCGCCCATCCCGATGCAGAGCAGGGCAGCGCCCTGCCGCCGGGCCTGCTCCGCGCACGCCAGCGTCTCGGCGGTATCCCCCGAGTAGCTCGAGCAGACGACCAGCGTGCCCGGGCCGGCCCATGTGGGGATGCCGAAGCCGCGAACGCGCGTGACCGGCACCGGCGCATCGGCCATCACCAGCGCGCGCAGCAGCTCCCCGCTCATCGCCGAGCCCCCCATCCCGGCGATCACCACAGCCGCCGGCTCCGGCAGGCCGGCGCCGGCAGCGGCGCCGATCCGGTCTCCCTCCAGCAGCTGCGCGGCCATGCCCTCGATCGCCTGCAGCATCCCCCCGCCGTCTACCACACCGCCCTCCCGTCGCGGCCGACCACCGCATGCTCGAACGCCGACCCCGGGGGCACGACCGCATCCGGAAGCACCACCGACCGGTGGATCCGCGCTCCCTCGCCGATCCGCGCGCGCGGCCCGATCACCGAGTCGGTCACGTCGGCCGCGGGCTCGACCCGCGCGGACGCGTCGACCAGGCCACCCGCGGGCATCCGCTCCAGGTTCGCAGCCAGGTAGCTGTCCGGGGTGCCGATGTCCCGCCACCGACCGGCATCGACGCGCGCGTAGAGGCCGTCGCCGATCAGCCGTGGGAACACCTCGCGCTCCACCGACACCGCCCGGCCGGGCTCGATCAGCTCCAGCACACGCGGCTCGAGCACGTAGGTGCCCGCGTTGATGGTGTCCACGTCGGCCTCGCCGGGCGGGGGCTTCTCGACGAAGGCCGTCACCCGGCCATCCGGCTCGGTGCGGACAAGGCCGTAGGCGCTCGGATCGTCCACCCGGTGCAGGGCGATCGTGGCCGCAGCGCCGCGGTCGCGGTGCTGCTCGACCAGCGCGCCGATGTCGAGGTCGGTGAGCACGTCGCCGTTGCCGACCAGGAAGGTCTCGTCGACGCCCTCGGCCGAGAAGCGGATGGCGCCGCCGGTGCCCAGGGGCGCGGGCTCCACGGCATAGCGGAGGCGGTCGCCGAAGTGCTCGCGGATCGGGCCGGGCAGGTAGCCGCAGGAGAGGATCACGTCCTCGATCCCGTGGGAGCGCAGATGCTCGATCTGGTGCTCGAGGAACGGCCGGTTCGCGATCGGCAGCATCGGCTTTGGAAGCCACTCGGTGAGCGGGCGCAGGCGCGTGCCCTCGCCGCCGACGAGCAGGACGGCTATCAAATGGGCCCCACGCTGGGCCTTCCGACGGACTCGTAGAGGAAGCCTGCGCCCCGTGCCTGGCCGGGATCGAGCAGGTTCCGCCCGTCCACGATCAGCGGGGTCGCCATGGCCTCGCGCACCGACGGTGAGGCGAGCGAGCGGAACTCGCCCCACTCGGTCACGATCACCGCCGCGTCGGCGCCGGTCACCGCCTCCATCATCGACTCGGCCAGCTGAACCCGGTCGCCAAGCAGCGCGCCGGCCGTCTCCATCGCGACCGGGTCATACGCCACCACCTTCGCGCCCTCGGCCAGCAGCCTCGCCGACAGCACCAGGCTCGACGCCTCCCGCATGTCGTCCGTGTTCGCCTTGAATGCCAGGCCGAGCATGGCGATCCTGCGCCCGCGCAGGGGGCCGAGATGGCGCTCGAGCTTGCCCACGAGCCGCCGCTTCTGGAGCTCGTTGACCTCGATCACCGAGGTCAGCAGCTGGAAGTGGTAGCCGGAGTTACCGGCAAGCTGCTTGAGCGCCTGCACGTCCTTGGGGAAGCAGTTGTGGACGATCACGCCGCCGGTGGTGACGAACGTCCCCGCCTCGGGGATCTCGAGCGAGTACACGGTGGCGTTCAGCGTCCGCGACTCGAGCCGCGACACGGGCTCCCACGCCACCCGCAGCACGGCCGGTTGCGGCGGTGCGGGCGTTGCGCCGGTGATGCCGGGCAGGGGGTTGATCGGCGGCGGGCCGTCGCTCAGCAGCCGCGGGACCAGCGTCCCCACGCCGAGCTCGGAGGCAGGCCGCACGGACGGTTCACCGTCCAGCACGACGAACGGATGGTCCGCGGTCGCGGTCACCCCCGTCACCTCGTCCACGTACACGCGCACCGCCTCGCCGTCGTACGCGCGCGCGGTCATCTTCTCCACCGTCAGGAACTCGGGCGAGTCCTCGCCCACGCGCCAGGCCAGCGCCTGAAGCCCCTGTGGATGGATCAGCCCCCCGCCGCCGAGGCGGCGGTGCAGCTCCTCCAGCGTGATCTCCTCGACAGCATCGCTGAATCGCACGGTGACGTACTCGCTGCCGGCCAGGCAGCTGCCGCCGTACCCGACCCCGGGACGCAGGAAGTGCGTACCGATTCGCTCGTCCAGGCCCATGGCATGCGCTACGACGGACACGTCCGCTCCCACCTCCTCGCACACGTTCGCGATTTCGTTGATGAAGGAGATCTTGGTCGCCAGGAAGGCGTTCGACGCATACTTGATCATCTCAGCGCTGGCGGTGTCCGTGCGGACCACCGTCGCGTCGAGGTCGACGTAGAGCGCCTCCACGGCAGCTCCGTCCTCCTTGGCGAACGCGCCGATGACGATCCGGTCGGGCTCCATGAAGTCGGCGACGGCCCGCCCCTCACGCAGGAACTCCGGGTTCGACACGTACCCGACGTGCTGAAGCCCCCGCGCCTCGAGCTCGGTGCGCACCTTGTCGCCCGTGCCCACCGGCACGGTGCTCTTCATCACCAGCACGAACCGCTCGGTCGTGTCGGGAAGCTCATCGATGACGCGGTTGACGCGAGACAGGTCGGCGTCGCCTGAGTGCATCGGGGGGGTGTCGACGCAGACGAAGACGACCCGGCAGCGGTCGAACACGTCCGCCATGTCCTCGGTGAACGTGAGGCGGTCGCGGTTTCGCTCCAGCAGCCGATCGACGCCCGGCTCGTAGATCGGCACCTTCCCCGCCTGCAGGTCCGCGACCCGCTGGGGGTTGATGTCGCGACAGACAACGGTGTGACCGAGGTCGGCGAAGCAGGCGGCCGTCACCAGCCCGACGTAGCCCACGCCGATGACGCCGACAGCGCTGTCAGCAGCGGCCGTCAACGGACGGGCTTCAGCGACCGCGCGATGGCGATCATGTCCGCGTTGGACACGTCGTCGATGAGCGTGTTCTGCACCCAGTAGGCCGTGCCGTTCTGGATGAACGCGACCATGTGGATGTGCGAGCCGTTGAAGTAGAACTGGTAGGTGCGGCCGTCCAGCCTGCGGGTCTGGTCGGGGCTCTGAAGGATGGGCGCGCCTGTGAAGCGGGTCTCCTCGATCCCCCAGTAGGAGCCGGGGATGCTGTTGTACTGCCAGTAGCCGTAGAGCGAGTTGTTGTGGCCGCCTGCCTGGGCGATCGTGTAGAGGCGTACCGGCGTCGTGATCCAGGGCTGGAAGGTGGAAGCGTTCTGCACCGCGGTCGGGTACATCACCGTGAAGGTGGCCGGGCCGTTGACCGCGGCGAAGTCGGTGCGGTAGGCCGAGGGGTCGACGTGCATGTCGGCCGGGAGGCCTCCCGGCGCCGCCGAGCTCGGCGCCGGGTGCGCGAGCTGGCCGTTGAAGCTCTGGCCGAGCACGACCACGAGGCCCCTGCTCGCATACGCGGCGTACGTGGGGGTCATCGGGAAGGGCACCGCATTCCCGAGGATCGCGACGACGTCCTTCGCGGCCGCCTTGTCGGCCGGCCGGTAATAGACGGCGCTCTGCTTGAACGAGAACGTCGGAGCCGGCTGCGTCGACACGGTGACCGGGTAGCCCCACCCGCCGAGCGCCTTGCCGCCTGCTGCCGCCGAGCCGGTGATGCCGTTGCCGTTGACCACGGTCAGCGGGACGTGGGTCGGGTCGACCTGCGGCTTGAACTTCGGCTTGTGGGACTTGCCGCTAGATGGCAGCTGGGTCTTCGGCGAGGCTGTGCTCTCGGGATGGTCGAACAGGAACACCGCCTGGCGCATGGCGTTCGGGTTCCCGAGCACCACGTAGGAGTCGAGCGCGTTTCCGGCCGTGACCGCGTCCAGCCGTGAGGTGACCACGCGGTTTCGGATCTCATAGGCCGTTGTCGCCAGCCGGATCATCGTCTGGACGCTGGGCGCGCCGTTCGGGCCGGTCACCTGCACGTTGCTCGCCACGATGTCGGCGACGTTTCGGAACGTGTTCAGCTGGTCGAGCCCGATCCCGTGCAGCTGCGCCGAGGCTCGCAGCGAGAACGCATGCAGGAACACCTGCTGGCGCGCATTGCGGTAGAAGTCCGAGTCGGTGTGGCGGTACCGCGAGAAGGCGAGGCCGTTGGCCCCGTTCAGCAGCTGGTAGCCGGGCGGGATGTCGATCTGCGAGTACTGCTCGGTGCCCGGCGTGTTGACGTGGTAGTAGCGCTGGTCGACCGGCACGTAGACGCCGTGGAACGCGTTGACCAGATCCTTGAAGCCCTTGAAGTCGACGGTCAGGAGGTAGTTCGGCCTGATGCCCGTGGCGAGCGTGACCGTCTTCAGCGCCAGCTTGTACCCGCCCTCCGAGTACGCCGCGTTGATCTTGTCGACATGGGCCGGCTGGCCCTTGTACGCGGGGATGGTGACGTGCAGGTCACGCGGCAGCGACAGCAGCGAGATGTACTTGGTGCGCGGGTCGAGCCGCACGAGCATCAGCGTGTCCGACCGGGAGGTGTTCGCCGCGGCCGGGCCGTCGCTCGACCGGTAGTCGGACCCGATCACGAGCGCGGTGACCGGCTGGTTCGAGGAGGGAAGCGTCTGGTTCAGCGAGGACCCGGCCGCACGGACGTCCGCGCTCAGGTTCCCGACCTTGTCGACCAGGCCGTGCACCCACCACCCGACCACGGCGGTGACGACCAGGAGGACTGCGAGCAGCGACCCGAAGCTCCACAGCGCGATCCTCACCCACCGCGGCCGCCGGCGCTTGACGTTACGGGTGTCGTAGATCGAATAGGGGGGCCGCCGTGGGGGCCCTCCGTCGGAGCCGCTGCTCGTTGACGCTGGTTGTGGCGGAGTCTCGGTGGCCAAAGGGGTCCTGAAGAACAGTGCCCGCTGATCGCGGGCCGGGGGCAGTATAAACCGGGCTTTCGCCGCCCGGCCGCCGGTTCCTTACCCTGGATTGACGCCGCGTGAGAGCCGGCGGGCGAACTCCACGAGGATGCGCCGGTACCGCCGCAGCGAGGCGATGTCGACGAATTCCTCGGGCCCGTGGTGGCCGCCCCCGGCCGGCCCGAACTCGATCGCGGGGATGCCGCGCTCGAGGAAGAACACCGCATCCGAGGCGCCGTGCCGGCCCACCGCCGGTGCGTCTCCACCCTCCAGCGACCGGACCGCCTCGCGCAACAGCCGCACGTGTGCCTCCCCCGGGTCGAGGGTGGCCGGCGGCAGCTCGTAGATCGGTGCGACATCCGCGCCCAGCGAGCGCAGCTGCCGCAGGATCTCGGCCGGATCCTGGTTTGGCAGGTAGCGGATGTCGACGTCCATGCGGCAGTGGTCGGGGACGATGTTGACCACGTCCCCGCCGCGGATGCGCCCGATGTTGATGGACGGCCGGTCGTACAGCTCGGAGCGGCCGGACGCGAACGGCAGCTGCTCGATCCGCCGGTAGAGGTCGATCGCCTTCAGCACGGCGTTCTCCCCCAGCCAGGGCGTCGACCCGTGCGCCGCACGACCTGGGACGTCGACCCGGACGACCAGCACGCCCTTCGCCTGCACGCCGATCTCGAGGTCGGTCGGCTCGCCGCAGACGACGAACTCGCCGGTGTGGCCCTCTGCGGCCAGGAACTCCGACGACTTGGGCTGCGTGGAGTCCTCTTCGGACTCCTCGTCGGGCACGATCAGCAGCTTGACCTTGACGCCCGGGATCGTCTCGCGCGCCTGGGACAGATCGGCGAGGGCCGCGAGCATGCCGGCCAGGCCGCCCTTCATGTCGTAGGCGCCGCGCCCGTAGAGCCGGCCGTCGACCTGCCAGGGCGAGAACTGCTCACGGCGGGCGGGCACGACGTCGACGTGGGCGTTCCAGACCAGCGTCGCCGGGCCGTCGCCCACCGCCGCCACGATCGAGGGCAGGCCGTTCACCTCGTAGGTGCGGTGGTCGATGCCCTGTCCCTCGAGCCACCCCTTGAGGAACCCCATGGCGGCCATCACGCCCTCGGGGTGGGAGCTGTCGTAGGAGATCAGCCGCTCGGCGAGAGCGAGTTCGTCAGCAGGCACTGCGCGTGATTGTAGGCTGCGAGCCGCTGTGGACACCCCATCTCTCTGGCAGGAGCAGCACCCCGGTCGCCGGTTCCCGGCACTGGACGCGCCGCTGACCGCCGACGTCTGCGTGATCGGCGCGGGGGTCACCGGCTGCGCGTGCGCCTGGCGGCTGCTGGAGCACGGGGTGCGCCCCGTGATTCTCGATGCCCGCACCGCGGCGGCCGGCGCGAGCGGCCGAAACGGCGGGTTCGCGGTGTCCGACAGCTCGCTCGATCCGGTCGAGCTGGCCGCCCGGCTGGGCGATGACCGGGCCGCCGAGCTGCTCGCCGCCGTCCGCCTCGAGCTGGAGACCATGATCGCGCTCGCCGGGGAGCTGGGCGTCGCCGACGCGGTGCAGCAGACGGGCAGCCTGTGGGTCGCGACGGCAGAGGAGGCCGGTGAGATGGCGGCCGTCGCCGAGGCGCTGCGGCTCGCCGGCGTCCCGTGCGCCCCGGCGCCGGAGCTGATCCCGGAGCCCATGCGGGCCTCGCACCCGGCGGCGCTGCACGTTCCCGGCGACGCCTCGCTGCTGCCCGCCCGGTGGGTGCGCACGCTGGCCGAGGCGGTCACGGCGCGGGGCGCGGCGCTCCATGAGGAGTCGCCCGCGTCGGCCGTGCGCCGAAGGGGGGCCGGCTGGGCGGTCGCCGCGGGCGGAGGGACCGTCTCGGCCGACGCGGTCGTCGTTGCCTGCGACGGGCTGATCCCGCGGCTGCTCCCGGAGCTCGAGGGAATCGTCTACCCGGTTCGCGGCCAGGTGGCCGCCACCGCGCCGCTCGCCACCCGGCCGCTCGCGATGCCAACGCACTCGCAGCACGGCTTCATGTACTACCGCCCCACCCCCGACGGCCGCGTGGTGATCGGCGGCGGCAGGCTCGAGCACCTCGCGGAGGAGTACACGGACGAGGAGCGGATCACGCCGGGAGTGCAGGCGGAGATCGACCGCTTCCTCGCCCAATCGCTCGGGCTCGCGGGCGTCGACGTGACCCACCGCTGGGCGGGGATCATGGGCTTCTCGGCGGACCTGCTGCCACTGGCCGGTGAGCTGCCCGGCCGCTCCGGCTTGTATGTCGCCGGCGGCTACTGCGGCGTCGGGAACGTGCTCGGACACCTCTGCGGCCGCCTCGTCGCCGACCTGATCGCAACGGGGAGTCACCCGCTGGCCGACATCCACGATCCCGGCCGGTTCGACCCGTCGCGGCCGCCGGAGCAGCTGGAGAAGGCGCGCAGCCGGGAGCTGGCGCGTGCGCTGGACGCTCAGGAAGGGAAGACGGCGGGCGGGTCGGCCGTCTAGTGGACGAGATCGCCCGAAGCGGGCCCTCCGTCGGGGGGAGGCCCGCTTCGGACGTATCTCTGCACCGGGATCAGCCCGCCCTCCCGCTCATACCACGGGTACTTCGCCATCAGCAGCAGCGGCACGTGGGCAAGCGTCCTGCACTGGAAGCCGAGCGCCAGCCGCTGCATGTCATGGATGGTGCGCGGAAGCCGGCCGGTGGCAAGGATCGCGACCCAGGCGCCGATTGCGAGCATCACCGTGACCACGCCGAACAGGATCGCCGTCAGCACCGCGGGGATCGAGAGCGGCCAGATCACGAGCGTGCGCAGACGAGGCAGCCGCATGTCGTCTGGCACGGCGACCGCAACCGGATGCGCTCCGCCGTCGTTCCAGGGCCAGGCCGGGGCCGCGTCGGTGGCGAGTGCGAGGTAGGCGGCCGTGCGCGTCACGTAGCGGAGCATCACGCCGTGCAGGCGGCGCAGCGCTCGCGGCTGGCGACCGGTCGCAAGCGAGGCCAGCCAGGCCAGCGGCGTCGTCACCAGCGACAGGACGAGAAGCAGCACCCAAAGGACGACATGCGGCAGCGCCAGCAGCGGCCGCAGCGCGCTGCGCATCCGCGAGGCCGCCGGCTGGAACGGCAGCTCCAGGGCGACGGGGTAGACGACCGGCGGCGCCTCCGCGATCGCGGCCGGCGGCGCTACCGCCGCCTCCAAGTCCTCGAAGCGTGCGCCGCAGCGCGCGCAGAACCGCGCGCCCGGATGGCGCTCGAGCCCGCAGCGCGTGCAGTACCGGGCGGCGCGTGCGGGCGGCCCTGCCTGCATCCGGGCGCCCTAGGAGGAGATGCGGACGAGCACCCCGGCGAATGCCGCCTCGCGCTCGGCGCGGTAGAGGTCGCCCTCGCCCTCGCGCGCGCGCTCGAGATCGGCCTGCGCCCGCTCCAGCCGGGCGCGGGCC
>Ga0066662_10001787_pt1 | contig 10031 bp, 10 predicted proteins | sample GraSoiAngelo_111_FD_133939 | JGI IMG/M metagenome (GOLD analysis project Ga0066662, IMG submission 133939) | Grasslands soil microbial communities from the Angelo Coastal Reserve, California, USA - 14_0903_12_40cm | ecosystem: Environmental > Terrestrial > Soil > Grasslands | place: USA... | reverse complement strand
TCGGGGATGCCAGCGTCATCATCGCCGTATCCGCCGCGCACAGGGGCGCGGCCATGTCGGCATGCCGCGACGCCATCGACACGCTCAAGCAGACGGTGCCGGTGTGGAAGAAGGAGGTCTTCGCCGGCGGCGAGGAGTGGATCGGACGCGAGGGGACGGCGTGAGCTGGGACCCCAGCCAGCTCGACTCGCCGCCGCCGGCCGAGATGCCGCCACCGCCACCGCCGGTGCAGCGGCCGCAGCACCCGCTGCGGCGGCTGTTCGCGCCGTTCGCGGGAGCCGCGCTTCTCGTCTGGAAGCTGCTCGGCCCGCTGCTGATTGCCGTCAAGAACGTCAAGCTGCTCGGCGCAAGCGTCACGTTCCTGATCTCGCTGGCCGCCTACACGAGCATCTGGGGCTGGCACTTCGCGGTCGGATTCATGGTGCTGCTGTTCGTCCACGAGATGGGCCACGTCATCCAGCTGCGGCGGGAGGGCGTTCCGGCGTCCGCGCCCATGTTCGTGCCCTTCATGGGCGCGTTCGTGGGGATGAAGGAGCTTCCGCGCAACGCCTGGATGGAGGCGAAGGTGGGGCTCGCGGGCCCGGTGCTGGGCACCGCGGGTGCACTGGTCTGCCTGGGGGCGGCCATGGCAACCGACTCGAATCTGCTGCGGGCGGTGGCCTACACCGGCTGCTTCCTCAACCTGATCAACCTGATCCCGGTGCTGCCGCTGGACGGCGGCCGCGCCGCCGCCGCGTTCCATCCGGCCTTCTGGTTCGTGGGCGTGTTCGTGGTCGCGCTCCTGTTCTTCTGGCACCCGAACGCCCTCATCCTGATCATTGCGCTGCTCGGCGGCTACGAGCTGTTCCACCGCTGGGGCCACCGCAACGACCCCAAGTGGCGGGAATACAACGCGGTCACATGGGGCCAGCGGGTCGCGGTGGGGGCCGTCTATCTCGGGCTGATCGCCGTGCTCGTCGCTGCGATGCAGGCCAGCTACCTGCACCGCACCTTCTGAGGACGACGCCCAGTCACCAGCCGTCGGTGAGGACCCGGTCAAGCGCGTCCGCGAAGCGGTCGGCGGCCTCCAACGGGATGCACAGCGGCGGCTTGATCTTGAGCACGTTCATCCGCTCGCCGGTCGGCTGCACGATCACCCCCAGCTCCCGCATCCGCTCGCAGATGGCATACGCCTCCTCGGTGGCCGGCGTCGTTCCCGGCCGGTCGCGCACGAGCTCGGCGCCGAGATAGAGCCCGTGCCCGTGCACCGCGCCGATCAGCGGATGGCGGCCGGCCAGCTCGCGCAGGCGGTCGCGCAGGTGCGTGCCCACGCGCAGAGCGTTCTCCTGCAGGCGCTCGTCGCGCATCACATCGAGCACCGCCATCCCGATCTCGCAGGACAGCGGTGAGCCGCCGACCGAGCTGAAGAAGCTCGCGTTGCGCGCAAAGGCCTCGGCGATCGGCGTGGTCGTGATGACTGCGCCCACCGGGTGGCCGTTGCCCGTCGACTTTGCGATCGTGATGATGTCCGGCACGGCGCCCTGCTGCTCGAAGGCCCAGAACCAGGCGCCCAGCCGGCCGTAGCCGACCTGCACCTCGTCGGCGATGCAGACGCCGCCCGCCTCGCGGACGTGGCGGAAGGCATGGTCGAGGTACCCGTCCGGCGCGAAGATGCCGCCCCAGTTGCCGAGCACCGGCTCGCAGATGAAGGCCGCGGCGCCAGGGGCGGCGTCGCGCACGTACTCGGCGTAGCGGCGGCCGGCGTCGGGCTCATCGGGCCCGATCGGCCCGCGATAGGTATCGGCGGCGGGCACCAGCCGCAGGCCGGGAGGCGGGTTCTCGGCAGCGGCCGGGTTGTCGTAGGGAGCCGTGCTGACAGCGTAGGTTGCGGTCGTCCAGCCGTGGTAGGCCCCCGCGACCGCGATCACCTCCTCACGGCCGGTGTAGGTGCGCGCCAGGCGCAGCGCCAGGTCGTTGGCCTCGCTTCCCGTGTTCACGAAGAACACCTGGTCGAGCGGCTCGGGGGCCAACTCGACCAGCCGCTCGGCGAAGCGGGCGATCGCGTCATAGTTGAATCGCGAGTTGGTGTTGATGGTGCGCAGCGCGCGCTGCGCGGCGGCTGCGACGGCGGGATGGCTGTGCCCCAGCACGGCGACGTTGTTCACCATGTCCAGGTAGGGCCGCGCGTCCTCGTCGTAGAGCAGGTTGCGCCACCCGCGCACGATCCTCGGCGGCTCGCGGAAGTACAGCTCCTGCGCCCCGGCCACCGCATGGCGGCGCAGCGCGAGCAGCCGGTCGCGCTCGGGGGGCGCAGCGGCCGCCGCCACGCCCACCAGCGGTGAGGGGTCCGGGCAGAGCGCGAGCCAGGCGTCGCGCTCCGCGACGGTCGCCCACCCCGGCAGTCCGTCGATCCGCTCCAGGCAGATCTGCACATGCACGTGCGGAGGCCGGCCGGCGCGCGGAGCGACGGTGCCGAGCACAGACCCGGCGCGCGCGGCGCCCGCGAGATCTGCCGCAGGTTCGACGCCGTCCAGCACCAGCCGGCACGGCCCGGCATCACCGAGGTCGACCTCGAGCGTCACGCTCCCGTCGCCCCGTGACACCAGCCGCCCGTCGAGCGGGCTGCACACCGGCTCGCCCTCCCGCGCGAACACGTCCACGCCGAGGTGGACGGCCGCCGGTGGCCGCTCGGCGGGATCGCCGGCGCGATGCAGGCGCGACTCGCCGTAGCGCCCGACGGCGAGGCTCCCATCCGCGACCGAGACGGCGCCGGCCAGGCCCTCGGCGGTGCGCCACTCGCCGAAGGCATACGCCTCGGCCTCCGTGGACAGGTCGACCGGCTGCAGCGAGCGGCCGGCCGGGTCGACCACCGGTGTGGCGGCACGTGCGGCGAGCGAGCGCGCAGCCACGGCCGCCCGTGGATGCGCGGGCAGCCCGCAGGCGGCACGGCAGGCCGCCTCGGCCACCGCCGGCTGCACGGATGCGGCCGCACGCAGCGTCGCCCACTCGCCGTCGACGAGCGCCGGGGTGTAGGCGTTGTCGGGCTCGAGCAGCGCCTGCTGCTGCGTCGAGACGGCGCTCGAGGCGCAGCGAGCCAGCACGAGCGGGAACATGGCGGCCAGCTCCGGTTCCTCGAGCGGCAGGCGGGCGTGGAACGCGCGCACCACGTCCACGAGGACGTCGAGCGCATCGTCAGCGTCGTGCCACATCAGCGCGGCCGCGGCGACGGCCGGCTCGGCGGCCAGGTACGACCGTGTCATGTCGCCGAAGTCGATCAGCCCGGCGGGCATCAGGCGGCCCTCGCCGTCCGGCCGGCAGACGACGTTGTAGTCGGTGACGTCGCCATGGATGATCTGCATCCGCAGCGCCGGCGCCAGCCGCGCGATCGCCTCGTCGTGCACCCGCATCGCCTGCTCGACCAGCTCGCGATGCACCGCATCGGGGACGTGGTCGACCAGGCCGTCGACGACCGCGCGGGCGTGCTTGAGGTCCCACTGCAGCACCCGGTCGGCGGCCGGGTGGTCGAACTCGCGGAGCGCCAGCGAAGCCTCGGCCGCCATCGCCCCCACCGCGGCCCGGGCGCCGGCGCCGACGTGGCGGGCGGCGGTGAGCGGCTCACCGTCGACCCAGGAGGTCATGCGGACGTCGTAGCGTGAGCCTCCGTTGTCCACCTCGACAATGTCGCGGCCGTCGAGCGCATCCAGCGGCACAGGCGTCGCGTACGGCAGGCCGGCCGCAGCCACATGCCGCATGGCGGCGTTCTGCATCTCGAGCGAGCCGCGCCCGAAATGCGGGTTTGCAATCTTGAGAACGGCCCGCCGCCCATCGTCGGTGGTGATCAGGAAGTTCCGGTCCTGGTGGCTGCCGAGCTCGACCGACGTGCCGTCGAGCCCGAACAGCTCGGCGGCCAGGCGGCGGCCGTCCTGCTCGCCGAACGGCGGCGACTCGATCGCGTAGCCCTCGAACAGCCCTCCGCTCACCGCGTCGCCCTCCTGAATCCCCAGGTCAGCATGCGGGCGGCGGTGGCGAACTCGTCGCCGCTCGCGTTCAGCTCGACCGCGATCACGGTATGGCCGTGGCGGCGAGCCGCTGCCGCCAGGCAGTTGCCCGAGAGCGTGGTCTGCCCGGTCTTCACGCCAATGGTGCCGGGATACGTCCAGAGCAGGTGGTTGCCGTTGACGAACGGGGCGCCGTTGGCCGGCCGGTAGGCCTTCGAGCCGACGAGGCTGCGAAGGGCCGGGCGCGCGAGCACCGCCCGCGCAAGCTCCGCCACGTCCCATGCCGAGCTGTGATTGCCCTGGTCGATGATGCCGCTCGGGTTGGAGTAGTGGGTGTCGCTCAGGTGCATCCGCGCCGCTTCCCGGTTCATCAGGCCCACGAACCGCCGAACCGATCCGGCGCGCTGCACGGCCAGCGCATTGGCGGCGTCGTTCGCCGAAGCGATCAGCGCTCCGGCGAGCATGTCCCGCACGGATACGTGATCGCCCGGCCGCAGGCCGAGGTTGTAGCCGAGCGCGCTGGTCATGGCCGGCGTGATGGTGAACCGGCCGCGAGGGGAAGCGCCGGCCGGCTCGGCGAGGAACGCCGTCATCAGCTTCGTCAGGCTGGCGATCGGCCGCTTCGCATGCGCCCGGTGCACCCAGAGCACGCGTCCGGAGCCGGAGTCCACGATCACGCCCGCCGAGACGTGGACTCCCGTGATCGGGCGCGAGGAAGCTCCCGACGCGCTGAGCGCGGGCAGCCCCGGACCCCCCGAGGGCGTCTGCGGCACCACCCCGGTCAGTGCAGCCGCCGGGATGATCCCGTCCTGCGTCCTCGTCAGCGGGAGCACCTGCCACACGGCGAACGCAGCCGCCCCGACCAGCGTGGCTGCGACGACGATGAGCACGATCCGCAGGATGGGCGGCCTGTGCGATCGCCGGCGGCGGCGCGGGCCGGCCTGCATGGAATAGAGCGGGGGCCGCTTGGTCGCCACCGGCACACCCTACAATCGGAGGCATGAGCGTCAACCCGCTTCGGGAGCTGCCCTCGGTGGATGCGCTGCTGCGCAGCCGGGGCGGCGCCGAGCTGGTCGCCAAGCATGGGCGCGCGGCGGCGGTGGAGGCGTTCCGCGGAGCGCTCGCCGGCGCCCGGCAGGAGGGCACGGCGCGCAGCGAGGCCCAGCTGGTCGACGACGCACGGCGGCGGCTCGAGCGGCCGCCATCCCTGCGCCGCGTGCTGAACGCGACCGGGGTGATCGTGCACACCAACCTGGGCCGCGCGCCCCTCGCGGCCGCCGCGCTCGCGCGGGTGACCGAGGTCGCGGGCGGCTACTCGACGCTCGAGTACGACCTCACGGAGGGCCGGCGCGGGTCGCGACATGACCACCTGTCGGGCCTGCTGGCGCAGCTGACCGGAGCCGAGGCCGGGCTGGCGGTCAACAACAACGCGGCCGCCGTGCTGCTGTGCCTGGCCGCGACCGCGGAGACCGGGGAGGTGCTGATCAGCCGGGGCCAGCTGATCGAGATCGGCGACGGCTTTCGGATACCCGACATCCTCGCCCAGTCCGGCGCAACCCTGGTCGAGGTGGGCACGACGAACCGCACGCACCTCCGCGACTACGAGCAGGCGCTGTCCGAACGGACCAGGGCGATCCTGCGCGTGCACCAGTCGAACTTCCGGATGGTCGGGTTCGCGGATCAGCCGGCGTTGCTGGAGCTGGCGACGCTGAGGCGGCCAGGCGTTGCCCTGATCGACGATCTCGGCTCCGGCGCACTGCTGCACATCGCGGACATGCTGGACGAGCCGACCGCCCGGTCGAGCATCGAGGCCGGCGCGGATCTGGTCTGCTTCTCCGGGGACAAGCTGCTCGGCGGTCCGCAGGCCGGCATCGTGGTCGGCTCCACAGAGGCGGTCGGCCGCGTGAAGCGTCACCCGCTGGCGCGGGCGATGCGCATCGACAAGCTCTCGCTCGCGGCGCTCGAGGCGACCCTGGAGCTGTATCGCAACCCGGCCGCGGCGCTCGAGCAGCTTCCGGTGCTCCGCATGGCGGGCGAGCCGGCGTCGAACGTCCGCGCGCGTGCCGAGCGGCTCGCCGATCGGCTTGGCGGGGACGTGGTCGGCACGACCGCGCGTGTGGGCGGGGGCGCCCTGCCGCTGCTCGAGATCGAGAGCTACGCCTGCGAGATCGAGGGCGGCGCGACGGTCGCCGCGCGGCTGCGGGCCTCCGATCCGCCGGTCGTGGCGCGCGTGCAGGAGGGCAAGGTGCTGCTCGACTGCCGCACGCTGACGGACGAGGACATCGACCTCGTGCCGGCGCCGGCATGACCGAGCGGCCGCTGACGGTCGGCACGGCCGGGCACATCGACCATGGCAAGACGGCGCTGATCGCGGCCCTGACAGGGGTCGACACCGACCGCCTGCCGCAGGAGAAGGCACGCGGGATCTCGATCGAGCTCGGGTACGCACCCCTCATCCTGCCCTCGGGCCGCCGCCTGTCCGTGGTGGACGTGCCCGGCCATGAGCGGTTCGTGCGCACGATGGTGGCGGGGGTGACCGGCATCGACCTGTTCCTGCTGGTGATCGCTTGCGACGACGGCGTCATGCCGCAGACCCGCGAACACGTCGCCATCCTGCGCATGCTGGGGCTCGAGCGAGGCGTCATCGCACTGACCAAGCGCGACCTGGTCGACGAGGACACCGCGGAGCTGGCACGGCTGGAGGCCGAGGAGCTGCTGCCCGGCGTCTCCGCCGTCCATGTCTCATCGCGCACCGGCGAGGGCCTCGATGTGCTGCGGGCGTTGCTCGACGAGGCCGCCGCAGCGGCGGAGCACCGAAGCGCGGACGGGCCGGTGAGGCTGCCGGTCGACCGCTCGTTCAGCCTGCGCGGGATCGGCACGGTCGTCACCGGCACGCTCTGGTCGGGCACCGTGCGAACGGGCGACCGGCTGGCGCTCGAGCCCGGCGGCAGGGAGGCGCGGGTGCGAAGCGTCGAGGTGCACGACCAGCCGGAGGACGAGGCCGGCGCCGGCCAGCGCGTGGCCCTGGCGCTGGTCGGAGTCGAGCGCCGCGAGGTCGGACGTGGGGACACCCTCGCGACCCCGGGCAGCCTGCGGGTCACCTATCGGCTCGAGTGCGACGTCAGCGTCCTGCCCGACGCGCCGCATGGGCTGCGCCAGGCGGAGCGGGTGACGGTGCACCTGGCCACCTCCGAGACGGCCGCCAAGGTCGCCGTGCGCGGCGGGGAGGAGATCGCAGCTGGGGCCAGCGGGCGGGTGCAGCTGCGGCTCGCGCAGCCGGTCGCGGCGCACGCGGGCGACCGCGTGATCCTCCGCCTGACGGCCCCGCAGACCACCGTGGCGGGTGGCCGCGTGCTCGACGCCGAGCCGACGCGGAGCGGCGCCCCCCGTGCCGCCGCGGAGGTTCCAGCCGCGCCGGCGCCGGCCCGGCCGCTCTCCGACGCAGGGGCGGACGAGCTCGAGCAGCGCCTGGCAGAATCGCCCTTCGCGCCGCCCGCGCTCTCCGCGGCCGACCAGGCCCCGGCCGCCTACCTTGCGGCGGCCGGGCGAATCGTGCGCGCCGGCAGGGACCTCGCCTTCACGCGGGCCGCGTTCGACGAGGCGCAGGCGGCGGCGATCGAGATCGCCACGGAGCACGGCGCCGTGACGATCGCGCAGCTCCGCGACCGGCTGGGCTGCTCGCGGAGATACGCACAGGCGCTGCTGGAAGCGCTGGACGCCCACGGCATCACCCGCCGCGTGGGCGACGAGCGGATCCTTCGCCGGCGGGCGCGTGCGGCTGCCGGAGATGGCGGTGACACGGCGGCAAGCTGATCTCGGCGCGGTGGTTCTCGCGGGCGGCGCCTCCACGCGCATGGGACAGCCGAAGGCGCTGCTGGAGTGGCACGGGACGCCGCTGGTCAGCCGCGTCGCACGGCTTCTCGGCAGGGTGGCCTCGAGCGTGGTGGTGGTCGGCGCCCCTGGGCAGGAGCTGCCGGAGATCCCCGGTGTGCTCACCGCAACAGACGCCGCGCCGGGCCGCGGGCCGCTCGAGGGCATCGCCGCCGGGCTGCGCGCGCTGCAGGGCCGGTGCGACCTCGTGTTCGTGGCGGCCACCGATCATCCCGTCATCCACCCAGCCTTCGTGCTGGAGCTCGTGGACGCCGTGGCGGGCTTCGACGCGGCGGTGCCCGAGACCGCGGAGCCCGCGGGTGGGACGCTGCTGCACCCGCTGACGGCGGCCTACAGCATCGCGGTGCTCCCCCTGGCAGAGCGCCTGCTGGCCGGGGGCGAGCTGCGGGCAACCGCCCTGCCCGAGTCGGCCAACACCCACCGGCTCGACCCGAGCCTCCTCGCCCACCCCGAGTCGCTTTGGAACGTGAACCGGCCGGAGAGCTACGCGGAGCTGCTGCGGCTGCGGGAGCCCCGGGTGCGACTGGACGGGGAGGTGTTCGAGGCCACGACGGTCGGCCGCCTGCTCGCACAGCTCCCCGGCGGGCTGCCGGACGCCGCCGCGCTCATGCTCGACGGCGTGCACGTCCAGGCGGACGCCGGCCTGCCCCTCGCCGAAGGAGACGAGCTGGTAGTCGTCCGCTAGGAGCGGGAGCGCAGCACGTCGAGCACGTGCCCGGCGCGGCGCATGCGATCCGCGTCGCCCTCGAGGTCGGCGACCAGGTACCGCAGCCACAGCCGCTCCTGGCGCGTCAGCGAGGGAAGGCGTGTGGCGATGCCGCTCATGGGGGTCAGAGGTTCGCCGCCGACCCCCATGTTCCTTCAGTGCGGCGTCAGCGCGGCTCGAGGTCGAGCGCGACAGAGTTGATGCAGTAGCGCTTCCCGGTCGGATGCGGCCCGTCGTCGAAGACGTGGCCGAGGTGGCCGCCGCAGCTCGCACAGCTGACCTCGGTACGGATCATGCCGTGGCTGGCATCCGTCGAGAGGGTCACGTTCCGGCGGTTCGCCGGCTCGCAGAAGCTCGGCCACCCCGTGCCTGAGTCGAACTTCGCATCCGCGTCGAACAGCTCGGCGTCGCATCCCGCGCAGCGGTAGACGCCGTCCTGCTTGCTGTCGACATAGCCACCGGTGAACGGCCGCTCCGTGCCCTTCTCGCGCATGACGTGGTACTGCGCAGGCGTCAGCAGCTCGCGCCACTCCTGCTCGGTCCTGGTGATGTCGGTGCTCACGAACGCTCCTTCGTTGCTGTCACCCGTTCAGTCTGCCAGGGCCGCGATCCGTGACGCGGTCGATGTGCGCCGGATTGGAGGTCAGGACATCGGGTCGGCGCTGGCGCGGGGCGGGCGCGACGAGGCGTCGGCGTGCGCGCCGTCGGGATAGTGGCCCTCGCCCGGCCAGGGCGCGAGCGTCAGCAGCAGCCGGGCCGGGCCGCCGGTTGCCCGCACAGAGTGCCGCTCACCCGGGTCAAAGACGATCAGCGTTCCCTCCGAGCAGGCCACGTCGCCGCCGTCCGCCGCCACGGTCACCGCGCCCGAGACCACCTGCAGCGAGGCGCGCTCGTGCACGCTGTGGTCGCCCAGCTGATCGCCGTCGTTCAGGTCGATCACCACCGCCCGGCATTCGGGCGTCGAGAACAGCACCCGCGGCTCACGCCTGCCGGACGCCTCCACCGAGGGGATGTGCCAGCGCTCCATGGCGCGCAGGATACCCCGCCTGCTCGTGCCACAGGCATACGCGAGGAAACGGCGGGCCCGCGGCGAACGGTCCGCCATGATCGACGATATCCGGGACAAGTTCGAGGGGATGGATGTCGCGGTGCTCTCGCGCATCGTGATCCCGTTCATGATGGTGAACCGCGAGGAGATCGCCGGGGTCCGCGGGCTCTCCCGCGAGTTCTGTGAGGTGCCGTTCCCCCCGGGGGCGCGGGTGGTGCAGGCCGAGAAGACCGAGGGCGCCTGGGTGGTCTGGTACGTGGAGCGGGTCGAGGCGATTTAGATGATTGGTTCCACGACGCCGCACGCCTGATCGTCTGACTGTGAGCAGTTCGCGAGGGTTTGGGGGCTGCGACCGGTAGGACGGCGCATCGCGGCGTCCTCGGTCGGGCCGATATTCCCGATATCGGCC
>Ga0066662_10001786_pt1 | contig 10032 bp, 10 predicted proteins | sample GraSoiAngelo_111_FD_133939 | JGI IMG/M metagenome (GOLD analysis project Ga0066662, IMG submission 133939) | Grasslands soil microbial communities from the Angelo Coastal Reserve, California, USA - 14_0903_12_40cm | ecosystem: Environmental > Terrestrial > Soil > Grasslands | place: USA... | reverse complement strand
CTCCAGTCCCGACAGCTGGCACGGCCAGTGCTATGACCGCCCCGGCCAGGAAGGCGAGCAAGCCGCCGGCCGCTGCGGTCCCGACGGGAACCGGTCGCCTGATCATCGTGTTGACGTTCTGCATTGGTTTGGACCTCCTGGTTATTGGCCGGGCACTCGGGCCGCGGTCTTGATGAAGCCAGCTTCGTCGACCAGATCCCACCCTTCATCGGTGAGCTCCCTCATTTCTCGCAGACAGACCCGCCGTCCGGTCAGCCGGCGGGCGAACTCAGCTCTTGCGTACTCAGAAACCGGGCCAGCTCTGTGCGGTTGCGGGTGCCGGTACGGGCGAGGATGTTCGAGACGTGCCGTTCGACCGTTTTCCGCGATAAGAAGAGCCTGCTGGCGATCTCAGGGTTGCTGTGACCTTCGCCTATGAGCGTGGCGATCTGCCTTTCTCTTTCGCTTAGCGTGTCCAATGGCCGCTCGCCGCGCTTGGCCTGTCCTCTGCGCCAGGTCCGCACGCCCAGGCGCCGCAGCCCGAGATCCGCCATCTGCTGCTCGGTGGACGCACCCACGGCAGCGGCCAGCTCGCCGGCCTGACGAAACTCTTCCGCCGCCCGGCGGCTGTCACGCGTTTGGAGTGCCGCGGCAAGGTCCAGCCTCGTCCACAGGAGCGAAGCCACCAGGCCGAGCCGCCTCCGCTCTGCAACGAGAGCCTCGAGCTCGGCAATTCCGGACAGGTCATGCCTGGCGACTGCAAGGAGAGCCGCCACGTGGCGACGCCACAGCGCGTCGTTCAAGACCGCGTCGCGTCCGTCTTCGTCCCAGCTTTCGAGCTGACCTTCGGCCTCTTCGATTCGACCGCGCGAATGCCTCACCCGCCTTGAGCGTGTGCTCGCGGGAGCATCGCCGGCAGCCAGCGGCAATCGAGTCCTGGCGGCTGGCAGCGACGTGCAGTTCTATCTCCTGGCTCCGGGTCTGGCTAGCGCACCTGGCCAGCCAGACAAAAATGCTCTGGTGGAGGTGCATCCGGAAATGGGGCTCCCGTTGGCGAGTGATTTCGCGCTCGAGACTGCTGATCGCGTCGCGCCAGTCGCCACGAGACAGCCAGGCCTCGTGGCGGAGGCTGTGAATCGACCAGTCGCCCACCTTGCTCATGGCGAAGCGATCACTCTCGCCCGCCAGGCGCCGCTCCAGCTCGAGACATTCGGTGATCACCTCATCCGCCTCGCCGAGTCGACTCGCCTCGAGCAGCTTGCTCAGCAAATTTGTACCCGATGTGAGTACAAGCATTGGGAGCATTCGCTCACGCGCTCGCTTCCATGCCCTCCGCCCGCTGTCCAGCGCTTCACCGATACGGCCGGCGAACATCAATGCGGCCGCGCGGTCATGGTCTGCCCAGACGGCTCCTTCGGGCTACCTCGGTTCGGCCCACATCTCTACGTATTAGGCATAGAGGGTGACCCGGACGTCACGCCGAAGACCTTCGACTACGTTGAAGGAAATCCAGTTGAAGGCGTCGTGCAATACGGTGGACCCTCATGCGCCACTCAGTTTGGTGTTGCGCCCGGCCTTGACGCAACTCGCGCGCGCTACGTCTACCCGGAATGTGATGGGCGATCAGCCACTAGGGAGAAGGGAGCTGGCCGGTAGGCTGATAGTAGACCTCAATGACCTTGCGTCGCACTTCGATGATGTCTGGATTGGAGGCCTGAACACCCGCCGTAACAAGGCTTCCTGCGACGAAATAAAAGCCCAGCCGAGTTGCAGCTTCAGCGCTGCTTTGGGGTGGCGGACACCCGAGTAATGCGTCTGCCTCTAATGCCAGGGCCTGCATCATATGACCTCCTTGCGTTTGGGATAGCCCCTCGGTTGGGTTACCCGCAGCTGAACTGAATAGGCGGTACAAGCCCACTACGGTCGGAATGAACCGACTTCCGGTGACCAACTGAAATGCGGCAATCTCGGCCGAGAACGCCCGCACTTCACCATCTAGGTATTGGCTCCGGCTTGGCGGCCTTGGCTCCTGTCCGGTCGCAAAGTTCTCCAAGTGCTCCAGTTCATGGATTAGAGCAATGCCAGCCCACTCCCTGGTCATCGCAAAGGGAAGGATCTGAAGCATGTTGAGGTCAGAGCGGGGCAGAACTTGTAGAGTTGGACCCTTCGCGAGTGGGTGGCCAGGCGGGGCTACAACAAGCAATCCGCCGTTGTAAATGCCGGACTCGAGCGTGAGGATGCCGTAGTTTCCGTTGGTATCCGCCTCAGCACCGTAGACTGCCCAGAGCAATCCATGCTGGCGAAACGTTGCTAAGTCGCGCAGCCACTTCATACCTACATCCTCATCGACGTTTGGCCGAGACGGGAGTTTGGAAATCACCCAATCTAGTCCGGCGTTGTACAAGGTCCTGATCTCTTGAGGTGACAGCATCGGGTCGGGATCTGGAAAACGCTCAGCCTGCTTCTCGGGGTACTTCTCCTGAATCACCTCCGTCAGGGACCGCCAGGCAGTACCGAGCGAACCTAGAGTGCCATCCTGCGACAGTTCTCGCCAGCTACTCCCATCCCACCAAAGCCGGCCGTCTTCCGACACGGCCATCCGAGTCCATGGCGACTCCATATTCAGACCTCCCCGACCCTGGCCGTAGCCTACGTTCAGCAGTCTGAACTGTTCAAGACACGCCGTTCGCGGGCTTTGGCCGGCCTGGCGACTTGGATGTCCCGCCGAAACCGCAGTTGAGGCCTGGTGCAAGACCGCTCAAGGGGGAGGATCGGGACACGGCGCGACCCTATATCTATCAACCCCAAACATGTTGGTGCTCGCGCAGGGAATCGAACCCTGAACCTTGGGATTAAGAGTCCCCTGCTCTGCCAGTTGAGCTACGCGAGCGCGTTAGAAGGGATCGCGCCTCGATTCTAAGGGTCTCGGGCGATTAACAGCCTGGGTGCCATTTCACGCAAAGGCGACATAGGTTGACGTGGTGTCCGCTCGCGTCCCGCTCGACGTCGACCTCGAAGACAAACTTCTCTACGGGCTGACGCCGACCAGGCTTGCCTACCTCGTGATCGGTTTGCTTGCTGCATTTTCCATCTGGTCAACGCACTGGGCGCCATTGCCCGTTCGCGCGGCCTGCGCCATTGTGGTCGGAGCAGTCGCCGTGACCGCGGCATGGGGCCGCTGGCGGGGGCGAGCGCTCGACAGTTGGGTGATCGACTTCGCCGCCTTCTGTGCAGCTACGTATCAACTCAGATGGAGCGCGCCGCGCCTGTTCAGCCGGCCGCGCTCTCGACCATGATCCGCCTCGCGCGACGAGAGCCGATGCTCATCGCGAACATCGCGAACAGCGCGTCCGGACTCACCATACTCGAAACGTCTCCGATCGGCTTCGCGGGTGCAGCCGAGGACGATCGCCGCCGTTGGCTCATCTCGTTCCGCCGCATGCTCGACGGCCTCGACGCGCCGCTCCAGGTCGTAATCGACGTCGTGCCCGGCCCAGACCACAAAACCAACACGTCGCATCCGGTTCCGCGCGACCTCGACGACATGCGGGGCGCGGACATCGAGTTCGCGGCCGCCGTGAGGCGGTCCTCGACGGCTCATTCGACAACAACCCGACTTGTCATCGCGGAAAAATATGCGGCTCGTATACAGGCCGCACTTACGGAAATCGGCATCAGCACCAACCCCGTCGCACCAATTGCCAACTTCGCCTTCGGCCGCGAGCTCGCGTCGCGATTCCAGCATGTCGGCGGCCTCAGCCGCAGCTGGTACATCGACCGTCTGCCCGGCACCGAGATCGAGCCGGGCTGGCTCTTCATGCTCTGTCCGCCGGGTCTGGCCGTCAGCCTCGCGTGGCACGCCGTTCCCCTGCCCGCCGCCTGGATCGTCCACTACCTGCAGCGTCAGCTGGTCAGCATGCGCGCCACCCGTCTGCTGGATGGCAACTCAGGCATCTCCGATCCGACGCTCGCCGGGGCGCTTCCGAACGCTGAGGACCTGCAACGCAGACTGGCCTCGAGCCAGGACAAAGCGTTCCACGTCGCGGTCTACCTGACCCTGACCTCGCCCACGGCCACCGACCTGGACATCGGCTCGCGCCGAATCGAGTCCGCCGGTCGCGCGATCCTGTGCGACCTCCAGCCCTGCACCTTCCGCATGCTCGATGGCTTCCTGGCCACGCGGCCCGGAGGAGCCGATCGGCTGCAGCGAAAACGCGTGCTCGACTCGACTGCTCTCACCACCTTCTTTCCCTGGTGGGAACCCGACCTGCAACAACCGAACGGACTTTTCATCGGCCGCGGCCGGGCCACCGGGGCCCCGGTCCTTGTCGATCCATTCGATCAGAGCCGGTACGCGAACGCCAACATCGGCATCTTCGGACATTCAGGTGCCGGCAAGACATACCTCTTGTCGACGCTTGCCATGGGCGCCCTCGGCCGTGGTATCCAGGTCTACATCGTCGACCCCGAGCACGAGTACGGCCGCCTCGCGAGCGAGCTGGGAGGCGCCAACATCCAGCTGGCCCTCGGATCGGGACACGCGCTCAATGTCCTCGACCTGCGGCCGTCCGATCGTCGAGACGAAGCCTGGATCGGTCCTGCCGCGGCCGACGCGATCGATCTCTGCGCGTGTCTATGTGGCCGGCTCGATGAGTCCGAGCGTGCGCAGCTCGAGGCGGCCGTCCGCCTGGCGTACGACGAAGTCGCGCAGCCGGTCCTGCGTGACGTCGCCCAGCGCCTACCGCCGAAATCGCGAGTTGCGTTGATTCTCCATCGCTGGGTGCGCGGCAGCCTGGGCGAGATGTTCAGCGCGCCGACCAACGTCGACCTCGAAGCGCCGATCGTCGCCTTCGGCATGCGCGAGCTGCGCGACGAGATGATCGCGCCCGTCCATTTCCTGCTCGCCGAGGCATTGTGGACGCGTATCAAACGGCGCGACCGCCGGCGAATGCTTCTCATCGACGAGCTCGGGCTGCTTTTCGAAGATGCGACCATGCGTCGTTTCGTGGTCAGTCTCGCAAGGCGGATCCGCAAGTACGACGGCGCATTGGTCTTTGCGACGCAAAATCCAGGCGACCTGCTGTCATCCGACCAGGGCTCGGTGGTCGCGACCAATCCAGCAGTCCTCTTTCTCGGCGCCCAGCGCCCAGGCGAAGCCGCCAAGCTGCAAGAGGTTTTCCACCTGAGCCCGCAACAGCGGGGCGCCCTCGAGGTCGCTCAGCGTGGCGATTTCCTCCTCGCCGCTGGCACGGATCGACTCGCCGTCCACATCCAGGCGCCGCCCTGGCAGGAAGACGCGATGCAGCTCGCTCGAACAGCGGCGCGGCCGCCGCCCTGACGCGTAGGCTTACCTCCCGAAATGGCGCGGGTCCTGCATTACCGGCTGTACGGGCTGGCCGAGCACCGAGTCGACCGTCTCCACGAGCAGTTCGACCTACTCGCGAACGCCCGCGCGTGGCGCTGCGGCAAGCCGTGGATCGCCAGCTCCGAATCGCGCGGCCTTTTCGAGATGGAGTTCTTCCGCCACCTCAAGAGTGAAGAGAGCCGGGAGTTGAGCGCCGCCGGCTTCGTGAAGATGGCCGGCGACGAAACCGACGCGCTGATCATCACGATCTTTCTGCGCGACCTCAGCGCCGAGTACCGAATCCGCACCTCGATCCGCGACGAAGACCACCCCCTTTTGAAGCTAAGACGCCTCGACTTCGACGCCGGTCGTCTACCGGGTGGCCAATCGCTCGAGGAGGTGCTCGCCAAGCGCCCTGTGATCAAGAAGGTCGAAGGCGAGCGCATCCTCTTCTATCCGCCGACGTTCCGGCTGCACTCGATGAGCCCGCCCAGTCCCGAGTGGGCGTACGCCCTGTGTGGAATCCGCGCCTACGCGCCCACGCTGCTGGAGGCCGAGCAGGAGGCGCTCAAGATCTTGCGAGGGTTCGGGCACCTTGCCACCTGAGACCACCGTCGCCGCGGAGGGCTCAGTCAACTCGACCGATGGCACCCGGCTCGCAGTAAGAGCGTGGCCGGAGCCGACCGCACAAATCACTTTCGCGGTGGTGCATGGCCTGGGCGAGCACAGCGGGCGATACGAGCGATTCGCCCGCGGGATGGCGCGGTTCCAGATGGCCACCTACGCGGTCGACCTCCGCGGACACGGCAAAAGCGCAGGGCAACGGGGCCACGTCGACTCGTGGTCGCGATGGGTCGATGACACGGCGGCTTTCGTCGCTTACGTGGAAAGCCAGACCACCGGGGAGGTCGTCCCCCTCGGCCACTCGTTTGGCGGCGTGGTGATGCTGAGCGCCGTGCGCTCGGGCAGGCTGACGCGTACCAAACGATTCGTCCTCTCGAGCCCAGCGCTCAAGCTGTACGTCAAAGTCCCGGCCTGGAAGGCGAGCGGAGCCAGAGTCCTCTCCGCGATCGCGCCCAGGCTGGCGCTCGACAACGAAGTCGACCCGGGGACGGTCTCGCGAATTCCGGAAGTCGTCTCCGCCTACCGGAGCGATCCGCTCGTCCACGGGAAGATCTCGAGCCGCCTCTTCGAGGAGTGGCGGCGAGCCGCGGCCGACAACCTTGCGCACGCAGACGAGATCAAGCTCCCGTTTCTCATCCTGGCCGGCACCGACGACCACCTGATCGACCCTGCCGGCAGCCAGGAGCTGCACGAGAAAACATCCGCCCGGAGCGATCTACGGCTGCTCGACGGCCGCTACCACGAGCCCTTCAACGACCTGGGCAGCGATGAAGTATTCACGACAATCGCCGATTGGTTGCGGGCATGATCGCCGCCGGTTTGCTCGATTCCCGCTTGAACCTCGACCCAGGCTCCTGGTTGGCGTGGATCGTCGTCGGCCTGATCGCGGGCGCGATCGCGGCGCGCGTCGTCGCGGGGCGCGGATTCGGCTGCCTGGCCGACATCGTGGTCGGCGTGGCCGGCGCGATCATCGGTGGGTTCCTGCTCAGCTCGCTGTTCGGTATGACCGGCAACGTCGGCTTTTTCGGCAGCATCGTGGTCGCCTTCATCGGCGCCGCCGCGCTGCTGGCGGTGCTCAAGCTGGTTTCCGGAGGACGCCTCTAAAGCGAGGCGTCCGTCTAGCCCGCGGCGGTCCTGACTTCCTCTCTCTCTTCCACTGGCTGCGCAGCCGTTTCGCGCTTGCGCCTCTTGATCAGAAGCGTCGTCAGTGCCGTCAAGGCAAGGAATGCAATTGGGAGGACGAACGTCGCCTTCATCGCGTCGATGTACGCGCTCACGAAGACCGCGTGCGCAATCGCCTCGACTTGTGCGGCCACCGTCGGCGGGATGTTGGCGGGGAGGCGCGCACCAGTCTCGCCCGCGCCGATCTCGAATCCCTTCGAGGAAACATTCGTGAACGCGGCCACGAACTGATCGCGGAACACCGCCGGCAGCGCACTGGCGTGGCTGACCGCCTGGTTGTGAAGCGTGGTCGCAAGCTGGTTCTGCAAAAGCGCTCCGACCACGGCGCTGCCGACGGCAGCCCCTAGCTGCCGGATCGTGTTGAGCACACCTGACGCGGCGCCGGCCACGCGGGGCTCGATGTTGCGCATCGCGACTGTGGTCATCGGCGCGAAGGTCATCCCGATGCCAAGTCCGGCCACGATCGCGGGTGCGAGAAAGTTGATCCAGGTCGAGTCAGGCCCGGCAACAAACGCCATGGTGCCCATGCCGATCGTGAACAGTGTGATCCCCGCCATCAGGATGTACTTGCCCCCGACGCGATCCGCAAGGCGGCCCGCGAACGGCGCTGTGACCATCGAGGTGAGCGACATCGGCGCCAGCGTTAACCCAGCGACGAGGGCCGAGAAACCGCGCGCCGACTGCAGGTAGATGGTGAAGGGCAGGAACATGCTCAGCATGCCGAAGCTGATTGCCGCGGAGATCCAGTTCGCGACCGCGAAATTGCGATCTGCAAACAGGGAGAGAGGGACTAGCGGCTCGGCCTGGTAGCGCTCCCAGATGATGAACAGGACCATCAGTACTGCGCCGGCCCCAATGACCTCTGGGATGGTGATCGGGTAAGACCCGATCTGGCCCCAGTTGTAGCGCTCGCCCTCGATCAGGCCGAAGACGATCGCGAACAGTCCCGCGGTCGCGACGATGATGCCCATGACGTCCCAGCCGTGATGCCGGCCTGGGCGGAGGTCCGGGATGATCGCAAAGGTGGCGATCAAAGCCGCGATTCCGATCGGCACGTTGATGTAGAAGATCCAGCGCCAATCGATGTAGGTAATGATCGCGCCGCCCAGTGTTGGTCCAGCCACGGTGGCAAGGCCGGCGACGCCGCCCCAGATTCCAAATGCCGCACCGCGCCGCTCGGGCGGAAAGATCGATGTCAGGATGGCCAGCGTCTGTGGCGTGAGGAGCGCACCGCCGACTCCCTGCAGGATGCGAGCGGCGATCAACTGCGCCGGGTCTTGCGAGAGGCCACATAGCGCCGAAGCGACCGTGAAGATGAACAGTCCGATCGCGAACAAGCTGCGCTGCCCATAAAGGTCACCGAGGCGGCCGGCCGTGATCAGCAGCACCGCGTAGACGAGCACATACGCGTTGAGGACCCAGAGGATCTGGTCGAGCGTCGTGTTGAGCGCGGTGCTCATGGCCGGGATCGCCACATTCACGATCGTGGTGTCGAGCATGATCATAAAAAATCCCGTGGTCAAAACCAGAAGCACGAGCCACGGGTTAGTGCGCGCGCGAGCCATGTTTCCTCCTCAACTTTTCATAGTCGGGATCGATACCGACGTTCCACTCCAGCCTTCCGTCGTTGATCTCTTTTTCCAGATTGGTGACCCACCTGCGCTCGGCATCGAGCATCGCGATCTTGTGTTCGAGCTCGATCAGGGCGAGGCGGCTGACACCCTGAGCCCGAACCTCTGCCAGGATTCCGTTGAGTTTTTCGGTCGTGGCCTTCAGCGCGAGCGTCCGATTGCGTAGATGCTCGGCTGCTTCGGAGGCGCTGAGGTGATGCATGAACATCAGGCCGGCCGCGAAGTGCGGGTACTCGCGCCGCGGCCGCGCGAGGATGTCACTGACCACGCCGACCAGGACCTCACGACCTGACTTCGTGAGCCGGTAGATCGTCCGCTCGGGCCGCCGTCCTTCTTTCTCGCGCTCGGTAGGCACAATCCAGCCATTCCGCTCGAGCACCTCGACGGTGTGATAAAGCGATCCGAAGTTGAGCCGAATGAACTCGTCGTGGTGGCGATCGCGCATCGTCGAGGCGAGCTCGTAAGGATGCATCGGCCGCTCGTCCAGTAGCTGAAGGATCGAGAGCGCCAGGGGGGAAACTTCCGCCTCTAGTTCACGCATATTCCAAATGGAATATACGCCAGAGTATATCCGGCTGCAAGTACTCCGGCCGGAGTCCAGTGAGCCCTACTCCGGCAAGACAGACTCCGCATTCAGCTGTTTCTCGTACCAGGCGACGTCCCAGTAGCGGCCAAACTTCCGTCCCTGCTCGGTGAAGAGAGCGACTCGTTTGAATCCGAACTTCTCGTGGAGCGCAATTGACGCCGGGTTCGGGAGAGCGATGCCCCCATATGCCCGGTGCACGTCCTCTCTTTTGAGGGAGTCGAACAGCCTCTCGTAGAGCCGGGAGCCGGCGCCCTTGCCGATCACCTCGGGAGCGAGGTACACGCTGGTCTCCACAGAGGTCTGATACGCGGGCCGTGACTTGAACCGGCTGCTCGACGCGTAACCCACGATCTGGCCGTCGTCGACCGCGACGAAGAGTCGGTGCCGGCCGGTGTCGTGGTAGTGGCTGAACCACTGGCGGCGAGCCTCCAGGCTCGTCGGTTCCAGGTCGAACGTGTAGTGCGTCTCGACCACGTAGTGGTTATAGATGTCGTTGATCGCCGCCAGGTCTTTTTCGGTCGCTGCCCGGACGTGCATGCCTGCGCGAATCACGCCGCACAGTCTATTTCCAGACACTTGGGCACGGTGGATCTCATCGAGTTGCGCGGGAGGTCCTTTCACGGGCGGCAAGGACGCCGCGCCGCCGGGCGCGACCAGACGCCGGACTTCCAGCTGTACAGCGGGCT
>Ga0066662_10001782_pt1 | contig 10041 bp, 7 predicted proteins | sample GraSoiAngelo_111_FD_133939 | JGI IMG/M metagenome (GOLD analysis project Ga0066662, IMG submission 133939) | Grasslands soil microbial communities from the Angelo Coastal Reserve, California, USA - 14_0903_12_40cm | ecosystem: Environmental > Terrestrial > Soil > Grasslands | place: USA... | reverse complement strand
GACACGTCTATTTCGGCCGTGGTTGATAGAGCTGGAACCCTCTGGATATTCTGGACCCGGACAATAACAAGCTGTTCAGTCAACCCATGTTCTACTACAAGACAGATCCACTATCGAACGTCTCAGGGAAATACAATGTCGCCGGACACACTTCTCATCAATGATCCTAGCAACGCTTACTATCAGCCATCAGCGCTGGTGCAGCGGGATGGCACGGTCAGGGTCGTTTTTACAAAAGCGAACCAGTCTACAGCCTCGCAGCTGTACAGCGTCACCTTTACTGGTACAGGATGGACATCCCCTGTGGCAATCCTTCCATCCAGCAGTCCCTTGCCGTCTGGGGATTTTGACAGTCTCCCATCGATAATCCAGGATCGGAACGGAACCATCTGGGTCTTTTGGACCCGAACATTATCTTTATCGTCAACGCTGACCCAGGATGTTATTCTCGGATCTTTTTCGTACAGCAACGGTGCCAGCTTCGCCGCACCGTCGCAACTGACCTCTGACTCTACCACAACGCCCATCGACGATCACATGCCCGCAGCTGTTCAGGGTCCGGACAAGAATATCTGGGTCTATTACATCTCAGACCTAACATCTAACGGGGGAGAATGGGATATCTATGCTCTCCAGTCTAGCCGTCCCATCTCGCCAGTCAACAACCTCGCAGTCTCGTCAATAAAAACAAACAACAGCCTGGTCTTCCCCAAGTACCTCAAAGACGTGCCTCAGAGCCCCGTGGTGACGATCAGCGTGACGGTCGCAAACCTGGGAGACGCACTCAACGAGGCTTTCACCCTCCAAGCCACAGCCATCAACAGCAGCTCCTACCCGCTAGGAACAGTCAGCACCACTATAACCAACGGCACCTCGAGGATGTTCCAGTTTCTCTGGGACACAACAAAGGTAAGACTATCCGCATATTCCATACAGGCCATCGTCACCCCTTCGCTGTCGGAGACGGTTGGAAACTCTGGCGATTCGAGCCTGACGCTCAAGAACTTGCTCCGAGTCCTACCCCTCGGTGACGTGGACATGGACGGCGCGATCAACATAATCGACGCCGGAGTCGTCCTAAGATGGTTCGGCAACCCCGTCAGCGCCTACTACCTACTCCCATACGCGGATGTTGACAACGCAGGGGTCATCGACATAATCGACGCAGGTGTCGTCGAAGCACACTTCGGACTAGTTACATAGAATTCTCCAACGCACGAGGTATCCGCTACTCCTCAGCAATTTGAGCTGCCGATTCGCACTCGAGCGCCCGACGGTATCCGATTCTCTAAGAAAGGATCGATTTACAAACTCGCTCTGGGTGATGAATCCTCCTGGATAACCTTTTAAAACGCGAAAACCTGGGATCGAAAAAGAAATTCGTACACAGGGCGGTAAAAGCGAACGCGAATACATGGAGGATCATCTATCGCCGGCGGGATAATCATCCTCCTCATCATTCTGCCCATGCCCTTCATCAAACAAACCGCGCCCACTCATGTTGTAACACCTCGAGCACAACAATCAACGGCTCCACAGGCATTGGTGGCGGTCGACCCGCAGAACATCTCAGATACTAGCATCACATCCGGTCAAGTACAGTTCGCGATCAACATCACAAACTCTCTACCGATCAATTCTTTTGTGATTCGAGTATCATTCAACGTTAACGTAACGACGATTAGCAAATCAGGCTTGAGCTTCCAGGGCGGCGTTCTGGGCAATACGCCGAACATATCCTTAGAATGCATAAACGGCGTTTCGGTAATCTCTACGTTTTGTCCGCCACAGGATCGTCTCGGCACGATAGACCTTGGAATATCAATGCTAGGTGGGACGACTCCGAACCCGACCAATGGCCTGCTCTTCAAGTTAACCCTGGACATTGCTGGTAAACCTGGCTTGTCCCAAATACACTTCCTCAGCGCGGATCTGGAGAACGGAAGCGGCACCCCGTTAAACATCCAGAGCTCAGACGGTTATTTCACAAACAGGTTGTGCAGTCCGAATGTCTACTGTAAGCCACCCGTTGCTGTATTCACTGTTACACCCGCGGTCCCTCTCCAGAATGTTCCTGCCATATTCGATGGTTCAACAAGTCATACGCCCAATCAGAACCAGACCGCAGGTCAGAAGATTGTCCAGTGGCGTTGGAACTGGGGAGAGAAGGACCTTGAGGATTCTGAATTTCCATTAGGTATAGTCAATCAGACCTACAACTACGCTGGCAACTACACCGTCACGCTAAGTGTAGTCGACACAGACGGCATGATCGGCTCATATAGTGCTCCTCTCCTCATCAACCGCATCATCGTCGACATTGGCATACTTGATCTGTCCGCCAATCCCTCACACGAGATTCAACCAGGAACGATCGTGACTATAACAGCGTCACCAGCCAATATTGGAACCAGTGCTGCAAACATTACACTCAGACTCTTTGTAGATCGGAAAGAGGTGGAAAACAAAAACTATACCCTTCCCCGAGGTTGCCAAACCGGGTGCCCCGCCGGTCCACCAATTAGTTACTCTTGGGACACTTCGGGCCTTGCTGTGAAATCCTATGCGGTCGAAGCAAAAGTAGAACATCTGACAGGTGACAATAACACGGCTAATGATCAACGTATTGTGTTCGTCCAGCTCTGGCTGTCTCAAGGGTCCTCCAACATAGGTCTCAGCCTGTTCGGAACAGTCGGAGTGAGCATCATAGCACTCATCGCCATAGGAATAGCTGTTGCAATGTTCAGGCCGAAACCAAAGGACGAGCCACTATAACGTAATGAAGGATACTCGGTTCATCCAATAGAAGAGTCGGTACAGACAGAGTCTCTTCGAGTATTCTCCAAATATCCCAATCATGCTTCAGATTTATGCTGAATACGCTCGGAGGATAATCTTTTAAGGACGGTCACCCTGAAGCCCCTTCGGAAAAAAAATGGGTAATACAACCTCAATCAAACTATTGCTAGTCTTCGCTGTAACATTCTCTCTCGCAAGTCTCCCAGGAGCAATCTCTAACCACTTCATGCTTCCGTCAGTTCCCCTCGGCCACGCCGTCACTTCTCCCTCGCAAGCCTGGTACCCCTCAGGTCCGCAAATGGACACATTCATTGTAAACATCTACCAGGACTCGCCGAGCGAGTTCAAAGATCTTACTGCTGCTACTCCGGCAATCGACCTGAGTGATTGGCGACTTGACCCCGGCACTCAGACAACAATTGGAAGCAATAGCGCTTACTACGTGACTCCCTCAATTACAGAGCACGGGTATGATGAGCTACAGTTCATGATGGACAACTCCTACTGGGGCATTAACATGAACTTTGGCAACGACCCGAACGGCTTAGCGGTACGCCAGGGAGTGGCTCATCTTATCGACATCAATGCTCTGGTTGAGAAACAGCCTACTTGGTCGACTGCTTGCGCCGCTCTTGATCCCAACGGCTTTTCCAAGTGTGCTATCGAGAGTCCCTTGCCAAAGGGTTCAGCATACCATGGCACTACTGTGACCACTCCGGACCCTTGCCACTGGGACTTGTTGTTCTCAGAGACCTGCGGGACGGTTCCATACACAGTTGGTACAAATCCAGCAGTTCCTGAGCCTGTCAGTCTTCCATACCGGCTAAGTCCGGCTTCTGGAACAGGCTGCACTCTGACTGGCGGCGTTCCAACGGGCAACTGTGCGTTTCCATGGCAGAGGGGCTTTGGAGATTCTGACTTCAAGGCAGCTGCCAAGCACATCGGCATCGCGCTGAACAACACCTACAACGTGGGCGCTACTCCAACGATCTTCGTTGAGGACGCTAACGGTGTTCTCCACCCGGAGACTCCGGCAGGCGTTGCAGCTCCATGGCCAGCGGGTGTTACTGGGACTAACGGTGGTAAGGGTGTCCAAGTCTTTACTCGTAGCGATGACCCGCCCCGGTTCGACCTGGGCACAGGTCTCGCTCAGGAGCTATGTGGAATATTCACTGGCGTTATGAGCAGTGGATGCACGGGCTTCATCGAGTACAAGACTGGAACAATCACCTCATTCCCAGGCTTCTTCACATCGACAACGGGCGTCACTCAGAACTGGTGGATCTACACCGCGGCATTCGGTAGCGTATTCCCGTTCGACAGTAGCATCTTCTTCGGCTACAACAGCAGGCTCGTTTCTGGAGTACCAGCCATTCAAATCAAGAACGGTGGACTATGCTCGAACGCGTCATTCCCCTCACCCGCAGCAGGCGACTATGAGTACGTCTGCAACGCCTCCTACGACGCAGCCTCTCAGAGTGTCGAGTTTGCTCCCGACCTAGCCACCGCGTTCAGCGCCGGCACAAGTGCTCTCAACACTTTCGGCCAGAACGAGTTCACAGTTCCAATAGCCACTCCCAGTGACCAGTTCGGCTACTTGAGCGACTGGAACACGGGAGTCATCAATGGTGACGGTGCTGGAATTCCCAACACGTTCACCTGGCTCAACGCATGGACTAGTACTCCTGCCACGGGAACTGTCGGCTGTCCCACCAGCGCTCCGCTCTGTATTAGACAGGGTTTCAAACAGCCTACTCGCAGCTTGAACCCGTACACAGCCACGACCGTCTGGGACGCGTATATTCTCGGCAACGTGTATGACACTTTGAACGCTGAGAACCCGTCGAACAGTGGACAGTTGATGGACTGGATGACTTACAGTAGTACAGAGCTTGCGAATTCCGCACTCGGCTATGGACAGTGCGCAGCTGGTCAACATCCCAGCGCCACCTTCAGCTGCTATCCGAGCGGCACTGTTGACAACTTCCGGTTCCAGTTGAGGACTGACCTCTACTGGCATGACGGTAGACCGGTTACCGGATGGGATGTCGAGTACAGCTATGCGACAGGGTTGGCGAACGGAGCCTTCTTCTATGGAGGACTCGCACCCGTGGTCTGCGGCTCGACCTCGACATGCTCAGAAGGCGTAACCGTACCGATCACCGGGGGGATCAGAGCATCCAACATCGTCGACGTACACCTCTCCGAGAAGGGACCCTTCACACCGATAGGCATCAGCACAGACCTCATACTACCAGGACGCTACTACTCGTCCACGTGTGGAATAACCTCTGCCAACAACCCAGTCACATCAGGAACCACAACGTGGGATACCGATGTTGCTGGAGGGTTTGTTCCTGACAGCTGCATGACGACCAACGACGCATCGAGTAGCTTCGATCCCGTCGCGGCCGGTATCTTCATCGGCTCTGGACCTTGGGTGTGCAAGAACCTGTCGACCAGCGTAGTGGGTAACGGTTGCACTAGTAGTGGAACCGGAACTCCTCCGCCAGTTGCAGGCGCTATCACGTTGACAAGGTTCGGTGTCGGTCATGTCCCAGGCTCGTCTCGTACAGACTCGTACATGCGTAGCAACGGCAACCAGGCCTTGGATATCTGGACAGGGTTTACTGGTGACCAGACCAACGACGGTAGGGTTGAGAGCCAGTTCTCCGTCTGCTTCGGACATACACCTGCCCAGCCTCTAGGAACCAACACTGGTCCCACTCCTGGGACAGGTTGTGGCCACTGGGAGCAGGGTATCGGAGCTAACGGTGGACCGTTGATTATCGGTGTGATACAGAACGGTATCATGAACCGGTTCATCTATCTCAACTGGCTATCACCATTCAACACATCGACCAACCAGCTGACCAACCTCGTAACATTCCCACCAGCTGTCCTCTACGAAGGACAGTACACGATGCGTTCGTCTAGCAACGGCTGCACAAGCGCCTACACATCCAGCGGCATCGGCGGATACGACTGCTAACCAAACGGCAAGCCTAAAATAAACCACCACCTTTTTTCTTTATTCGGCTCATAGCACTTGACGCTGCGCTCATTTCTTGTCAAACGGTTCGTCTACACGATCGTCCTGATCTTCTTTGTCATCATACTAAACTGGGTAATATTCGAGGCAATGCCTGGCGTCACCGGCAGCCTCTATGACGTCGTCGGCGGCCACAACAGACTCGCTGCCCAGCAGATTGCCGCCCAGGACGCCCTCTATGGACTAAACCAGTCAGCAATAGTCCAGTTCGAGGACTACGTAAGAAACATGGTCACTTTCAATTTCGGAATATCGTTTCACGACAACCAACAGATTACGAAGGAGCTTGTCTCATCGGGCAGGCTTGTGAACACTCTGGTGCTTGTCGGACTCTCAACAATAGTCTCCATAGTCATAGGCATACTGCTTGGAATCTTGGCGTCACGCAGGAGGGGCTCAACGGCGGACAACCTCTTCGTAACCGCGTCACTGACTAGCTTCTCGCTGCCCACGTTCTTCATCGGAATCGTGCTCATATTCATATTTGCAGACGCGCTTAACCTGTTCCCGCCTGTGGGAACTATCCCAGGTAGCTGGGCTGCAGGACTTCCACCGTGGTATGATCAGATTATTCCACGACTCAAGTATCTCTTCCTACCTACCTTGACATTGACCCTGTTCACCTACGGGGGTTTCCTCCTTCTAACAAGAGCAACGATGATGGAAACGTTGAGTGAAGATTACATCACGACAGCCAGGGCCAAGGGTCTCTCGGAAAGGGTCATACTCCTACGTCACGCATTCAAGAACGCTTCCCTACCTCTAGTCACAGCTAGCGCTCTCTCGTTCGGCGGAATATTGGGAGGCGCTATCATAACGGAGACGATTTTCAATTATGCGGGACTGGGCAGATGGCTCTACGAGGCAGTATTGTACAAGGACTTTCCAGTAATGGAGGCCATGTTTTTCATTATCGGTCTCTGCGTCATAGCGGCCAACTTAATCTCAGACATCGTCTATGGAATAATCGATCCTCGAATAAAGTACGAGTAGAAAGCCGCGACGAGTTAGACTTCCATTGTGGTCGAAGAACGATGCTAAATTTCAGCTGAAGAGAGTTTCCGGACTCCTACGCGTGCTACTGGGAAACAGAAGAGCAACAATTGGACTCGTACTCCTCATGCTATTCGCCTTCGCGGCCCTCGCATCTCCTTTGATAGCTCCGGTTGATCCACACGCAACCGTCGCCGGATCGGCAGCCCAACCCGAGTGGGTCATGAACTTTCCAGACGGATACTATCTCAGTCGGAATCTGGTAGCAGTTAACGACCCGACCTTTGCGTCGCCAGCCGCCGTTCAAGAATTCAGTCTCAATTCCCAGACGACATCAACATCCAGCATCTTCCTGGCATTCAACTCTGCGACCCGCGCCCCCGTGAACTCTGCTGGTAGCCTTCAGATGACGTACGCAGGCAAGACACCAGGAAACGCGAGCATTGTCAAGACTTTCCAGTATCCCTATCGAGGCCCGCCCCAACGTTTCGAGGCCACTGTTGCGCTGCTAACGCGCGGAACCAACCAGAGTGTCCACGTTAGACTCTACGTTTTGCGAGGGGCGGACATATTCACTCTTGCAAGTGCCAACGTGTCTTCAAACGGACAATGGTCACAATTAAACAGCGGCAGTTTCGCGACAGCCCCGGGGACGGATCTGTCTAGCATTAGCCCAGCTCAGGTCATTTTCTCCGCCCAAGGCGCCTACACACTCGGTCTCGAAGTTGATTTTCCCGGGTCCATGCAGATCTACATCAGCGATCTACAGCTCGATCTGCTAGGGACTGCTTACGGGCTTCTCGGAGCTGACTTTGCTGGACACGATATGTGGAGCCAGGACGTCTATGGCGCACGGATATCCCTGTTCGTCGGACTAGTCGCAGCCGCAATAGGCATCGGGCTTGGACTCGTAGTCGGTCTAATGGCTGGCTTCCTCGGAAGATTAGTTGACGAGGTGCTGATGCGTTTCACGGATATGATGCTCGTCATCCCAGGATTGCCATTGCTTATAGTCCTAGTTGCAGTGCTAGGTCAGAGCCTCTTCAACGTGATCATCGTGATCGGATTCCTCGGCTGGATGGGATTCGCCAGAATCGTCCGGTCGCAGGTTCTAACCTTGAGGGAGAGGCCCTTCATTGAAGCAGCAAAGGCGGCTGGATCGGGGAACATGCGAATCATAACGCGACATATATTTCCCAACATTGTCTCGCTGACCTACGTCAATCTAGCCTTGGCAGTTCCCGGCGCCATTCTAACAGAGGCCGCGCTTGCCTTCCTCGGACTCGGCGACCCGACTGTAATATCATGGGGAAACATCTACCAGCAAGCAGAGATACAAGGAGCTCTCGGTTTCACTCCGCCACCCTGGTGGTGGCTAGTCCCTCCCGGACTGGGAATTGCCGCAGTCTCGCTGTCCTTCGTCCTCATCGGCTTTGCGCTGGACGAGATTTTCAACCCGAGGCTTCGAAGAAGGCGGTAGACTCTCCTAGGAGAGGCGTTCGGCCAACGCTATCCCAGTTATTGTCGCGACCAGTTCGACGAGCAAGGGTACTGGGAATGTTCCGGCGAGAACGAAAGCTGTAGAAGATTTGAACAATACCTGGGGATACTGAAAACTGCCTACGTATCCCGGCAGGGCTAGAACAAAGTAGATGATCACATCTGCTAGGAGATAGGTTGCGAAGAAGGATATGATTGCTCTTCCGGCATCCTCTAACAGAATTGAGGCGACGACCGATGTCGAGAAGATTCCAATATAGAAGATGTGAGTTGCGTACGGGCTAGTAATGTTTCCAGCCTGAGACAGCCCCGTGCTTGGAAGCAGGCTTCCTTGAAATATCGCCTGAAGAGTAAAAGCCGCTAGGCAGGTTCCCCATCCCAAGACTAAAAGGAGAGGTTTGAGTAATGTTCCGAAATGTGGAAAGGCGTCAGGATGGTCTTTTGAAGCAGGGGTGATATCAGTGATGAACTTACACTTCTCACGCGGAGTCGTTCTAGCCATCGCCTTCACTATTCTCAGTATCGGATCCACGGTTTATATCTTCACCTCGGCGTCTAACTATCTAGCGTTCTATCCGGCCTTGAACAGGATCCAGATAAGAATCACGAGCGTTGCATTGACGAACACTTCAGAAAGTCAGAAGATCGTGTCGGCCCGGATCTCCGTCAACAACCCGACAGATTATCAAGGCTTCAGCGTCCCAGCCGCGATGCTCTTCATGTACTTCTACAACAACACCTCTTCAATTTTCAGATGGCCGTTGCTAGTGGGAACCGAGACCCAAGGGGTTTCGCTAGGACCACACACCCAAGCCTTTCCTCAAATAGTCGTCGTCTTGGATCCCGAGAATTCTTCTTCCATGCAATCTTTCATTGTGGAGAGCTCGAGCCCGGTCTATGCCAACGTTACGCTATCGGTTCAGATCGGAACCTTTCTCAGCCCCGTAATTGGAAGCGTTAACTTGTATGACGCGGAAGCAGTTCCACTCTCCACTTCTTAGCCCCCAAAGCTTATTTCGCGCGCCAGCGACAAAACTTCGAATCAACATAATGCCATTACTCCAGGTCGAAGACCTCACCACCCACTACCGCATCCAGAGGGGCTGGGTCAGAGCGGTTGAAGGAATAAGTTTCAATGTAGAACAAGGCGAAGCAATGGGGCTAGCGGGCGAGTCGGGCTCCGGCAAGAGCACAGTGGCTCTAACTCTCCTCAAAATCCTGCCTTCAGGCGGAAGAATCCGCAAGGGGAAAATAATCTTCCAAGGACGCGATCTCGTCCCTCTCGCTGAGAAAGAGATGAGGCAAGTCAGATGGAAGGGAATCTCAATTGTGTTCCAGGGAGCAATGAACGCGCTAAATCCAGTCTACAAGGTTGGTTTTCAGATAGCCGAAGCTATCAAACTTCACGAGCCAGAGGTCTCTGGGCATGAGGTTAACGAGAGGGTGGCGAGGCTTCTCGAGACTGTGGGTATCGAAGCTTCGAGAGCTGACAACTATCCACATGAGTTCAGCGGTGGAATGAGGCAACGCGCTCTCATCGCGATGGCACTCGCTTCCAGCCCAACCCTCTTGATCGGAGACGAGCCTGGGACCGCGCTGGACGTAATCGTGCAGGCGCAGGCTCTGAAGCTTCTAAAGGAATTGAAGGACAAGCTTGGTCTTTCCATGATCCTGATCAGCCACGACCTGTCGATAAT
>Ga0066662_10001780_pt1 | contig 10046 bp, 10 predicted proteins | sample GraSoiAngelo_111_FD_133939 | JGI IMG/M metagenome (GOLD analysis project Ga0066662, IMG submission 133939) | Grasslands soil microbial communities from the Angelo Coastal Reserve, California, USA - 14_0903_12_40cm | ecosystem: Environmental > Terrestrial > Soil > Grasslands | place: USA... | reverse complement strand
ACGCCATCGCATGACGAGCAGAGTCTTCCGAGCGCAGTCGGCCCGATACCGCTTCATCTCTACACGCTCTCGCAAGGATTTGAAGGCTACATCGTAGGCTACAGCATATACCCTGACTCTGTTTTCTCCGCTGCGTCGTCTGAGCAATTGCTGGACGGCGCGCAGAACGGCGCGGTCAGTAATGTTCAGGGAGAGGTGACGAGCCAGCGTTCAATCTCAATCAACGGCAATCCGGGAAGAGAGATTGTCGGAACATCGCCGTCGAAGAACATAGGCTTTACGGCTCGCGTCTTTATCGTCAAGCCGAGAATGTACATGCTCGTCTATACGCAATATGACAAGAGCAAGCCTATATCCGGTGATGGAAAAAAATTCCTTGAATCCTTCCAGTTGAAATAGCGGGATAAGCAGGAATCAGAACCTGGAAGGGCTTGCGTCAACTGCTAAACGTTGATAGACCATCGCTTAAGCTTCATTCGGCAAGTCTGTAATCCTACTGTATAAGGCTATCGCCGCAGGTGATTATGGCGTAATCTCTCGTGATTATGACGTACACTCAAGAGCGTATGGCATACACTCTTGAGTGTATGGCGCACACTGACGAGTGTGCGTCATACACTCGCCTGCGTATGGCGTACACTCACCAGTGTATGACGTGCGCTGACAAGTGTATGACGTACACTCGTCAGTGTATGACGTACACTTGCGAATACATGGCGCACACTCAAGAGTGTATGACGTAATCTGATGAGCGTAAGACGTGCGCTCACGAGTGTAAGGCGTAATCAGCGCTTGTTATGCCAATATCTATAGCGCGTTGCAATTGCATGTAGCCGGAGGCTGTGCGCTAATGTCAGTACCACCTGCGGTAGCGGGTGGGTCTTTAAGTCAGCACACCCACCCGCTACCGCAGGTGGTACTGACCCGTATGCTTTCAATCAATTGCAATCTGCTATAAGGCTGAAACCGCTTTCATTCCGAATTCTGACCCCTGAATTCTGCTTTTATTGCTGCTTGCAGAGTCTCGATTGCAAGTGCCGCCGCGTGTTGCTTGCGCGCGGGCAGTCCGTCGAGTGCGCGGGCAATGTCCTGCCTCGTGAGTCGCAATGCTTCTTCAATCTTCATCCCTTCGATCATTTCAGCGAGCGCAGAGCCGCACGCAAGCGTTGGCGCGCAGCCGTAAGCGAGAAAGCGCGCGGCCTCAATGCGACCGTCGCGCAATCGCAGAGATAGACGCAGGCGGTCACCGCACACAGGATTCGTCTCTTCTGCGACTGCACTGGCGTCCGCCAACTCGCCTACGTTTCGTGGATTGGCTAAATGATCTTTGAAGATGGAAGAGTAGGGCACGAATTATATTCAGACGGTTTCGGATTCACAGGCTCGCGCTTGCGTAGCTTTCTGATAGAGCGGCGAAAGACGGCGCAGGTTCGCTACAGCGCGAGGCAGGACTTCAAGGACGTAATCAACATCTTCGACTGAATTGTCCTTGCCGAAACTAAAGCGTATAGAGCCGCGCGCAAGTTCATCGTCGCGTCCGATGGCGCGAATCACAGGCGAAGGTTCAAGCGAGCCTGACGAGCAGGCCGAGCCTGTTGATACGGCTACGCCCTGCAAGTCTAAATTAATGAGCAAGCCCTCGCCTTCTATGTAACGAAAAGAGATGTTCGACAGGTGCGGCAGCCGCCGCTCACGATTGCCGTTGAAAACAACGTCTTCAATTCTTGCAGCAACGCCCGCTTCAAATCTATTTCTGAGCGCGCGCACATGCGCCACCCGCTCGTCTAACTCTTCGCCCGCAATGCGGGCCGCTGCGCCGAAGGCAACAATCCCGGCGACAGATTCTGTTCCTGCGCGACGCTCGCGCTCCTGATGACCGCCCACGTTCTGCGCAACCAGACGCACGCCGCGACGAAGAAAGAGCGCGCCCGTGCCCTTCGGCGCATAAAGCTTGTGCGCAGAGAGCGAGAGCATGTCGCAGCCCAGACTCTCCACATCAACGTGCATACGCCCCGCTGCCTGCACAGCGTCCGTATGAAAGCGCAAGTGACGATTTCCTTTCTCGCGCTCTTTGCGGACCAGCGAGCCTATCTCCGCGATTGGCTGAATCGTCCCTATCTCGTTATTGGCAAGCATCACGGTGATGAGAACAGTGTCCGGTCTGACAGACGCGCGCACGTCTTCTATGCGAACGATGCCGTCGTCGTAAACGGGAAGCCTTGTTAGCTTCCAACCTTTCTTCTCAAGCGCATCGCAGATGCCGCGAACGCTGGAATGCTCTATCTCGGAAGTGATGATGTGGCGACCGTAATTTTCTGAGGCTTCGGCAACGCCGCGTATTGCGAGGTTATTGGCTTCAGTTCCGCCTGAGAGAAAAACAACCTCATTGGGACGCGCGCTAACCATAGAGGCAACCTCGCGCCGCGCGCGGTCCACAGCCGCGCGAGCCTCCTGTCCGAAGAAATGCACGCTCGAAGCGTTGCCGAACTTCTCCGTCAAATACGGCAGCATCGCCTCTACGACGCGCCTGTCAACCGGCGTCGTCGCGCTGTGGTCAAGATAAACTCTTCTTAAAGCCATTTCTCTCGCAACCTATCACGCACTCGCGCGCATCAGAAAGAGGTTGTTTCTCTCTCCTAACCGAGTCTAGGTCGCACGCTCACGGAGCGTCAAGCGATACAATAAGTTTGTTGCACATTGCGAGTGAATGTTACCATCTGGACGCCGGACTTACGCCAACGAGCCAGCACGGAAATATCAGGGCGGGCTGTACGGCGCGGACGTTCATCTTTTATGAAAGGAACTGAGAATGAAAAATCCTATACGCATCCTGACTGTACTGCTGGTTTTCGCGCTCGCACTTCCCTTAGCCTTCGGACAGACGCAGCAGTCTTCTCTGGGCGCGCTCGAACGCGGCTACCGCACGGGCTACTCGGACGGCTATCAGGCTGGCTACAGCGATTCCACACAGCAGGCGGCGCGCGATTACAAGAGCAAGGATGAGTACCAGCGCGCTGACCGCGCCTATGCAGCCGCTTACGGCACGCTGGAAGATTACCGAGACGGTTACCAGCAAGGTTTCGAGGGCGGATACAGCGCGGGTTACGAGCATCGCAACTTCGATTCGACCATCCCGACGAACCTGTCGCGTCGCGGCACGGACGACGCGCAAACGAGCGCCACAGTTTCACAAACGAGCAGCGACAACGCGGGTGTCAGCAGCAGTAATAGTAGCAGCAGCAATGGTCCGGTCAGCACAGCCAACGCCAGCTACATTCCTGCCGACACGGTGATGCGCGTAGAACTTCTTACGAACCTTTCGACTGATGCAACGCAGAAGGGCGATCAATTTGAGGCACGTGTTATCGAACCCGCAGAGCTTCAGGGCGCTGTGATACAGGGCCACGTCTCGCGCGTTAAACGACCCGGCAAGGTCAAGGGTAATGCAGAGTTGCAACTCAGCTTCGACCAGATCAGCTTGAACGGTCGTTGGACTAACTTCAAAGCTCTGGTGATTGAGGTCGAAGATATGAACGGTCCGCAGGGCGTAGGCAGTGTGGACGAAGAGGGCGGCGTGCAGGGCAAAGATAAAACAAAAGATGATGTCGCAAAGATCGGCGCAAGCACTGGCGTAGGCGCAATCATCGGCGCAATCATCGGCGGAGGCAAAGGCGCTGCAATCGGCGCTGCAATCGGCGCGTCTGTCGGAACAGGCAGCGTGCTCACCTCAAGCGGCAAGGACATTCGCCTTGAGCACGGCCAGCAAATCAAGATTCGCACTTCGACCGAGACGCGGTTTTAGTGAAAACCAGACGCGGTGACACGGAGACGCGGAGACGCGGCGAAGAGATTTTGCATCGCAACGTCTCCGCGTCTCCACGTCTCGGCGTCCCGCTCATCACTCTCCTGACAGATTTCGGCACTGCGGACTATTTCGTAGGGGCTATGAAGGGTGTGATCCTCTCAATCAATCCTGACGCGCATGTCATTGACATCACGCATGAGATTCCGCCGCAGGATATTCTATCGGGCGCTTTCACGCTCTCTGCCGCTTACAAAAATTTTCCAGAAGGAACGATTCACGTCGCGGTGGTTGATCCGGGCGTAGGCTCTCATCGTCGTGCGATTGTGGCTACAACTCATAATCAATGCTTCGTCGGTCCAGACAATGGCCTTTTGAGTTTTATTTTCGAGGAAGAAAAAGATGTGCGCGTCTTTCATGCGACGAATGAAGACTATTTTCAAAAGCCCTTGAGCAACACATTTCACGGGCGCGACATTTTCGCGCCCCTGGCCGCCGCACTCTCGAAAGGCGTTCATACAGAAAACTTCGGAGTTGAAATCACAGATTACATACGCCTTCCGAATCTCAAGCCGAACTTCATTCGAGAAGGACAACTCGAAGCTTCAATCATCCACGTAGATCGCTTCGGCAACTGCGTAACGAACCTGACGCGGCGCGAGATCACAGACGAGATGATCGCGCGAGGGCTGACATTAACCATCAACGGACGAAAGATAACCTCCTTCCGCCGTTTCTTCGCCGAAGAAAGCGATGCGTCCGATAACCTCTTCGCCATCTGGGGCAGCGCAGGCTATCTTGAGATAGCATCGAACCGCTCGTCCGCCGCAGAGATGCTTGATGCACGAACAGGAAACCAAATATTAGTGATGAGTGATGAGTAATGAGTGATGAGTTAAAAGCTGCCACTCATCACTCATTACTCATCACTCATCACTGTTTTTCTTCGCTTGTCACTCGTCACCGCTTTTGTTATCTTCATTTCCCAACACTAATTGAGGGATTTCGATCATGGATAAAGCGAAAGAGGCTGCCGCGCCTACAGCGAGTGCTCCTGCCGCTGCCGGTCTGCGTGGCGTTGTCGCCGCTACGACCTCCATCGGCGATGTGAACGGTGAGAAGGGCGAACTCATCTACCAGGGCATAAACATACACGACCTCGCCAGATATTCTACGTTTGAAGAGGTCATCTTTCTTCTATGGAACGGGCGATTGCCTAAGCGCGCCGAGCTTGATGATCTGAAGCGCAACATCTCGGCAAACTGCGAGCTACAGCCTGAACTGCTTGCGCTGATGCAAAAGTTCCCGCGCGACGCAGAGCCAATGGATACGCTTCGCACTGCCGTTTCTGCGCTGGCTTTTTATGATAAGAGCGCTAAAGATATTTCGCGCGAGGCAGCAGTCAGGACCGCAACACGACTCGTAGGACAATTCCCGACAATCGTTGCTACGCTTGCGCGCCTGCGCAAAGAGCAAGAACCGGTTGCGCCGAAACCGGACCTGAACGTAGCGACCAACTTCCTATACATGCTCAAGGGCGAGATGCCTTCTGAACAAGACGCGCACATCTTCGACGTTGGGTTGATACTTCAGGCGGACCACGAGTTGAACGCTTCGACCTTCACTTCGCGTGTAGTCGCGGGCACGCTCGCCGATATGTACGGCGCTGTCACGGCTGCGATAGCCGCTCTCTCTGGCCCGCTGCACGGCGGCGCGAACACGAACGTGATGAAGATGCTCCTGGAAATCGGCGAGATGGAGAAGGTTGAGCCGTATGTCAGGAACGCGCTCGCTGAGAAGAAGAAGATTATGGGCATAGGCCACGCCGTTTATAAGACGGAAGACCCGCGCGCAACGAACTTCCGCCGCTTCTCTAAAGAGATGGCCGAAGCGAAGGGCGAGGCCAAGTGGTACGAGATGTCTCTTAAGATCGAAGAGATTATGAAGCGCGAGAAGGGCATGTATCCTAACGTTGACTTCTTCTCGGCTTCGACCTTCTACATGATGGGAATCCCGCTTGAACAATACACGCCCATCTTCGCAGTAAGCCGCATAAGCGGGTGGACCGGGCACATACTCGAACAGTACGCGAACAACAAACTGATTCGCCCGCGCGCCGAATACGTCGGGCCTAGAAACGTTCCTTACGTGTCGATTGATGAGAGATGAAAGCTTAGGCCCGTTGTGTCGAAAGAGTATGATATGAATTCTGCCGCGCTTCTCACTTGTTGAGTGAGATGCCCAGTATCTTCGGATTCCTCAAAAACTCGTTGAGCTTCTCAGGACTGAATTTGAAGCGTGCGACCACAGCCTTGTCATGGTCAACGGTTACGACCATCATCTTGATATTCGCGCCATCAATCTTAGCATAAACGTAAATCTGTTCGCCTTCGCGCGAGGATACGCGCACCATTGGCTGCCAGTCGGCGCTCAAAGCATTGCGCATAACAAGCGCGAGTCCTGAATTCGATTCGCCCGCTGTAAAATTCAGATTCTCGAAGACGGCCACCTTGAAATTCTTGACTCCGGCAGGATGGACAATATGGACGAAGAAGTCTGCAAGGCCGAGGAAGGGAATGTGAACGCGCTTTGCTTTGTAATGTAATTGAAGATGTTTCGTGATCGCGTCAAACTCCGGGTCGTCTGCGCGCGCCGTTTGAGGTGCGACGAAGAGAGCGGCTGAAGCTAGTATGAAAGCTGCGAGTGAATGTATGAAGAGAGTTCTTGATTTCATCATCCTGGCCTCACTTCTTCTGTTTGCCCAGGTCTATATCTAAATCTGGAATGCCGAGCTTTCCGCTAAGCTTGAGCAATTTTTCAAGGTCGATTGAGCCTACTATGTTTACGACCGTCAACTGCTTCGGGTCTGTTGCGATGACGGCAATACCGTTGACCTGATTCCCGTTCATCATCATGTAGAATTCAACGTTCTCGCCCTCTTTGTTGCTTTTCACGCCGACCATCCTTGTCCATCCGGGCGAGCGTAGCTGCGCGTGAATAGAATCAACGTCGGTTGCTGAATACACGCCTTCTTTATCGAACTCAAAAGATTTAACGTAAACGCCTTTCAATCCGGCGAGCACTTCCTTGACGGCAGCCTCTTTGGGTTTATTTATATCCAGAAACTTTCCAGCAAGCTGTAGCAGTGCCCCGTCCAGCGTTACGTCAACGGAATTGCCCGCTTTGGATTCGAGCTTGTTAAGATTATCAAGCTGAAGCCTCACGTCCTGCGCGCTTGCCGTTATAGTGGCAAAGAGAGGGACTAGAAAGAGAAGGCAAGTAAGCTTCAGCGATTTTGTTATAACTGATTTCATAACTACTCCGTTCGTTTACTTATGAGATAGGGTTGTGCTCCTGCGTGCCCTGAATCTTCTTCTGGACTGCGTTGAGCTTGTCGCTGGTGATTTGAAGCGCTTTGATAAGCTGCTCTTTGGCAAGCTCGCCCTTGCGAATCGTTTCCTCTTCGCGCAGAACGCGCTCTTTATTTCTGACTCTTAAAGCAATCTTCTGCATACGCTCTACAGACTGTGTAGATGAATTCAGATTGTGCGACGCACGAGATGTAATTGTTTCAGGCAACCTATCGCTTTTTTTATCCTCTGCAACCTGCACAGTAGGATTAACTGTCCTAACTGTCGGCGGCACAGAAACATCTTTCGGGAACTCGATAGGTTCAGGAACAACCCCGCCAGCTATCCCATTGCTTTGCTCATTTGAATTAGAGCGATGAAGCGCGAGCCACAAGCCTCCTGCAAAGATTAGAAGAGCAATTGCGGCTGCGGCGGCGAGCCATGTGGAGTTGAGCCGGAACTGCGGACGCGATGCGACAGGCAAGGGAAGAGGTTTCGACGTGCGCTTGTAGCGAAGAGAAGAGAGGGAGCGTTCAAGCCGTTCAATCTCCGGGTCTCGTTCGCCTGTTTTGTCCCAAAGGTAATCTTCGTTCATGACTTTTTCTCCATTCCAAGCTTCTCTCTGAGAAGCTTCATGCCGCGATGTAGGTTGACGCGCACTGATGCTGGCGTCAGTCCTGTGCGCTCCGCAATCTCCGGTCCGGTCATGCCTTCGACAAGACGCAGGATCAAAGTCTCTCGGTATGCATCCGGCAATGTCCGAATCAATCGAAGCGCCTCTAAAGCTTCCGTGTCCGCCGATTCACGCACGCCCAAATTCTCCGGCAACTCTTCGGTCTCGCGCTTTCTGCGATGAAAGTCAACGGCGCGGTTACGTGCGATCATCGCAAGCCAGCCGCCGAAAGCTCCTGCCTCGCGCAGCGTTTGAATCCTTTTGAAAGCGAGCAGGAAAACATCCTGAACAAGATCGTCAACATCATCGCAGGGAACACGCGCGAGCAGTATGCCGTGCACCATCGGCGCATACAGGTCGTAAAGCTTGCCGAAGGCATCGCGGTCTCCCTGGCGCACACGCTCAACTAAGGGGACTTCAGGCGGCTCACAAAGCGAAGCTTGCGCCACAGCCGTAGCCGTGCGGCTCGCTCCGTTCATAAAGAGCAGGTTGCCCGCCGTTTCCGTCTCGCTCATCCCCTCAACGTTACCCGAAATTCATTCATCACTCTATCGCTTGCCCCGAAGCTTCTGCGCCCTGAATCTCTCAATCAGATGAAAGTAGTTTTTATTTGAGCATAGAGCCATAAAGAGCGTGAATTTTCTTCCCTTCAGCCAATAAGACGCGAAGGGGAAGTGAAATGTTAACAGTTAGCCGAACTTCAACGAGCGCGCGTGCATTCACTCGATCTCTTCTGGGCTATCAAGAATTGAGAGCAACTGCTCCGTCTGCTTTGGATTCTCTCTGTCCGTCAGGAGCATCATCTCTTCGTTGGCTGAAACAAGCCGCGTTCGCCAGATAAAAAGTGTCGAGAGCAGAAGAGCAATCGTGCAGGCCGCGCCGCCCTCTATGCCGTAGCTTCCGCCTGTCAACCACGCCGGACCAAGATCGCTTGCGCGCAGGAGCGGGTCAGGCGTTACTCTCGTAATGCCGCTCACGGGAATCCCCAGCACCGCGCTCATAGTCCAATTCCAAGCCCAATGAATGCCGAGCGGAAACCACATATTCCTCGTTCTCAAATAAGCTATTGCAAGCCACACGCCAGCAATCGCCGTGTTTAGAAAAGTGAAGCCCGGCACGACGTTCGGATTATTTAAGTGGCCGGATGAGAAGATAACTGCGGTGATAATAATAGCAAGCCAAGCCATGCGCGCTCGCGTCATCGTCTGAAGCGGATAGCCGCGAAAGATTGCTTCTTCGGCTGCGGCTAAAAGTATGAAGAGAAACCCGGAGAAGATTAAAGTCTCTGCAACGCTCTGCGACAATCCGCCTTCGTTAATTGAAAAACGGTAGCTTCCACTCGCCCAGGCAATCGCAACCGCAAGCAGCAAAGAGAGCGAGCCGATCAATGAACCCAGCAACCAGTCGCGCATCCACCCGCGCCCGAAAGACCAGCCCAACGCCCTGAACGGCAAATCCTCAAGAAGCCTTCCGCATCCCCACCCAATCACGATTGCAAGAGCTAAGAGAATAAAGCCCTGCGCAATATATCCGCCAGCGCCATTAAGAAAGCCTTCGGCATAATTGCCCAGAGCGAAAGAGGCCAGAGCCACAAACAGGCGCAGTACAACCTGCACAGCGATGAGGTACACACCTGCAAAGACAAGAAATCGCCAGCCGCTTCGCAGGCGACCCGCTTCGTTGATGAAAATTTCTTGAGGATTCATTTTGTTCCTGACTATAACAGGAATTCTAATACTTTGCGGTATGGAGTGAAGGGAAGAAATGATGAATGCCGAACGATGAACAATGAATAGAAAACAAGCCTTCCGCCTTTCGTTGCGCATTCATCGTTCAGCATTCATCATTTTCTCTTCCTCCTACGCTCTTTCTACTTCAATTTCATATGGTAAACTCACCCCTTGCAGTCTATGAGAACGACAGATAGTGAAGATAAACCGAAAGAGGCCAGGCAGCAGAGGCGTAGTGCGCCCTGGCTGCTCGGCGGCCTCGTGCTTCTGCTTCTCTTCACTCTCGTCGCGCTTCAAGCCTTCGGCATCTGGACCGTCGTTACGCCCGACACAACTTCAGACACGCTTCTACTCTACGCGCTCTCTTCTCTTAACTTCGCAGCCTTCTGTGTCTTCACCTTCATCTTGGTCCGCAACCTCTTAAAGCTTCGCCGCGAACGGCGTGAGCGTCAACTCGGCTCGAAGATAAAGACGCGGCTCGTAGTCTCTGT
>Ga0066662_10001779_pt1 | contig 10048 bp, 5 predicted proteins | sample GraSoiAngelo_111_FD_133939 | JGI IMG/M metagenome (GOLD analysis project Ga0066662, IMG submission 133939) | Grasslands soil microbial communities from the Angelo Coastal Reserve, California, USA - 14_0903_12_40cm | ecosystem: Environmental > Terrestrial > Soil > Grasslands | place: USA... | reverse complement strand
GTTACATCGAATCCTGCGGTGGCGGCAGTCTGCGCGATCCCCGAACCCATCAGGCCGCAGCCTAGCACGCCAACTTTTTTAATCTCCATTTCTGGTCTCCTGTAATTGCTCTAATCATAGAGCGATGATTTTGAAAGCTTGAGGTTATTTACCCTTTTGAGAATCCGTCTCGGGCGGCGGTTCATCTATTGATATTTCGTACTTCTTCCCATCAGTCTTAACCCACTGCTTGAATTTCTCCCACCACAAGTCCTGGCTCTTTTTTAGCTCAAATTTCTTCTGCGCTTTCGCATGAGATTGCGCGCCACTCTTCTCAGGCATCGCCACATAATCTTTCGCCTGCATAAGTAGAGATTTCAACTCGTCGCGCAATTCTCCAGAACGCTTATCAAGCGCGCCCGATTTATCCAGAGCCTGTACCGCCTTATCAATACCGCCTGCGTCTCCTTTATCCACAGCAGAATCGAAAGTGTCCTGCGCATTGTTGATCGCATTGAGATACTCTGCCACGTCAGAGTTGTTTTCAAGGAAAGAATGTGGAACTACGTCCGCCAGATTCGGGTAATCTTTATTGAAGTTGCGCGCGACCATCACGAAGCTTACTACGACGAGCGCGAGCGCAAGTATTTGAAGAATGTGCCAGACGATTGCAACGCCCGCGCGCTGGCCCGGTCGCTTGTAATTGACGACGAGCGCAAGCAGCGCGCCCGAAACAAGCCCGCCCATGTGCGCTGCATTGTCTATGACGGGAATCATGTAGCCTATGAAGATGTTGAGCAAGATAGTCGGCAGCATCCCTGTGCCGAACGCTCGCTTGAAACCTTCCGGCAGTTCGTGACGAAATTTTATTCCGAAGACAAACAGCACGCCTATCAATCCGAAGAGCGCGCCCGATGCTCCTACAGAAACAACATCCTGCGATTTGAAGAGAAAGCGCCCGATTGGACCTGCGTTATGAATGCCGGGCTGCACGCTCAAGAAACTTGCGACCACACCCACAATGCCCGTCACGACCCAGAAGACCACAAACTTCGCAGAGCCGTACAGTCGCTCAACATACGGGCCAATTACCCAGAGGCCGTACATGTTCATCAAGATATGCGCGATGCCGCCGTGCAGGAATATAGGCGTGACGAATCGCCACCACTCGTGCTGGCCTTCTATCAGGGAGTTGACCTTCGCGCCGAACCTGATAAGCACAGCCGGGTTCTTATCCGCTCCGGCCTGCATGGTCAGAATGAAGACGAAGACGTTTGCGACGATGAAGACGATTGTGAAGATGTACGGGCGGCTAAGAATCGCTCGCGCAAAGCGCACGGTCTCGTGGTCGTGCACGACGACAGGCGCTCTCGTCTGTGTGCGAGGCGCAGAATCTTTTGGCGCTCCACACGCGGAGCATTGCGTCTCGTTTGCTCCGACGAGCGCGCCGCAGTTGCGACACATGCTGGGACGCCCCGCGTAGTTCGAGTTATTCACTTGAGCTTCAGACAAAACTTTCCACCTCAGGCGCGACCCGACAATCTCCAACCAGAATATTTTCTGCTTGCAAGGATTTTACACTGAAGGACGGAAAAGCAGAATCCAAATGAAAGGCAGGCAGAAGGTCTAAGAAAAGCAAATCCGTAGAGCCTGTAAAAGCTGCAAGCAGGAATCAACAGTCAAATATACCGGACATACCACTTTACAATGCTGTAAAGCGACGAAACAGCGCTGTTTTGCGATAAAACAGACTTGCTTCGTCATTTTGTAACCCTGCTTTGCCGTTATGTAAGCTTACATTGCGACAAACAAAGCTTGCTTTATCGCTATGTAAACTTACAAAGCCACAAAGCAGGCTTGTTTCGTGGCTTTGTAAACCTACACGGAAGCGAAACAAGCCTGCTTTGCCACAATGTAAACTTACAAAGCGACAAAGCAAGCTTTATTTGCTCCTATGTAAGTTTACATAGCGAGGAAGCAGGTCTGTTTTATCGCAAAGAAGGTTTACAAAATGACGAAGCAAATCTGTTTCACGGCCTTGTAAGTTTACAAAATGATAAAGCAGGTCCGTTTTCTCGTCAGGCAGGGATTTTTTGCCGTCGAGCAGGTTTACGAAATAGCAGATTAAACCCACAAAACGAGCGAATAAGTTGACAAAAAGGCGCGGCAGGCCAATCAAGTTGCCTGGTCAAGTATGAAAATCCCAAACTATATCGGCCCGTCTTCTTCCTCTCGCCTACTCTATTTTCCCTTGCACTCTGATTTCGCGGGGCGCATCTCTTTCGGCTGTTACTTCAATTGGCGCACGCCACGCGAGAGTCTTTATCTGGCATGTGCCTGTGTTGTCTTCGCGGCAGTAGAAGAGTGTGAGTTGAATGCGAAGCGCACTTTGGCCTGCGTCCCCGACGCGCAGCGGAATATGAAGCGGAAGTTGCAGGTCTTTCGCCACGCGGGTCGCAGAAGTTTTTGCGTCACCGTCGAGAGCTATGTGCTCCGCTCCGCTCTCAACAGAAATTTTGTAACGCTGAGGCGCGCTTGAATTGAGGTGATAGCCTGACGGAAGGTTTACATCAATAAGAAGCGCGGCGCTTGATTGCGCCGAAAGTTTCTGCGGCGCGAGCTTTATCTCTTCAAGATTGGGCGCAACGTCCGCCTTGCTCGTTTCCAACGAAGTTGTGTCGGGCGGCTGCAAGCCTTTGATCTTGAGCGTCGTGGTCTCTCTGGTTTTCAGATCAACGACGCGAATGGCGTGATTGTTCGTGTCCGCGACGTAGAGCTTTCCATTTGCGGCGCTCAGGCCGCCGGGTTCATAAAATGTTGGTGATGAGCCGTCCATTTGTCCCGGCTTGCCTGTGCCGAAGAGAGTCTTGATAGTGCGCGCCTTCGGGTCAAGCTGCTTTATCTTGTGATTGTAGGTGTCGGCTATCAAAACTTTTCCGTCTAGGAATGCGAGGCCGAGCGGATGCTGTAAGCGAACGTCGTCGCCACGTCCGTCATGGTCGCCGAAGTCGAAGAGATCGCCGCCCGCAAGCGTTTGAACTGTCGGAGAAACGGACGTAAGGTCAATCTCGCGGACGATGTTTGCTTCGGCGTCCGCTACATAAAGTGTTTTGCCATCTGTTGCTAAACCTGAAGGCTGCGCGAATCCTGCTTTCAATAGTTCATCGTCGTGCCTTGCTTCACGACCTGAGCCAGCGAAAGTCTGTATAGTTCCCCGTTCAAGATCGAGTTTCCATATCTGATGTGGTCCGGCCATAGCTATGTAAAGGTTGCGACCGACAAGCTGCAAATCCCACGGCGAGCTTAGACTGACGGTTCGTGCCGCGCCCGACTGATTGTATTCCTGCATCTGTCGGCCTGTGCCCGCAACGGTTTCAACCTTGAGCGCTTTCAAATCAACGCGGCGTATCAGATGATTCTCAGTATCCGCGACGTAGAGCGAATCGCCATCGAGAGCAAGACCTTGCGGACGATTGAAGCTGGCGCGATTGTAGTCTCCATCTTCAGCGCCGTGCGCGCCTGTGCCTATGGTTTCGATTAACGTGCCGTCAAGTTTTGTAATGACTATGCGGTTGTGATTAGAGTCTGAGATGAAGAGACGATCATTCTTCTCGTCCGCCAGAACTTTGCCGGGGAATGCTAGCGGCAGATCGCCAACCTTCGCGCGTTCGAGCGTGAGACTCAGAGGCTGCTCATTCAATTCTCCGCGCTTGCGAAACTCTTCGACCGTTTTTCCGATAGCCTGATCCAGCAACTCGTAATTGCCCTCGCCACGGACGAAGCCTACGATGTAACCCGCAGGGTCAATCAAGTATTGCGTAGGCCACGCGCTCACGTCGTAAGCTTTCCAGATGGCAAAGTCGGCGTCGTTGATTACGGGATGTTCAAGTTCGTAGCGCAGGATTATGCGGCGAATGTTCTCAGTCTCTTTCTCATTGCTGAACTTTGCGGAATGAACGCCTATGACGACGAGTTGATTCGCATACTTCTTTTCCAGCCGCTTCAAGTCGGGGATGATGTGCATACAGTTAACACATCCGTAGGTCCAGAAATCCAGTAGGACAACTTTGCCTTTGAGAGCGGCGAGCGACAGAGGCTTGTCCGTGTTTAGCCAGCCGCGCCCGCCCTCAAGTTCCGGCGCACGCACACGGCCTTGCTGCGGTATAGCCATTGTCAGAGAACCTTTCAGCGAAGATTGATTTACTGATTGAGCGTTAAGAAAGATTGCGCTCATGAGCATTAAGCTTAGAGCAAGAATTAATTGGGTTGCGATAAAAGAACGTCGAGTCATTTTAGATAATCCTCTTGGATGCATTGTAAATCAGTTAGGGCTTGGATGACGAAACGTATTTTAGAGTGACTGCTATCGTTTATGGCTTTGCCGCATCTACACTCTTATTTCGACTTGCGTTGACACGCACAGTTTCGCATGTTAGAACCGCTATTGTCCCCTGATGGTTGTGCTCTCTGCTAATCGTCACAACCCGTTTTCGCCATGAAGCTTTGTCAGACTTGCAACTCAATAGCCGCCGACGAGCATAGCTACTGCGCCCACGACGGGCAGAAGCTTGTAAAGGACGCGCTCGCAACGACGCTACAGGAATCCCTGGGCGCGAAATACACCCTGACCAAACTCATTGGCACAGGCTCAATGGGCGCAGTCTATCGCGCGCGTCACCAGTCGCTTGATGACGTTGCTATCAAGGTGATGCTCGGTCCGCCAAGCAATCATAAACTCTCGCAACGCTTCCTGCGCGAAGCTCGCGCGCTCAGAAAGTTGCACCACGAGCATTCCGTTCTGGTCTATGACCTTGAACGCTCGCCCACAGGTCTCACATACATAGTTATGGAGATGGTCGAAGGTCGCTCCTTGCGCGAGCGTCTGGAAAAGCGCGGGCAGTTGACGATTAAAGAGACGCTGGAGGTTGCAGAAGCAGTTTGCGATGCGCTCTCCGCAGCACACGAGCATGGCATCATTCACCGTGACCTGAAGCCGGACAACATCATACTCGCTGAAGAGAAGAAAGCCGACGAAAGCTCCGCGCGCACGATCAAGATAGTTGACTTCGGCATTGCTAAGCTTCGCGGAACTAAAGAGGGCGACGAAGAAGCCTCCATGCAACTGACCAAGATGGGCGCGCCCATTGGAACGCCCTTCTACATGTCGCCCGAACAATGGTTCGGCGATGGTCCGGGAATCACAGCATTGGACCATCGCACGGACATATATTCACTTGGCTGCACGCTCTACGAAATGCTCACAGGCCGCCCGCCTTTTCTTGGCGCAGAGACTGAAGAGTTGCGCCGCAAGCATCTGAACGATCAGCCGCAACCGCTTAACGAAATTGAGCCGCGCATACCTGTTGCACTGAGTCGTGTAATCCTTCGCTCTCTGGAAAAAGATAGAGACCTGCGCCCGGCCACTGCAAAAGAGTTCGCAACAGAGCTTCGACGCGCTTATGAAGAGAGCAAGCCTGCCGTTGAAAACGATGAAGCACGACCGACGCCGCGTGAACCTTCAAAGAGCGAAGAGAAACCGAACGCGGAGCGAGTCTCTCATCTGCAATCAACAGAAGAATCAGTTCCTGTGGTAAGAAACTGGGCCGCACAAGAGATGCAGCAGGCAATCGAGCAGATGCGCGTTCACCCCGAAGCGTTCGCCCCTCAAGCATTAGAGCAAGCCACGCCGCAGGAAAGCGCAGAGAAACCTGCGCAGCCAATCTCAAAGCCTTTCGCAGAAACATTGGAAGACGCTAATGAGATAACAGCGGAAGCCAAATTCAACGCTAAGACAGGGACTCTACAACCCGCTCGTCCAACATCGCCCGAAGCAGAATTGCAGAAGACTTTATTACTTGAGCGAAGAGGGAGGCGCGAACCTGCGATTGAGAATAAAGCGCCGAGACCGGAAGCGCCTAAGCAAGAAGAAGTATCGAAGTCAGAAACGCCTCGATCAGAGGAGCAGAAATCAAAAGGCGCGGCGCATAAGTTTATGGTAGCTCGCACGGGCGCGTTGCGCGTCGCAGTGCTGGCAGATGAAGTGGACACAGTCGCAGAGTGGAGCACTCCCGTCCCTCTGCCGAACGCGCCCGCGTCCATACTCGGCGTCGTCAATGTTCGAGGTCGTATGCTCACAGTGCTCGACCCGCTCGCACTTCTAGGCGAAGAAACGAACGGGCACACGAACAATCCGCACTCTTTCATCATCGCGCTTCGCGGCGACGAGCAATTGGCGATTGCGGCAGACAGCATTGACACTGCAATCGAAGCTGATATGGAAGAGGCCGCGCCATCAGAAAGGGACGAGACCGCCAGCGTCGTGCGCGGCATCGCTCATATCGAACAAGATTCAGTAACCGTGCTTGAAACCAAGGAACTCTTCGACGCAGCAATGCGCGGCGCGGAACGAAGACGGCAGAGAAAGTGAAGAACAGAATTCAGGAGTCCGCAATCCAGAAGTCAGAATGAAAACGGGGGCGGCATTCTTTTCGGTTTTTCTTTTATTCTGAATTCTGGCTCCTGCTTTTGCAAATGAACCCTCAAGCTTTCATTACACTAGAGTATGACAAGCTTCGCGCTCTCTTTCGTCGCGGGGCGCAGACCGCTATGGGGCGTGCGCGTGCTGATGCGCTTGCGCCGCTCGATGATCTTGCTCGCTTGCGCAGGGAGTTGAGCGCGCTTGCCGAGTGTGTTGAGTTGCGACGGCGCGGCATCGTCTGGTCCTTTACTGAAATGGCAGACCCGGAGGAAGCGATTGCGCGGCTGCGCATAGAAGGCACTACGCTTGAGCCTCTGACGATTCTTGAGATTGGGCGTTTGTGCGAGCAGGCTTTGGCGGCGCGTGCCCTTGTTATGGCCGAGCGCGACGAGTGCCCTGTGCTGTGGGCTGCGGTTGAAGCTTTGCCGCGTGATCTGCATAGCTTGGCCGCGCGCGTCTCAAACAAAATCTTACCGAGCGGCGAGTTGGATGACCGCGCGAGTCCGGAGCTTGCACGCATACGCCACGAGATTACGCGCTTGCGTTCAAACATAACTCGTTCGCTTGAGAACTTGATGCGGCGCGCGGACGAAGCGATTCAGGATGAGATTGTGACGGTTCGCAACGACCGCTTCGTGATTCCTGTTAAGTCGGACCATCGCGGACGTGTGCAGGGTGTGGCGCACGGCTTCTCTTCTTCGGGCGCGACAATCTTCGTTGAGCCTCTTGAGACGATTGAATCTAACAATGAGCTACAGAATTTGCGCGAGACGGAAGAGCGCGAGATAAACAGAATCTTGTTTACGCTCACGGAAGAGTTGCGTGGTCAATTGCCAGCGATTGAGATGGCCGCGCACGCTGTCGCTGAGCTTGATTTCGTGAACGCGAAGAGAGTCTTACTTGAAAGATTCAATTGCGTCGTCCCCGAAATTAACGAGAGCAGCAGTCTTGAGCTTGTTGAAGCGCGCCATCCACTTCTTGAAGAGAGCTTGCGAGCAACGGGCGGCTCGGTCGTGCCCGTCTCATTCTTGCTCGATTCAGATCATCCCGTCATGGTCATATCGGGAGCGAACGCTGGCGGCAAGACCGTCGTGTTGAAGACCACCGGATTGCTTTCGTTGATGGCTCTGTCAGGCTTGCCCGTGCCTGCGCGCCGCGCACAGATTCCTTTCTACGCTTCCGTGCTCGCGGACATAGGCGATCACCAATCGCTCGCCGCGAACCTCTCGACCTTCACATCGCACGTGGCAAACATCAGCCGCATGATTGAAGAATGCCGCGCGTCCGCGCTCGTGCTGCTCGATGAAGTCGGCACAGGCACAGACCCCGAGGAAGGCTCTGCGCTGGGCGTGGCTGTCGTGGATCATTTTCGTCGCGCGTGCGGCGCGCACGTTTTGGCGACGACGCATTACAGCGGCTTGAAGATGTACGCGGCAAATGAAGAAGCGGTCATCAACGCGAGCGTTGAGTTTGACGAGAAGACCTTGCAGCCGACATACAGGCTGCTCGTGGGCGTTGCGGGCGCATCTTCCGGGATAGAGATTGCGCGCCGCTTCGGTTTCCCTGACGAAATTGTGACTGTAGCTTCAGAACACGTAGGCGAATCTTCGCGCGAGGCTACTCTTTACCTGCGCCGCATCAAGCGCGAATCCGAAGAGGCTGTGGCTTTGCGCCGCGCTCTGGAAGAAGAACGCGCCGCTGTTGCGGAAAAATATTCAAAGCTAGACGTGGAAGCACAAAGGCGCGAGCGCGAACGTCAGGCTGCGTTTGAGCGCGAACTTCAGAAAGCTATCTCGGATTTTGAGAAACGCTCGCGCGAGATTGTCTCAAAGATTGAAGATAGCGCCGAACGAGCGAAGGTAGAGCGTGAGCGAGAGCGTCGCGCCGCCGAACTCAAACGCGAAGCTCAACGCGCAGCGCGCGCCGCCACAGCTTCACAAGCGCCGAATGCACAGCAACAGCAACCCGCGCGCCCCGTTCGCGTAGTGCGTGACGGAAAGGTTGTGAATCCGGCGGACGTTCTGCCGCCCGTTGAAGAGGAGTATCGCGTCTCAACGGCGCGTCCAATAGCGGTCGGCGACCGCGTGCGCCTGCGCTCCTTCGGCTCCATCGGAATCGTTGATAATATCAGCAATGGCGAGGCAGAGGTTCGCGTTAAGGCTCTGCGTTTCCGTGAAAAGCTCTCTAATCTTGAACTGGTCGAAGTGGTCGAGCCGAAAACCGAACTGGGGAGACTTGCGAAGATGCAGGCAGCATCGCGCACGCCCGAAGTTCAACTGCGCGGAGCAAGCAAAGAATTCCGCACCGAACTCAACTTGATAGGCCGCACAACGGACGAAGCCGTTGACGAAGCGGACAAGTTTCTGGACGAAGCCTACTTGAACAGCCTTCACGAGGTTCGCATCATTCACGGTCACGGCACGGGCGCGCTTCGCAAAGCTATCTCAGATTTTCTGCGCAATCACCCGCACGTAGAGCGCTTTTCACAAGCGCCACAGGATCAGGGCGGCGCTGGCGCGACCATCGTAGAGTTGAAGCAGTAAGTGGTCGCGTACCTTATAGTTTCTCTTGTTACGCTTTTAATTATCGAAGGGAGTTAAGCACTAATGACAATAACAAATTCAGTTTCAGGAACGAACGTGCATGAGATAGCTGACGGAATCTATCGCATCAACACGCCGCTCTCCGTTGTGCCCGGAGGATTCTCTTTCAACCAGTATCTTATAGTTGACGACGAGCCGCTGCTGTTTCACACAGGCCCGCGCAAGATGTTCCCGCTCGTGCGTGAAGCTATGGCGAGTGTGATGCCCGTGGAGCGTTTGCGCTACGTCGCTTTCTCGCACGTGGAGGCTGACGAGTGCGGCTCGCTCAACGAGTGGCTCAAGGTTGCGCCCAGTGCAGTTCCGCTCTGCGGGCAGATCGCTGCGCTCGTTTCAATCGAAGACCTGGCGGACCGTTCTCCGCGAGCGATTGCTGACGGCGAAGTAATCTCGCTCGGACGACATTCAGTTCAATGGTTTGACACGCCGCATCTGCCCCATGCGTGGGAATGCGGCTTCATGGCGGAGACTCTGACGCGCACGCTTCTGTGCGGCGACCTCTTCACGCAACCGGGCGAGGGCGCACAACCCCTCACAGAGTCAGACATACTCGCGCCGAGCGAAGCCTTACGCAAACAGATGGACTACTTCTCGCACACGAAGAACGCGCGCTCTCTTCTTGAGCGCCTTGCAACAACAGAGCCGAAGACGCTTGCTTGTATGCACGGCAGCGCGTGGACCGGTAACGGCGCAAAGCTATTGCGCGCGCTCGCAGGCGAATTGACCCGATAACATTCTCAAACTCCATCAGGCGATTTCCATAGCGATGCGCTTCCCGCAAACATTTATTGATGACCTTCGCCGTCAGGCAGACATAGTTCGCGTCATACAGGATTACGTCTCTCTGAAGAAGAAGGGCGCGAACTGGATGGCTTGCTGCCCGTTTCATCAGGAGAAGAGTCCGTCGTTCTCTGTCAGCCCGTCGAAAGATATTTACTATTGTTTCGGCTGTCACAAGGGAGGCTCAGTCTTCAACTTCGTGATGGAGATT
>Ga0066662_10001778_pt1 | contig 10050 bp, 7 predicted proteins | sample GraSoiAngelo_111_FD_133939 | JGI IMG/M metagenome (GOLD analysis project Ga0066662, IMG submission 133939) | Grasslands soil microbial communities from the Angelo Coastal Reserve, California, USA - 14_0903_12_40cm | ecosystem: Environmental > Terrestrial > Soil > Grasslands | place: USA... | reverse complement strand
GACGAGGCGACCTCGAGCCTCGACTCGGAGTCCGAGGTGCTGATCCAGGAGGCGATGGAGCGGCTGATGAAGGGCCGCACCTCGATTGTGATCGCGCACCGGCTCTCGACGGTGCAAAGCCTCGACCGCATCCTGGTGTTCGACCGCGGAAGAATCGCCGAGCAGGGCACCCATGCCGCGCTCGCCGCCCGCCCCGGCGGCATCTACCGCGCGCTGTTCGAGCGCCAGGTGTTGCAATTCGACCGCGGCGCCGCGGCGGGGTGACTCCACACTCGTCATTCCGGGATGCGCCCCTTTGGGCGCAGGCCCGGAATCTATAACCACGGACCGGGGTTGGGGATTCCGGGCTCGCGCCGAAGACGGCGCGCCTCCGAATGACGGAGCTAAACTGGCGAGGGGCCCGGCACTTTCGCGCCGGACCCCTCATTCTCAAGAGTATCAGCCGGCCTGTAAGCCGGGTTCTGTAGGGCACCGCCGCTCGCGCGGACGATACGTGACGGCCATTCCTCTGGGACCATGCTTGCGCATGGCCTCGAGCAACCTACCCGGATGGCTTGGGTTTGACATTACCCTGCGGCGTTATCGCTTTTCAGCGAACGGCCCGCGCGGCCATCCCTATTCGGTTTTGCTCCCGGTGGGGTTTGCCCTGCCGCTGCCGTCGCCGGCAGCGCGGTGCGCTCTTACCGCACCTTTTCACCCTTACCCCGCTTCGCCTTGCGGCTTCGCGGGGCGGTTCGTTCTCTGTGGCACTTTCCCTGAAGTCTTCCGCTTGCGCGGGAAACTCCGCCGGACGTTATCCGGCACCGCATGTCGATGGAGCCCGGACTTTCCTCCCCGGCAGCCTTTCGACCCTAGCCGGAGCGGCCGTCCGGCCGACTGATGAGGGTAGGGATGGGGGGTTTACGCAACAAAATCAAGCCGTCACTCCGAGGCGCGCCTCTTCGGCGCGAGCCCGGAATGACGGCGTAGGTTACTGCGACGCCAGTTGGGTCTCCGCCAGGAGGGCGGCGAGCAGGGCGCGGAGTGTTTGCAGCGTGGAGCGGTCGGCGATTCCGTCGACTTTTGCCGGGCGGAAGTGGCGCTGGAAGGCGGTGACGACTTCCGCGGTGGCGGCGTCGTACTTGCCGCTCGTCTCGATGCCGTAGCCGTAGCGCTGCAGCGCCTGCTGCAGGTCGCGCACGTCGTCGCCCGTGGCGCCCGATTTCAGCACCTCGCCCGGCACGATCGGCGCCGGGAAGACCCAGTGGCCGACGCCGGAATTGGCTAAGGAATGCCAGGGGAATTTCTCGCCGGGATCCTGCTTCCGCGCAGGTGCTACGTCGGAATGCCCGAGCACGCGCTGGGCCACGATATTGCGGCGGAGCGTGATGCCGCGACAGAGCGCGATCACCGCGGCGATCTGGCGCGACGGAAAATCCGGATAGCCCCAATCATGCCCGCGGTTGACGATCTCGATGCCGACCGAGCAAGAATTGATGTCCTCTTCGCCGGCCCAGAACGACGCCCCGGCATGCCAGGCGCGCTTGGCCTCCTGGACGCATTGCACCACGCGGCCGTCTTCCAGCACCACGTAATGCGCGGAAACGTCGGTGCCCGCGGTGCACAGCCGCGCCAGCGCACCTTCGGCATCGGGCATGCCGGTATAGTGCAGCAGGATCATATCGGGCGCGCGGTCATTCGCGCGTTCGCCGTAATTCGGCGACGGCACGACGTCGGAGACGACCGAGGAGTCCGGGATGAACGGCTGCATGTCCGGGATGCCCTTTGGAATCGGCAGGGGGCGCCGCTTCGAATCGGAACTGGATGGGCCTTGCAGCATGAATCAGTCTCAAAACAGGGCAGGAGGACGGCAATAGCTGGGTCGCGGAACAACGGTTTTAACCAGTGTGGGCGGGTGGCACCACCCTATTACCATCGTCATTCCGGGTGGCGCAGGCCGGGAATCCATAATCACAGGCCGGGGCTATGGATTCCGGGCTCGCGCCGAAGACGGCGCGCCTCGGAATGACGGCGCGGATGGGTCGGAATGACGGCCAGCCGTCAACCCTTTCTTAAGCTTAAATGACGTTACTGAAGGGTGAAGAGCCGAACCGGCGGGGTCGGCCAGGTTCCATTGACGTTTCATCCCATGGCAGCCCATCACATCCCATGTGGACACAAGGGCTTGCCGGCAGAACCGGCGGGGGCGTTGATTGCGGACCCGATTGGCGCCAAACCGGGACTTTTGCAGCGTGATGCGCCTGCCGGCTTCCAGTTTTTCCTTGCAGACACCTGCGCACGGGCGGCGACAATGAGCGCGCCCCGCCACGTCCCGGTACTCCATCGCGAGGCGGTGGAGATGCTTGGTCCTCGCGACGGCGGCATTTATGTCGATGCCACTTTTGGGGCCGGCGGCTATAGCCGCGCCATACTGGACGCGGCACAGACGCGCGTGATCGGCATCGACCGTGACCGTAGCGCCATCGCCACGGGGTTCGAACTGGTCGAGCGCTCGGCCGGCCGGCTGACGCTGGTCGAAGACAAATTCTCGAACCTCGCCGAAATCTGCGCCGCGCAAGGTGTGGCGGCGGCCGACGGTGTGGTGATGGACGTCGGCGTCTCCTCGATGCAGCTCGACCAGGCCGCGCGCGGCTTCTCGTTCCGCAACGACGGCCCGCTCGACATGCGGATGGGGCATGACGGCCCGACCGCAGCGGATGTCCTCGCGAGGGCAAGCGAAGCCGATCTCGCCAGCATCCTCTATATTTTCGGCGAGGAGCGCCATTCGCGGAGCCTCGCGCGCGCCATCGTGGCCGCGCGAGCGCAGGCACCCATCGTCACCACGGGCGCGCTCGCCGAAATCGTCGCCAAGGTGGTGTGGGCAAAGCCGGGCGAGATTCATCCCGCGACGCGCACCTTCCAGGCGCTGCGGATTTTCGTCAACGAGGAGCTCGACCAGCTGCACCTCGCATTGTCGGCGGCCGAGCACGTGCTCAAAGCCGGCGGGCGTCTGGTGGTGGTCTCGTTCCATTCGCTGGAAGATCGCATCGTCAAGAATTTTCTCAGCGCCCGCGGCAAGGCCGGCAGCGGCTCGCGGCATCTGCCGGAAACCGCGCAAGCCGAGCCAAGCTTCCGCATCCTGACCAAACGCCCAATCACGCCTGGCGACGCCGAGCTGCGCGACAATCCACGCGCGCGCTCCGCGAAACTGCGCGCTGCCGAACGTACCGATGCGCCGGCGTTCGTAGCCGGTGAGCTGCCGGCCTGGCCGACGCTGGCAAGCGTGATGAGGGGAGGCTGGTCATGAGGATCCTGCATCTCCTGGTCATCGCGGCCCTGGTGTTTGCGGCGGCCTATGTCTACCGCATCAAGATGGAATCCACCGCGCGGACCGAGCGCGTGCTGCGGCTCCATGCCGAGGTGCGCGAGCAGCGCGATGCCATCGCCGCGCTACGCGCCGAATGGGCCAAGCTCGACGCGCCGCTGCGGCTGCAGGGGCTTGCCGAACGGCATCTCGGCCTCAAGCCCGTCACCGCCAACCAGTTCGATTCCTTGAAGAACCTGCCAGACCGGCCGCCGAGCTTCCTGCGCAAGGGCGATCCCGATCCGATCGGCGCCATGCTGCAGGCGATCGAGACCAACGCCGTCACCGGCTCGGTTCCGGAGACCCAGCAATGACCGGCCGCGCGCTCGCCGTTACAAACGTGAAGCCCAAAGAGCCGTGGCGGCAGCGGCTGGTGCGCAGCCTCTTGTACGGGCGCAATGTCGACCGCTCGGCGAAAGCGCGCGCACGCGTCGGCCTCGCGATGCTTGCCTTCGCCGCGATCTATGCGGTGATCGCCGCGCGGCTCGTGATGTTCGCGGTGGTCGGCGATAACCATGCCGCGCGCCGCGCTGCCTCGCAGGACGCGATCGCCACCGCCCGGCCCGACATCGTCGACCGCAACGGCGAGGTGCTCGCCACCGACGTCAAGGCGCCGTCCTTGTTCGGCGAGCCGCGCCGCATCATCGACAAGGACGAGGCGATCGAGCTGCTCACCGCCACCCTTCCCGACCTCGACACCGCGGAGGTGCGCGAGCGGCTGTCCGGCAAAAAGGGTTTTGTCTGGCTGAAGCGCGAGATCACGCCGCAGCAGCAGCAGGAGATCCATCGCTTAGGCATTCCCGGCATCGGATTCCTGCGCGAGAACAAGCGCGTTTACCCGACCGGTAACGAGGTCGCGCACCTGATCGGCCTCGTTAATATCGATAACCAGGGCATCGCCGGGATGGAGAAATGGCTCGACAGCAATGGCCTTGCCGACCTGCACCGCGCCGGATTCGCCACCGACCGGCTGCAGAAGCCGGTAGAGCTGTCGATCGACCTGCGGGTCGAGCATGCGCTCCGCGACGAGCTCTTGAAAGCCAAGGAGAAGTTCAAGGCCAAGGCGGCATCGGGGCTGGTGTCGAACGTCAAGACCGGCGAGATCGTAGCCATGGTTTCGGTACCGGATTTCGATCCGAACAACCCGAAGGAGGCGCACGACCCCGAGCGCATCAACCGCCTCACCACCGGCGTCTACGAGATGGGATCGACCTTCAAGACGCTGACGCTGGCGATGGCGCTGGATTCCGGCAAGGCCAGCCTTAACACGCTCTATGACGCACGGGGCGCCTTGCATTACGGCAAGTTCGCCATCCACGACACGCATCCGCTCGGCCGCTCGATCACGCTGTCGGAAGTATTTACGTTTTCCTCCAACGTCGGCGCGGCGCGGGTGGCGCTGTCGCAGGGCGTCGAGGCGCACCGCGCCTTCCTAAAGAAAGTCGGCCAGCTCGACCGGCTGCGCACGGAGTTGCCCGAGAGCGCCTCGCCGCTGGTGCCGAAACGCTGGGGCGAGCTCAACACCATCACCATCGCCTTCGGTCACGGCATCGCGGTCGCGCCCTTGCAGGCGGTGATGGGCATCAACGCCATGATCAACGGCGGCAACCTGATCCCGCCGACCTTCATGAAGCGAACCGAAGAGGATGCGCTCGCCATCGCCAAGCGCGTGGTGAAGAGGGAGACCAGCGACAAGATCCGCTATCTGATGCGGCTCAATGCCGAGATCGGCACCGCCAAGCAGGCCGACGTCAAGGGCTATTACATCGGCGGCAAGACGGGTACCGCGGAGAAGGTGATCGGCGGCCGCTATTCCAAGAAGCAGGTGCTGAATTCCTTCACCGCCATCCTGCCTGCCGACGATCCCCAGTTCCAGCTGCTGGTGATGCTCGACGAGCCGAAGGCGCTGCCGGAAACCCACGGCTTCATCACCTCCGGTTGGAACGCGGTTCCGACCGGCGGCAAGGTGATCGCGAGGATAGCGCCATTGTTGGGGATTGAGCCGCGCTTCGACCTGCCGCCGTCCGACCGCCTTATTCTTGCGACATCGAAGCCGACGCAGTAGAGGCTTTTCCTGCGCCGGCTGATTTGGATGACCATGAGACTTCGCGACCTGTTTGGCGATGCGGCCGGGATGGAGCCCAAAGCCGGCGAGATTGCCGTCACGGGGCTCGCCTCGGACAGCCGCGCGGTGAAGCCGGGCGACCTGTTCTTTGCGCTTTCAGGCGCGAAGACCGACGGCGCGCGATTCATCGAGCAGGCGATTGCATCGGGCGCGGTGGCGCTCGCCGGCGAGCATGCCCCGAAGGACGAACTCCGCGTGCCCTTTGTGCGGCTTGCGAATCCGCGCCAGGCGCTGGCGCTCGCCGCCGCGAGCTTTTATCCGCGCCAGCCGGCGACCATCGTGGCGGTGACCGGCACCAGCGGCAAGACCTCGGTCGCGGCCTTTACCCGGCAGATCTGGCAGCGTCTGGGGCATAGTGCGGCCAGCATCGGCACCATTGGCCTTCTCTCACAGAGGCGCAGCGTCTATGGCTCGCTCACCACGCCGGACCCGATCGCGCTCCATCGCCAGCTCGACGAGATCGCGGGCGAAGGCGTTACGCATCTGGCCCTGGAGGCCTCGTCGCATGGGCTCGACCAGCACCGGCTTGACGGCATCCGCATCGACGCCGGCGCCTTCACCAACCTGTCGCGCGATCACATGGATTATCACCCGGATGTCGCGCACTATCTCAACGCAAAGCTGCGACTGTTCCGCGATCTGGTGTCGTCCGGCGGTGCGGCGGTGATCTCGGCCGATCACGACGCCTCGCAGGCTGTCCGCGACGCCGCGCGGTCGCGCAGGCTGCACATCATCACAGTCGGCCGCAGGGCTGACCGCGACGGCATTCGCCTCGAAGGTGCGGCGATCGACGGTTTTGCGCAAACGCTGATGCTCCGATATGCCGGCCGCATCCGAAAGCTGCGCCTACCGCTGGTCGGCGAATTCCAGATCGAGAACGCGCTGGTCGCGGCGGGGCTTGCGATCGGCACCGGCAGCGACGCGGATTCTGTATTCGCCGGGCTTGAGCATCTCGAAGGCGCCAAGGGCCGGCTCGAACGCGTCGGCGAACGCAACGGCGCGCCGATCTTCGTCGACTATGCGCACAAGCCCGACGCGCTCGCCAAGGCGCTGCAGGCGTTGCGGCCTTACGCGAAGCGCAAGCTGATCGTGGTGTTCGGTGCCGGCGGCGACCGCGATGCGGGGAAACGCCCGCTGATGGGCGAAATCGCGGCTCAAAATGCCGACCATCTCATCGTCACCGACGACAACCCGCGCAGCGAAAATCCGGCTGCGATTCGCGCGGCGATCCTGGCGGCGGCCCCGGGTGCAACCGAGATCGGCGACCGCGCCGAGGCGATCCGGACCGCGATTGCGGGGCTGCAGCCAGGCGATGCGCTGCTGATCGCGGGCAAGGGCCACGAGACCGGACAGATCATCGGCAACCGCACGCTGCCGTTCAGCGATCATGAGGCCGTAGCGGCGGCGCTGGCATCGAGGGTGGCATGAGCGCGCCGCTGTGGACCGCACGGGAGATGGCGGCCGCGATGCGCGCAAGCATCAACGGCGCGCCGCCGGATGCCGTCACCGGGCTTTCCATCGACACCCGCACTATTGCAGCCGGCGAGGCGTATTTCGCCATCAAGGGCGACGTGCATGACGGCCACGATTTCGTCGCCGCAGCGCTGGAAAAGGGCGCCGCGCTAGCGATCGTCGACGCGGCGCACCGCAAAAATTTCGCGGCGGACGCGCCGTTGCTGGTGGTGGACGACGTGCTCGCCGCCTTGGTCGAGCTGGCGCGGGCTTCGCGGGCGCGGCTGAATGCGCAAGTGATCGCGGTCACCGGCTCGGTCGGCAAGACCTCGACCAAGGAGACGCTGCGCCGCGTGCTCTCGGCCCAGGGCGAGACACACGCCTCGGCGGCATCGTTCAACAACCACTGGGGCGTGCCGCTGTCGCTGGCGCGCTGCCCGGCCTCGGTGCGCTTTGCGGTGTTCGAGATCGGCATGAACCATGCGGACGAGATCCGACCGCTGGTGAAGCTGGTGCGGCCGCATGTCGCCGTCATCACCACCGTCGAGCCGGTTCATCTGGAATTCTTCTCCGGCATCGAGGCCATCGCGAACGCCAAGGCGGAGATTTTTGAAGGTCTCGAGCCGGGCGGCGCGGTGGTGCTCAACCGCGACAATGCGCAATTCGCGCGGCTCGCGGGCCGCGCCTCGGAGCTCGGCATCAAGAGCGTCGTTTCGTTCGGCGCCCATAAGGACGCCGACGCGCGGCTGATCGACGTCGCTTTGCACCCGACCTGCTCGGCCGTGCATGCCGACATCTTAAGCCACGACCTGACCTACAAGCTCGGCATGCCCGGCCGCCACATGGCGATGAATTCGCTGGCCGTGCTGGCGGCCGCCTCGCTGGCCGGCGCCGACATCGCGCTGGCCGGCCTGGCGCTGTCGCAGGCGCAGCCGGCGGCGGGGCGCGGCGTGCGCCATGTGCTGGAGGTCGGCCATGGCGAGGCGACGCTGATCGACGAAAGCTATAACGCCAACCCTGCCTCGATGGCGGCTGCCTTGAACGTGCTTGGCGCGGCCGCGGTCGGGCCGCAAGGCCGGCGCATCGCGGTGCTCGGCGACATGCTGGAGCTCGGGCCGACGGCTGCCGAACTACACCGCGGCCTGATCGAGGCGGTCGCCGCAAATCGCGTCGACCTCGTCTATTGCTGCGGGCCGTTGATGCGGAACCTGTGGGACGCCCTTTCCACCGGCAGGCGGGGCGGCTATGCCGATAATTCGGAAGCGCTCGAATCGCTGGTCACTGGCGCGGTCCGCGCCGGCGACGCGATCATGGTCAAGGGTTCGCTCGGCTCCAAGATGAAGACAATTGTCAACGCGCTCGAGAGGCGCTTTCCCGGCAACGCCGCGCTGGACGATATCGCGGTATAGGGGCTTTGATGTTCTACTGGCTGATCGAGCTTTCCAACAGCGTGCCGCTGCTGTTCCCGTTTCGCACGCTCTTCAACGTGTTCCGCTACATCACCTTCCGCACCGGCGGCGCGATGTTCACCGGCGGGCTGTTCGTGTTCCTGTTCGGGCCGTGGATCATCGACAATCTCCGGCTCCGCCAAGGCAAGGGCCAGCCGATCCGCAGCGACGGGCCGGCCTCGCACCTCGTCACCAAGAAGGGCACGCCCACCATGGGCGGGCTGATGATCCTCGCCGGCGTGCTGGTCGCGACGCTATTGTGGGCGAACCCGGCCAATCCTTACGTCTGGATCGTGCTCGCGGTGACGCTGAGTTTTGGCTTCGTCGGCTTCTACGACGATTACCTCAAGGTGACGCGGCAGACCCATAGCGGCTTCTCGGGGCGCACCCGGATCGCCATCGAGGCGCTGATCGCGGGGCTCGCCTGCTATGCGCTGATCCGCCTTGGCCGCGATCCGTTGTCGAACGCGCTGGTGCTGCCGTTCTTCAAGGACCTCGTGCTGCATCTCGGCTGGTTCTTCGTGGTGTTCGGCGCCTTCATCATCGTCGGTGCCGGCAACGCGGTCAATCTTACCGACGGCCTCGACGGGCTTGCCATCGTGCCGGTGATGATCGCCTCGGCAAGCTTCGGCATGATCGCCTATCTTGCCGGCAACGCGGTGTTCGCCGACTACCTGCAGATCAATTACGTCGCCGGCACCGGCGAACTCGCGGTGCTGTGCGGCGCGGTGCTCGGCGCGGGGCTCGGCTTTCTCTGGTTCAACGCGCCGCCGGCCTCGATCTTCATGGGCGACACCGGCTCGCTGGCGCTCGGCGGCATGCTGGGCGCGATCGCGGTCGCGACCAAGCACGAGATCGTGCTGGCGGTGATCGGCGGGCTGTTCGTCTTGGAGGCGATCTCGGTGATCGTGCAGGTGGCGTCGTTCAAGCTTACGGGAAAACGCGTGTTCCGGATGGCGCCGCTGCACCACCATTTCGAGCAGAAGGGCTGGACCGAGCCGCAGATCGTGATCCGCTTCTGGATCATCTCGGTCCTGCTCGCGCTCGCCGGCCTGTCGACGCTGAAGCTGCGGTGAGGACGAATTTACCGGTCGTCCCCGCGAAGGCGGGGACCCATAACCACCGATGCTGGTGTTGGTCCGCGCTTAGGCCGCGTCGTTCAACGCCGAGTCCTGCGTGTATGGGTCCCCGCCTTCGCGGGGACGACGTGCTATGATGACCCCCGTCACCTCGTTTGCGGGAAAGACCGTGGCGGTGTTCGGGCTCGGCGGCTCCGGGCTGGCGAGCTGCCACGCATTGCGCGTCGGCGGCGCCGAGGTGATCGCCGGCGACGACAGCGCCGAGCATCTCGCCAAGGCGGCGCAGGCTGGCTTCATCACCGCGGATTTGCGCCAAGTGTCGTGGGCGAACTTCGCCGCTTTGGTGCTGACCCCCGGCGCGCCGCTCACCCATCCTTCGCCGCATTTGTCGGTGCTGTTGGCGCGGCAGGCCGACGTGGAGGTGATCGGCGACATCGAATTGTTCTGCCGTGAGCGGCGGCGGCATGCGCCGGATGCGCCCTTCGTGGCGATCACCGGCACCAACGGCAAGTCCACCACCACCGCTTTGGTTGCGCACCTGATGCGGCAGGCCGGCCACGACGTGCAGATGGGCGGCAATATCGGCACCGCGATCCTTTCGCT
>Ga0066662_10001777_pt1 | contig 10051 bp, 9 predicted proteins | sample GraSoiAngelo_111_FD_133939 | JGI IMG/M metagenome (GOLD analysis project Ga0066662, IMG submission 133939) | Grasslands soil microbial communities from the Angelo Coastal Reserve, California, USA - 14_0903_12_40cm | ecosystem: Environmental > Terrestrial > Soil > Grasslands | place: USA... | reverse complement strand
GCAAGCTGTGGGATCTCGTCCGCGAGGCGGGCGAGCCGCACGGTCTCGTCCCGGTCGGGATCGGCGTGTACGGAACCACCGGCCGCCTGGAGAAGTGCTACCGCGCCTACGGGTTCGAGCTCGAAAGCGAGTACAACGTGGTCGAGGCCGGAATGGCGTGGGGCAAGGTCAAGGACGAGGACTTCGTCGGCAAGGAGGCGCACGTGCGCCACCGCGAGGAGCAGCCGGCCGCGGTCATGTGCACGCTCACGGTGGACGACCACACGTCGGCCTCCGGCGTGAAGCGCTACATGCTCGGACGCGAGCCGATTCAGACCCGGGACGGCAAGCCGCTCACCGACCGGAAGGGGCGCCGCTCATACGTCACGAGCGCGGGCGCCGGCCCGTCGGTCGGCAAGCACCTGCTGATGGCATACCTGCCGCCCGAGCACGCGAACGTGGGCGAGCAGCTCGCGGTCGAGTACCTCAACGAGCGGTACCCGGTAACGGTCGCCGTCGCGGGCTCGACGCCGATCTTCGACCCGGACAACGAACGGATCCGCTCGTGAACATCCTGGTGTGCGTCAAGCGGGTGCCGATGACCGGCGGCACGATCGTGCTGACGCCGGACGAGCAGGCGATCGAGACCCGGCACCTCGGGTTCACGATCAGCCCGCATGAGGAGTGCGGCGTGGAGGAGGCCGTCCGGCTGATCGAGGCGCAGGGCGGGGAGTCAGTGGTGCTCTCGCTCGGCCCGTCCGACGCCGAGGAGCAGCTGCGCGACGCCATGGCGCTCGGCATCGACCGCGCGATCCTGCTGCAGACCGACGAGGAGTTCGACGGCCAGGCGACCGCGGCGGCGATCCTTGCGTCGATCGAGGCCGACCGCGCCGCGGGCGTGGAGTACGACCTGATCTTCTTCGGCAACGAGTCGGCCGACTCGGGCAACTACCAGGTCGGCATCCGCGTCGCGCACGCGCTCGGCCGCCCGTGCGTGACCGGCGTCAAGGGCATCACCGTCGAAAACGGCCGCGCGCGCTGCGAGCAGGAGGTCCCCGGCGGGCGCGATGTCTACGACGTCGCGTTGCCGGCGGTGGTCACGGTGAAGGAGGGGCTGAACCTGCCGCGGTATCCGTCCGTCCCCGGCCGCCTGCGCGCCAAGCGAAAGCCGCTGGAGACACGCAGCCCGAAGCGCACGGCGCCCGGGGTGGAGAAGATCCGGCTGAAGCTGCCCGAGGGCGACACCAGCCAGGCGGAGATCCTGGGGCACGGGCCCGCGGCAGCGCCGGCGGTGGTCGACGTGCTGCGACGTGCGGGGCTGGTGGCATGACGCTCGTCTACGTCGAGCACCAGGACGGCACGCCGGAGGAGGTGTCGCTGCAGGCCCTCGCGCTCGCCCGCGGGCTGGCCGGCGGCGGCGAGGTGCATGCGCTGGTGGCAGGCGCGTCCGCGGAGGCCGCCTCGGGCCTGCTCGGCGAGCACGGCGTCGCGACCGTGCACGTCCCGGATCATGAGGTGTACGCGAGCCACGCCCCCGTCGCGCTCGGCCGGGCGCTGACGCAGCTGGCCGCACGGCTGGGATCCCACACCGTGGTGGCGGCCGGCACCGAGCGCGGCAACGAGGTGATGGCCCATGCCGCGGCGATCGCCGATGCACCGCTGGCAGCGAACTGCACCGAGGTGGGGGCGGGCGCCGAGCTCACCGTCACGCGCATCCGCTGGGGCGGCAGCCTGCTCGAGGAGGCGCGCGTCCACGGTGAGACGGCGCTGCTCACCGTCGCGCCGCACGCGGTCGAGGCGTCATCCGTCGGAGCCGGCCCGGCGGCCGCGGTGGAGCGGTTCGCCCCCGAGCTGTCGGATGCCGACACCGCCGTGCGCGTCGTCGAGCGCGTCAGCACAAGCGCCGGCGGCGGGGTGACGCTTGCGGACGCGAAGTTCGTGGTCAGCTGCGGCCGCGGCGTCGGGTCGCCGGAGGGCTTCGCTCCGGCCGAGGAGCTCGCGGCGCTGCTCGGCGGTGCCGTCGGGTGCTCGCGCGCCGTCACGATCGCCGGCTGGCGACCGCACACGGATCAGGTCGGGCAGACCGGCACGAAGATCGCGCCCGAGGTGTACCTGGCCTGCGGCATCAGCGGCGCGACCCAGCACATGGCCGGCTGCAAGGGGGCGAAGCGCATCATCGCGGTCAACACCGACCCGGAGGCGCCGATCATCTCGCACGCCGAGTACGCGGTGATCGGAGACCTGCACGAGGTGATCCCGGCGATCACCGCCGAGCTGCGGAAGGCGGGAGCGGGATAAGCACCATCGGGCTGATCGCGCTGCTCGCCGCGCTTGCGGTGGGCGCCGGGCTGTTCGCCCGGCGGGCGCGCATGCTCGTTCGCATCATGCGCCTGGGCAGGCCGGCCGAGCGCTTCGACGACGTCCCCCAGCGCGTCCGCCAGGAGGCGGTGGTGGCCCTCGGGCAGAAGAAGATCCTGCAGCGGATCGGCCCGGGCTTGATGCACGCGCTCATCTTCTGGGGCTTCATCGTCCTCTTCCCGACCATCGTGATCGCGATGATCGGCGCGGTCGACAAGGGGGCGACGCTGCCGTGGCTGGGCCACCAGGGGTGGTTCGCCTTCCTGGTCGACCTGTTCGCGGTGCTCGTCCTCGCGAGCGTCTGCGCGGCGTTCTACATCCGCAAGGTGGTGCGTCCGGCGCGGTTCGAAGGCAGCCATCTGGGCGAGGCCGACCTGATCCTGCTCTGGATCGCGGGGATCGTGACGACGCTCCTGCTCTGGCACGCCACGCGGATCGCCCTTGGCATCAACGAGTGGCCGGCCTCGTGGTCGCCCGCCGCGAACGCGCTCTCGAACCTGTTTGGCACAGGCCAGCCGACGGAGACGCTCGAGCGGGTCTTCGTCTGGGCGCACGTGCTCCTGATCCTCTCGTTCCTCGCCTATCTGCCCTACTCCAAGCACCTGCACATCATCACCGCGGTGATCAACGTCTACTTCGGGCGGACCACCCCGCGGGGGCGGCTGGAGCCGCTGGTGTTCGATGACCCGGACGTGCCGGAGGATGAGATCCGGATGGGCGCCGGGACGCTCACCGACATGACGTGGAAGCAGATGATGGACACCGTCACCTGCACGGAGTGCGGACGCTGCCAGGAGGTGTGCCCGGCCTGGAACACCGGCAAGGCGCTCTCCCCCAAGCTGCTGATCATGGGACTGCGCGACCACATGCTGGAGCAGGGCCCGAAGCTGCTTGCGGGTGACGAGGAAGCCGCCGGCGTGCCGCTCGTGCCAAACGCGGTCACCGACGAGGTGGTGTGGGACTGTGTCACGTGCGGCGCGTGCGTACGCGAGTGCCCGGTGTCGATCGAGCACATCGACCACATCGTCGACCTGCGGCGGCACCTGGTGATGGCGGAGGCGCGGTTCCCGGCCGAGGCAGATCCGATGATGCGCGACATCGAGCGCTCGTCGAATCCGTGGGGCAAGGCGCAGCAGGAGCGGGCCGACTGGAGCGAGGGCCTCGGCGTGCGCATCCTCGAGCCGGGAGAGCAGCCGCCTGAGGTGCTCTACTGGGTCGGGTGCGCCGCGTCCTTCGACGAGCGGGCGCGCCAGACGGCGGTGTCCACGGCGAAGCTGCTGCAGGCGGCCGGCGTGGACTTCGCCATCCTCGGCCCGCGCGAGTCGTGCACCGGCGACCCGGCACGGAGGATGGGCAACGAGTACGTCTTCCAGGCGTTCGCCGCCGAGAACGTGGAGACGCTCAACGACGCCGGTGTGACGAAGATCGTCGCCAGCTGCCCGCACTGCTTCAACACGCTCGCAAACGAGTACCCCGACTTCGGCGGGCGCTACGAGGTGATGCACCACACGGAGCTGCTCGCCCAGCTCGTCCGCGACGGCCGCCTGGCGGCCACGGCCGGCAGCGAGCAGATCACCTACCACGACTCGTGCTACCTGGCGCGGCACAACGACGTGATCGCCGACCCCCGCACGCTGGTGGAGGCGGTGGGGACGCCCGTCGAGATGGCGAACCACGGCAAGCGCACGTTCTGCTGCGGCGCGGGCGGCGCGCACATGTGGATGGAGGAGCGCGGCAACGCGATCAATGAGGAACGCGTGCGGCAGGCGGCCGAGACGGGAGCGAAGACGCTCGCCGTCGCGTGCCCGTTCTGCACCGTGATGCTCGACGACGGCGTGCGCACCAGCGGCAGCGACCTGCGGGTGGCCGACGTGGCGACGCTGCTGGCGGAGTCGCTCGAGGACGGGTAACCCCGGACCGGGAACCGGCCGCCCACCGCGGCGGTCTCACCTTCGAACGAACGCGACGGAGGTGGGACGATGGCGGGTGGACAACGGATGATGGTGCCGGCGCTGGCGGCCGGGGTGGGGGCGGCTGTCGCGCTCCTGATGGGCGGCCACGGCGGTGGGCGGCCCGCGCCGGCGCAGGCCGCCCAGGTCGCGCCGGCGACGGCGCCGCTCGCGAAGTACCTGCGGTTCACCGGAACTGGGACGGTTCAGGTCAACCCCGACACCGCGAGCATCTCGTTCACGACCAACGGGTCGAGCGGCTCCAAGGCGTCCGCCGTCTCCGACGCGGGCTCTGCGATGCGCCGCGTGATCGCGGCCATGGAGCGAAACGGCGTGGGGCGAGGCGACCTGCAGACGTCGAGCAACGTCTACGAGGACACCTCACGCGGCGTCTGGGAGGCGAGCGAGTACCTGCAGGTGACGGTGCACTCCGTCCATGGCGCGGGCGGCCTCGTCTCGAAGGGGCTCGCGGCAGGCGCGGACAGCTCGTCCGGCCCGGACTTCTCGCTCTCCAGCCAGAGCGCCGGCTATGACGCGGCGCTGCGGGCCGCCGTCGCCGATGCGCGGGCGCACGCCGATGCGGCCGCGGCGCTGATCGGAGATCAGGTGACCGGCGTGATCTCGGTGGATGACACTCCGACCGGCTACCCGACACCAACCTACGGGATGGCGCTGGACAACGCCCAGGCGATGCCCGTGATGCCCGTGCGCCAGGGCAAGCAGCAGGTGACCGTCTCGGTCGAGGTCACATTCAGCTACGGGTCGGGTTGAGCGCCGGCGGCGGCCGCTGAGCCCTCGTGCCGCGGCAGCCCGTCGTCGGGCAGGTCGTACCAGTCGCCCTTCTGGCTGACGTACCAGTGGGCGGCGGTGCGCACGCCGGTGGGGCCGTCGACCGTTCCGGCCGCAATGGCAACGTAGTCGCGGCCGGGCGCGTCCCAGAACAGGCTCGACCCGCACTCGCCGCAGAACCCGCGCCGTGCGTGCGCGTCGCTCCGCGGGCTCACCGCCCAGCGCAGGCCCCGCTCCTCGGTCAGCGTGAACCGGTCACGGGGTGCCGCGGTGCTCTGCGCAGGCGCGCCGTGCCAGCGGCGGCACTCCTCGCAGTGGCACACCAGCACGCTTCGCAGCGGGCCGCGGACCTCGTAGCGCACGGCTCCGCACAGGCACCCGCCGGTCGCGTGCTCGGTCACCGCGCGCCGGCCAGGTCGAGCACGACGCGGGTGGCCTCCCCGGAGCGCACCGCGTCGAAGCCGGTCTCGACCTCGTCCAGCGTCAACCGGTGGGAGATCAGCCGGTCGAGCGGCAGCGTGCCGCGGCGGTAGGCCTCGAGGATCAGCGGGAAGTCGCGATCCGGCCGCGCGGACCCGTAGATCGAGCCGAGCACGCGCCGCTCCATCCGCGGAATGGAAAGGGCCGGGACGGCGAACTCCGCGTCGGCGCGCGGAATCCCGGCCATGACGGCAGCGCCGCGCTTGCGGGTCGAGAGGAAGGCGGCGCGCATGGGCCCGGGCCGGCCGGTGCACTCGATCGCGTAGTCGACGCCGCCGCCGCTCGCCTCGACCACCTGCTCGGCCACGGCCTCCGGCTCCCCCCGGAAGGGCACCGCCGCGGTGGCACCCAGCGAGCGGGCCTTCTCCAGGCGCTCCTCCCGCCGATCGACCGCAACCACCACCGAGGCGCCCGATGCCACCGCGCCCATCACGGCCGACAGTCCGGTTCCGCCCGTGCCGATCACGGCCACCCGGTCGCCGGGGCGCACGCCCGCGGTCCGCCAGACGGCGCAGACACCGCTGGTCACGGCGCACCCGAGCAGGGCCGCCACCTCGAACGGGACATCCTCCGGTATGCGGATGCACGAGCGGGCCGGCACAACGGCGCGCTCCGCGAACGAGGAGAGGAAGCAGTAGTGGTGCACCTCGGCACCGCCGAACCGCAGGCGCGTGGTGCCGTCGAGCAGGCCGCCGGCGAGCATCAGCGGCCACGCGGTCCCGCACAGGTGCGGCAGGTCGCGCAGGCACTCCTCACAGGTGCCGCAGTACGGCGCCCACGAGAGGGCGACGTGGTCGCCCGGGCTGAGGTGCTCCACGCCCTCGCCGACCGCCTCCACCACCCCGGCGCCCTCGTGCCCCGGCACGACGGGTGAGGGCACGTCGACGGTACCGTCGAGCACGTTCAGGTCGTCCTGGCAGACGCCGCTCGCGTGCAGCCGGACGAGCGCCTCGCCGGCCCGGGGCGGCTCGAGATCGAGCTCGACGACGCGAAGCGGCGTCCCCGGAGCGGGCAGCATCGCGGCGCGGATGCCGCGCGCGCTCACGCCGCCACCAGCCGCTCGAGCTGGCGCTCGAGCCCGGACTCGCCGGCGTCGACGACCTCCAGCGGAAGCTGCAGCAGGTCTGCGGCCCGCCGGGCGGCCGCCTCGAGCGCGGGCGTGCGCTGCTGCGCCAACCAGATCACGCGCGTGTAGGAGTGGAAGTAGTCGTCTCGGAGCTCGGGATGGCGGTCGAGGCCGAGCGACCGCCAGACCGTCCGCTCGAACGTGCGCGCGAGGAAGTCGGTCAGGAAGTACGTGCCGGGCTGGTCGGCCAGCGCCTCGGCCACACCCGCGCGGGCGAACACGTCGTAGCAGTGGTCGCCATCGAGGCGGGCGACGCCGCGCGTGGCGAGCACGCCGTCGAGCGCCCCGTAGCTGCCGCAGTCGGCATAGGCGACCGCGAGCCGGTCGTAGCGGCCGCCCAGCCCGTCGAGCAGCTCGGCGACCGCCGGTGCGATCCGCTCCGGGCGGTTGTGCAGCTCGGGCGGCAGCGGGTGCACCTCGACGTCCCAGCCGCGGCGCTTCGCGATTGCAGTCACGTGGACGGCCAGGGCGCCGCAGGCGACGACGCCGGTCGTCATCCCGGGAACCCCAGCTGATCCATGAACAGGTCGTTGAAGTCGGCGCGCCCGGACAGCTCGACGTACTCGACCTCGTCCAGGATGGCGTCGGCCGCGGCGCGCTCCCGCAGCGACAGGGCCGCCATCTTGGCGCCCTCCCCGGCGACGTTGCCAGCCGAGATGATGCGGGGGAGCGCCATCTTCGGCACGAGCCCGATCCTGACGGCGCTCGCCGGCGACAGGTACGAGCCGAAGCTGCCCGCAAGCAGCACCTGCCCGATGTCCTCCACGCCGATGCCAAGCTCCTTCAGGAGGATCGTCCAGCCCGTCGCGATCGACGCCTTGGCGAACTGCAGCTCGCGGACGTCGCGCTGGGAGAGGTACACGGAGTTGGCCGGATCGTCGCCGCGCCACGCCAGCACGAACACCCGCTCCTCGCCGACGGCGACCAGGCGCTTCGAGAGCTCCGGATGCTCCTGCGCCGCCTGCTCGTCCGGAATGAACCGACCGCTGTGGTCGAGCAGGCCGCAGGACACGAGTTGCGCCACCGCGTCGACCAGGCCGGAGCCGCACATGCCGACCGGAGCCGTGTCGCCGATCACCTCGAGCGTGAGCTCGTCGCCCTTGATGGCAACACCCTCGATCGCCCCCTCGGCGGCCCGCATGCCGCAGCGGATCTGCGCGGCCTCGAATGCCGGGCCGGCGGGCGCCGCGGTGGCGACCACCCGCTCGCTCGAGCCGAGCGCGATCTCGGAGTTCGTGCCGACGTCGATGAACAGCCGGATCCGCCGGTCGCGCGTGAGCCCGGTTGCCAGCATGCCGGCCACGATGTCGCCGCCGACGTAGGCGCCGAGGGCCGGGAACACCGCAGCGGGCGCCCGCGGGTGCACCCTCACGCCGAAGTCGACGGCCCGCGAGGGCGGCAGCCGGCGCGCCGTGATGATGAAGGGCGACATGCCGAGCGGCTCCGGGTCGATGCCGAGCGCGAGCTGCATCATCGTCACGTTGCCGCAGACGACGATCTCGTAGACCTCGTGCGGCGGCAGGCCGGCCTCCTCGCACACCTCGGTCGCGAGCTGGTTCATCGTCTCGTGGGCCCGCTGTTGAAGCATCTCCAGCGCGTCGGGGTCCATCATCGTGGCGGACACCCGGGAGATCACGTCCGCGCCGAACGGCTGCTGGCGGTTGAGCATCGACCGCACCGCGAGCGGCTGGCCGGTGGACAGGTCGAGCAGCGTCGCAACGACGGTGGTGGTGCCGAGGTCGAACGCGATGGCGTGCCGCCGTTCACTGGTGTCTCCGGGCTCCACGTCGATCAGCACGTCGTCGCAGATGACGGCGGTCACCTTGAAGTCGGCCTGGCGGAGCGTCCGGCCGAGGCCGCGGGCTGCGCCCAGCTCGGCCCGCAGATCGAGGTCGTCCACCGCCCCGATCACGCGCTCGAGATCGGAGGCCTGGTCCTCGAGCGAGGGCTCATCCAGCTCCAGGTAGCGCTTCTGCACGGCCGGTCGCAGGATCACGTGGCGGCCGACGCCGACCAGCGCCGCCTTGGGCCGGGTCTCGAGCGGCGGCACCTCGATCTCGAGGTCGTGCGTGGCGAGCGCCCGGCAGGCCAGCCGCCAGCCGAGGTTCAGCTGGTCGGGCGTGAAGGCGCGTGGGTCGAGTGTGTCGATGGGGACGTTGCCCGACGTGATCCGCACCTTGCACTTCCTGCAGGTGCCGTGCCCGCCGCAGGTCGAGTCGATGGCGATGCCGTTCCAGCTCGCGCCGTCGAACACGGTCGTGCCGGCCGGGACGCGGACCTCGCCGCCGTCCGGCTTGAACGTCAGCCGGACGCGACCGGTTCCAGCCTCGGGTGTCTCTGGCTCAGCTGCCACGCGCGCCTACCCCGCGGCGGCGGCCGCCTGCTTGGCGCGATGGTCTGCGATCCAGCGGGCGCCCCACTCGTCGTCGCCGAGCAGGAAGTCCGCGGCGCGCACGCCCTCGACCACCTGCGGTGACCGTGCATCCATGATGGCGCTCGTCAGCCCATGGCTCTTTGCGATGCCGAGGAACATGGCGTTCAGCGCGTGGCGCCCCGGCAGCCCGAACGACGTGTTCGACGCCCCGCAGGTCATGTTGACGCCGAGGTGCTCGCGCACGAGGCGGACCGTCTCGATGAACAGCGTGACCGCACGCGGCTCCGCCCCGACGGGCATCGCCAGCGGGTCGATCACCACGTCCTCCGGCGGGATGCCGTGATCGCCGGCGGCGGAGACGATCTTCTTCGCCACCTCGAGCCGGCGCTGGGCGTCCATCGGGATCTCGTCGTCGTTGGCCAGGCCGATGACGGCGGCGCCGTGCCGTGCCACGATCGGCAGGATCTGCTCGAGCCGCCCGTCCTCGCCGGTCACGGAGTTGACGAGCGCCTTGCCCTGGTACACCGAGAGGCCGGCCTCGAGCGCCTCGATCACCGAGGAGTCGATGCAGAGCGGGAGGTCGACGAGCCCCTGGACGAGCGGCACGGCCTGGCGCATCAGCTCCACCTCGTCGGCGAGCGGGTCGCCGACGTTGACGTCGAGGACGTCCGCGCCGCCGGCCACCTGCTCGGCCGCATCGATCTCGATCTGCGACAGGTCGCCCGCCTGCAGCTGGGCCTGGAACGCCTTGCGCCCCGTCGGGTTGATCCGCTCGCCGATCACGCAGAACGGAGCACCGTCCCCGATCACGACCGTCCTGCTGGTCGATTCAAGAACCGTCCGCATGCCCGTCCTTCCGCTTGGAATGTGGTCGCACCGTGCTCACGCCGGGATCGTCGCCTCCGCACCACGGATCTCCGCCAGCCACTCCGCGGAACGCTCGACGCCGCCGAAGGGGAAGATGTGCAGCCCCTGGATCAGGCTCTCGGGATCGTC
>Ga0066662_10001776_pt1 | contig 10051 bp, 9 predicted proteins | sample GraSoiAngelo_111_FD_133939 | JGI IMG/M metagenome (GOLD analysis project Ga0066662, IMG submission 133939) | Grasslands soil microbial communities from the Angelo Coastal Reserve, California, USA - 14_0903_12_40cm | ecosystem: Environmental > Terrestrial > Soil > Grasslands | place: USA... | reverse complement strand
CACCTTCCGCGATTCATCCGAGCCGGGGTTCGCCGAAGCCCGGGATGCGATCAAAAATGGCGACAGCGTCACCGTGGACCTGCTCTATGGCGATCATGAGGGAGGTCAACGGGTAATCAGTCGTTTCTCACTGATCCCCCGTGAGGATGACTCTTGGCTCGTCACCGTCTCCCGTCACTGGAACTTGGACCGAACCGACCCTCGGTAGGCGCACGGGCAGATGTAGCGTGCAAACTTCTAGCGCCCGCGTCCGGTCTTTTGCTGCAACCGGTCGATCAGTTCAGACGCTTGGGCCTTGGTCAAATCGGCCGGGACGTCCTCCCCCGCCTCCCGAGCGAGCGTTTGGAGGTAGCTGTGCTGGGGCCCGGTCATCGGCTCGTCGCGGGTGACCCAGTCTTCGGGATCCTTCTCGGGCGAGCTCATCGGTGCGTTGGCCATGCTGCGCTGTACCCCATGCGGCTTCGTTGAAACCAGTGCGGCACCGGGGTGAAGCCATCCCGCCGAGACGTGCTGGTCCCGCAGGCCTCTGCGGCAGACGGGCGTGATCATCATCAGAGAACTGTCAGCGGAAACGACCGGCGTGTCGACTGTAGACCCCGCTGTGATCGCGAGTGCTGTGTCAGCTGACCAGGGTGTCGATCGCCTCGTGGTGTTTCTCGAACTTCACGTAGTCGTCTTCCATGATTGCCCGCGGATTGAACAGTGGGTCGGCAAGGATGCCGTGTACGCGGCGACGCTGCATACCCATGTTGCCGCCGTCGTAGATCGGAAGAACCGAGGCCTCGCGGAGAATCTTGCCGTAGCCGTTGGCTCTTTCGAGGCTGTTGACGCCGACGATTTGCATGCATTTGAACACACAGTCGAACATCATCTCGGTGACCTGGATTTTGTTCATCGCCCCGACGAGTTCCGCGTGCTGGTCGTGCTTGTCCAGGTAGTCTGCGGCGCGCCAGGAGAAGTATCGCCCCATTTCGATCTTCGCGGCGACGTCGCCGAGAACGTAACCGACGTTCTGGAACCCAATGATGGGCTTGAGCGCGCCCGCGGTGTTTCCCTTCGCGAAGTCGAGGGCCATCTCGTATGCAGCACGGGCCATCCCGACGGCGGCGATCGCGGCGACCGGACCGGACCAGGCGAAGTTACGGTTGATCACGAAGTCACCGTTGCCGGCAGCCCCGGGGAGCAGGTTGTCGGCAGGGACACGGGCGTTGTCGAAGACAATCTCAGCGTTGGACGACAGGCGGGAACCTTCTTTGTCGATGTGCTTGTAGGTGATACCCGGGGTGCCCCGTTCCACGACGATCGCCGAGAGTCCCTCGGTACCCCCGACGTCGGAGTTTGTGCGCGCGATGACGGTCTGGGCATTGACACCCTGCTCGTCCCAACCGGCCGAGGACGGCCAGTACTTGCGGCCGTTGATGACGTACTCGTCACCGTCACGGGCGGCGATGAGCCCGACGCCGGCGGGCCGGGGCAGCGGGATGTCGAAGTTCGCTGTGCCGGACGGGTTGCCCGGCGGCTCGCTAGCCGTCCATCCGCCGAGGTACTCACCGGTCGGATCGGATGTGGCGGCGCCCAGAAACCGCTTCTTCTGCTCCTCGGTGCCGTACCACGCGATGGGCATCAGGCCTAGACCGTTGCAGAGGACGGTACAGGCGAAGCCCGGGTCGATCACGCAGATCTCTTCCGCGGCGATCACCAGATCGACGCACGACACCCCACCTCCGCCGTACTCCTTGGGCAGCATGCACATTGCGATCCCAGCCCTGTAGGACTCAATGTAGGCAGGCTTGGTCATAGCGAAGGCTTTCAAAGCGTCCGGCTCGCGGTCCGCCACGGGGACGACAGGGGCGAGCACATTCTCGGCGAACGCGCGCACGTCATACTGCAGTTTCTTCTGTGCTTCGGACATCGTGAAATTGATGGTCATTGTTTCTCCCTGACTCGAATCGTCTGCACGGCAGGTGGGTTCTGGCCGCGGTGCGCAAACCCTCGGTGTGGCGGCGTACCCACGATTACGAACAGCATTTCGTTGAGTTGCTGGGGTGAGACGTCGGCATCAGCCGGTCGGGCCGAGCTTGGCCACCTCGACGAGGTTGTCCGAGTAGACCCCGGCGTTGCCCAGCGTGCAGTGCTGGTCCAAGGTGATCGAGTTCACTGAGCTCAGACCCGGGCTAAAGCTGGACCAGTGCCCGACGTTAGCCATGACCAGGCCGGGCATCAGCGCGTCGTCAATCTTGGCGGGACCCTGGAACGTGCCGCGGTCGTTGAACACCTGGACCTGGTCGCCGCTGGCGATGCCGCGCTCGGCTGCGTCGTCGGGATGCAGGAAGATGCGCTGCTCGCCTTGGACGCGTTGCTTGTCGTGCGCGTTGCCGTACTGGCTGTTCAGGAATGCGTGCGGCTTGGGTGACACGATGTTGAGCGGGTAGCGCCTGGCCAGCTCCGGGTTCGAGTGGGGCGACTCGAAGGGCGCCACGTAGTCCGGTAGCGGGTCGATGGGCTCGCCGGGCTGCATGGCGGCGTACATCGACCGCCATACCGGAACCACGAAGTTGCCACCCTCAGCGAGGCTGGACTTGAACTCGCACTTGCCCGACGGGGTCGGGAAGTTGCCCTGGGCGTGCGGGGCCCGGACGTCGGGGGTGCCGACGTTGAGCCGAAGGTAGCCGTGCTCTTGGAGGTTCTCAAAGGTGATCCCCTCCATGGCTGGGGCATCCCAGTCGTGGAAGTCGATCAGCATCTGCTCGTCGGTGCGGTCCCAATAGTCGTCGTCGAAATTCATGGTTTTGGCCAGCCGGCGGAACAGCTCCGAGTTGGGCACACACTCGCCTGGGGCGGGGATCGCCGGTTGGTTGAGCGAGATGTACAGGTGGCCCCAGGTGACCATGATGTCGAGCTGCTCGGCCTGCATGGTGGCGGGCAGGATGATGTCCGCATAGCGGGCGGTGTCGGTGATGAAGTGCTCGCTGACCACGGTGAACAGGTCCTCGCGCTGCAGGCCACGGACCAGCTTGGCCTGCGCGGGGCCCTGCGATACCGGATTGGAGTTGTAGACGAACAGCGACTTCAGCGGTGGATCGAGGCCCAGCTCGCCGGTCAGAGCCGCGCCCAGATCGAGCTCGTTGATCACGCGGGTGCCTTCGGGGATCCACTCGGGCTTGCAGATCTTGTCGAACTGGGTCGCGAATTCCCAGATTGGCATCTCTACCGCGCCGCCGCCGACGTGGCGCCAGGCCCCCACCAGCGCGGGCAGGCACGTGATGGCGCGGATCGCCTGGCCGCCGCCCTTGCTCCGCTCGATCGCCACGCCTTGGCGGATCGCGGCAGGCTGCGTGGTGGCGTATTCACGCGCCAGCGTGCGGATGTCCTCGGCGGGGATGCCGGTGATCTCGGCGACGCGCTCCGGCGGATACTGAGCGGCCCGCTCGGCCAGCTCGTCGTAGCCGACGGTGTAGTTGTCGACGTAGTCGTGATCCACGAGGTCCTGGGCGATGATCTCGTGGATCAGGCCCATGGCCAGCGCGCCGTCGGTGCCGGGCCGGATCGGGATGTGCCAGTCGGCCTGCCGGGCGGTGCGGGTGCGCACCGGGTCGATGACGACCACCTTCGCGCCCTTCTTCTTCGCCTCCAGCACGAAAGGCCACGCATGCAGGTTCGTGCTGGTCATGTTCATGCCCCAGACGATGATGTACTTCGAGTAGGCCATGCTCTCGACGTCGAGTCCGCCGGTCGTGCCGACCGTCATGATCCATGCGGTGGAGGAGCCGGACTCGCAGTAGGTCTTCTCCGCCACGCTGGAGCCGAGACGGTTGAAGAAGGCGTCACCTGAGGTGAGACCGTTGAGTACGCCCTGGTGGCCCAGGTAAGCGTGCGGCATGATCGCCTGCGATCCGTACTCATCGATGATCTGAGTCCAGCGCGTCTTGATCTCGGCGAGCGCGTCGGTCCAGGACATGCGCTCGAACTGGCCTGAACCTTTCGGCCCGGTGCGGCGCATGGGGTACATCAGGCGGTCGTCCTGGTAGTGGTGTTCGGGGAAGTTCTTGAGTTTGACGCACAACCCGCCGCGGGTCATAGGGTGATCAGGATCCCCTTGGACGTCGACGAGTTTGCCGTCGACAACGTGATAGAGCATCGCGCACGTGTCCGGGCAGTCGTGCGGGCACGCGCCGCGGACGATCTTCAGATCCTTCGAACCGGCTTCTGCTGCGAGCGTCATCGTAGAGTCCTCCGTGGGACGATGAATACAATCGGCCGCGTCGCCGAAACGACGCGTTCAGTTAGGCAAGCGCCGGTTACGTATGCGTGACCTGCAGGTGAATCCGTGTAACTGTCCACAAATTCATTCGATAGCCGGATGCGCTATCCCTGCAAATGCAGGTGTTGGTGAAAAACCTTGGTGTCGAGCCTGTTACGTGGCGGTTAACGAGCAGCTCAACGGCGGTGTGTTGAGGTTGCTGGGCGCCCACCCGCAAACGGTGGTGTTCTGTTAGTTCGTATGCGCATATGCTTCCAGTGTCGACTGAAGGACCCACCTTATCTGCATGCGCAGCCATTTATAAACCCGATCGAGAAAGAGTGAAGATGACGACGAAGACCGCCGAGTACGCCAAATCTGATACCGCCACTGAGGACTACGAGCCGTTCATGGTGGGTGGAGAGGCGATCGGGGAGGTCCACTGGATCCGGACTGAAGGAGCCGAGGACGCGACGCTGGCCGTCGGGCTGTGGCGCTCGGAGCCGCAAAGTTTCCCCTACCCGTTCAACGCCGACGAGACCATCCACGCGCTGAAGGGAGAGCTGGTCGTCGACCTCGAGAGCGGCGAGAAGGTCACCCTCCGGCCAGGCGACGTCGCCTCGTTCACCAAGGGCACGAAGTCCACGTGGACCGTGACGCAGCCGTTCGCGAAGCTGTTCGTCATCAGCGGTTGACCGTGGTGGAGCTGATCGGAGCGCGGACGTCGCGCCGGTGTCGTGCCACGCATGGGGACACCGAGTGACAGTGACGTGGTCGCGTGGGGACACGCCGACCGATGACTTGCGGCAGCCTCGAGACGATGTGGTCGGTGCGGACCCGGTGGCGGAGGCGTTCCGGGTATGGATGCGGACGTGTGCACGGGCCGGATGGGTCGCTGCGGTCGGTGTCGAGGTGGTTGGCGTTGCTGCCGCCGGTGGGCGGGTCACCGCGGAGCCCATGCGGGCGCTGTGGTCGGTGCCCGCCTATCGGGCCGCCGCCATGGACGGCATCGCGGTGCACGCCGCCGACACGAACACCGCGACGCCGCAGCGGGCCGTACGGCTATTGCCCGCGGAGTTCGACCGCGTCGACACCGGGGATCTGATGCCGGACGGGCGCGATGCCGTGATCATGCGCGAACACGTCCGGCTGATCAACGACGGCAGCGCGGAGATCGATACCTCCGTCGCGCCCGGCCGTCATGTGCGCCGGGTCGGCGAGGACATTCAGGCGGCCCAACTCGTGCTACCGGCCGGCCACCGCATCCGGCCGGTTGACATGGCGGCGTTGGCCGCGGCTGGTCACCACACGATGCGGGTCCGGCGCCAGCCGGTGGTGGCAATCCTGCCGACCGGGGACGAGGTCCGGCCGTTTGGCGCGGTCCTCGCACCCGGCGAGGTGCTGGACACGAACTCGCTGATGCTGGCCGGGATGACTGAGGAGGCGGGCGGCGAGGTCCTGCGGCTGCCGATCGAGCCGGATCGGCCGGATCAGATCGCCGCCGCCGTGGCGCAGGCCGCGCTACGCGCGGATGTCGTACTGGTGATCGCCGGCTCGAGTGCCGGCCGCGGCGACCACACCGCGACGGTCGTGCGGCGCCTTGGCGCGATCGCTGTGCACGGGGTCGCGATGCGGCCCGGACATCCGGTCTTGCTAGGGGTGCTGTCCGGTGACCGCCTGGTTCCGGTGGTCGGGGTGCCGGGGTACCCGGCTTCAGCCGAGCGCGCATTCGAGTGCTTCGTGCGGCCCCTGCTCCGCAGGGTGCTGGAGACGGCGGGATCGCTCGGTGAGCTTGCGGTGCCGGCCCGGTTGGCCTGCGCCGTGGGCTCGGCCCAGCACCTGGACGAGTACCTGCGGGTGCGCCTTGCCCGTATCGTCGATCCACGCACGGGCCGCCATGAGTTGGTCGTCACCCCGCTGCAGCGCGGAGCGGGGGCGCTGAACGCGATCGTTCAAACCGAAGCGGTGCTGCGTATCCCCGTCGGGTCGACCGGTTTCGCCGCGGGCGCCGAGGTGCGACCCATCCCGATCGCGGGCGCCGCGTTCAGCGCGGAGACAACGATCATCAGCGGTGTGCACTCGCCTGCGACAGATGCACTTCTCGAGATGCGCCGCCGCGAGATACCTCCTGGATCGGTGCAGTGGACCGAGTCCGGCGTCCGGGAGGCGAGCGAGGCACTATCGACCGGCCTGTGCCACGCGGCGGCGTTGGCACTGGACCGGGGCGTCGTTGGTACTGCGGCAGATCCCATTTCCGCGCTGGTCGCGCGCATCGGTGACATCACGGTCCTCGAAGTGGCCCGAACCGCCTCGACCAGCGAGGCGCTCGTTCTCCCGGCCCAGGCGTTCGACAGCCCGCCGATCGTGGCGCTGCGGACAGTGCTGCGCTCGACGGCCTTCCGGTGCCGGCTCCTCAGATGCGACGGCTACTCAGGCCGCAGCGCCGGCCGGGAGACCTGGCACGGACCCGACGCACGGCGAACGGAGTGACGATGTGCTACACGGTGAAATCCATCGACGATGTCCGCAACTTGGTCCTCGCGACCCGCGGACTCTCCGGCCTGGCTGACCTCTCCGGCCTGGTCAGCAAGGCTTGCCGGCGCGTGCACCGGCTGATCGGCGCCGATCTGGCGGCGATCGCGATCTACGACGGCAAGGAATCTTTAATCATCGGCGCCGCGGAGGGCACCAGCGCTGACCTCGTCGGGATAACACTGCCGCGGGGCAGTGGCCTCGGCTGGCGAGCGCTCGAGCGCAGCATGCCGGCCACCACCGGTAACTGCGCGGCCGACGCTGATCACCTCGACGACCTGGTCGAGGCGATCGTCAGCGACGACATCCGCGGGCTCGCGGCGGTCCCGATCGAGTTCGGCGGCAACTGGCTTGGCGTGATGTACGCCGGGATGAGGAGCCGCCGGGTCTCGCCGCGGACCACCCTGCTGATGAGCGAGTTCGGCGCTTCCCTCGCGCCGCTCATCGTCACCGCGGCCAGGGCCGAGCGCGCCGGGAGGTTGGCGGTGGAGGAGGAGCGCCAGCGCATCGCCCAGCAGCTCCACGACACCGCCGGCCAGATCCTGTTCAAGATCTCCATGTCCGCGCAGGAACTCCAGCAGGCCCCGGCCGCCGCCGACCCGGAGCTGGTGTGCAAGTCCGCGCGCGAAATCGAGGCCGATGCCGCGGAGGCGTCGGGCTACCTGCGCGAGGCGATGCACAACCTGATGCCCACCGCCGAGGCGCTGCCGGTGACCATCCGGCGCGACGTCGCGACGTTCTCGGCCCGCACCGGCATCGCTACAGAGGTGGTCACGCTGGGATCTCCGGCGCGCGCGAAGCCGGAGATCGAAACAGTCCTGCTGTCCGTGGTGCGGGAAGCCCTGCACAACATCGAGAAGCACGCCCGGGCGAATGCCGTCGTCGTTTCAGTCGCCTACCAGGCCCAGGAGGTTGTACTGGCAGTCGAGGACGATGGCAAGGGCCTGCCGGCGGACTTCGAGCTCAACCTGGTGCCCGGGCGCCGCGCGGGTCTGGGCATTCCTGGCCTGATGCAGAAGGTCGACGGAGTCGCCGGAACCTTGCGTCTCGGGGAGAACGACGACGGCGGGACCAGCGTCCGTGTCGCGGTCCCCGTCGCAGCGGTCCGCCCATGAGCACCGTTCTCATCGCCGATGACCACCCGGTCGTCGCGCACGGCATCGAACGGTTGCTGTCCCATGCGGCGGACTTCGAGGTCGTCGCCGCGTGCCATTCCGGTCGGGAGGCCGTGGAGGTGGCCGGTCGGGCGCGGCCCGATCTCGTGCTGCTCGACGTTCGGCTCGGAGACCTCAACGGGTCCGACGTCTGCCGGCAGCTCGCCACCGTCGTACCGACCGCACGCATCGTCATGCTGACCGCCTACGACGACGCGGAGAACCTCCGCCGCTGCCTCGAAGCGGGCGCGGCCGGCGTGTTACTCAAGGGGACCCTTGATCTCGATCTTGTACAGGCGCTGAGGGACGTCCGCAACGGCCGGATGGTCATCGACGGCAGCGTTGCGCGCAGCCTGGAAACCGCCCAGGGACTGCTGGACGAGGCGAGCCCGGTGCACCCACAGCTGCGTCCACGGGAGGTCGACGTCCTGCGGCTGATGGCTGCCGGGCTGACCACGAAGGACATCGCCGTCGAGCTCCAGCTGACCGTCAACACCGTCCGCAGCTACACCCAGTCCCTTATGGAGAGGCTCGATGCCCACACGAGAGTGCAGGCGATCGTCTTCGCCCAGAAGCGACAGCTGATCTAAGACTCGGAGGTCCTCGGGGCTGCGTTCCGCATGGCCGTTGCGGCGAACACAGAGGAGTCAGTAGGCGACCCCGACCGCCTTTCTGAGAGTCGCCGGATCGTTCAGCGCGGCGAGCATGGCGTGGGCCGCATCAGCGCGGGAGATTGTGTAGCCGAGCGGCACGTTCCCGCCTACGACGGTCCGATAAGTACCGGTCAGCGGCTTGTTCACGAGCTTGGGTGGCCGCACCACCGTCCAGTCCGTGGCGCTGCGCCGGATCTCGTCTTCCATCTCGGCCAGATCCGCGTAGAGGTCCCGCAACAGGGCGCCGACGAACGGCAGCACAATCCGGCGGTTGACGAAACTGTCGCCTTCCGGCGCCGGCCCGACCGGCGCCGCGCTCACCGCCACAAAGCGTCGTGAGCCGCTTACCTCCAAGGCGCGCAGAATCCCGCGTGTGGCGCTAGAGGCGACCGGGCCGTCGTGGCGACCGCGCGGGCCGACTCCCGAGATCGCGGCATCGCTAGCCGCCAGTACCGGACTCAGCACGTCAGGATCGGTCAGGCCGGGTACGATCGCCACTTCCAGCGCGGGGTGGCGCACGGTGAGCCGGGCCGGATCGCGCACCACTGCGGTTACCGTGTGGCCGGCATCCAGCGCCTGTCGCACGACATGGCCACCAATGCCGCCGGTCGCTCCGAATACCGTCAACTTCATCTTGGCTCTCCCGTCTCAGCGGGTCCAATGTGCTTCGCAGCCGCGTCACCCATGGTCATCTCGGCCTGCCACCGCCAACAGCTTATTGTCATCGTAGATGACAATCACTGGTGTTAGCATTGTGGAATGGCCGACGTCACGGCACGGGCAACTGGTCACCCGCTGGCCGGCCGAGCCAGCTTCCTGCTGTCCCAGCTCGGCGCGTATAGCGCGCATGAGTTCGCCAAGCGCCTGGCGCCGCTGGGCATGCGGCCGGGTCACTTCGGACTGCTCATGCACCTCTCGCGAGGCGAGGGGCAGTCCCAGCAGCGGCTCGCAGACGCCATGGGCATCCACCGCAACGTGATGGTCGGCCTCGTCGACGAACTCGAGGATCGAGGACTCATCGAACGCCGCCGCCACCCCGCCGATCGGCGTGCCCACGCGATCCACCTCACCGCAGCCGCCCACGACCTGCTCGACCGCGCCCAACGTGTCGCCGACGAGCACGAGGCGGAACTGCTCGCGGGAATCGGCGAGGACGATCGCACCTACCTCATCGCGCTCCTGCAACACCTCGCCGAGCACACCGGCCTTCCGTCTGGCGTCCACCCTGGACTGAACGATAACCAGCTGTCCACGACCAGCCGGCGGTGCTGACCAGCATCTCCGCCGCGGTCACCAGGAACTCGATCTCGGGGGTCGGTCGGCGACCGTGAGCTGGCTGACCCAATTCTGGTCAAGTTGGCGGGCCGTTCCAGCGCGAGCCACGGTACGAGCGTCGGGTCAGCAGGTAGCTCACTCGTGGGTGCTTCAGTCGGGCCGTTCGAGGGCCGACGCCTCCGTATGTAACATACGGT
>Ga0066662_10001775_pt1 | contig 10053 bp, 9 predicted proteins | sample GraSoiAngelo_111_FD_133939 | JGI IMG/M metagenome (GOLD analysis project Ga0066662, IMG submission 133939) | Grasslands soil microbial communities from the Angelo Coastal Reserve, California, USA - 14_0903_12_40cm | ecosystem: Environmental > Terrestrial > Soil > Grasslands | place: USA... | reverse complement strand
CTCGTATGCCTCCTCGATCGTCGCGCCGACCGCCACCCCGCACGGCGTCGCGTGCTTGATGATGGCGCACGCCGGCACCTGGAACGAGGAGGCGAGCGACCGCGCCGCCTGCAGGTCGAGCAGGTTGTTGAACGAGAGCGGCGGCCCGCCGAGCTGCTCGATCATCGACAGCAGATGTCGCCGGGCGCCGGATTCCACGTAGTAGGCGGCGCGCTGGTGCGGATTCTCGCCGTACGCCAGGTCGGCCGCCTTCACCAGATCGAGGACGACCCGCTCGGGGAAGGCCTCGACCTCGTTGAACCACTCCGAGATGGCCGCGTCGTAGCCGGCCGTGTGGGCGAACGCCTCGGCGGCCAGCTCGCGGCGGGTGTCGGCGGACAGCTCACCACCGGAGGTGCGCAGCTCATCGAGGATGAACCCGTATCGCTCCGGGTCCGTGACCACCGCGACCGAGTCGAAGTTCTTCGCCGCCGCGCGCACCATGGTCGGGCCGCCGACGTCGATGTTCGCGATCACCTCGGGCTCGGTCACCCCGCGCCGGTTGGCCACGTGACGGAACGGAAAGAGGTTGCAGACGACCAGGTCGATCGGCTGGATGCCCTCGCGCTCGAGCGACGCCATGTCGTCGGGGTGGTTCCGCCGGGCCAGGATGGCGGCGTGGATGTGCGGATGGAGCGTTTTCACCCGCCCACCGAGCAGCTCACCGGCGCCGGTCAGCTCCTCGACCGTCGTCACCTGGAGCCCGGCGTCGGACAGGAACGCGGCGGTACCGGAGGTCGAGATCAGCTCCACGCCGAGCTCGACCAGACCCGCCGCGAACGCTGCCAGGCCGTTCTTGTCGCTGACCGAGATGAGTGCTCGTTGGATGCTCATGCCAGAGTCTCGTCCTTCACGCGGACCCGCCGGCCGCTCACCTCGAGCCGTCCGGCACAGAACAGGTGCACGGCCCGAGGCAGCAGCCGATGCTCGATCTCGTGCAGCCGCTCGGCCACGTCCTCGGGGCGCTCATCATACGAGACCTCCAGCGCCTCCTGCAGCACGATGGGGCCGCTGTCGACGGCGACGTGGTCATCGTCGATGAGGTGCACGGTCACGCCGGTCACCCGCACGCCGTGATCCACGGCGTCGCGGACCGCGTGGGTGCCAGGGAACGCAGGCAGCAGGGACGGGTGCAGGTTGAGGATGCGGCCCGAGTATCGGTGCACGAACGCCGGGGAGAGGACGCGCATGTAGCCCGCCAGGACAACGAGCCCCACCTCGTGATCGTCCAGGAAGCGCGCCGTCTCGTCCTCGTCCGAGCTGACCAGGGCGTCGATGGCCGCGGCGCGGGCGCGCTCGATGCCGGCCGCGCCCTTGCGGCTCGAAACCACACAGGCGACGTCGATCCCGGAATCGTCGATCAGCGCCTGCAGGTTGCTGCCAGTCCCCGAGATGAGGACGCCGACCCTCACCGCAGGAGCACCCCGCCGCTGCCCTCGACGACCCGGCCCGCCACCCAGGCATGCTCGCCGGTTCGATCGAGCACCCGCATCGCCGTGTCGGTGTCATCCGGCGTGACGATCACGGCATAGCCCAGGCCGAGGTTGAACACGCGGCGCATCTCCTCCTCCTCCACGCCGAGCGACGCCAGCCACGTGAACACCGGCGGCCGCTGCCAGCTGCCCAGGTCGATCTCGGCCGCCAGCCCAGACGGCAGCGGCCTGCCCAGGTTGCCTGGAATGCCGCCGCCGGTGATGTGAGCCATGGCGCGGACATCCACAGTCGCGGTCAGCTCCCGGATGGGGCGGGCGTAGATGCGGGTGGGCTCGAGCAGCGCGTCTGCGACGGACGCTCCGCCCAGGCCTTCGGGACGGTCGTCCAGGCCCACGCCGGCCCGCTCGACGAGCCGCCGCACCAGCGAGAACCCGTTCGCGTGCGGCCCGCTCGATGCCAGCCCGATGATGGTGTCGCCCGCCCGCACGCGAGCGCCGCCGATCAGGTCGCGGCGCTCGCCGACGGCCACCGCGAAGCCGGCCATGTCGAACTCGTCGGGCTCCAGCATGTCCGGGTGCTCCGCCGTCTCGCCCCCGAGCAGGGCGCAGCCGGCCAGCCGGCAGCCCTCGGCGATGCCCTCGATCAGCTGGACGACGCGATCGGGGTCGAGCCGGCCGCAGGTGATCACGTCGAGGAAGAACGCCGGTCGCGCGCCGGTCGTGATCACGTCGTTGACGCTCATCGCAACCAGGTCGATGCCGAGGCCGTGCAGGCGTCCGGCCCGCGCGCCCAGCAGGATCTTCGTCCCCACTCCGTCGCAGCCGGCCGCGATCGCCGGATCGCCGGCGCTCGGGGCATACAGGCCGGAAAAGCCGCCGAGGCTGCCCAGCACCTCGCGGGTGCGGGTGGACTCGACGGCAGCGGCGATGCGGGCGACCACGGCGTCGGCCGCCTCCAGGCTCACCCCCGCGTCGCCGTACGTCAGCGGGTGCTCGCCGCTCATCGAGCGGCCGCAGCCTCGGCCGCCGCCAGCTGCTCGAACCGCAGCTTGGCGTTACGCATCTCGTCGGGGATGTCGGTCGGGTAGTCGCCGGTCAAGCAGGCGCGGCAGAACTGATCCGCCCCCTGCCCGGTGGACTCCTGCAGCCCATCCAGCGACAGGTACGCGAGCGAGGTCGCGCCGAGACGCTCGCGCACCTCCTCGATCGACCGCCCGGCGGCCAGCAGCTCGCTCTGATCCGCCATGTCGATCCCGTAGAAGCACGGCGAGATGATCGGCGGCGAGCTGACCCGCAGGTGCACCTCGAGCGCGCCCGCCTCGAACAGCATCTGCACCAGCTTGCGCGTGGTCGAGCCGCGCACGATCGAGTCGTCCACGACCACCACGCGCTTGCCCCGCAGCACCGATGGCAGCACGTTGAACTTGAGGCGCACGCCGCGCTCGCGCAGGCCCTGGTCGGGCTGGATGAACGTGCGGCCGACGTACCGGTTCTTGACCAGCCCCTCGCCGAAGGGGATCCCGCTGCGCCGCGCAAACCCGACGGCCGCCGGGGTTCCCGAGTCGGGCACGGGGATGACGACGTCGGCGTCCACCGGGGCCTCGAGCGCCAGCTGCTCGCCCATCCGGCCGCGCACGTCGTGCAGGCCCTCGCCCTGCATCTCGGAGTCCGGCCGCGCGAAGTAGATGTACTCGAAGATGCACAGCGAGCGAGAGCGCGGCTCTACCGCCTGGCGGTAGCGGGGCCCGCGCTCGTCGACGATCACCATCTCGCCGGGGCTCAGCTCCCGCTCGAGGGAGGCTCCGATGATGTCCAGCGCGCAGGTCTCCGACGCGAGCACGAAGGCGTCGTCCAGCCGACCCACCACGAGCGGCCGGATCCCGTCCGGATCGCGGAACCCCGCGACGGCTCCCTCGGTGAGCACCACGGCGGCGAACGCGCCCTCGATCCGGGCCATCGCGTCGACGATCGACTGCTCGAGATCGCCGGACGGGTGGCGGGCGATCAGCGCGGCGATCACCTCGGTGTCAGAGGTGGACTGCAGCCGCACACGGTTGCCGCGCAGCTCCTCGCGCAGCTCGGCGGTATTGGTCAGGTTGCCGTTGTGGCCGAGCGCGATGGTGCGCCCGGCGGCGTGCTGCACGACCGGCTGCGCGTTGCGCCAGGCCGTCGAGCCGGTGGTCGAGTAGCGCGCGTGGCCGATCGCCATCCGGCCCTGCAGCGCGGAGAGCTTCGGCTCGTCGAACACCTGGCTGACCAGGCCCATGTCCTTCATGGCGACCACGCGCTCGCCGTCGGACACGGCGATGCCGGCGCTCTCCTGGCCGCGATGCTGCAGCGCGTAGAGGCCGAAGAAGGTGAGGCGTGCGACGTCGCGATCGGGCGCGCCGACCGGGTCGTAGATGCCGAACACGCCGCACATCAGCCGTCACCCTCCACGGCGGCCGGCAGCGCCGACTCCCAGATCCGAGCGGCCTCCTCGAGCCGGAGCGCCTGCCCGTCGATCACGATGGCGTCACCGCCGACGCGGCCGATCTCGCGCAGCGGCAGCTCGCCCGCCAGCTCGGCGAGCGCCGAACGGTCATCCGGCCTGACGCTGACGACGACCCGCCCGTCGCCCTCGCCAAAGGGGTCGTCGCACGACGCATTCACGCCCACGCCGCCGGCGATCGCCGACTCGGCGAGCGCAACGGCAAGCCCACCGTCGGCAACGTCGTGCGCGCTTCGCAGCAGCCGGCTTTCGGCCGCCGCGGCCAGGAACTCGTGCAGCAGCCGCTCGTTCTCGAGGTCCGGCTCGGGGATGCGACCGGCGACTGTGCCGAGCACCCGCTTCTGATACTCCGACCCGTCCAGGGCGGACGGGCCCTCGCCCGCGAGCAGCACGACATCGCCCTCCTCGCGGAACGCGGCAGGCACCGCAAGCTCCGCGTCGTCCAGGACGCCGACGACGCCGACCACGGCGGTGGGGTAGATGGGATTGCCGTAGTGCTCGTTGTAGAGCGACACGTTTCCGGACACGACCGGGAGCCCCAGCGCCTCGCACGCCTGGGACATGCCCTCGATCGCCTCGGCCAGCTCGTAGCCGACCTCACCGGTCTCGGGGTTGCCGAAGTTGAGGCAGTTGGTCACGGCTGCGGGCCGCGCGCCGGTGCAGGCCACGTTTCGGGCCGCCTCGCAGACGGCCGATGCGCCGCCACGGCGCGGATCCAGCCACGTGCGCCGTCCGTTGCCGTCCAGAGCAACGGCGATCGCGCGGCGCGACGGCGTCAGCCGGACGACCCCGGCGTCACCGCCCGGCCGGATCGCGGTGCCCGATCCGACCAGCTGGTCGTACTGCTGATAGATCCACCGGCGGCTGGCGATGTTCGGGGACGCGAGCAGCTTCCGCAGGCCGCCGACCACGTCCTCCACCGGCTGCGGTGGAAGCGGCTCGTCGACCAGGCGCTGCGGCCGCGTGCGCTCGACCTCGTAACGGGGCGCGCCGTCCACGAGGGTGTCGACGGGGATCTCGCCGACCACCTCACCGTCGAAGAAGGCCCGGAGCGTTCCGCCCTCGGTGACGGAGCCGATCACGGTCGCATCGACCTCCCACCGCTCGCAGGTCTCGAGCACCTGGTCGAGCAGATCGGGCGCGACGATCGCAGCCATCCGCTCCTGGGACTCGGAGATCATGATCTCGAACGGCTGCATGTCCGCCTCGCGCAGCGGCACGCGTGACAGGTCGACGTCGAGGCCGACCCCGCCGTGCGAGGCCATCTCGGAGGTGGACGAGGCGAGGCCTGCCGCGCCCAGGTCCTGCAGCGAGGCGAGCAGGCTGCGGTCGAGCAGCTCGAGCGTGCACTCGATCAGCTTCTTGCCCATGAATGGATCGCCGATCTGGACGCTCGGGCGCTTGTCGGCGGAACCCTCGTCGAAGCCCTGTGACGCCAGCACGCTGGCGCCGCCGATCCCGTCGCGCCCGGTGCGCGAGCCGTACAGCACCAGCAGGTTGCCGATGCCCGTGGCGCTCGCCGAGGTCAGCCGCTCGGCCGGGAGCAGGCCCACGCACATCGCATTGACCAGGCAGTTTCGCTCGTAGGCGGGTTCGAAGTAGACCTCGCCGCCGAGGTTGGCGACGCCGACGCAGTTGCCGTAGTGCCCGACGCCGGCGACCACCTGGGAGAAGAGATGCCGCTGGTGGTCGGTCTCCAGCTCGCCAAACCGAAGCGAATCGAGGATCGCGATCGGGCGCGCACCCATGGCAAAGATGTCGCGGAGGATGCCGCCGACGCCGGTCGCGGCCCCCTGGAACGGCTCGACGGCGGAGGGGTGGTTGTGGCTCTCGACCTTGAGCGCGACTGCGAGCCCGTCACCGACATCGATCACCCCGGCGTTCTCGCCCGGCCCCTGAAGGACGTGGCGTCCGCTCGTGGGGAACCGCCCCAGCAGCGGCCGCGAGTGCTTGTAGCCGCAGTGCTCGCTCCAGAGCAGCGAGTACACGGCCAGCTCGAAGTCGTTGGGATCCCGCCCCAGCAGGTCGCAGATCCGTTCGAGCTCACCGTCGGTCAGGCCGAGGGCGCGGTGGAGCGGCTGAGGCGTCACGGCAGTCACAAGCGCACGACGCATGGTACCGGAGCGGGTCGATGGCGGCCTCCGGCCACCGACCCGCTCCGTCGCCCGTTATCCGTTCTTCGAGTGGCTGTGGCCGTGAGCGTGGCTCGACGCGTGGCCGGAGTGGCCGTGCTTTGCGGTCGTGCCGGAGTGGCCGTGCGAGCTCTGGTGCCCGTGCGGGTGCGAGTGCGCCGGCTTGGCCTGATGCGCATGCCCATGGCCGCCGCCGTGGCTGGTGCCGGCGTCGCTCGAGCTCGTCTGGCCCTGACCGCCCTGATCACCTGGCTCCGAGCCAGTGGTGCTGCCGGTGCTTCCCTCGGTGCTGCCGGTATCGCCCCACCCCTTGTGCAGGCCGCAGTTCGCGTGCCCCTGCTTGTTGAAATGCACGCCATTGTGCGCACAGGTCTGATAGACCGAGTCTCGAACGGTCTGGACAGGCATCATGCGCGCGACCGCCGTACCCGCGAGCACGAGCCCGGCGAGCAACGGCAGCACGACCAAAACGCGGTTGATCGACATCAAAAGACCCCCAAACGACGACAATGTACGCCCATCTCATCGGCAGGATGGGGGCGCATCCCTCTCACCCATCGGGTGGGTGATCGCTGCCTCCGTTGGGGTGGCGCTCTGGCATGGGGGGTACCGCACGGGCGGTCAGCTGCTGATCGCGGCCGCCGCGGTCGCCTGCGTGGCGGTCGCACGGCCGCGCCCACGGATCGGCGCACTGCGCGACCCACTCCTCGGCGGCCTGGCGGCGGCGGCCGCCGCGAACCTGGCGTCGCTCGCGTGGAACGGCAGCGGCACGGCACCTGCGCTGGCGGCCGTCGCCGTGGCGGTGATCGCCCTCTGGGCCTCGGCCGCAGGGCCGCGGCTCGGACAGCACGTGGTGATGGCCGAGGCCGGCATCGGGCTGGCGTGCGCAACGGCCGGAGTCGCAGGGCTGCTCGTTCACAGCCGACCGCTCGCCGAGCGAATCGACGGCATCTGGCGCGCGGGGGGCACGTTCGAGTACCCGCCCGCCCTGGGGCTGCTCGCCGTCTGCGCGGTCGCCGCAGTGCTGGCGTTGCGTGCGGAGGGAACGATCGACCGCGCTCCGGCGATCGTCGGCTGCGCAGTGCTGGCCGCGGCCGTGGTGGCCACGTTCGACCGCACGGCCGCGATCGGGCTGATCGCCGTCGCCATCCTGTTCGCCGTCCGCATCCCCTCCGTGCGGCCGGTGGTGGGGTGGACGGCGGCCGTCGCCGCGGTCACTGCCGTGGTTGCGATCGGCGTCGCGGGGCCGAGCGCCCGGGCGCTGGAGCGCCATCTGCGACACGGGCCGCTGACCTCGCGGCAGGACGCCTGGCGAGCGGCGTGGGACGGCGCGCGCAACCGGCCCGCCCTCGGCTATGGCCCGGGGACGAAGCTGCCCGTGAGGCCGGTGATCGGAACGGCCGCGCCCCCGGCCGAGGCTCACGACGCCGTGCTCCAGCAGGCCCTGGACGCCGGGGTCGTGGCCGCGCTTGGAACGGCCGTGGCGCTGATCGCGATGCTGCTCCGCGGTGGGGCCGCGCTGGCGTCGCGCGACCCCGTTGCGCTGGCATGCGGCGTGGCTGCGGTCGCCGTCGCACTGTCAGGGCTCTACGACTTCACCTGGTCGTTCGCCCCACTGGTGCTGCTGGGGTCGCTCGCGGCGCTCGGCTGCCGGAAGCAGGCGGCGTGAGCGAGGCGGCCGAGGTCACCGAGGTCTCGCGGCTCGAGCTCTTCTTCGACCTGGTGTTCGTCTTCACCATCACCCAGTTCACAACGCTCCTGACGCGGCACCCGACCGCCGCCGGAGCGGCTCAGACGGCGGTGATGCTGGCCATCGTGTGGTGGATGTACGGCGGGTACGCCTGGCTGACAAACCTCGTGCCGCCCGACCGGGCCGCCCGGCGGATCGCGATGGTGTGCGGGATGGCGAGCTACCTGGTGCTGGCCCTCACCATTCCCCGAGCGTTCCACGGCGAAGGGCTGACGTTCGGGCTCGCCTACCTGCTGGTCGTGCTCGTCCACGGCGGCCTGTTCACCGTGTCGACCCGGCCCAGCCTGGCGATCATCTACCGCGGCTTCTTCCCGGTGAACGTCGCGTTCGCGCTGATCGTGGTGGCGGGCGGCGCCATCGGTGGCGCCGCCCAGTACGGTCTGTGGACGCTCGTCGCCTGTGCGGCGTGGCTCTCGCCGCGGCTGATCCCCGACCAGAGCCACCTGCTTGGAGCGCACCACTTCGTCGAGCGCCACGCCCTGGTCGTGCTGGTGGCGTTGGGCGAATCGGTGGTCGCCGTCGGCATCGGCGCGTCCAGCGCATCGCTCGACGCTGCGACGTTGACCGCGATCGCCCTTGGGATGGCCATGGCCGGCTGCCTGTGGTGGGCCTATTTCGGCGCCGACGACGACCGGCTGCGGGAAGCGGGCTTCACACGGGCGATCGCGATGGGGCGCCGCCTGGTCGGCGTGCGTGCGTTCGGGCTCGTGTTCGTGGCGCTGCTCGGTGCGGTGGTCGCGACGGCGGCCGGCGTCCGCCACGGGGTGGCCGATCCCGGCTCACACCTGACGGGGCCACAGGCGCTCGAGCTGGGAGGGGGAGTGGCGCTCTTCCTCGTCGCCGACCAGGTCAGCCGCGCCGCGATGGCGCTTGGGATCTCGCCGGCGCGCATGACCGCGGCGGCGGCGGCGCTTTGCACGACTGCGGTCGGGATCGCGCTGCCCGCCGGATTGCAGGAGGCCGCGCTGGTCGCCGTGCTGACGGTCAGCTTCATCCTCGAGCGGCGCTCGGGACCGGTCGCCGCGCCCGCGTAACCCGCACTCCCCGTGTTGAGGCGGGCGGCGATGGGAATGTGGAGCGGGGACACGGTGGCGGGCTCCTCTGCCGCCGGGAAAGGATCCCTGTGACCGAGCATGGAGAGCACGAGGACGACCGCATGGACGCGACCGATCCGGTCATGCCGGGCGAGGCGAACCCCTCAGCCCACGAGCCAACCTCCGAACCGGGGGTCGCGACGGGCTTCCGGCGCCATGCGGGGGCGGGCGGAGCGCCTGGCGCTCCCGGGAACGGCCCGGCGTCACCGCTCGAGACAACGCCGGTGCTCTACGACGACGAGGATGCCGATGAGTGATCCCGGTGCGGTGCAGTCATATGAGGTCGAGCTGCAGGCGAGCGGCCCCGAGGCTCGCGTGATCTTCTCGGGCGACCTCGACCTCGCCGCGCGCGGGACGCTGGTGGATGCCACGGAGCAGGCCCTCGCGGCCTCCGACGGGCGCCGGGTCGTCCTCGACCTGTCTCGGGTGCAGCGGATCGACTCGACGGGGCTCCGCGACCTGATCGAGGCGGTGCTTCGCTGCGACCAGGCCGAGGCGGAGTGGGAGCTGATCGCATCGGACGAGGTGGAGCGGCTGCTCGTGCTGGTGCGGTTCGGCCGGCGGCGGAGCGACGGCGGCGAGGGCTGGGTGGCGGGGGGCGGCTACACCGACGAGTGAGCCGTGAGCGGGCTCTCCGCCAGGTCGAGCAGCCCCTGGAGCAGGATGCGACCGTCGATGGAGCCGATCAGCTGCTCGACGGCATGCTCGGGGTGGGGCATGAGGGCGGCCACGTTCCCCGCCTCGTTGCATACACAGGCAACGCTACCGACCGAGCCGTTGGGATTCTCCCGGTAGCGGAGCAGCACCTGACCGGCGGCCTCGAGCTCGGCGAGGCGGGCCTCGTCGGCGAACCAGCACCCGTCGTGGTGCTTCATCGGGATGCTCAGCTCATCGCCGACGGCGCAGCCGGGCAGCCAGGGCGATTCCCGCTCGACGGTGAGGGCGACGTCGTGGCAGCGGAACTTCAGGCTGGCGTTCGGGCGCCGCACGCCGGGGACGAGGCCGGCCTCGGTGAGCACCTGGAAGCCGTTGCAGATGCCGAGCACCGGCCGCCCGGCGGCGGCGTGCGCGCGCACGCGCTGCATCACCGGCGACAGCTCCGCGACGGCGCCGG
>Ga0066662_10001774_pt1 | contig 10054 bp, 8 predicted proteins | sample GraSoiAngelo_111_FD_133939 | JGI IMG/M metagenome (GOLD analysis project Ga0066662, IMG submission 133939) | Grasslands soil microbial communities from the Angelo Coastal Reserve, California, USA - 14_0903_12_40cm | ecosystem: Environmental > Terrestrial > Soil > Grasslands | place: USA... | reverse complement strand
TCGTCGAGCGCCTGCGCGCGGCGATCTCCACGCCGGTCGAAACCTACGACGAGCGCTTCACCTCGGTCCTCGCGGGCGGCGACGACGCGCGCGCCGCGGCCCACCTCCTCTCGAGCTACCTGGAGCGATGGCAGAACGCCCGCCCTTGATGCCGGTGCGGCGGCCGCGCGGGCCGTCGCCGGAGGAGGTCCGCCGCCGGCGCATCGCCGCGCTCGGCGCGATCCTCGTCGGGCTGATCGCGGTCGTGGTCGCGATCGTCGTCGCGCTGCCGCACGTCACGCACAAGAGCGCGCCGACGACCACGGCGATCGCGGCGCCCAAGCCGTTCAAGATCATCTTCCCGGAGGGCTTCACGCGCGCCCAGATGGCGCAGCGCGTCGGCGTAGTCGCGAAGATCGCCGAGCGGAAGAGCCACAAGGCCGTCGCGCTCGCCCCGAAGACCTATGCCGCCGCGACGCACCGGGCGACGATCCCCTGCTTCACGCCGCACCGGCAGACGAACCTCGAAGGGTTCCTCTTCCCGGCGACCTACGACTTTCTCGGCACGACGACGTCGCGGCAGCTCGCGCAGGACCAGCTGCAGGCCTTCTGCGACAACTGGAAGACGGTCAACCTTGCGTACGCGAAGACGAAGAACTTGACGCCCTACGATGTGCTCATCATCGCGTCGATGGTCGAGAAGGAGACGCTCGCGCCGGACGAGCGGCCGCTCGTCGCGGCAGTGATCTACAACCGGTTGCACGCGCGCATGCCGCTCGGGATCGACGCGACCCTGCGCTACGGGCTGAACATCCCGCCGACGAAGTCGATCCTCGAGTCGCAGCTGCAGAGCGACAACCCGTACAACTCGCGCAAGCTGGCCGGCCTGCCGCCGACGCCGATCGCGAACCCGGGGCTCGCGTCGATCCAGGCGGCGGCGCACCCCGCGAAGGTCGACTACCTCTACTTCGTGCGCAAGCCCGACAAGCAGCATCACTTCTTCACGGCCAGCGCATCGGCGTTCGCGCAGTACGAGTGCGCGCACGGCTACGGCTGTTAGCCGTGGAAAACGTCGCGCTCCTCGGCCACCCGGTCGCGCACTCGCTCTCGCCGCGCATGCAGAACGCAGCGTTCGCCGCGCGGGCGCTCGACTGGCACTACTCCGCGTTCGACGTCGAGGACCCTGTCGCGGCGGTCGCGGCGCTGCGCACGCTCGGCTTCACGGGCGCGAACGTGACGATCCCGCACAAGCGGGCTGTCGTCGCCGCCTGCGACGAGGCGGACGGCGACGCGGTCAACACGCTCCTCTTCCGCGACGGGCGCGTGCTCGGCTTCAACACCGACCAGGAGATCCTCAGCGGCATCGACGCACAGCGCGCCTGCGTGATCGGCGCGGGCGGCGCGGCGCGCACACTCGCACCCAAGCTTCCCGCCGACACGCGTGTCTTCTCGCGCTCCGGTACGTGGCCGCCCGACGCAACGGGCTGCGACCTCGTCGTCAACGCGACGCCGGTGCGCGACGAGCTGCTCGTGCAGCCCGTCGCGGGACAGACGGTGGTCGACCTCGCCTACGGGCCGGAGGACACGGCGCTCGTCGCTGCGGCGCGCGCAGCCGGCTGCGTCGTCGTCGACGGGCTCGAGGCGCTCGTCCGGCAGGGCGCAGCGAGCTTCCGCATCTGGACCGGGCTCGAGCCGCCGGTCGAGGCGATGCGGAACGCGCTCAGGCCCTAGTCCACGCGACGATGCCGGCGACCGCCGCGGCCGCGAGCGCGGCGAGCCACGCGAACGTCGCCGCGACGCCGTGGCCGCCGTGCTTCGCCGCAACGGCGACCGGCGGCGTCGGTCGCGCCGCGGTGCGGTAGACGTAGCGCGTCTCGTTGCTGCCGACGGGGTCGGGGTTGCCGAGGAACGTCTCGAACTGGCGCGTGCGGGCCGCCTGCAGGCTCGCCCTCGTCGCGAGCTGCAGCAGCTGCCGGCCGGAGAGGCGTCCGAGGTCGCCGAAGCTCACGCGCGCGTCGGGGGTCACGGTCAGCCGCACCGCGCCCGTCGACGGGACGACCAGGCTGCCACGGAGGGTGACGTTCACCGCGTGTCCGCCGATGGTGCCCCGCACGACGAGCGGCACGACCACGCGCAAGCGGGTCGACACGGGCTTGCTCGTCGCCTGCGCCGACCCGGAGAGCGGCGGGCGGCCGGCGTTCAGGTCTGCCCGCAGTCGCTCGAGGAACGCGAGCAGCGGCGGCCTCGTCGCGTCGGCCGTGTAGACGTTGACCTCGGCGCCGGTCGTGTTGCGGAGGACGGTGCGGCCGTTTGCGACCTCGACTCGGAGCGGGAGGGAAGGAGCCGCCTGCGACGCGTCGAGCGTCGCGCGCGCTGCGAGCGTCCGCCGTCCGGGGTCGAACCCCGCCCAGACGATCGACGTCGCACGCAGCCCGGGCGTCGACGCCGATCCCGGCGCGGCGACCACGTCGAGGAGCGGCGCGCCGATCGTGAAGAAGTAGTCGCCCGTGATCCGCACGTCGAGCCGCTGCGTCGCGACGATGCCGAACGGCGTGCCGTCCCTGCCGAGCGACACGACGACGTGCGTGTGCGCGGCGATGCGGTGGCGGCGGCCCTCGCTGCTCGCGGTCGCGCCGATGCCGAGCGGCGGGCTCGCCGAGAGGGGCGCGACGGGCGAGGGGAGCGAGACAAAGCCACCCGAGGCCGCACCGGCCGCGGGCAGGACGAGCGCTGCGAGCCCGGCGGCGAGCGCGACCCTCATCGAGTCTGCGCGAGCGCCGGCAGCGTCGCGGAGAGGGGGTCGTCGTGGACGGGTGCGTACGTCATGTCGTGGAAGCGCGCGAAGTAGACGTCGTCGTCGATCACGCCGTCGTGGTTGTGTCGGTTGAACGCGCGCTCGTCTCCGTTCGCGCCCTCCGTCGTCACCTCGTTCAGCGCTGCGTTCAGTTTCGCCGGATCGGTCGAGCCCGCATGCTGCAACGCTGCGGCGAGCAGGTGGACGAAGTCGTACGTGTACATCGCAGTCTCCGGCAGCTGGATCACCTCGGCGCCACTGCGCGTCTTCACGCCGACGTTGTCGACGCCGAACGCCGTCTCGTACTTCTGCTCGAACGCGCGGAACGGGCCGGTCCCGACCTCTGCCGTGAGCCGGCCGCCGGCGAACGTCAGCCCGTCGACCCACGAAGGGTGGTCCGCGAGCTGCTGGCGGACGAACGGGTCGGCCCCCGTCGGCGGCGTGTAGACCGGCACGTTCCAGCCGGCCGAGCGCGCAGCGGTGATCGCGGACGCGATCGTCGCCGGGCGTCCCCACACGAGAAGTGCGGTCGCATGCGCGCGTCGCGCGCGCAGGATCTGCGGGCCGAGGTCGAGCGCGTCCGCCGGCAGCGTCTCCTCGAGCGCGACCGACGACCGGTTGGCCGAGAACGCGGCGTCGAGCGCCTGCTTGCCCGCGGCGCCGTAGCCGGAGTCGTCGGGCAGGAGCGCGACCTTGACCTTTTTCGGGATCAGGTACTCGGCGAGCCGGAACGCGACTCCGTGGTCGGTCGGCGCGATCCGGTACACGTTCGGCCGCGCGATCGGGTCGGTCACCTGGTCGCCGCCTTCGAAGACGACGCAGATCGGCACGCCGTCCGCGAGCCGCCACGAAGCGTCGATGCCGGTTCCCTCGTCGACGATCGCAACAGCGTGCTCGCCGACGGCGCGGCGCACGTTCGCGACCGCTCGCGCGGGCGACAGGCCCGTGTCCATCGTGCGCACGCGCAGGTCGTAGGTCGTGCCGCCGATCCGCACGCCGGTCGCGTTCACCTCGGACGCCGCAAGACGCGCGCCGTTCTCAATCGTGCGGCCGAGGTACGGCGAGCGCGAGAAGGGCGCGTTCACGACGATGTCGAGCTTCGCGTGGGCCCCGGGCGTGGCGTGCCCGCCGCACGCGGCGAGCACGAGCCCGACGAGGAGCAGCGGGAGCAGGGGGCGCACGGCGGCCACGCTAGAGCGCCTGATTTCCCAGATAGGCGATTCGCACCCGTTCGTCGGCCGCGACCGCGTCGGGTGGCCCGTCTGCGATCACGCGGCCTGCGTCGAGCACGATCACGCGGTCCGCGAGGCGGCGCACGAGCCCGAGGTTGTGCTCGACGACGAGCACCGCGAGCCCCTCGTCGCGCAGCGTGCGCAGCAACTCGCCGAGGCGGGTCGCCTCGGCCGCAGAGGCGCCCGCCGACGGTTCGTCGACGAGCAGCACCGGGGCTCCGGTCGCGTACGCGCATGCGAGCATCAGCGCGCGCTGGTCGCTCACCGGAAGCTCGCCCGCAGGCACGTCCCGCGGGATGCCGAACCGCTCGAGGAGTTGTCGCGCCTCGCCCGTGAAGCGCGCGTCTTCCTCGCGCGTCTGCGGTGTCGCGAACAGCGACCGCAGCACCCCTGCGCGACTGCGTCGCGCCGACGATGCGACGAGCAGGTGCTCGAGCGGCGTCAGCGTGGGGAAGATCGCCGTGGCCTGCAAGGTGCGCGCGACGGGCGCAGACTCGATGCGGCCTGCATCCGGCTCGACGGTTCCCGCGAGCAGCCGCAGCACCGTGGTCTTGCCCGAGCCGTTCGGGCCGACGAGCGCAGTGATGGCGCCCGGCGCGACCGCGACCGTCACGTCGTCGACCGCGGCGACGGTCTCGAAGGATTTCGCGAGACCGGTCGCGGTGAGCGAGCCTTGGGGCGCAGGGCGCGTTGCCGCGTGCCCGTCGCGTCGCCTGCGTGCCGACGGGCGCACGATGCCTTCCCAGCCGAGCGACACGACACCGAGCAGCATCACGGCGGTGAGCAGCGTGTGCGCGCGCGACGCCGCGACGTTCTCGAGGCGGCCGACGAGATCCGCGAGCAGTGAGAGCACGCCCAGCACCAGCACGCCGAGCGGCGGGCCGAGCGGCGAGAGCGCGCCGCCGATCAGCACGACGACGAAGAGGCGGAACGACAGGAACGGGCCGTACTGCGACGGGTCGCCGATTCCGGCGAGCTGTACGGCAAGCGCGCCGGCGACTCCGCCGGCGACGCCCGACGCGGCGACCGCGAGCGCTCGAATGCGCAGGACCGGCACGCCGAGCGCCAGCGCGGCGGGCTCACGCTCGCGGGCCGCGGCGAGCTGAAGGCCGATCGGCGAGCGCGCGAGCGCGAGGTACGCGAGCGCGGCGAGCCCCGTCAGGACGAGCGCCAGCGCGTAGTGTTGAGCGGCGCTCGGGCCGCCGGTGACGACGAGCCCCTGCGAGCCGCCGAGGAACCACGTGATCGACTGCAGCGCGAACGCGACGAGCCACGAGACGATCCACGTTGCCGCCGCGAACCCGGCGGGGGGCAGGCGGGCGAATGCGAGCCCGACGAGCGCGCCGGCGAGCCCGCCTGCGACGGCGCCCGCGAGCGCCGCTGCTGCAGTCGGCCAGCCCGCCGCGAGCACGTGCGCGGCGGTGACCGCGCCGACCCCGACGAACGCGCCCTGCGCGAGCGAGGGCAGCCCGGCGACGCCGACGGCGAACGCGAGGCCGATCGCGGCGCACGCGAGGTAGAGGCCGTCTGCGATGTCGGCGGTGCGCGCGTCGCCGAGCACGAGGGGCCCGACCGCGGCCAAGGCGAACGCCGCAGCGGTCCACGACGCACGCGGCCGCCACGAAGCGCGGACGTCGCGAGCAGCGCCGCCGAGCTCCGCTCTCATTCGACCGTCTCCGTCAGCGACCGCGCGCGCCAGGCGAGCAGCACGAGCCCGAGTGCGAGCGGGACGACGTCGCGGTAGGCCGGCCCGAGCTGCGCCGAGCCGATGTGCGCGGAGGTGACCGTCGCCTGGAGGAGGCCCGTCGCGATCCCCGCAACCAGCGCGCGGCGCGGGTCGAACCAGACGACGACGGCGGCGAGCAGCCCGTAGAGGCCGAGGCGGGCCGCCGCATCGACGTCGAACGCCGCCGACGGCGCGGCGAGGATCGCGGCGAGGCCGGCCCACACGCCGGCGAGCGCGAACGCCGCGCCGACGAGTCGCGCGACGGGGAGGCCGACGAGCCGCGCAGCGTCGAAGTCCTGGGCGATCGCCTCGAGCGCCCGGCCGAAGCGCGTTCGCTGGAGCACGAGCCAGCCCGCCGCCGCGAGCGCGAGCGCGACGGCCGCGACGAACAGCGAGCGCTGCTGCACCGTCGCATCGCCGATCCGCCAGACGCCGAAGTGCAACGGGTCGGGGAACACGTACGCGGGCCGGTCGAAGAAGACGACGAGCAGCGTGCGGATCGCGAAGGCGACGGCGAGCGACGCGCCGACCCACCCGATCACCGAGCCACGGGCTCGGTACGGCTCGATCGCGAGGAAGTACGCGCCAGCGCTCGCGGCGGCGGTGACGACGAGCCCCACGACGAGCGCGAGCACGAAGCGAGCGCCGCCGACGCTCGTCTGCGAGACCGGGCCCGACCCCGCGGCGACCAGCAGCGTGACGAACACGCCGAGCGCGATCAGCTCGCCGAACGCGAAGTGGACGACGCCCGTCAGCCGGAAGACGAGCGAATGCCCGACCGCGACCAGCCCATAGACGGCGCCTGCGGCGAACCCGCTGGCGAGGATCTGGAGAGCGACCGCCACGCGCGCCCACTCTAGGCACGCGCGGCGGTCGTCTCAGCGGTTAGAGGAGCGAGTTGTAGAGCGCTCCGTCGTCGACCGGGCCGCCGCTCGGGCCCTGGTCGTGCGGCACGCCGATCGTGGCGCTGCCGCTGCACGAGCCGCCGTGTCCGTCGGACGCACTGAAGAACACGTGGTAGACGCGGCCGTTCATCGTGCCCGCGCGCTCGGCGCGGACCGAGAACGCGTTGCCCGAGCCGATCTGGCCGTCGATGGCGGTATCGCCGTCACCGAGGCCGTTCGTCGGCTCGTCCTGCCAGATCCCGGTGATCGTGACCGAGGTCGCGTTTCCGTCCGCATCGGTCACGCCGGTGATCGTGCGCGCGACCATCTTGTGGTTCGGCGGCCAGAGGTCCGGGCCGGCCGAAGCGCCACTGCAGACGGGGTTGTGGTTGACGCTCGTCGTCACGGTCGACGAGTTGTCGCCGCCGTTCGGGTCGGACTGGTTGCCGCCGATCGTCGCGGTATTGACGATCGAGCCGCCCGAGCCGGCCTTCACCGTGATCGTGAAGGTCTGCGTCGCACCGGAGGCCAACGTGCCTGCGGTGCATGTCACGACGCCGAGCACCGGCGGCGCGCAGCCGGCTGACGACGTTACGTACGTCGAGTTCGCCGGCACGGCATCCGTGACCGTGACACCCGTTGCCGTCGTCGGGCCGTTGTTCTTCGCGACGAGCGTGTACATCACGTTGTTGCCCTCGGTGGTCGTCGCCGGCCCCGTCTTGACGAGCGACAGGTTGGGCGACGGGACGGTGATCGTGTCCGTCTCGTCGAACGCCGGACCGGCCGGAACGCCGTTGATCAGGAAGCTCACCGTGCACGAGTACGTGCCGCCGAGCGCCGACGGGTCGACGCTGATCGTCTCCATGAAGGAGAAGGCGTCACCCGACGTCCCGGACGCCGACGCCGGAGCGACCGACACGTGGAGCTGCGGGGCGCAGGTCGAAGCCGACGTGACCGTGACGGGCAGAGCATGCAGCCCGGCGAGGATCGCGCCGGAGACGTCGCCCCCGTCAGGGAGAAGCACGCCGCCGGTCGCACTCGTGATCGCGGTCGCCTGGCCGTCAGCGTCGAGGTTGCCGACGTTGATGGCGATCACGCGGACGTTCTGCGCGGTCAGCGCAGCGATCGTCGTTGCGAGCGTCGTGGCGTTCGTCGGCCCTGTGGGATCGTGACCGGGTGCATCGCCGAACCAGGCGATGATCCGGCTCGAACCGGGCCGCCACGCGATGCCGTTGGCGGTCGCCTCGAGCCCGAACAGGTCGGCCTCGGGCGTGTCGCACCCGCCGTCCGCACTCCAGCTGTTGATGCCGGTCTGCGTCAGAGCGGTCGCTGCCGAGAGCGGCGCGTCGACGCTGTACGGAACTGCGTCGCAACCGAAGTCCTTATACGACGCTGCGCCGAAGTTCGAGGTCGGCTGCGCCGCCAGGACGCTGTTCATCACGTTGGTGGCGTTCGTCTGGACGTTCCCGATCGCGCCGCCCATCGATCCGGTCGTGTCCGCGAGGAACACGAGGTCGGGGTTCGGCGGGATCTCGCTCGTCTGCACCGTCTTCGGCACGGTCACCGACGTCCCGGGCAGCATGGATGTGTTCGTGTACGTGGCCGGCGTGACGCCGACCGGCCCGGTCGCCGAGGCGACTCCGCCCACGACGAGCACGAGCAGGGCCGCCGCGGCGCCTGCCGCGAGCAGCCGCTTGTAGAGCTGGATCATGGCTCTCTCCTTGGTGGTTTTGGCCGCCCATCACGGCCCTCCGACGACGCTAGGGAGCCGATCACGACGTGAACAGACGGCAACGACCTGATCTCGATCCGGCGATCACCCTAGGTGGGGGGTTGTAGTCGCGGGCGGCCCCGTGGACAATGGGCGGCGGAGGGAGCCGTGACCGACCGAACCACTGCGGGAAGGTCGATCCTGCTGGCAGAAGACGACGAGCCGCTTGCCGAGCTCGTGCGGTCGGTCCTGCTCGCAGGTGGATACGAGGTTGTCGTCCTGCACAACGGCCTGGCTGCGCTCAGCGCGGACGAGCCCGCCGCGGCGATCCTCGACGTCAACCTGCCGGGCGTTTCGGGCTACCAGGTCTGCGACACGCTTCGGCGCGCGTACGGCGTCGGCCTGCCGATCCTCTTCATCTCGGGCGAGCGCACCGAGCCCTTCGACCGCGTCGCGGGCCTGCTGCTCGGCGCGGACGACTACCTCGTGAAGCCGTTCGAACCGTCCGAGCTGCTCGCGCGCGTGAACGCGCTCGTCGGCCGGCGGGCGTCTCCGGCCGAGCCGAGGCGGCACCTGACCGACCGTGAGCAAGAGGTGCTCGGGCTGCTGGCGGAGGGATTGCGGCAGGACGAGATCGCCGACCGGCTCGTGATCAGTAAGAAGACGGTCGGCACGCACATCGAGCACATCCTCGGGAAGCTCGGGGTGCGGAGCCGCGCGGAAGCCGTCGCGGCGGCATACCGCGACTCGCTCGTTCCGTAGGCTCTACCGCATGTCCCTTCGCCTCTCCTCGGCCGGCGAGTCGCACGGGCCTGCGCTCGTCGCGATCGTCAGCGGGCTGCCCGCGGGCCTCGAGCTCGACCGCGAGGCGATCGACGCCGACCTGAAGCGGCGGCAGGAGGGCTACGGCCGCTCCCCGCGGCAGCAGATCGAGCAGGACCGCGTCGAGGTGCTCGCCGGGCTCCGTCACGGGCGCACGCTCGGCACGCCGCTCGCGCTCGTCGTCCGGAACAACGACCACAAGAACTGGACGTGGGGGATGGCGCCGTGGCCGCCCGAGGGCGAGAAGAGCGGCAAGGGGACGAAGCCGGTCACGCTGCCGCGCCCCGGGCATGCCGACCTCGCGGGCGTCCTCAAGTACGGCCACGACGACGTGCGCAACGCGCTCGAGCGCGCCTCGGCGCGTCACACCGCGGTGCACGTCGCGGCGGGCGCTGTCGCGAAGGCGCTGCTCGCGTCGGTCGGGATTGCGGTGTCGGGCTCGACCGTCGACGAAGAAGCGTTGCGCGAGGCGATCGACTCGGCGCGCACAGACCAGGACACGGTCGGCGGCCTCGTCGAGGTGCGCGCGACCGGCGTCCCGCCGGGGCTCGGGTCGTACGCGACGAAGGAGGATCGCCTCGACGCGCGGCTCGCGTTTGCGCTGATGGGGATCCAGGCGGTGAAGGGCGTCGAGATCGGCGACGGCTTCGCGCTCGCGTCGCTCCGCGGTTCGCAGGCGCACGACGAGATCCGCACCGACCGCCGCCGCGACACGAATCACGCCGGCGGAATCGAAGCGGGCATCTCGAACGGCGAGGAGATCGTCGTCCGCGCGGCGATGAAGCCGCTGCCGACGCTGATGAAGCCGCTCGCCTCGGTTGATCTCGAAACCGGCGAAGCGGCGCAGGCGCTCGTCGAGCGCTCCGACGTCGCTGCGGTCGAGGCGCTCGCCGTCGTCGCCGAAGC
>Ga0066662_10001773_pt1 | contig 10054 bp, 4 predicted proteins | sample GraSoiAngelo_111_FD_133939 | JGI IMG/M metagenome (GOLD analysis project Ga0066662, IMG submission 133939) | Grasslands soil microbial communities from the Angelo Coastal Reserve, California, USA - 14_0903_12_40cm | ecosystem: Environmental > Terrestrial > Soil > Grasslands | place: USA... | reverse complement strand
GTATCTGCCGTCGCGCGCTCATCCGCTTCTTCCAACAACTCGTGCGGCGAGATTATCTGAAAGCGCGCATCCTTCCTGTAAACGCCGTCGCGCGTGTGGCTGTTTTCAAACATCCCGACTTGCACGGCGGCTACAGGTAAGCTTACATCACGACCGGGCACAAGCTGACTTCCGTCAGCCGCAAACGTCGTGCGATCAGAGAGCGCGTCAATAGCCCAGCGACGCGACTCCTCATGCGTGCGCCATCGTCGTCCGAAGGGAATGATAATCGAACCCGCTCTATCAATCTCTTCGGACGGAATCGCGCCCGGCTCTTTCACAGAAGCCAACGCATCACGAATCTCACGCTCTCGTCTTCCTTCAATCGAACGCAAGCGACGCACATAATCGCCCACTGCCTCGCGCCACGCCCGATCAAAGCGCACGAAATCCTCTCGCTTATCTTCGAGCGCGCGGGTTAAGAGATGGCTATAAAGCATAAAGCGAGGACTGAGTACTGAGTGCTGAGTGCTGAGAAGAAAGCCAAAGCTTTAACTCAGTCCTCAGTCCTCATCACTTTTCTTATCCTTTTCTCGCTCGTGCCCATTGCTCTGCTGCGGGCGTAAAGCGTGTCGTCTTGAGTTTTCCATCAACGAAGGTGTAGATGATGCCGTCCTTCAGGTTGCGGTAAACTTCGCCGCCCTTCATGCCTTCACGCTCAAACCTTGATTTGCCTGAAATGGTCAGAGTTTCGGGCGTGTCGGAAGAGTTGTCGTGCTGTAGGACGATTTCAAGCACTGTGCCTTCGTAGTCGGGATTCAGTTTCTTGTTAGCCACTAATCGAGCTGTGACGAAACTGATTGTCACCACTCCACCGTTGACGTTGAAGTGCAGAGTGCCTTCCTCGCCGGGCTGGTCCACAAGCGGCTTGCCAAGAATTCTCTCGACATCTGCGCGACGAGATTTCAGAGGCTCAATGCCCTTCCATCCCATAGCCGAAGCCGATTGGCTTAGAACGACGAGCAATGCGAAGCTTGAGACTACGCTCAGAATCACGCGGCGCGCGTAAGAGCGAAAAGATTTCGGGTTTTTCATGCGAGGAATGCTACAGCGGGAGAGAATAGGTTTCAAGTCCCAAGTTTCAAATTCCAAGTTAAAAGAAGAAAACTTGAAACCTGAAACCTGGAACTTCAAACTTATTTCGCAAAGGGTCGGACGCGCTCGGCTGACTCTTTGAAGTCTGCGTCGTTGGGAGCAAGCTGTAAGCCCTTCTCGTAGGCTGCCAGAGCCTTCGCGTACTGCTTGGAGACTTCGTAGGCGTAGCCGAGTTCGCGGTAGATGTTCGCGTCGCCGGGCGTTTTAGCTGCGGCGCGCTCTAATGCGCCTATGGCTTTCGGGAAATTTTGTGCGCGCGATTGAGAGACGCCGTAGAGGTAGAGCGCGCTCGGGCTTGCGTCCGCGCCTGCCGTGAAGCGTTCAAGCACAGTTGCCGCGCGTGCAAACTGCTTGGCCGCGATGAGGGCTTGAGCGAAGAGTATGTTTGCAGCCGCATCGGTTCTAACGCGCGTCAAACCTTCACCGGCGCGAACTGCGCTCAGGTAATCAGCATCCGCTTGCGCTGGCGTCTTCGCTGCTGCTGCGCGTTGCAGGTAAGCGAGCGTTAGAAGATTCCACGCTGAGACAGAGCGCGCGTCTGCGAGCGTTGCGCGATTGAGTGCGGCGATACTTGCGTCCATGTCGTTGCGCTCGAAGGCAATCTGTCCAAGAAAGAAGAGCGAGGCCGAGTCCTTCGGATTATCTTTGACGATTTCGTTGAAGGTGCGCTCCGCGTCTGCCGCCTTGCCCATCTTGTATTCAGCGACGCCGCGATAATAGATGGTGATAGGGTCTGGCTTAGGGTCTTTGCGCGCGGTGGCTGCGACGAGCAAGGGCAGCGCGCGATCAAATTTATCCGAGAGAAAGTAAGCGTGCGCCAGAGCGTCCGAAGTGAACGGGTCTTCCTGACGGGCCGTGCGCTGCAAGTCAAAAGCTTTCTGAAGGTCTGTGGATGCAGCCTCGTACTGCTTCAGATTCAACTCGGCAAAGCCAGCTATCTTCCATCCTTCAGAATCATTCGGGTTGTTATCGGTAATCTGCTTCGCTTCCTTCAACGCGGCATCGTACTGCTTCGCTTTCAAAAGAGAGAAGGCGTGCGTTGTGTCCGCCGATGCGCCTGACGAAGTGCCCGGCGAAGTGTTTGTGACGGGCGCGCCGACGGGCGTTGAGGCGACAGGAGTAAGAAGCGGCGTGTCCGCGTTCGTTGTCTGCTGCGAAGTGTTTCTTTTACGACTGTTGGAGTTGTTTGCATTCGCAGGCTCAACGTCCAGAAGCCCCGATGAAGACTTGTTAGCCGTCGTGTTCGTATTATCGGTCCGAGCAGTTTGACGATTGACGCGGCGCGGGCGGGTCGAGCCTGACGACTGCGCCTGGGCTGCCAACATGGTGAAGATTAAGAGAGAAGCGAAAAGGGCTACGATGCGTTGCAGGTAATTTCTTGTCATGGCTTCCAATTCTTTCAATTTATTGCGCAGTATTCAAGGCGCGCAGGGCTACGGTCAGATTACTCGCGCAGATCATCTGATGATTTGAGAGGCAAGTAAGGTTCGCTAAAAAGAAGAGCGACGGCTGAGCTAAATGCGGCGTGTAGCCGGGAGCGCAGGCATCCAAAGCCTGCAAGATTGCGAAGCAATCAAACCGCTTGTTCGCGCTAGAGAGCGCTCAATGCAGGCAGAGAGCCTTGCGCTCCCGGCTATCAGTCCTTCCGCCCTGCGTTCAGGTTGTCGAAGTTCAGAATCGCGTTGAAGACCAAAAAATAGCTCCCTTGTGTTTCGCCGCGCCAGAATGGATTGTTGGAGAAGAGCAGTATGTGGCCTGCGTCTAATGGCACATCTATGACGGCGGCGTGCTGAGCTATTTCATTGCCTCCGTCAACCAGTCCTGAAACAAGTAACTCTCTGGCATCGCCGTAGCGCAGCACTACGCGCGGGTGAAGCCGTGTAGGGATGACGTAAGAGTTGTTGCGGCGCTGTTCCGCAGTGAGCGGCAGCGCTTCCCAGAGTTCGGCGTGCGGCTCTTCTGGAGCTTCTGCGACGGGGCGACCTTGCGGCACGTCAGGGTCATCTGTTGTGCCGCGCCCCGTTGGACGCTCCTCGCCCTCGAAGGCGCGCCGTCGTCCTCCGCGACCGCCGATTGTGTTGCTTAAGTTAAAGACCGGACCATCGCCGTAGAAAACAGAGAGCGTGTCTGGAAAGCCGTATGCGATGGGACTCGTTGCGTCAACGAGCTTGGCTTGAAAGACGCTGCCCGGAGCTTTCAATCGTTGCGTGCGCGCTACAGAAACGCCCGGCGTGAGATTTAGGTTTACTGCGAAGCTCGAAGTGTCTGTCGCAGTTACAAGCAGACCTCCGCGCCTTACGAACTCCTGCAAGTTCTGTAAGCCTTGCAAGCCCAGGCCGGGACGCATGTCAGCGGTCGCAGCGAACGTGCCAAGGTTTGGCGTCAATTCCGTCTTCTGCCAGGGAAGCGCATTTGCATAAGTCGGTATGCCTGTGAGAATGGTCTGCGGGTTTGCGCCGACGGGCGCGAAGATTATCACGTCGTATTTCGCGCGAAGGTCACGCTCGCGCGCAGCGTCCTGCGTGCTGATGTAGTCGTAAGGTATGCCGAGTTGGTCGAAGGCTATGCGCCACCAACCTTCGTCCTGAGTGCTGAGCCAGGTGTGCATGAGCGCGATGCGCGCGGGCTGTAGCGCGTGTGTCTTGACGGCGGGCGCAGACGCGAGCGCAGAGACTTGCAATCCAAGCTCTTGCGTTGCGCGATCAAGATCATTGCGCGAGACATTTGTGATTAGAAACGAGCCGCGATTGAACTTGCGGCCTGCGGCCTCGAAAGGTTCTTCCGATGCTTTGAACGTAGCACTTCGCAGGCGATAACGCAGCGCCACAAGCGCGTTGTCTGCGTTGTGGTTGATTACAAAGACTGACCCTTCGCCGCTCACGCCGCCGGAAGCGCGTACTTCACCGCTCACACGTTGCATCGGTGCGTCCAGAACTTTTCGATCTGTCACGCGCACGACGCGAACATTACCAAGCTCGCCGAAGGTCCATGCCGTATCGTCATACGCGGTCTGCGGGTCGTTCGGACTCCAGTATTGATAATCAAGGAGCATGTCTGCGATGCGACTGTAGGGCTGGTCCATGCGGACTATGTAGCTGCCAGCGGGAAACTCGCGTGTCTCCGTAGCCGCTGGCTTCTCTGTCGTTCCCGGTCCGGTCTTGGCCTGATCTGTCGTCGCCTGTGCTGCGCGCGCTTGCTCCTTATTCATTGGTGGAGTGGGTTGCACTACTGCTTGACCAGGCGTTGGGCTGGCGCTCGGCGTGGGGGCAGGCTCGGCGCTCTCTCTCTTCTTCTTCGAGGGCACGGCCACAATAAACGGCGCGGTCGCGCGCGAGATTTCGCAGCCCTGTGCCTGCAGGAGGCGCAGCAACTCTGCCTGTCCTCCGGGGCGCGGGTCGTCAGCCGGAAAGACGTAAGCGGCTGGCCCTTCATTCTTAGGCTTCTCAATTGAGCGTTTGCTCTTCAGATAAAAATTTTTCAGGAAGAGTTGGTTGTTCTCTGCAAAGAAGGAGAGCGAGACGAGAAGTCCGGTCTGCTCGTAGTTGTTGTTGTCGCGCTGCGACCAGAGGGTGCGCGGCAAGGGCGGGTTCTGGCGATACCATGTGCGCGCGTACTCAGAAGGCGAGAGCGTGCGCTCCACAGTGTCCGCGCCACCGTTGCCAAACGTTTCATAAAGGCGGCTGATGCCGTTGTGAGTTGCAGCTATGAACATCAGGTAGCCGGGCGACCATGTGTCGAAGTTACCGTGCGCGAAGACGCCGGGCATACCGAACTTAGTCATCTCCGAGACGTTGTGCCAGCCTATGATCTGCCACTCGTCCGCGAGGATTGGATCAATCCATGCGTTGTAAGGCTCGTCGCCGATTGTGTTGTCGTAGAGATAAGGCACGGACTCATGAAGGTCATGCAGGACCTGCGCCTTCCAGCCCATGTAGGTGTTAAGAACGTTTCGCGTCAGCTTCAAAGAGAGACCCATCGCGTCGCGGTTGTTGTCATGAGCGACGTAGTGACCCCAATAGATTAAAGGCGGATAATTTTCCTGCGGGTGTGCGCGATGCCACTTGTAGATGTCAACCATGCGGTCGCGCCCGTCCGTTTCGACAACCGGCGTAATCAATGTGATGACGTGCTCGCGTATGTTCTTGATGTATGCGCTATCGTCAACGGCGAGACGATAAGCGAGTTCCATTAAAGCTGTTGGAGCGCCCGTCTCTATCGAATGGATTGTGCCTGTGACGTAATAGACAGGGACGGATGCGGCGACGAGTTTGTCCGCCTCTGCGTCGTCCATGTTTATAGTGCGCGGGTCTGCGAGTTTTGCAAGTCGCGCGCGGTTTGCTTCCAACTGCGCAAGGTTCTGTTCCGAAGAGACTGCGACCGCAATCATCTCGCGCCCCTCTTCGCTCGTTCCAATCGAGAAGACTTTGACGCGCGGGCTTGCCTTCTCAAGCATACGCATGTAGCGATGCACTTCCGCAGTGTAGGGCAGCATGTTGGGCGCTCCGGCAACGTCGCCCAGCACTGCCTTCGGCGTAGGAACTGACGCGGAGGCTGGAAGGTAATCCGTGAGCGGCGAGTTGAAGAAGGGTTGCGTCGTGTACTCCTTGATCTTGCGCGTGTACTCCTCGTCAACCGGCTGATTGGGGTCGCGCTCAAGCTTTGGCGGCGAGTCCGTTCGCGTCGTCGCGTGGGTATTGAAGCCTTGGGTTTGAGATAAAGCCATCTGCGCGAAGGAGAGCGCTAGCGCAAGCATTCCGGCAGTAAGGCGCGGGAGGCTTGCAAACAGTTTTCGTCTGCTCATTGGAATTCCTTTTGTAGAGTTTCTTGATTGTGTTAACCGCTACCGAGAGACCGCACGGACATTCTACCGAGAAAGAGAGGATTTGCAAGATTTTCATGTAAGGGAAAAGGACAGCTTGTTGATAGCAAGCTGTCCCTCTCTCTGCGTTCAAACCATGTGACAAGCTTCTGATTTCAGTCAAGCCTGAAATCAAAAGTTTATCTTCAAACCAAACTGGAATTGTCTTGGGTCGAAGGCAGCCGTCGGGCGGCTGTAGTAGCGCCCGTTTGGTGCGCGTTGATTGAAGGCGTTTACATCCTGAAAGAAGGGCGAAGCCGCCGCCTCGTTAAAGCGATTGAAGAGGTTGAAGCCTTCGGCGATGATCTCCAGGTTTGCGTGTTCGGTAAAGCGTATGGTGCGCGTCAGGCGCATGTCGAGTGAAGAGTAGCTGTGCGTGATTCCGTAGTCGCGCGGAAGCGACCCGCCCGTGGAAAGGAATGGCGGGATGATTAGTACGCCGTTCGCATCAACGCTGGGCCTTTCATTCGTGCCCTGCAAGTCAACGTTCTGGTCCGCGCCGCTAAGTATATTGAACGGGCGGCCAGAGGAGATTTCAAAAATGGGCGCGAGGATGAAGTCAGAGAGCACACGGCGAAAACCGGAGGCCGAGCGCCACGTCTGCGGCGAGGCAAAGACTGCGCTGAAGACGAAACGATGACGCTGGTCAAAGAGCGATTCGGAGCGCTCGGCTCGTATGTCGCGGTTGTTCTGCGGCTTCAAGAGCGTCTGCAAGTCCGAAGAATCATCAATCGAATGCGACCATGTGTAGCTCGCAAGAAATTGGAAGTTCTGCGAGAAACGCTTCTTTACATCAACGTTCAAGGCGTTGTAGTTCGCATTTCCGATTGAGCTTTGCGCGTTGACATCTCCGAAGGGCGAGATGATGTTCGTAGGGTTAGCAAGCGTGCCAGCAAGTTGCGCGTCAAAGAGCGCTTTGGGAACGCCGCTCGCGCCTGTTAGGAAATAGTTCGGACCAGATGGGCGGAAGAAGTTGACGGCGAACGGCAACACAACTCGACCGCGCGGTCCTTGAACGATGAATCCGGGAACGACTACGGCGAAGGTTTCGCCCGTCAGTGGATTCGAGAAGGTAGAGCCGGGCGCTGTTGCCGGGAACAGTCCAGACGAAGCGAGCAGTAATGAAGTTAAGCCTGACGGAAATGTGGTCGCGCCAGCGTAGCGCCGGAAGTTTGCAAGCAGAAGGTCCTGCCTGACTTCGTTTACGTCGCGCGGCAGCGGCAAGTGATGCGTTCCCACAAACAGGTAGCTTGCGGATACGGACATGTCCTTGGTCAGTTGTCGCTCGATGGTAAAGTTTGCCTGATCGGCGTAAGCATATTTGAAGTCTTTCGCTACGGGAAGCGTGAACGGCAGAAGTGTTCCGAAGCCCGGGAAGGTCTGGTCATTGAAGCGCTGGCGTCCGAACTGATACTGCGTGCTGGCGGCTACGCCCGGCGTGAAGACTCCAGGCGGGCAGATGCCCGGAGTTGCTGAGCCGGGAACGCAGACCGTTCCCTGAAAGACCTGAACTGCGTTTAGAAGCTGATTCTGCGCGGGGCTTCCCTGAAGAAGCGTGGCCTGTTGTTGTTGGGCTGCATCCGCTATGTCTGAGTTGAATGCGACTGCGAGAAGCGGGTGATCGTAGAAGAGGCCGTAGGCTGCGCGCAATACGGTCTTGCCGTTGTTCCAGGGGTCCCATGCGAGCGCAAAGCGCGGTGCCCAGTTATTCTTATCGCGCGGGAAACCCTGCTGAACGCCAAGAACGTCCTGCGCCGCAGTGATGTCTGAGGCTGAAAGAGTTATACCGGAGAGCGGGTCTGTAAACGGAGAGGCCGGAACATTCTGCGTCAACTCTATGTCATAACGCACGCCGTAGTTCAAAGTCAGGTTCGGCCTGATCTTCCAGGAGTCCTGTCCGAAGAAAGCAAGAGGTCTGTTCTTAATCTTGCTGACAGGATTGCCGAAGCCTTGTATGAAGCTGCTCGGAAATCCCAGACCATACTGTTGTATGGGCGTAAAGTCCGGCGGCGCTGAAGTGCCAACGGTTGGAAACGCCGCGAGCGTTCCAGCGGAGAGTCCGCCGAAGTTAAAGAGACCCGCGAAGTTCAATTCAAAGACAGCCGAGGGAATGTTGACGAAGTTTACGTCGCCGCCGAATTTGAATGTGTGAGTGCCTTTGACCACGTTCAAATTGTCCGTGTATTGATAGCGCGTCTCGGTGCGGACGACGGGCGAGAAAAGCTCTCGGCCTATGAAAGCCGTGCCCGTGATGTTGAAGGCTACGGCATCGCCGTTCTGCGATTTGAAAGTGGCGCGGCGCTCTCCGAAGTTGAATCGCGCTTCGTTGACCATGTTGCCTGAAAGAACGGTGTTCAATGTAACGACTGCCGTACTGTCGCGCAGCGTTTGGACGCCCGTGCGCGATACATCGTTCTGTCCCAGGGATTGGTTCTGCGATTCAACCTGAATGCCTGAGAGGTCGCTTCGGTTGTAGCCTATGCGAACTGTGAGCAGGTTGTTCGTTGTGATTTTGTGATCTATGCGGAACGAAGAGAAGTCGGTTCTATCCGTGACGGGAAAGATTCTCTGCAAATTCTGTAGCGCGCGAAAAGCAATGGGCTGCCCTTGAGCGTTCACAGTGCCTGTGGGAACGGGCGCGCCTGAGAGAAAGAAACGAGGGCCTACAACTTGACCGGCAGGAATCGCGCCGCCCGCGCTGATGAGCGGATTAGTTCCGGTTAAAGCCGTGAGGCTTCCGCTCGATGCAAGATATGCGTAGTTGACGGCTGCGTTGATTAAGGCCGACCCCTGCGCCGCTGTTAAAGGATTTCCGAGAAGCGACGTGCCGGTAGAGATAAGAGTGTTGATGTAAGATGCCTGACCCGATGTGATGTTGCTGAATGTCTGTGTAAAGGGAAGAATAGGCGCGCCGATTGTCACTCGACTGGTCAAGCTCTGCGTGCCTTCTCCAAGGACGTTGCTGGTAAAGAAGCCGGATTCGTTGCGCTGGCGGCGCTCGAAGGCAAAGAAGAAGAATGATCTATCCTTACCCATCGGACCACCGATAGTTCCGCCGTACTGCGCTCGCGTGAAAGGAGCTTTGCTGCTGCCCGTTGTCGCGCGTAAAAAGTCCACAGGCGTAAATGGATTGTTGGCCTGAAAACTCTTGTGGCGCAGGAATCCAAAGACATCGCCGCGAATATTGTTTGTCCCGCCTTTCGTGACGACGTTAACGACGCCGCCGGATGCGCGTCCGAACTCAGGCGCGTAAGAGTTCGAGACGACCTGAAACTCCTGCACGGCCTCTTGTGAAACTGTCGTGCGCGCTGCGTTCACGGAATTGTCAGTGTTGTCAGCGCCGTCAACCTGCACAAGATTGGAGCGCCCGCGCTGGCCGCCGAAGTTCAAACCGGATGTGGGCGCTGGACCGATGGGCCGCCCGTTGTCGCGCGTGACGGTCGAGGTGGTCAGAGCAAAGTTGATGTAGTTGCGCTCGTTAATCGGCAGGTTATCAATGCGCTGCTGGTCAACTGTTGTGGCGACAGCCGTGCGCGAAGTCTCCACGACCTCCGTCGTCGCGCTCGTTACCGTCACGCTCCCGGTTACTGCGCCCACTTCGAGCGGGATGTCAAGGTCTGCGCGTTGTCCGACCGTCAGCTTGATTGCCGGGACGACGGCGCGTTTGAAGTTCGCAGCCTCCACTGTGATTTCGTAATCGCCCGGCGGAAGATTGATGATCTGATAAAAACCGTTGCTATCGCTCGTAGCAGGACGCTCAAGATTGATGGCAGGATTGCGCGCCGTGACGGTTGCGCCCGCGACGGCTGCGCCATTCGGGTCACGCACGAAGCCGCGTAAGTCCGCCGCGTTAGCCTGCGCTTGAGCGAAGGCAGCGCTCGTCGTGATTAAAATAGCAAGGCATAGAAGGATGAGCCGTGCAAAGGCAGACACGAATCGTTGGGGGAACAGACGCATCATAATCTTCTCCTTACAAATTTAGATACTGAAGGTTCGAGTAAGCATTCTCAATTTACTAAACCGGAGCACAATTGCCACCGAGCGGACAGGATTCAAATTCGG
>Ga0066662_10001772_pt1 | contig 10054 bp, 11 predicted proteins | sample GraSoiAngelo_111_FD_133939 | JGI IMG/M metagenome (GOLD analysis project Ga0066662, IMG submission 133939) | Grasslands soil microbial communities from the Angelo Coastal Reserve, California, USA - 14_0903_12_40cm | ecosystem: Environmental > Terrestrial > Soil > Grasslands | place: USA... | reverse complement strand
GGAGTACACGGCCCCCGCGCCGCGGCAGCCCGCGGCCGCGAAGCCGGCCTACACCAGCGCGCAGCCCGGCGACCTGATCCCGCTGACGCAGGCGCGCAAGATCATCGCCCAGCGGATGGTCGAATCGAAGCATACGGCGCCGCACGCCTGGACGATGGTCGAAGTGGACGTGACCAACGTGTGGAAGTGGCGGGTGCGCGAGAAGGACGCGTTCGAGAAGGCGTACGGCGTGAAGCTCACGCTGCTGCCGTTCTTCATCCGCGCGGTCGTGGAGTCGCTGGCGAGGTTCCCGCTGATGAACTCCTCGTTCACCGACGAGGGGATCCGCGTGCACCGCGACGTCAACGTCGGGATCGCGATCGCCGCCGACGGCAACCTCGTCGTGCCGGTGATCCGCCACACCGACCAGCTCTCGGTCAGGGGGATCGCGCTGGCGGCGGGCGAGCTCATCGAGAAGGCGCGCCGCGGGAAGCTGGGCGCCGACGACCTCGCCGGCGGGACGTTCACCGTGAACAACACCGGTGCGAACGGCGCGATCCTGTCGGCGCCGATCCTCGTGCCCGGTCAGACGGCGATCGTCACGACCGAAGCGGTGGTGAAGCGCCCGGTCGTGCGCGACGACGACTCGATCGCCGTGCGCTCGATGATGAACGTCTGCATGTCGCTCGACCACCGGGTGGTCGACGGCGCGGTCGCGAGCGGCTTCCTCAGCGATCTCAAGAAGCGGCTCGAAGCGATGGGGCCGGCCGGATCGCTATGATCGGTTCGGCCGCCGGCCGAACGCGCGTGCGGCGAGGAGCGATGCTTCTCGCCGCCTTGCTGAGCGCGGCGGTTCCGGCGGCCGCCGCGGTCGACGACGAGCCCGGCGGGCTCGTCTCGCCGAGCGCGACGCTGGGGCGCGTGCGCGCGCTCTACGAGCGGGCGCACAGCCGCGAGCACAGCCGCGGCGCGACGGTGCTCGAAGACTGGCGGCTGTTCCAGGACGGCACGGTCGGCTCGTTCCGCGTGAACCGGCTCGGCAAGGACTTCCGCGAGACGACGACGCTCGGGCCGCTGGCGTACGAGCGCGGCCTGCTGCACGGCACGCACTGGGAGCAGAACCGCAACGGGATCGTCTTCTCGTATCCCGGCATCCACGAGCAGCGCGACGCGGTCAGCGACCGCGCCTTCCGCGATCCGAGCGACGAGCGCGACGTCCGTCTGATCGGCGACTCGCCGGCCTTCAACGCCTACGTCGTCGAGGTGAACCCGCCCGCCGGACGCCACGAGTGGCTGTTCGTCGACAAGCGCAGCGGCAACGTCGTGCGCCGCGAGTTCGTCGAGCGCCGGCGGCGCTACACGACGACCTACGACGACTACCGGCTGGTCGACGGCGTCTTCGAGCCTTCCCGAGTGCGCACCGTGGACTCGCTCGGCAACGAGCGCGAGCAGATCCTGGTGAACCGCTCGCTCGACGCGACGCCCGATCCGCGCGACGTCGACATGCCGCCCTCGCGGCACGTCGTCGAGTTTCCCGAGCGGCAGACGGCGGTGCGGCTGCCGGTGCGCTTCATCAACGGTCTGGCCGTCGTGCGCGTGATCGTCGGCCGCGGCGCGTACGACTTCTTGCTGGACTCCGGGGCCGCCGGGATCGTGATCGACCCGTCGGTCGTCGAACAGCAGAACCTCGAGCGCTACGGCCAGCGGCTGGGCGCGACGCTCGGCACGTTCCCCGAGTCGTCGACGATCGTCCCGCAGATGTCGATCGGCGGCCTGCGCATGCGCGGCGTCGTCGCGCGCGTCGTGCGGGTCCCGTTCCGCCCGGACGAGCGCACGCACGTCTCGGGGCTGCTCGGCTTCGAGTTCTTCGCCGACGCCGTCGTGCACCTCGACTTCGAGAAGAACCTCGCCGAAGCGCTCCCGCCCGAGCACTTCCGCGCGCCGGCCGACGCGAGCTCGGTCGGCATCGCGCTCGATGACAAGACCCCCGCGGTCGCGGCGCGCGCCGGCAGCGCGAACGGGCGCGTCGTGCTCGACACCGGCGCGAACCGCACGGTGTTCCAGACCGCCTTCGCCGACCGCGGCGACTTCGCGCCTCAGCGCGTCGCGAGCACGACCCACGTGCGCGGCATGGGCGGCTTCACCAGCGCCGAGCCGACGCGGCTCGCGCAGTTCGAGATCGGCGGCATCTGGACGCGCGGCGCGACCGCCGACGTCGCCAACGCCGACCTCGGCACCGAGGACGTCGACGGCATCATCGGTACGGATTTCCTGCGCACGTACGACATGTGGTTCGACTACCGCACCGCCACCGTCTACCTGAGGCGCGCGAAACGCTGAGCGCCGCGCGTGGGACTAGTGGCCGTCGCTCGACCAGTGGGGCGGGTCGCTGGCGAGCTTGATCACACCGTAGGACGCGCCGATCGGCCAGAGCGCGTGGTTCATCCCGCTGCGCGGCTGCGTGCCGACGGCGAGATGGCGACCGTGCGCGTCGGTGATCTTGAGGCTGCCGCTCCAACTGACGTCCATGTCGACGGCGAGACCGTCCGTGTGGCGCGAGCGCAACACGGGCGCGTACGCGATGTCGTACTTGTCGGCCATCGCCTGCGCGGCGGCGACCGACTTCGCGTTGGTCGGATGCGCCCACTTGATCGGCACGCCCGGCATCGCGGGCACGGCGCTCGCCGCCATCTGGTGGTTCGCGATCAGCCAGCAGTAGTGCATCAAGTACGCGCGCTCGCGCGGCCGGTAGGTCGCGCTGATCGTCACGGTCGCCTTCGCCGCGTGCAGCGCGGCCAAGAACTTCTTCAGCCGGCCGCGGAACGGCTCGACGCACGAGTCGACGCTGTGGCTGGTCGGAAAACGGTCGCACCACTGCGGACCGCTGAGCTCGTTCGCCATCACACCACCTCAAAACTCGGGGAAAATATGTCTTCTCGATGCTTGCATTAGGCTCCTCGCTAGCAAGGCGTCCCCGTTCACGCCCGGCAGGATCATGGCGCAAGGCACGGAAACGTAGCGAATTCCCGTTTTAGGCCGGGAGTCTTCAGGAAAAGGGTGTCTTTCGGGTGTCTACATTGAATCCGCGCGGACGCGGCGCCGGGATATGGGCGTCGGTCGTTGCGGCAGCCTGTTGCATTTTGGCACCGACAATCGCAACTGCGCAGCTCGCAAGCGCATCTCCGGCGCATCAGGAACGCTACTGCCAGCCGGCAAACGCGGCGGTCGTCGAATTCTATGCGCAAGTCAATGTTAAAGGCGTAAAAAATCTTGCACTACTGGCCGCAAAGGCCGAAGCGGCCGCCACGGCGCTCGTCTTGTGCGCTCGTCGTGGTGCGGCGGGTAGTACGGTAGAGAACGACCGTTTGTACATTCGCGCGGCTGACGCGCTGTTCATCGCTGCGGAAGCGCGGCACCGGCTTGGCCAAAATGAGGCCCGTATGGGCGAGCTGCAGACTATCGTCCAGGTGATCTCCCGGGTCGATTCAAAAGCACGGACGCGGTCCAATGAGCGTTTGTATCGAGAAGCGCGGCTCCTTTTGCGATTTACACGCCATTTTGCCGCCGAGGCACGCCGATGAACGCGTTTCGTAACACCGTGCTTCGCGGACTGATCTCGCTGCTGATATTGACCTTGAGCGCGTGCACCGGTGCATCGAATCAGCACGTCACGCCGGCGACGCTCACGGTTTCAGGCGGCCATCATACGCAAATGGTAGTCCAGCAACCGTATCCGGGCTGCGAACAGAGTATCGACGTAGGATGCCCTACGGGCTGCGATTTGGACACGTGCTGGATACTACCGTGCATGGACTGCTCGGTTATGGTTCCCGTTCTCGATGAAGGAGCGTTCATCGATGATGGCGGAGGCGGGATAACGCCAATTTCCCCACCGCCAGACGATCCAATAGACGACATCTCTGTCCCAAATCCGAGCGACACGGGGCAGTTACCCTCCCCCGGAGATACCGTTCAATGTGTCAATCCTGGAGGCGGATTCACGACGGGTTGTGGAGGCGTACCGGGACAGGACGGACGAGGCATCGGGGTTTTCTACAACACTTGGCAAACGTGCTATTTCAATTTTGGTACGCAAGCCAGCGTGTGCTTCGCTGCAACGAATGCTCCGCCCCGAGTTCCGCCGCCGCCGGGAGGCGACCGCACCACGACGTATTGCTACGACACCAAACAGCTACGCGCGCAGCACTGGTACACGGTCCCCGACTCGGATACAGGCGTCGAGACGCTCGACAGCTACATCGACACAACCGGTCTGATGGAAGGCACGTTCACTCTGTTCGCTCCGCATGCTACAATCGGCGTGACGGTGTGGGTCTCGGCTGGACCGAACATCGTGATACCGGATTCGACGTCGCACATCGAGATGTACTCGCTGGAATCGGTGCCGGTCGTCACCTTCATCAAAATTCCGGTCTATGTCGGGTACGCACTCCGAACGCACACCGATTCGCTATGTAAGCAGTCGCTGTGACTTCCAACGCTGAACTGGGCTGCATGCCGTGGAAGTACGCTACGATCTTGATCGCCGAGCGACCCCTCCACGGGTGATCACAGCAAAGGGATGCCGTCGATGGCGCTTCGAAAATGGACACTCAAAGACCTCGAACGAAGACTCGGGACGCCGACCGCCCGCGGCACGAATCAGCTTCCCGGCCTAAAACGAAACTCGTATGTCGTTTGGTACTGCTTTGCAGCTGGTGAGGAGCCGTCTGCGGACCGGCCCACGAGGACTTGCCCAGCGGCCTGCATCGCGACTACCGGCCAGTACGATTCGGAGAGTTCGATTCCGATTGACGGCTGGGTCCTCGATCCTTGCCCAACACATCGCGCAATCGTCGATGAGCTTTGACCCATCGTTAAAGTGGCGCTTGGGCTCATTAAATGTGCTAGTGCCTGAAACCTCGGCGGCGATCTTCGCGAGCGTCGAGCAGTACCGAGGTGATGAACGGCGTCTTGCCTTCGGTGTAGGAGTCGCGGTCGTCGCGAAAGCGCTCGGCCAGCTCGCGCTTCAGCGCGGCGTACTTCGCGGCGAGCTCGGGATGCGCGCGGAGCGCGTCGCGCAGCGTGAGGTGCGCCTGCAGCGGCGCGGAGCCGGCGGCGCACACATACAGATGATGCCGCGGCAGATTGGGCGTCGCGCGGAACGCCTCGCGGCCGATGATGCCGAGGTCGCCGAGCCGCGTGTAGCCGAGCGCCGCCAGCCGGCTCGCGACCTCGTCGAGGTCTTCGGCGTGGCGGATGACGACGTCGATGTCGATGACCGGCTTCGCGTCGAGTCCTGGCACGGCGGTGCTGCCGATGTGCTCGATGCCGACAGCGAGATCACCGAGCGCGGCGGCGATGCGGTCGCGCAAGCGCTCGAACGTCGCCGGCCAAGCCGGGTCGTACGGCACGACGACGACCGGCTCGGGCCGCTGGTCGGGCGACATGCGGTCTACGCGCGGGTCCTTCATCGAACCTTCCTCATGCGATTGGCGGCTTCGCAATGTCGCTCCGGCGCCACTCGGAAGTCAGCAGGTAGAGGAATTGCCCCATTTGAGATGTCATGTACTCTGATAAATGGGTTCCGTAGTTTCCGGACAACATTTTGCGATATTGACCCGGTTGATATCTCGTAATTGAGCCCAAGTAGAACATGCCCGCATAGATCGACGCCAATTGAGGCAGGATGACCTTTAGCTCGTCTGATCTCAAGAGATAGTACTTTCGAAATGGCGACGACGTCGTGGCCCTTAACCAGAGAAAAGGCCGTAGCTTCCAGATGACCTTCTGAATCGCTTCAGCCACCGATACGGAATATTTTTTTGGCCGGGTTGATTGGAGAACATAGTGAGCCACTCTATCGACCTTCACGCTCTTCGCAAAGTCAAACTCATCGGAGAACCCGGGCACCGACAGCAAGACCTTACGTCGGTAGTCGAAACGCGTAACATCACCCGATCTTACGAGCATTTTCACCCATATGTTTTTCGCGTTGAGATTTTCCTGAAAATCGATCGAATACACACTGAAAAAGCGATCCGATTCGCCACGCGCCTCCGTGAATGCCCGGCTACCAACCACTACCTGCCTAAAAACATCCGGTACTGGAATATCGCTTACAGGGAGTTGTCCGCCTAATTCCTCGATAAACTTCACAAAAATTTGTTGACGAGACGGCCTCTTGTCTATTTTTAGCACACTGTCATCGATTTGACGTCCGGCACCGGTGAGTGATTCAGAAACACCATGACCAAAGCTCTTCGCTGGATCTGCGCTTCCACGTGCTATCAAGAAAGCTTTAACGAGCTGCATCATGGAATAATACAAGAGAAGCGGCCTCGATGCAGGTTCGACAGAAGAATCGGCTGCTCGATGCAAGTCGGCATCCTGAGCGACGAAAGCCTCGACAGCTTCCCGGCGAGTATCGTCGGCAGTCGCCGCAAGTACGGCAAGCACGGACCATGGATTGGACGAAAATACGCGGCGCTCAACTTGCCACGTGCCACCGAGCTGCTTCACGGGGAACAAGGAGAAGTCTATACGCCGGTTTCTGATTTGTGGAATGCGGCCCTTTCGCGCGGAGTGGCGAGTTGTCATCGCAAGTCGAGGATCGTCGCCAGGTTCGCGCGGATGTCCACCAGCGGTTCGATCGCGCCGCTGGTCGACGTCATCAGCGTCGTGACGCCGGGGCCGTGACCCGCGATGTGCGACATGCCGTGCGATACGACCGCCACCGTGACCGCGCCTTGGCGGTAGATGCGGCCGAAGGAGCTGTCGGCGTCTTGGATCGCGACCAGATCGCCCAGGCGAAGCTCGTCCAGGCCGAACTCGCGCACCGTGGCCGCGTCGAAGCACTGGATGTCGTAGTCGCCGCGCGCCACCGTCTGCCGTCCGAGCCCCGAGCCCATTACCCGCGCCGGCACGGTGCGCGCCACGCGCACCGAGAACCGCGCGCCGTCGCGCTCGACGCCGAGCCTGTCGAACAAGTCGGGATCGCAGTTGAAGATCCTCACGTCGCCGCCGTCCTCCAGCGCGAGGCCGACCCCGACCGCGCGCACGCTGACCGCGTCGCCGATCTGCATCCGCTCCATCACCTTCTCGGGAAAGTCGACGATCACGTGCTCGACGCCGCCGTGCTTGCCGGTCACGATGCCGCGCTCGCCTTTGGCCTCGCCGCTGGCGACGGTCGCGACGTTGCCGACGCAGGCGAACGTGCAGAACGCGGCGTTGATCTTGTCGTCGGCGTGGCGCACGCTGACGCCGGGCTCGACGTGATCCGCCTCGAACGCGAACGCGCCGTCGCCGACGCGCACGTTCAGCGTGATCCCGCCGACCGACGGGAGGATGCGGGGCACGCCGTCGGCGCCGACGTCGTACAGCGCGGAGGGCAGCAGCGGCGGCGCAGCGTGGCCGGTGAGGACCTGCGCGACGAGTCGGGAGCGGTTGGTCGTCACGGCGAAGTCCGTCGGCCGTGCAAATTCGCAAGTCCTTCACGTTCGAGGCGGCGCACGTGCTCCCGCACCATCCGGGGAAGTGCGCGCGCCTGCACGGGCACTCGTACCGGCTGGACGTCGCGCTCGAGGGCCCGCTCCAGGCGGACGGCCCGGCGGCCGGGATGATCGAGGACTTCGACGCGATCTCCCGCGTCGTGAAGGCGGCGGTCGTGAACCAGCTCGATCACCGCTCGCTGAACGAGCTGATCGAGAACCCGACCGCGGAGAACATCGTGGTGTGGGTCTGGCGGCGGCTGGAGCATGAGCTCCCTCATCTTGCCGAGCTTACCTTATGGGAGACTCGGACGGCCTGCGTCGTTCTCAAGAGGGGCGACCCTCTGACCCGCGCGGGGTAAGGGCTCGGGAGGGCGCCGAAAGACTAGACAGGAGCTACCAACCGCATGACTCGCAGACTTCCCACCCTCCTCGCGGCCGCCGCGCTCGCGGTCGTTCCGCTCGCCGCTGCGGCGCAGATCTCGCCCGGCACTGAGCTGAGCGGCATGATCGACCAGAGCGTCGACTCGAAGAACGCCGTGGTCGGGCAGCAGGTCACGTTCTCGAACGTGCACTCCATCGACAACAAGATCAACGGGGCCACCATGTACGGCCACGTCTGCGACGTGCAGAGCGCCGGCCAAGGGCGGCCCGCGAAGCTGCAGGTCTGCATGGACACGCTGCACACCCGCTCGGGCAACTCGTACGCGCTCGACGGCCGCGTCACCGGTGCGCAGGTGAACACCAAGAGCAACGCCGGCAACGAGGTCGCGGGCGCCGTCGGCGGCATGATCGTCGGCAACATCCTGGGCAAGAAACTCGGCACGAACGCGGGCGGCCTGCTCGGCGCGGCCGGCGGCTACATCTACGCCAAGAACGCCAAGCAGAACGTCACGATCCCGGCCAACACGCCGGTGACCGTGCAGGTCCTGAGCGCCCGCCGCCAGGCGACGCGTCCTCGCTAGGAGCCCATTGCTCCAACTGGCTGAGATCTTCTACAGCGTCCAAGGCGAGGGGACGTGGACCGGGACACCCGCGGTCTTCGTCCGCCTCGCCGGCTGCAATCTCAGCTGCTCGTTCTGCGACACCGACTACGCGCTGAAGTTCTTCGCCTCCGTCGAGGACATCGTCGGGCGCGTGCGGGCCGACGGCGGCGCGTGCCCGATGGTGATCCTCACCGGGGGCGAGCCGCTCGCACAGCGCGAGACTCGCGCGCTGATCGACGCCTTGCGCGCCGACGGCCGCCGGGTCCACGTCGAGTCCAACGGCACGATCCCGACCGACTTGCCCGACGACGTCTGGCTGACGGTCTCGCCGAAGGAACGCCTCGCGCCGGAGATGGCGCGCCGCGCGAACGAGGCCAAGCTGATCGTCGACGGGCGCGTGCCGGAGGAATGGGCCGGGGCGTTCCCGGAGAGCACGCCGCTGTTCTTGCAGCCGGAGGGCAACAAGCCGTCGAACGTGGCGCTCGCGGTCGAGGCCGCGAAGCGCGACCCGCGGCGCTGGCGGCTCTCGCTGCAGACGCACAAGTTCATCGGCGTGAGGTGACCGGATGGCTTCGGAAAGCACGTTGTTCGAGGAATACGGCGCGTACCACCGCGACCGGCGCAACCTGATCTGCCACGAGATCGGGATCCCGCTGATCGTGCTGGCGATCGTCGCGCCGTTGCGGCTGGTCGTCGTCCCGTGGTGGGGCGGCACGCTGGCGGCGCTGGCGGTCGGCCTGACGGTGCTGTACTACGTCGTCGCGTTCGGCCGCACGCAGCTCACCGCGGTCGTCATCGCGGCGGTCGGCCTGACGGCGATCTACTACGTGGCGGCGTACGTGACGTGGCCGTGGGCGCTCGCGGCGTTCGTGGTGGGCTGGGTCTTCCAGTTCGTCGGGCACGCGTACGAGGGCAAGTCGCCGGCGTTTCTGACGAACCTGCTGCACCTGCTCGTCGGCCCGCTGTGGGTCGCGAGCCACTTGGTTCCGCGATCGGCATCCTCGTCGTCTGCGCGGTAGCGCAGGAGCTCGCGGCGCTGGCGCCGCGCGAGGACGTCGAGGTGCTCGCGACCGGGGTCGGCCCGGTCGAAGCCGCGCTGCGCACCGCGCAGGCGCTGGCGTCGAAGCGCTACGACGCCGTGATCAACGCCGGGATCGCCGGCGGCTTCCGCGACCGCTGCACGGTCGGCGACGCCGTGGTCTGCTCGCGCGAGGACTACGCGGAGCTGGGTCTCGAGGACGGTACGGCGTTCCCGCTGCCGGGCGGGCTCAAATTGGTGCGCCACGTCGAGGCCGAGCCGGGGCTGCTGCGGCCGTTCCTCGCCGGGCTGATCCCGGTCATCGTCGGCCGCGGCGTGACGTCGGCGGTCGTGACCAGCACGACCGCGCGCGCGCTCGTGCTGGCGCACCGCTTCCGCGCGGACGTCGAGTCGATGGAGGGCTTCGCCGTCCTGCGCGCGGCGCAGCTCGCGGGCGTGCCGGCGATCGAGATCCGCGGCGTGTCGAACCTGGTGGGCGAGCGCGCGACGAACGAATGGGACTTCCGCGCGGGCGCGGCCGCGGCCGTCGCAACGACCGACGCATTGCTGGACGTTCTGTC
>Ga0066662_10001767_pt1 | contig 10066 bp, 8 predicted proteins | sample GraSoiAngelo_111_FD_133939 | JGI IMG/M metagenome (GOLD analysis project Ga0066662, IMG submission 133939) | Grasslands soil microbial communities from the Angelo Coastal Reserve, California, USA - 14_0903_12_40cm | ecosystem: Environmental > Terrestrial > Soil > Grasslands | place: USA... | reverse complement strand
TTGTCGATCGTGCCCGCGACATGCGCGGCGGTGCGGAAGGGGGTAAGGTTCTTGGCGAGCGCCAAGTGCATTGCCTGGGTGTTGCTGTAGAAGAAGAGCTGGACCACCGCGATGCCGATCGTGCTTCCATAGACGCGCGACAGGCTCAACAGGGCGGTGCCTTCAGGGCGGAATTTGGGGTCAAGTGCGCTGAACGCCACCTTGCCGAGCGAGGGAAGCAAGATGCCGAGGCCGGTACCCTGAAGCAGCGTCGCTCCGACTATCAACCGTCGATCCATCGCCGGCGAATAGCCAAGCATCAACCAATTCGCATAGATTACCGCTGCCATGCCGGCGAATATGAAAAGCCGGTTGTCGATGCGCGGCGGGGCGAACCCCATAATGGCCACGGTCCCTACCAGCGTGACACCGCGTGCAAGCGTCATGTAGCCGGTGGTATCGACCGGATACTCGAGCAATTCCTCCAGCATCGGCGAGGTCAGGGCCAGGGTCGGCAGCAGGACGAAGCCGACGGCAAAGAACATGATCGCCGAAAGAATGAAGTTGCGGTCCTTGAACAGCGCCTTGTTGAGAAAATGCACTTCGCTCGTCATGAGGTGCACGGTGAAAAGATAGAAACCCAGCACCGAAGCTGCGGCTTCGATCCAGATTTCTGCTGAGGCGAACCATTCTAGGCGTTCGCCGCGATCAAGCAGCATCTGCAGGCCGATCATGCCAACCGACAAGGTCGCCAGGCCGAAGAAATCGAACGGCGGGTTCTGCTCCGCTTTCTTCTCCGGGAGGAACAGTGCCACTGTCAGGGAAATGAATGCTGCCATCGGCAGGCTGAAATAGAAGATCGAACGCCAGGCATGATATTCGCTGAGCCAGCCGCCGATGCTCGCCCCGCTGCTGATACCTAGCACAATGCACACCGACCAGACCAAGGTGATCCGGGCATGACGCGGCTGCGGCAGTACATCCAGCAGGGTTGCCAGCGACAAAGGCGCGAACGTACCGCTCGCAGCTCCCTGAACGATGCGGGCGAACACGAATTGGAGGGACGTCGTCGCCACGGTGTTGAGGATCAGGCCAACTGCGAAGACGGCGAGAGCCACCTGATATACCGTCCTGCGGCCATAGCGCCCCGCGAGCCAGCGCGCCATTGGCATGACGGCGGCGCCCGCTGCCAAATAGGCCGTAAACACCCAGCCGACCTCATCGTTGGCCATCGATAGCGTGCCCTGAATGTGCGGCAGCGCCGCATTCGGCAGCGAGATGTTCACCGCTTCCATGTAGGTCGCCATCAACGCCGCAACGGTAATTGTACGATGGTTGCCGGCTACAGCGGTCGTTGGGAGAGCGACGCTCATTTGACATCCGCCGCAGGTGCGTTTTGGAACAGCCGGAGCCAGGTCCGGCGATAGCCCGTGTCGACCCACGCCGTCACACTGATGCCGGAGAACAGCGGCCGCTTCGGATCGATTTCATCCAGCTCAAGCCGTACCGGCAGGCGCTGGACGACCTTGACCCAATTGCCCGTCGCATTCTCGGGCGGCAAGACCGAGAATTCAGAACCAGTGCCCGGACTCATGCTAACGATATGGGCCTTGAACTTGCGATCCGGGTAAGCATCGACCTCGATCCTCGCCTCTTGACCTGGGCGCATGTGGGTAAGGCCGGTTTCGCGAAAATTCGCCTCGATCCAGATGCGCTGGCTCGACAGCAGCGAGAACACGGGCGAACCCGGATTGACGAAGCCTCCGATCTGCAGGTCATCGACCTTGGTCACGACGCCGTTGTCGGGCGCCGTCACCGTCGCATAAGAGAGATCGAGCCGGGCGCGGTTGAGTTGCGCCTTGGCCGCGCGAACTGTCGGGTGACGATCATTGTCGATCTCAGGATCGCCGTCCAAAGCAACAACGGTGTTCGCGATCTGCTGTTCGACAGACGCGATGTGTTGACGGGCAACTTTGAAATTCGTCTCGGCGCGCTCGAAAACCGCGCGAGGGGTAAAATCTGTGACGACCAGCGCTTTCTTGCGTTCATATTCGCGCTCGTCAAAAGCAGCCGAATCCTTCGCCGACTGTAATTCCGCTTGTTGCTGGCGATACGTCGCTTTCAGCGAGTCGATCTGGAGCCGGGCGCTACCAAGCCGCGCCTCAGCCTGATCGGCAGCAATCTGGTAGGGCTCGGGATCGATTCGGAACAGGACTTGGCCCTGCCGGACGCGCTCATTGTCCCGCACTGCGATTTCAACTGCCTGACCCGCAACCCGCGCGTTGATGGTGACCTTTGCGGCGCGAACGAACGCGTCGTCGGTCGAGGCGTAGGGCTCCTCGGCGAGATACACCGCCGTGCCGACAAGGCCGACGAGGGTCGGCACTGCAAGCATCAGTGGCCGCCGCAACCGCTCCCTCAGCGTTCTTGCGGGCAACTCCGGCGTCCGATCGGGTCCGTTCCCATCAACAGCTCTATCGAGCTGCGTCCGCGCCACCACGTCCGCTACCGCCGCAGACGCCATGCCGGTATCCGCACCCGCCCTGAGCTCCTGGCGCTCGCCCGTGCAGGGAGCGAATGGCGAAACATTAAGGCCCATGAAGCTCTCACCTCTTTTGCCTTCCTGCAGGCGTTTGAGGTGCTGCACCATTGAACACTCGACTGAGCCCCATCACATCAACGTATGAGTTGAGCAAGGCGAGGGGACGCGACGCGCTACCCACTGCAACGGCGCTCAGATCCCGCCTAAGACCATTGGCATCTATCCGGGGCTGGCTATGACTTCTCTATCTCGAGTCCACAACAGGCTCTCGCTTGGTGGGACAGGTATCGAATGGCTACGCTATTCTTGACCGATGCGGACACCTTTCTCGGCCACCGAACGCTTCATCAGCAGCACCGCGAACAAGGGTACCAGCGTCATGGCGGCCATGAGGAGAAAGACATCGAAATAGGCAAGCGAGGATGCCTGCTGCTGACGCAAGTTGTCGAGCGTCTGCAAGGCGGACTGCTGCGCTGCAGACATATCGCCGCTCTGCTGCAGGAACACACCACGAGCCTGCTCAAGGAAGGAAACTACGCCCGCGTTGAAGGAATCCAGGAATTCACCAAGCCGCACGAGGTGAAATTGCTCACGGCGTTCATGCATTGTCTGGGCCATCGAGGTGCCTACACTACCGCCCTCGTTGCGCAGCAGACTGAGCAGGCCAACCGCCGCTCCACGCAGCGTCGGAGACATGTAGAGGTAGGCGGCGACGTTGGCCGGCGCAAAGCACATCGAAAGCCCGAACACCAGCATTACCCGAGGCCAGACCACCTGCCCTGGGCTGATCTCCAGATTCATTTGCGACATCCAGTAGTTTGCGACCGCCATGGTAAGCAGGCCCGCAGCGAGCAACCACCGGGCATCGGTCCCTTTGCCGAGCGTCAGGCCGACAAGCGGCATTGCTAAAAGTGCACCGAACCCGGCCGGCGACATCACCAACCCCGCGCTGAGGGCATCATAGCCGAACAAAGATTGAAGCAGGGCTGGCAATGATGTGCTTGCGGCGTAAAGAACGGCGAAGGCGCCGAAGATGATCACACAGCACGCCGCGAAATTTCGGTCCCGCAGCGGACGGAAATTGACCACGGGGTTCGGGTGCCGCAACTCCCAAGAAACCAATCCTATCAGACCGAAAAAGAAAAACATCGTCAGCGTCTGCACCCGCCAGAATGGATCGCTTAACCAGTCCCACTCCTGTCCCTTGCTCAGCATCACCTCCCAGGAGACCATGACGATCACCAGCAATGACAGGCCGATTCCGTCAAAACGTAAGGGCAGCTTCCTCAACTCCAGACGCTCTTTAACGAGATATTCGGGGTCACGGAGCAGGGCATAACAAGCCCCAAATGCCACAAGCCCGACTGGAACATTGATGTAGAACACCCATCGCCAGGAATAGCTGTCCGTGATCCAACCGCCGAGGGTCGGACCGACGACCGGCGCCAAAAGGGCGGCAAGACCGAACAGCGTCATCGCGACGCCTTGCTTCTCCACCGGAAAGGCGTCCAGCAGTACGCCCTGACTGGAGGGTTGAAGACCACCGCCCGCCAGGCCCTGCACGACGCGAAACACGATCAACTGACCGAGGCTGGTAGCCATTCCACATGCGCCGGACGCGAGGGTAAAGACCGCGATCGACAGAAGGAAGTAATTGCGTCGTCCGAGCCGAGCCGACAACCAGCCGCTGATTGGCAAGATGATCGCATTTGCGGCGAGATAGCTGGTGATGACCCATTCGCCGTCGTCGACCGTGGCCGAAAGGCCTCCGGCAATATATCGCAGCGCGACCAGAGCAATCGTCGTGTCGAGCACCTCCATGAAGGTCGGAATGATAACCACCGCGGCTACCAGCCATGGATTCACGGCCGCCGGTGAGCTTGGACGTGACAGTGCCAGGGTTGTCATTTTGCATCACCTGACGCGCTGTTGGCCAAACCCCTGCCCGCCGGCTGCGGTTGGAAGCTCTGGAGAAATGCACCGGCATTGGGTCCGGTCAGCGGTTTGTTCAGATAGACGTAGGGCACAACCGATGCGCCAATGAACAGCGGTTTCTTGTCCGGATCGTAACCGTCGAGCTCGATCCGGACCGGCAGCCGCTGGACGATCTTGATATAGTTGCCGGTCGCATTCTGTGGCGGCAGTAGCGCCAGCGTCGACCCCGTCCCGATCGTGAATCCGGTGATCCGGCCATTGAATACCTGCTTGTCGCCGTACATGTCGACATACAGATCGGCAGCCTGACCGATGCGCAAATCGCGCAGCTGCGTCTCCTTGAAATTCGCATCGACCCAGATTTCACTAAGCGAGCGGATCGCCATCAAGCTCTGTCCAACCTGAACGTCATTGCCAGCATTGACGTTTCGCCGTGTGATGACCCCGTCAATCTCGGCGACAAGGTCACAATAGCGGAGGTCGAGTTCAGCCAGAGCAAGATCACGCCTGGCGGACTCGAGTTTGGCTTCGGCTTGCTTCACGCCTGGCGCCGAGGGGGCCAGCCGATCAAACGTGCGATCAACACCGCCTCTTTCAAACTCTTCAAGCATCTGCTTCGGGGACTGATTGTACGAATGGCGTACGCCCAGCTCAGCCGCGGTCTGAATCAGCTCGGCCTGCGCCTGCAGGACCGAAGAAAATGTCTCGTCAAGGTTCGGCGGAACCCGGTCGAGACCTGCACTGTCTTCGGGCTGCGTCTCCAAACCAAGCGAAACACGGATCTGGTTTGCATCCGCCAACGCCTGAATGACCCCGGCCTGGGCAATCGACAACGTCGCCTGACGTTGATCAAAGAGCTCCCGGCTCGCCGTCTCCGATGCCACCAATCGCGAGGTCCGATCGAACTCCTGCTGCGCGAGTGTAAGCGTTGCCTTTGCCTTCTTGAGCGCGGCGACTCGGGCATGCAGCAAGCTTATCTGGTTCTCGACATTCTGCACGGCTTGTTGCAATTGCCAGCGGCGGCTCCAGGCCTGTGCCTGGATGCCACGTACCGTGGCCTTGGCGGCCTGGAGATCCGCTTCCGCGGTATCCACGGCTGCCCTCCTCACCGCCACAGCGGCCTGAAATGGCTCCTTGTCTAATTGAACAAGAAGGTCGCCCTTGTGCACGCGATTGTTATCATCCACCAAGACGCGGAATACCTGGCCGTGGACACGTGGAGCGAGGAACGTCACATGGCCGTTCACAAAGGCGTCGTCAGTCGAAACCGTGCTGAGTACAAACTCGGCCCACGGAATCCCAAATACCGCAGCAGCAATGACCGCGGCGGCAACCGCAGCAATCAGCTGTGTTCGCCGCCCGATCCGTCGATTGAAGAACCGCTTCGAGCCAGTATTTGGCGGGGCTCCAGTAGCGTCGCGATCGTTCGTACTATTCGCATCTCCTGTCGCGGGCACTTCGACAACGGGGCTGCCGCTCTTCTGCTCCATGGTCTCGCTAGCCATCGGAAACTCCCTCGCGACCAAGATTGTTTCTCAACCAGATTGTTGTCCCGCGCGGCCTTAACGAAGAAGGCTGCTAGGCCAAATAACAATCGCCGCGCGCATCAAATTGAAACCCGAAGTGAGAGCAGCACAGATGAAGCTCCCGCTGGGAACCTCCGCGAATTAGTCACTGTGAAGGGGCAGCCACGGGTAAGGTCAGAGGCTCGCCCTTTCTAACTATGTAGTGGGCCAGAGCCTTGAATGGCTTGCCGCTGACGTTGCAGTCGTTATGCGGAAGGTCAGGTGAGATCAGCACCGGTTCTCCGGCTCTCACAACGAGATCGGGCCTCCCAGCGAACTTCATCAGAACCTCACCATCCAGGAAATAAGCGCTTTCAAGCCCTGGATGAGTGTGCCAACCGGAGCATTCCCCGGGCTCCATTTCCGCAATCACCATCACCGTCCGGTATCCGCCTGGAAACTCGGCCGCTTGTAGTGTTCTGCGACTAAGTGCGCCTTGTTGAGCCTCCCCGCCGAGGGCAGCGAAAGCAAACGTAAGCGCGGCAATCGCAACACCAGCTACTTGTTTCCATGCCATGACGGCCACTCCGGTTAGGTCCCGCATTAGGCTGCCAAACGAGGTGCAGCCGTCGCCATCCAACGTTCGGCGAATTGAGATCATATTTACGTATGAGTAAGAGGGCCCCGAACGTGAGGATAACCTCCTCGACCGCAATCAACCGGCTCCGAGATTTCTTGAGCGTCGTCCTGAACCTCCTCGCCGGGTCAGGAGTTTCCGCGCCCCATTATAATCCAGAGGTGTTAGACGACAGAGCCTCACGTCTGATGATGCCTTGTGATCTCGTTTGCTACGGTTCGTGACGTGATTTGACCAATCCGAAAGGCGTCGCTCAGGCGGCGCATACGTTGAGCACGGAGCGCCAAGATGATGGACCATGCAAGAACAGCTATCCTATCAGCTTTGGTGGCATCTTGCCTGTCGATTGGCAGCACTGGCGAGGCAAGGGCTGACAACGGCGCCGACCCGGGGACTACTGGTTTCGCCGACAGGCTTTACCGACTGGATTGCGGACATTCCGTCGCCAATGATGAGTCGGTGTGGACCCCCGGAGAAAATATCGGAAGGAGTATCGAATTTTCTTCTACTTGCTGGCTGATGAAGCACGGCAGCGAATGGGTGCTGTGGGACACGGGAGTCCCTGAAGCCGCCATCGATGACCCGAAAGGCTGGTCGACCCTCCCGAAATTGATCGTTTATCATCTGGACAAAACGATCACGGGGCAACTCGCGCAGATCGGTCTGAAACCGAGCGACATCACCTACGTCGCGCTATCGCATACACATGGGGACCACATAGGAAATGTGAGGCTGTTCCCGACTTCGACGATCCTGATGCAACGGGCGGAGAACAGCTGGATCCAATCCCCAGACGGCTCCAACCAGAATGTGAATCAGTTGAAGGCTCTCGCCCGCAACCTTCTGGGTACACCGGAACACCTTCGACTACTCGATGGTGATACCGACCTGTTCGGCGATGGCAGCGTCACCCTGATCTCCACGCCCGGACACACTCCGGGCAGCCAATCGTTGCTGGTGCATCTCCGGAATTCCGGCTTCATCATTCTCTCGGGTGACGTCGTTCATCTCGAGGAGAATTTCAAGAAGAACATCGTGCCGAGCTTGAACACCGATAACTCGGCATCCATCAAGTCCATGGACCGAATCAGACGCTTGATCGCCACATACCAAGCGACGCTGTTCATCAATCACGACAAGACCCAAACCGACACACTGAAGGTCCTTCCAGCATTCTACGACTGATCGCAGCTGCCGCGGGGGCAGAGAGGTTTTGCAGACCAGTAGCAGAGTTTGAACACGTCAATCAGTCAAAGCACGGCTTGGAACATGGCCTCAGGCTCAACAAGTACATCTTCGGACTCCGGTGCACCGACGCGGCGTGCTCGTCTCGGCGCAGGATCATGGGCGGTGGTGGTTGTGCTTCTGTGCCTTTTGGCGGGAGCGGGCTTCGTGGCCTATTCGGGTTGGGTTCTGGGAAACGGGGCAGATGTGCCGGCCTCTGCTTATGTTTCCATGGCGGCGGGCGTGTTCTTTTCACTCCTGGTGGGCTTTGGCCTCATGGGCTTGTTATTTTACAGTAGCCGTAAGGGTTACGATGAACCGCCGGTGTTTGTCACCGAGTCCAGCGCAAGCGAACCCGCAGAAACTTCCGCCGACAGCGACTGACTTCTTGCAGCGGCTCTGACGGCGGGAACCGCTTTTTTCATTACGCTCCCAGCGTGACCCCAATAACGTGTTGTTCGAAGCCAGGAACAGCATCCGCTCTCCAAGAGGAGGTAAAGTATGTCCCACCATTACTCCGGACCGGACGGCGGCTTTCCTCGCGGAGACGCCCGCCTTGATCTGACCGACCTTTATGTTTTCTCCAAACCTGGCGATGCGGACAAATCGGTACTGATCATGAATGTACACCCCGCATTCAGCCTCATCCCGCCCGCGCCGACCACGGCCGAGCCGTTCGCGGCGGAGGCAATCTACGAGTTCAAGATCGACACAGATGGAGATGCGGTGCCCGACATAGCGTATCGGGTGCGCTTCTCGCCGTTTGCCGAGGGGAAGCAAACAGCCACGGTGCGCCGCGCGGAGGGGGCGGAAGCCGCCGGTACCGGAGACAGCGGCCGGATCATAGTTGAAAGCGGACCGGTCTCGATGGATAGCGAGGCGCTGACGACGGAAGCCGGGGATCACCTTTTCTTTGCCGGCTGGCGAAGCGATCCGTTCTTCTTTGATCCCATCGGCGCCCTCAACGGTTTCCGGTTCAGCGGCAGAGACAACTTTGCCGACAAAGACGTATGCAGCATCGTGCTGGAACTGCCAAATTCCGCCTTCGGATCCGGGCAAATCGGCCTCTGGGCCCGGACGCTGGATCGCGCCGATGGCCTTTGGATTCAAGCGGACCGCGGTGCGAAGCCCGCCCAATCCATCTTTTTGCCAGGCGACGCGAGAGATGCCTACCTCGCCTCCGCGCCTTCCGAGGACGCGCGCTTCATCCCGGTTTTTGCACATTCGCTGGAACACACGGGCGGCTATGCGGCGCTCGATGCGGCGCGGATCGCAGCAACTTTGCTGCCGGACATAATGTATTTCGACCCGTCACGCCGTGCCTGTTATCCCGACAACGGCCGCGCGCTCACAGATGACGTGCTCGATGACTTCCTCTCGATCCTGACGAACGGGAAGCTCAAGTCGGACGGCGTAGACGCTCATCGGGACCTTCTCGCCGAGTTTCCCTATCTCGGTCCTCCACATATGACAGCCACGAAACGGTTCGGCGTCGGCGATTCTTAGCTACGAGATTCACCGGTAGTGAGCCCTGCCCGTCCAGCACGGAATCCCCGCATTCATCAGAACGCCGCAGTCCTAAACATCCGAATTAATCGCCTATTGCACTGCCAACCGCAAAATCGCGGCATCTAGGCTGTAAGGCCCAGCTCCAGAGGAGATGAACATTATTAGTATGAACCCATACAGGATCTCGGGTAGATAGAGCCAGTTATCGATCCGGTCCATTCTATCGATTGGTTCATAATCTTTGACTCGCAACCGTCCCGACGTAGCGCTCGCGACAACGACGATCACAAGCAACCCTAACGCGGCGAGCGGCGTAAGGAGGCCGATGAACACGGCGCTCCCGGCGGCAAATTCGACGGCAGGCACCCACCATTGGTTGATTCTGATTGCCACCACGTGCAGGGCCACCATTTCTTCGACCAGCATACGATGACGTTGGACGTTGAATAACTTGTGGTAGCCCGAGAACATGAAGAACATCCCGACCGCGACCCGGTTGAGAGTCAGCGCCATGTCCGCCCACCCAATCCCATTAAAGAATATATCGGACACTTCCCGCTCCTTGCATTGTTTCAACCCCGCCATTTTGGAAGGGGAAGGCGATCTCGCCATAGAACCGTAGCCGGAACCCGATCATATCAAGGTATGACCGGAGCCTACGAGGTGACGATTGGCCCGACTGGCAAGACACGGCTTTCTAGCGCGGGTGTTGCGGGGGTGAACTTCGCTATTTGG
>Ga0066662_10001766_pt1 | contig 10073 bp, 10 predicted proteins | sample GraSoiAngelo_111_FD_133939 | JGI IMG/M metagenome (GOLD analysis project Ga0066662, IMG submission 133939) | Grasslands soil microbial communities from the Angelo Coastal Reserve, California, USA - 14_0903_12_40cm | ecosystem: Environmental > Terrestrial > Soil > Grasslands | place: USA... | reverse complement strand
TCCCGACGGCGGCAGCGTCACGTGGGACGGCAAAGCGGTCGACCTCTCGGTGCGGCGGCGGTTCGGGTACCTGCCGGAAGAGCGCGGGCTGTACGGCAAGCTCAAGGTGCGCGAGCAGATCGCGTACTTCGGGCGGCTGCACGGCGTCGCGCCGCCGCTGGACGAGCGGCGCGCGAACGCGTGGATCGAACGGCTCGGGCTTTCCGAGTACGCGGACCGGCCATGCGCGGAGCTGTCGAAAGGGAACCAGCAGAAGGTGCAGATCGCGTCCGCCGCTTTGCACGAGCCGGAGCTGCTCGTGCTGGACGAACCGTTCTCCGGGCTCGATCCGGTGAATGCGGAGACGCTGCTCGAGGCGCTGCGCGCGCTGAAGCAGGCGGGGACCACGCTCATCCTGTCCTCGCACCAGATGTGGCAGATCGAGGACTTGTGCGAGTCGTTCTGCGTGATCGCGGGCGGAACGGTGCGCGCGCGCGGGACGCTCGAAGAACTGCGCGCGTCGTGGCCGACGCGGATCGTCGAGATCGAGCCGGTCGACGACGCGCTGCGCGGCGTGCTCGACGCGCTGCCGGGAGCGCGCCGGCTCCCCGAGGCGGACCGGCCGGCGCTGGCGTACGAGATTCCGGCCGATGCGGATACCGCCGCGCTTTTGCGGCGGCTGGTCGGTGCGGGGAACGTCACGCGCTTCGAGCGGGTCGATCCCAGCTTGCGCGACATCTATCTGCGGGCGATCGGGGCCGCGGCGTGAGCACGCTCGGCGTCATCTTCACCGCGGAGTTCGTGCGGCGCATGAAGTCGCGCGCGTTCCTCGCCGGCACGCTGATCGGCGCGGCCAGCATCGTGCTGATCGCGGTGCTGCCCTCGCTGCTCGGCGGCGCGCTGTCGCGCTCGAACAAGGCCATCGTGCTCGCCGGCGATCCGGCGCTCGTCGCGACCGCGAAGCAGCTGCTCAAGCGCGACTTCGACATCACCGCGACGGTGCCGGCATTGGACGGGGCACCGACCCCGGCTTTCCTGGACGCGCACGGGAAGGCTGCGGCGGTCGCAGTGCTCTCCCAGCGCGCCGACGGGCTGCACGTCGTCGCCTATGCGCGCGATCCGTCCTCGTTCCGCGAGTCGTTCGGCCGCGATCTCGCGCCGCTCCAGGTCGCGCTCGCGACCGGCGTCCCGGTCGCGCGCGTCGCATCGCACCTCACCGTCCCGGTCGACGTGCGGGACGTGTCGGGGCGCTTCGCCGATGCGCAGGCGGCCGACGCGGCGAAGGGCATCGCGTACCTCTTCGTCATGCTGCTGTACCTCTCGATCCTGCTGAACGCGCAGTCGATCATGACGTCCGTCGCGGAAGAGAAGACGAGCCGTATCGCCGAGCTGCTCGTCGCGACGCTGGATCCGTCGCACCTGCTGGCGGCGAAGATCTTGGCCGCGGCGGCGACCGGGTTCATCCAGCTCGGCGTGTGGATCGCGGCCGGCATCTTCGCCGGGCGCGCGGTGACCGGGATGATCGCGCACGGCGATGCCGCCGCCGCGGCCAGCTCCTCGGGCTTCGGCTCGTTCTCCGTCGCGCCGACCGAGCTGCTCGCGTTTCTCGCTTTCTTCGCGGTCGGGTTCGCGCAGTACGGCGTCCTGTACGCCGCGGCGGCGTCGCTGATCAACCGGACGGAGGATCTGGGCAGCGTCGCCGGGCCGCTCGTCGTCCCGGTCGTGGTCGGGATCATCCTGGCGCAGCTCGGCCTGCAGTTCCCGAACAGCCCGAACGTCGTGATCTGCTCGCTCATCCCGCTGATCTCGCCGTTCGTCATGTTCACCCGCATCGCGGTGACGGACGTGCCGGTCTGGCAAGTCGCGCTCTCGCTCGCGCTCAACGTCGCGACCGCCGTCGCCCTGGCGTGGCTGTCGGGGAAGGTCTACCGGGTCGGGCTGCTGCTGTACGGGCGGCCGCCGTCGCTGCGGCAAGTCATCGCGACGCTGCGCGCCTGAGTCAGCCGCAGAACCCGGACAGGACCAGGGGGCCCGTGTCGTACGAGCTCAGCGCGGCCGGTATCTGGTCCGGGGTCGCGGGGTCGGTGGACGGGTCGGCAGAGTGCTCGAACGCGGACTGCAGCTCGCTGTAGCAGCCGACGAGCGTCGCCATGTCGGGCGAGTGGAACGCGTTCATCGTCGCGGTCCGCTGCGTCTGCGAACCGGCGAACGGCTGCATCGTCGTCGGCACGTCGCTGGTCGCGCTCACCGTGACCGCGTTGCGGCCGAGCATCATCGGCGCGCTCAGCCCCGAGCCGGCCAGCGTCTTGCCGCACGTCGCCTGCGCGGTCGCGCTGCCGGACGGCTGCCAGAACGCCTGCGTCGCGGTCGCCGGCGCGGCGAGCGGTCCCGCGTTCTGCACAAGATCCGGCGGCGGCGTCGCGCACGGCGTGCCGAGCGGGAAGCCCGACGCGGCGCTGTACGCCGCGTAGAGGCTGTACTGCTGGTAGGGGTTCTTCTCGGCCGAGACCATCCCGCCGTAGCGCGCGACCAGCTCGACGCGCTCGCCGAGCACGCCGGTCTGCAGCGCCCAGATCACCCCGAACATCGCCAGCAGGAAGACGGGCAGCGCGATCGCGGTCTCGATCAGCGCTTGGCCGCGCGCGCGGTGCCTCACGATGCGGTGGCGCATGCCAGGCTCCCCGTGTCGAGCGCCCCGGAGAACGGCTTGATCGGGACGGCGTTCCACCAGCCGGTGACGGCCGAGTACTCGGGCCCGTTCACGCGCTCGGCATAGGCGTCGAACTTCGGAAACGCCTTCGCCGAGTTGCCGGGCCACGTGATCAGGAACCAGTTCCAGGCGTTCGGACCGGTGGCGTCTCCCGGCGGGCCGTACTGCTCGTTCTTCTGGAACGGCTGACCGGTCTGCGGGTTCGTGATCACGCCGGGCTGCATCCACTCCTGCGTCACCATCGCCGAGGTCGCGGCCGCCCGGCCGATCGCGGTGAACGTCGGCGGGCTGAAGCCGAGGAAGCCGGGCACGACCGGCGCGACCTTCGCGCAGGTCACGATCTCGAGCTGGATCGGCATGTTGTCCTGGCGCACCGACGCGTAGACGCCGGGATTGTTGATCACCCATGCGCCGCCGTCTTCCTCGACGTCGTTGGTCTGCGTGCGCGGCTGGACCCGCACCACGCTGTACGCGAAGCCGCAGTCGCCGCCGTTCGCCTTGCCGCAGTTGTCCTGCAGCTGCTTGACCAGCGCGCGCGCGTCGCTCTCGGCTTGCGAGTAGGTGTACTGCGAGGTGCGGTTGACGAGATCGAGGTCCTGGGTGTAGCGGTTCACCGCGCGGATGTACTCTTTCTTCATCTCGTCGAACGACGCTTGGCACGTCCCGTGGTTGCCGCAGCCGGGGTCGCCGTACGCCGCGGCCTGCAGCCCGTTCAGCAGATGGCGGATCCGCCACTCCTCGAGCGAGGCGGCATAGACCAGCGAAAGCTGCTGGTTCCAGGTCTGCGTCTGCACCGAGAGCGCGGCCGTGGCGGCCGCGTCGGCCGCGTTCTGCGCGCGAATCTGCCAGCGCAGCGTCTCGCCGTACTGCATGGCCCCGAACGCGAGGATCAGCGCACCCGCGATCCCGAGCGTCCAGATGGGCAGCGTCTGCCCGCGCGAGCGCGACGTCAGGAACATCCCGGAGTGTTCCCCAGCGGATGGAGTGGATAGGTTCCGATCGACGTCGTTCCGATCGTGTAGCCGGACGGTATCCCGACGTCCCAGTTGTTCACGGTCGGGAGGCAGCCGTCGGGCGAGGTCGACGGGTTCGGGTCGAGCGTCGTGCGGTCGGCGTTGCCGCCGGCCGGGAACGGCATCGCGGCGAGGTGCTGCGCGATCCGGGCGTACACTTGCTGGTGGATCAGCATCGCCTCGTACACGCCGCCGGGCTGGACGCCGGGCGTTGCACGGTTCCAGTTGTCGCCGTCGAGGTACTCGGCGAAGCCGGCGGCGTACAGCGGGCTCGACGCGCTCACGTCGCAGCCGTGGTTCACCGCGCCCGCCGTCGGCATGCAGTGGTAGAGGTACCGGAAGCCGATGTGATACGGCGGTGCGTTGCCGTCGTCGTTGAAGTACGACTTCTGCTTGGCGAAGTCGGCGGCGGAGTTGTACGGGTTGCCGTCGAGCTCGAAGCCGACGCCGGAGACCATCATGTTGGCCTCGATCACGCCGCTCGACAAGCTCGTCTTCGGCAGGATCAGGCCGATCCCGACGCCGGTGTTGCTGACGGTCGCCTGGGTGTGGGTCGGCCGCACGACCTGCGCGCCGCCGTGGCGGTTCGACTGCTGCGACACGTTGTAGTCGACGTCGACGCTGGTCGCGTCGGGCTGCGTCTGCTGCACCGACACCGTCGCGTCGCGCGCGATCTGCGGGAACGGCGCGGCGATGGCCGCCTGCGGGTCGTTGCCGAGCACCGAGGCGTGCGCGGCCAGGAACGCCGCGCCGTCGCCGCCGAGCTGCATCAAGCCGATGAGGCCGAGCTCGAACGTTCCGAACAAGAGCGTCAAGCAGACGCCGAGCACGATCGCGGTCTCGGGGACCGCCGCTCCCCGAGACCCCTTCACGACCCGCTCTGCGACGACGTGAGGTTGGACGAGACGTTGTTGAGGGTCGCCGAGACCGCGTCGTAGACGGCGCGCAGGCCGATGATCGCCGCCACGGCGACCAGCGCCAGCACGAGCGCGTACTCGACCAGCGTCGCACCGTCGTCGTCGCGCAGCAGCGCGAGGAATGCGTTCATCGGGAGATCACCTCGGGGGTCATGACGAAGACCACGTCGGTCTCCTGTTTCTGGTAGCGGGTCGAGCGGAACAGCTTGCCGAGGATCGGGAGATCGCCCAGGCCCGGGATCTTGTCGACGTTGCGCGTCTCCTGGCGCCGCAGCAGGCCGGCCATCACGATGCTCTCGCCGGCCTTCGTGATGACGTCCGTCGTGATACGGCTCGTCTTGAAGGCGGGGAGCAGGATGCCGCTGGCCACGGTGCCGTTCTGGAAGTCGAGGTCGCTGACTTCCGGCGTCAGCTTCGTCTCGACGCCGCCGTCGGGCAGGATCGTCGGCGTCACGTTCAACCGCACGCCGTACTCCTTGAACTGCACGTTCACTTGCCCCAGGCCGGTCGAGACGACGTACGGGATCTCGCCGCCGACCAGGAAGTTGGCCTGCGAGCCCGGCATCGCGACCAGCTCGGGCGCGGAGAGGACGCGCGCGTTGCCGTTCCGGATCAGCGCGTCCAGCGTCGGCGCGAGGAACGCCGCGCGGATGAAGCGGCCGCGCGCGATGTTGAACGCCTGGCCGGTCGCCGTCACGCCGCCCGACTCGCCGTTGGGACCGGTCGCGCCGGGATTGTCGAAGACCGGGAACGACGGGTCGCCGTAGGTGACGATCCCGCTGGGGCTGACCTGCGCCGCCTGAAGGCGGACGCCGAGCTGCGAGAGCGCCGTGCGGTCGACCTCCAGGATGTAGACCTTGGTGTTGACCTGCTGCGTCACGTCCAGGACGAGCCGGTCGATCAGCTTGCCGTCGGCGGCCAGGCTCGCGCCGGAGATCGCGCGCACGCGCTGGAGGACCGCTTCGGCCGCGGCCCGGTCGCGCACGCGGCCGCTGACCATCACGTTGCCCTTGGCGTCGTACTCGACGCGCACGTCGCGCGCGCCGGTCTCGCGCTCGATCTCGGTCTGGAACGCGCCGAGCGGGCGCGAGACCGTCACCGCGTTGACGATGTCGTACTTCTGGTTCTTGGCGTAGAGCGCGAAGCGGCCGAGGACCTCGGTGACGTGGTTGGCGCGCGTCTGGTCCGCCACGTCTCCTTTGACGACCAGCGCGCGGCCGATCGGCTCGACCGAGATCGCGGGGTCGTTCAGCGTCCCGCGCAGCATGGCCGCCAGATCGTCCAGCGTCTGCTCGGTGACGGTCACCTCGTACTCGTGGCGGCCGGTGCTCGTCCAGACCAGCACGGTCGTGTGACCGGGACTCTTGGCGTTGATGATCACTTGCTGCGTCCCGACCGGGACGACGCCGGCGATCCGGCCGTCACCCACCGCGACGCGCGTGAGCCCGGGCGCGTCGACCGTCGTCGAACGCCCCGAGGGGAGCGAGATCGCTGCGATTGGCTGCGCGAACACGGGCAAGGCGAGCGCGACCGACGCGACGATGGACGGAATGATAGCCAGCGGTTTCATCCGCGTTCGTTCTGCCCGCCGAAATCGCGTTAACGCGTCAACATCCCGTCGACGATGCGTAAAAGTTCCCACGTTTACGCGAGTCGAAGGTCCTAGGAGCGGTATGAGCCCGGCGTGACTCTCTCGATGCGGCACCTCGCCGCGACCTTGGTCGCGACGGCGCTTCTGGCCACTCCGGCTACCGCCCACACCGGAACCCCGCTGATGCGGGTGGCCGATGAGGCGGGCTACGTCTACGCGTGGTCGGCGTCCGCATCGGAGGTCACGCTCTCGCGCCCCGGCCTCACGGTCGTTCTTCGTCCCGGCACCAGCCGGTACCTGATCAACGAGCGCGTGGCGTACGCCAGCGAACCACCCGTCTACGAGAACGGCGACCTCGTCGTTCCCGCCGACGTCGTGTCACAGCTGCGTGCGTTAGCCGGACGCAACCCGGATGCGCGTGCCACGGAGGGCGCGCGCACCGGACCCGTCTCCGGGCCCGTCACGGCGAGCGGTTCGCTCACGCTGACGGCGCGGCAGGTGACGGGTCGCGAGGCGATCGTGGTCGACGGGAAGGCACCCGCTTCCGTGCCAGTGACCATCACACTCGTCGGCTCCATCTCTCGCGATCTTCCGGACGTGCTCCTGCGACGGATCACCCTGCAGACCGACGGCACGTTCCACGCGACGATCCAAGTCGCACCGGCGATGCCTCGCGGCAGCTACGTCACCGTCACGGCGACGTCGCTGCCCGGGGTAGCCTCGGCCACTGCGCGCGTGATCATCGGCGCGCCCAACCCCGGCATCGATTCCGACCAGTTCGATCACCTTCCCAAAGACCCGCTGCACTGACCCGTTCAGAGAAGGAGCTCTCCGTGACCACTACGTTCCTCGAGATGCTGAAGGATGACGAAGGCGCGACGCTCGTCGAGTACGGCCTCGTCGTGTCGCTCATCGCCGTTGCCGCCATCGTCGCGATCACCGCGCTCGGCACCCAGGTGAAGGACACCTTCAACTCCATCGCCACGAAGATCACGCCGGCGTCCTGATGATGCCGTTCGTCCCGATCCTCGCCGCAGCCGCGGTCGCGGCTGCGGCGAGCGACGTGCGCTCCCGCAGGATCCCGAACGCGCTGACCGGCGCGCTCGCGGTCGCGGGCGTCGTCACGGCCGGGGCGACGCGCGGGCTCTCGGGCGCCGGGATCGCCCTGGCGATCCTCGCCGTCTCACTCGCCGCCGGCACGTACGCGTTCTCGCGCGGCTGGTTCGGCGGCGGCGACATCAAGCTGCTCGCGGCAGGATGCTGCGGGCTGACCCCGGCCCTCGCGGCCGACTTTCTCATCTTCACCGCGCTGTGCGGCGGACTGCTGTCCCTGTACGCGCTGGCGACGTCGCAAAGGATGGTGACGGCGCTCATCACTCGGCAGCTGCCGCAAACCGGTGAACGGCTCCCGTACGCCGTCGCCGCCGCCGGTGGCGCTCTCCTCTTGTGGGTGGCACTCTTATGTCCCGTGTTCTTGCTCGTCAGGTAGATACGCGAACGATCGCGCTCTCCGTCGCCGGGCTGCTGGCTGTCGGGACGGGTGTGATGACGTACAACTACCTCGCTTCCGTCGGGCACTCCGGCGCTCCGGCCGCGCAGCGGACGATCTTGGTCGCCGCGCGCAACATCCCCGCGCACACCGTCCTCACCGCCGAGATGATGGCGCGCGCCTCGCGCGCCGCCGACGCCGTCGATCCCGACGCGCTCGTCGTGCCCGCCGCGGCGATCGGCTCGACCACCGTCAACGCGATCCCGTCCGGCAGCCAGCTCACCGCCTCGAAGCTCGTCCACTACGCCGCCTCCGGCCTCCCCGGCCGCGTGCACCTCGGCATGCGCGCCGTCGCGATCGCGCTCGACCGCGTCAAGGGCGTCTCGAACCTGATCCAGGCCGGCGACAAGGTCGACGTGATCGCGGCGACGATGCCGCGCGCCGACCAGGCGCCGAAGGCCGTGACGATCATCCGCGGCGCGACGGTCCTTTCCGTCGGCACCGTGACCGAGGCCGGCGCGACGCCCGCGCCCGACGGCAGCGGCAGCAGCAGCCAGGGCTACCAGACCGCGACGCTCGAGGTGACGACGAAACAAGCCGACCTCCTCGCGCTGGCCGACGTCAACACGATGCTGCGCCTGGCGCTCCGCTCGCCGCGCGAGAACCTACGCAGCGCGCCGGTCGAGAAGCTCGAGCTGAAGTCCGGTTCGCAGCCGCCGCGCCCGATGGCCGCCGCCCCCGCGCTGCAGCAGATGATGCCGCAACTCTTCGCGCCGCCGCGCGCGCCGGTCGCCGCGCAGCCCGCGCCGCAGGCGAAGCCGTCGGTCAACCCCGTCGCGATCATCGACGGCGACAAAGTCGTCCAGCCCGGCGCGCACTGAGGCCGTGCCGTGAAGGGTACGATCGCGATCGTCGTCGGGGCGAAAGGCGGCGTCGGTTCGACGACGCTGTGCGTCGAGCTGATCCGCGTCCTGCGCGAGACCAAAGCCTGCGGCCTGGTCGACGCCGACTTCAGCGGCCGCCGCTGCGTCGCCGTGCTGACCGACAGCGTGCGCAACTTCGATGGCGGCCGCATCGGCGGGAACCTCGCCTCGGCGACGATCCTGAACGACGTCGCCGGGATCGAGTTCACCGCGTCGATCGACGGCGCGTTCACGCTGATGCCCGACCAAGTCGCCGGGATCCTCGGCGACCTGCGCGACACCACGGAGCTCGTGCTCGTCGACTCGCCGCAGCCGTACGCCGCGGCGGTGCGCCCGTTCGTCGTCCACGCCGCGCACTTCATCGTCGTCGTCGAGCCGACGCTGCTCGGCGTGACCAGCGCGCGCGCCGTCCAGACGGAGCTGGCGCGCTTCGGCATCCCCGCCTCGCGGGTGTACCTGGTGCTGAACCAGCGCGACGCGAAAGCCGCCGTGCGGCCCGACGAGGTCGAGCGCGCGCTCGGCGCGCGGCTGCTCGGCAACATCCCGCCGATCGGCGACCGCCGCTACCAGAAGCAGATCGAGACGCTGGCCGCCGCGATCGTCGGGCTGCCGGTCCCCGAGGACATCGAGCCGCTCAAGCCGTCGGCGAAGACGCCGCTCGGCGACCGGCGGGCCAGCAACCGCCGCCCGAAGGGCGACGCGACGCCCGACGAGATGGCCTCCGGCGCCGCCAGCCAGGCGCACATCGTCGCGACGATGGAGCGCACCGCGCGCGACCTGCTCAAGACCGAGATCCACGACGCGCTCGCGCAGCGGCTCGACGTCGTCGCCGCCAGCGCCGCGTTCGACGAGCCCGAAAAGCTGCGCGAGCTGCGCGCGCAGATCGAGACGATCGTGCGCGAGATCCTCGACACCTACCCGGCCGTGTTCTCGGCCGAGGAGCTGGCGCGCGTCCGCCAGGAGATCATCGACGAGGCGCTGGGCTACGGCCCGCTCGAGGAGCTGCTGGCGCAGAACGACGTCACCGAGATCATGGTGAACGGGCCGAACCGCGTCTTCGTCGAGCGCGCCGGCAAGATCGAGAGCACGACGAAGCGCTTCAGCGACGACCGCCAGCTGCGGGTCGTCATCGAGCGCATGATCGCGCCGCTCGGCCGCCGCATCGACGAGTCGGTGCCGATGGTCGACGCGCGGCTCCCCGACGGCTCGCGCGTCAACGCGATCATCGAGCCGCTCGCGCTCGACGGCCCGACGCTGACCATCCGCCGCTTCGGCAAGAACCGCCTGACGCCGGACGACCTCGTCAACATCGGCGCGATCGACGGCGCGATGCTGGACTTCCTGCGCGCCGCGGTCGAGGCGCGCCTGAACCTCGTCATCTGCGGCGGCACCGGCTCCGGCAAGACGACGTTCCTGAACGTGCTCTCCTCGTTCATCCCCGAGGGCGAGCG
>Ga0066662_10001765_pt1 | contig 10074 bp, 11 predicted proteins | sample GraSoiAngelo_111_FD_133939 | JGI IMG/M metagenome (GOLD analysis project Ga0066662, IMG submission 133939) | Grasslands soil microbial communities from the Angelo Coastal Reserve, California, USA - 14_0903_12_40cm | ecosystem: Environmental > Terrestrial > Soil > Grasslands | place: USA... | reverse complement strand
CGGGTTCGACGCCTCGCCGTTCAAGATTTTATAGTCACACACGATGATCAATGGCACAGCGACGCTCGCATGTGACGGCAAGAAATTTGAGCTCAGCCTGGGCGGTTTCAATTTCACGCCTGCTAAAATGATTCACGAAGCATGGCTGCCAGCGAACTCGCTCACATTCATCACCGTGGATGGCGCGTGGGACGTTAACTGGGTGGAAGGCCCGCCGACAAAGGCCGATCTCAACTTGTAGCTGTTCCGAATTTGGCAGTCGTAAGCCGACAGCATCAAGCCGTGCGCGCAACCTGGGCACCCGATCCGTATCTCTTATGGATACTCTTAACCAGTGAAGGGAGGGAATTATGGGAATTACGAGAATTACAAGCCTGGTTATCGTCTTGACTACAGCGACGGCACTCGCCGCCTTTGCGCAGGAAGGAACACTGCAGGACGTAAAACAGGGAGCAAAGAAAGCTGGCGAGACCATTAAAGACGGGCTTGAAACGGCTGGCGAAAAAACCAAGGAAGCCGCTGAGACAGTAGGAGAGAAAACGAAGGAAACCGCCGAAACCGTCGGCAAAAAGACCAAAGAAACCGATGAAACCATAGGCGAAAAAACGAAGGAGGTCGCGAAAACGGCGGGCCATAAAACTAAAAAAGCAGTGCAAAAGGCGAAGGCAGAAGCTACGGGCGATTGATCGACAGATCGCAGGCGCGGCACACCTTCTCCGGGTGATTGCTGCGGAAAAAAGCGCAGCCTTGTTAGAACCGGTTTCAGCGGTGTAGCGGCGGTCTGCTTGCCGCGCCGAAGCTCGGCAGAGGTGGATGATCGCCGACGAATCGGACTTCCCTTCATGTCGGCGGCGCGCATAGAGCGCCGCTGGAGTCCCTATCTTTCGGACTTGCTCAGGCCCGGCGAGTGAGTCCTATTTGGCGCGAACAAATGAGTAGTTTGCGCCTCGGAGTGAACATCGATCATGTGGCAACCTTGCGTCAGGCGCGTTACGCCACCATGCCGCAATCCAAGAATGCGGAGCCCGATCCGGTTGCAGCAGCTTCAGTTTGTGAGCGGGCAGGCGCCGGCGGAATCGTTGCGCATTTGCGGTCCGATCGCCGGCATATTCAAGATCGCGATATCGAGCGTCTGCGCCAAAGCATCATGACAAAGCTGAATCTGGAAATGGGCAATACGCCCGAGATTGTCGATTTTGCGCTACGCACTGTGCCCGATGAAGTTTGTCTCGTTCCCGAAAAACGCGAGGAAGTGACAACCGAGGGTGGGCTCGATGTTATTACACAGCACAAGGAACTGAGTGCGACCGTCAAGCGTCTGCAACTTGCGGGGATTCGCGTGAGCCTGTTTATCGATCCGACTCTGGAGCAGGTCGATGCGGCCGCCGAGCTCGGTGTGGAGATGGTGGAGTTGCATACTGGCCGACTCGCGAACGCGTTTACAGAAAAGATCGAAAAGGAAGAGCTGGAGAAATTGCGGGCGGCCGCGCGTGCCGCATCAGAATCAAAGGTGCAAGTCAACGCTGGCCACGGGATCAACTATAAAAATATCGCGCTCATTCATCAGATTCCGAATCTAACTGAACTCAACATTGGTCACTCAATCGTTTCTCGTGCAGTCCGGGTGGGGCTTGGAACCGCCGTGAAAGAGATGCTCGCGGCGATGGAGAATTATCGCGGATGAGAGAGAGCAGTTGGACTGCGACTTGCGGACGCGGAGGCTTTTAGAGATGAGCGTAATCGGCATCGGTGTCGATCTTGTCGAATGCGCGCGAATTCAGCGTGCAGTCGATCGTTTTGGCGATCGCTTTCTACATCGCGTTTTTACCGATCGCGAAATCGAGTATTCAATGTCGATGAAGTTTCCGGCGCGGCATTTGGCTGCCCGTTTTGCAGCGAAAGAAGCTGTTTCCAAAGCATTCGGCACAGGAATTGGAAAAGCGATGGGCTGGCGCGATATCGATGTTCGGAAAAAGCCAAGCGGCGAACCGTTTCTAGTCTTTTCCGGGCCGGCAAAAGAGCTGACGGAACGGCGCTGCGTGCAGACTGCCTTAATCACGCTCAGCCATACTGAGCATCACGCGATGGCTACAATTGTGCTGGAGAGCGCTGCCACGCCGCAAACGTGATAGTCAGGTCTTTCAGTTAAATCCGCCTCCAACTGTCACGGTTTGAGGTCCAGCGCCGCTTTGCCAGCTTCGAGATTCACAGGTAGGGAGATGTGGTCGTGGACGATCAACCATTTGCCGTTGATCTTGCGCAAGCCGCTGGTCGCACGAACCCATACCTCCGATTTCTGCCCGCTCTTTAGCGTACCACTAATGCGTTCAAGACTGTGGATAAAGGCCACGTTGTTTCCCGCAACGATGCTAACGCTGCGAAATTCCGTCTCAATCGGGCCTTCGTACTGAGCGAGGAATTCTTCGTAGTCCCTTCGATATGCATCTTTGCCGACGTATTGCAGCGGCGGCACGATATCGTACGCGATCACTTTCGGCGCATACAAAGACATGATGCCATTAATATCGTGGGCGCGGAAAGCCTTGGCCCAACGGTCCCACACCTTCCGAATTTCCGCTTCGTCATTAGCGGCGTCTGCTTTTGGCATCAAGCCAAACGCAAGCGCGAACACAAAAAGGGCGACTAACTTCTTTATTGGCTATCCTCCTTCACATCGCCCGTTGTACTACATTTGAGACTAACCCGTAAAGCGCACTCCGCCTGTTGAGCCGCGATACTGTGTTGAGACTGTTTCGGCACGACGCCTAAGCCAGCACGCGAGATGCGCATGCGCGACCCAGTGTTTACAGTCGTACCTGTTCCGCGCTTTTGGCTGGAATCCAGCCGCGCAGATTGTTTGGCAGCGCTGCGTAGATCCAGTCGCCGCGTGTGCTCAGAATTTTAATCTCACTGCCTGGAGACAGTGCCAAAACGCTATTCGCGGTGTCCGCCGTAGCGATTCGCGCTTGCACATTTTCGGCCGTCACGATTGCCGTAGCGCGGCCTTTAGCGCCACGGTCGAGTTGCCAAATCGCGAAGATTGCTCCAGCGAAAACTGAAAACGCTAGGAACAGCAAGGCGATCGTCGCAGCCGATCGCCGACGCGCGAAAATCAACGCCACCAGAGAAAAACCTCCGATCCAGAAAGCGATAACTGCTGTGATGCTGTACTGATTGATGCTCGCAAATTGTAGATAACGTTCCGGCCAGCTTTGCTGCAGCTCCAGCGCGTGCGCCTCGTCGCGTGCCATCTGCAAATTGGCCGTTGCTTCTGGATGATGCCGCTCCAGCGCGAGCGCGCGTTCATAATTCAAAATCGCGCGTCCGAAATCGCTGGTGCGGAAATAAGCGTTGCCTAGATCATAAAACAAATTGGCGTTCCATCGTCCTGAGCGAACGAGGGCTTCATAGCCGTCGATCGCTTCCTTAAAATGTCCCTGAGCGTACGCCTGGTTGGCCCTCATGAACTCAGCGTCCGATTGAGCAAATAGGGACATGGCCAGAAAAACCGCGAGCGACGCCGTGAGGAAGACAACACGGACGGATCGCGACCTCCAGGCGCGCTCTGCGTTTCCTATCATTTCAAATTCTCGATCAATTCCAGCACATCCCGGCGATCTTCCGAGGAAATTTTTCCCGAGCCATTATGCGCACCGCTGTATTGGAGCTCGTCGCTTTGCTCGAACAGTCGGCGCAACCGCTCTCGCGAATCGCCGTTGAGTCCAAACGTGTCCGCCGCTGTCTCTGCATCAACTACGTTTGGGTCGATCTGGCGACTGCCAGATGCTAACGCCGCTTTCACACGAACAGCTCTGGAAGCCTCGGCATAATATTCTCGCGGCGAAGCATCGGCCCGATGTAATTTGCGCATCCGTTCGGCCAGTTCATGCTGTAGCGCCGTGATGCGTCGCGCCTCGCGATTGTCGGCCTTCGCTTGACGAATTTTCCAGCCCGCCAATCCGATCAGTGCGAGAAACGGGATCAACTGTGCGGTCCAAAAGACTGGACGCGTATAGAGCGGCGCGAATGATTCTGTCGCTGCCGGTTGTTCCGTAAGCTGGTACAAAATATCCGCCGGCTTCGCTGTAGCCGCCGGTCGGGTTGCTGGAGCCGGGGTCGGCGACGCTGGTCGAGACGCGGCGACGTTTTGCGTCGGAGCCGCACCGCCTTGCACAGTGATCGCAATCGGCTCACTGCGCAGTGTCACGTATTGCTCTTTGACCGGATCAAAATAGGAAAATGCAAGCATCGGCAGGCTCTGCTTTTTTTCATTGGGCGAAAGTACCGTTTCAAAAGATTTCGCTCCGCTGATTCCGACTTCATCGTCCTGTTTGAACTTGGAAGATGGCGGATATTTGTGCCATCCATGCTCATCCTCGACCACAGGCGCATTGACCCTGTCGAAATTGCCGCGTCCCGAGATTGTCGATGTAACAGTTATCGGATCGCCCACTTGAACGCTCTTGGGCTTGGCTTCGGTTGTCATCGTAAAATTCCCAATCGCACCCGAGAAACTTGGTGGCGCGTTTTGCGGTAACGCTTTTACGTCGAGCGTCACAGGCTCGCTGCTGATTTCCACTTCGCGGCGCTCCCCAAATTGGCCAAATGGATTCGAGAAAAACGGATCTGAGAACGGGTCATCCAGATCGAACGAGTCGAATGGCGAACGTGAGCGCGGCGAACTTAGTCTTCGCGGAACGACGACCTGTGCCTTCGCTTTAACCGGCCCGATCTCAAGCTTTCCCGAGTGCACCGCAGCGATAGCGCTCTTAAATGTCACGATATTGTACGTCCTACCGTTAATCGTTTCGAGATTTTCGGAGGATTGCTGCAACTTTTGCGCAGTAAATCCTTGTCCGGTGATTTCAGGTGGTTCTGTCAGTTGTGGGTGGGTGCGCGGATCATATCCGAGCCGAACCTGAACGGGCACCATTTCGCCGACGAACGCAATTTTTTTCGGCACAATTAATTCGGCGAAAACAAGCTTGCTCGTATCGGTGGTTGGCCGAGCTCCACGGCGATTTTGTGTAGCCTGCTGATTTGAGGAAGCAGCTACATGCAGCGTGAGCGGGGGCGTGCGCAGCGAGTTGCTGCCGACGCGAATCGTTTGAGGCGGAATAGTAAACATGCCCGCTCTCAACGGAAGGACGGTATAGTCGTAGCTCACGCTTGCTGTAAGGTTGAAATTGTTTATCTCGACGCGCTGAGACGTTCCTGTTCGATGAATCTCGAGGCCATCCACCGGAATCTGTTCCGGTGCATCTGCGCCGCGTGCTCCGGTCAGACGAATCTCTAGCTGGACATCTTCACCGACTACGGCTTCGGACTTGCTTAAGACCGCTGTGACGCTTGGCGAATCGGCAAATGCGAAACTGGTCGCCAGAATTCCGGCTACGGTCCCAATAAAGAATGCGCGTCCCATGTTAAATCAAACATCGAACATCAAAGTTCAAATTCGCTTACCAGTCGTTATAGACATGGCGCGTTGCTTTGCGTTCATCAAGTTGAACTCGCGCCTCCTCGTCTCTCATTGATTCCAGGAGCGCTTCCGCCTGACGTTCGCTCATTTGACCTTCCTTTTCCAACTCGGCCTCGGTCGCCTGCGCATTTTTATCTGGCGGTTTTTCTGATTTCTCCTGGCCCGCTCCCTTCACTTCGCCGGCAAATTTTTTCTGCGGCGATTCCGCTGGAGTGGCTGAAGGTTCGGCGCTTTCTCCCTCTCCCGGCGTGGACGATGGCATTCCGTTTCCATTCTCGTCAGGCGTCGGAGACGGCTGCTCACCTTCGCCTGATTGTTCCTGATTCGGTTTTGGTTCGCCGAGAGACGGCGATGGTGAAGACTGCGTGCCCTGTTGCTGTCTTGGTTGCTGAGGTTCGCTCTTTGCCTGGGATTCATCTTTCTTGCTTCCCTGTTTTTGATCCTTCCCGCTCCCGGATTGGCTCTGTGATTGCTGATCTTGTGCTTGCTGCTGGTCTTTTTGCTGCTGGCTCTGGCTCGATTGCTGCTGCTGCTGCTGTTGTTGTTGCTGTTCTTGATTTTGCTGCTGCTGGTTTTGCCCGCCTGAACCAGATTGCTGTTTCTGTTGGTCTTTGTTCTTTCTCTGCGGCGGGGACGGGGAAGGGGAGGGTTGCTGCTCCGGTTGTTTCTTGTTTTTTAATTCTTCGATCTTTTTCTTTACGTAATCGTAATTCTCCTTTGCCTCTTTGTTTTGCGGTTCAAGCTTGAGTGTTTGCTCATACTGATCGAGTGCATTTGTCCAATCGCTAAGTTTTTTCTCATCAGTTTTCTGTGCTTCTCCATGCTGATAAAGAGTGTTGCCGAGGTTGTAGTGAGTTTTGCTCTGTAAGGTCGTGTCCTTGGAGAGCAGCGCTTGACTGAAGGATTCCAAGGCCTTGTTATAGTCTTTTAATTTGTAAGCAGCTGCACCTGAATCGAACTGGAGCTTGTCCTCAACGTGCGATTGTGGATGCGATTTTAACGTCTGCTGAAACTGGCTGTAGGCATCTTCGAATTTGCCTTCACGATACGCGTCGATTCCTGGAGCGATGGCGAAAACGAAAGGCGAGAAACAGATTAGAATCATCACGGCAGCAGTTGTGGCTCTGGCAGGCGTGGCAACGTAACTTCTTTCACGCGCTCGTCTGCGCTCTGGAATCAAGATCGACAAGGCCAGAGCGATTAACGCGGCGCCGAGCGGCCATTCGTAGCGTTCAATCGGCCGGCGCGACAAACGCACGTCCACCTCGGCTGCTTGCATCTTTGCCAGTCCTTCATCGTAAAGCTGCCGCATCGCGCGCGGACCATTCTCCAAATGCAGATAAAATCCGCCCGCCGCCTGCGCGATCTCACGCAAACGCTTATCGTCTAGCTTGGATTTGACGACTTGACCGGCTGAATCTTTAACAAAAGCCGTTTGGCCTTCGTCACCGCCAATCGGAATGAGGGAGCCCTGCGCGGTTCCGACACCTACTGTAAAGATCCGCACGCCAGCATCGACCGCGGCTTTCGCCGTTTTGACGGCGTCCCCGCTCAATTCTTCGCCGTCGGTAAAGATGATCAGTGCACGATTGCCTACTGCGCTTTTTCCGAAGCTCTGCGTGGCAAGAGTAATGGCGCTGGAGATATTTGTGCCGCCCTCTGGAATCGTCTTCGTATCCAGATCGTTAATTGCTTCAACTACGGCGTCGTAATCAATGGTTAGCGGAGCTTGCAAAAAAGCGCGTCCCGCGAAGGCGATCAGACCGACACGGTCGCCCTGAAGTTCGTTGATCAGGTCCTGAGTGACAAGCTTGACGCGCTCGAGTCTGTTCGGCTGCACGTCGTTGGAAAGCATGCTCCGCGATGTATCGACCGCGATCAGCAAGTCGAGGCCTTTCCGTTTCACATCCTCAAACGTGTAACCCCAGCGCGGCTGAGCGAGACTGATCAGTGCTAGAGAAAGACCAAGCAATTGCAACCCGTATCGCAACACGCGTCGCGGATGATTTACCGTTCCCGCTAACTGCGGTAGCAATCGCGCCGAAACAAACTCCTGCAAACGCCTGAGTCCGCGATGCTCCGCGCGAATGAACATTGCAATCAGAACTGGTACCAGAGCCAATCCCCAAAACCATTGTGGTGCGCCAAAGGTCATGGCAGTTTTTTCCAAATCGTTTGCGACAAAACCATTTGCACGAGCAACAAACTGCATCCACCCATAAGGCATAGGGGAAATAGATCACGGTACTGTTGATATTTTTTGACACTCACCGTCGATTTCTCTAGTTTGTCGATGTCGCTGTAAATTTGTTCGAGCGATTTCGTGTCCGTCGCTCGGAAGAATTTTCCGTCAGCAATTTTAGCGACCTCCCTCAGACCCGTTTCGTTGAATTCCACACGTTGATTTTCGTAGAGAATATTGCCAAGTGCATCTGTGAGCGGCCCTCTGGATGTGTAGATCGGTGCCGGTGCGATTCCATTGATTCCAGCGCCTATAGCATAGAAATGAATTTTCAATGCTTTTACCGCTTCTGCAGCGGTGCTCGGCGGAATTTTCCCAGCATTATTCTCACCGTCGGTTAACAGCACGAGCACGCGGCTCTTTGAGCGTTTGTCATTAAGTCGATTGGCCGCGGCAGCCATGGCCGACCCAATTGCTGTGCCGTCTTCGACAAGACCGATGCGTACTCTTTCCAGATTCTGCAAAAGCCAATCGTGGTCCAAAGTCATTGGACTCACGACGTATGGACGGCCTGCGAATGCAATGATGCCGATGCGATCATTCGGCCGTCCCTCGATGAATTTGTGGGTTACTTCGCGGATCGCATCCACGCGCGTCGCCTCCTGACCGCCAATTGTGAAATCCTTCGTAAGCATCGAACCGGAGACATCGAGCACGAGCATGATGTCGATTCCGCTCGCTTCCACCTGGGTAAGGCTTTTGCCAAGCTGCGGACGCGCGAGTGCGACAACGAAAATCGCCAGCGCTGCCACCAGCAGCGTTTGTAAAATCTTGCCCGCGCGCGCTGCGCTCCTTTTCCCGATCGCGCGAAGGCTGGCCGTCGATGAATATGTCAATGCAGCAGCAGGGCCGCGTTTCCCTCGCAACCAGGCGAGCAACGGGATCGCCAGCAGTAACAACAGCAACCACGGCCGCGCAAACGTTAGTGCGCTGTTTGCCGGCCACCAATCAAACAGTCGCAAGTTGACCTCCTCCTACAAAACGGATCGCTTCATCGAGTAACAACCGGCTGTCCGCAGATGTCGCTTCGTAACGCGCGAACTTGATCAGATCGCACCGGTTCAAAAAATCTTCGAGCAGCGATTTTTCGTCCGCGGAAAACGGCGAGGCCTTTGCCAGCGCAGTCAGAAATTCGATGGAAGTTTGTCGTGTTGCTAGCAACCCATACTGCTGCGTGACGTATCTTCGTAAAATGTCGGATGCACGGATGCTGAACTGATAGGGGCTCATCCTTTTAATCTGACGGCTAATTCGCTCAAGCTCTTCGAGTGCGATCTCGCGCGGCAATTTCGGCGGCAACGGCGGTTTTCGCCGCCGAGCGAAAAACCACACCGCCAGGCCGAGAAGCGAAAGCACGACAAATACGATCAGAAAAACCAGCCAAGGCGAAATCAGCGAGTAATCGACTGGCGGCGTGATATCGTGGAATTCTTCGGCCGCGAAGATTGACAAGCCAAAATGGCATTGGCTTCGCAGCCCATGTTCTATCGGCAAGAAGCCGATGCCACGACATAAGATCGACATTTGCATTTCTAACGGATCGAAATCCGGCGTTCGCGTTGTTTGAAGAACGAGCGCAGCGCCGGCAAATAATCTTTTCCAGTTTGCAGCGCAATGGCGTCGATGTTGTTCCGCCGAAGCACACGCGATAGTTCTGTGTCGCGTGCATCCATGAAATCGGTAAAGCGCGCGCGTGTCGTGCGATCAGCAGTATTGATCTCGACCTGATCACCAGTTTCGGCATCTTCCAACGTGATAATGCCGACGTTTGGCAGCGCCCTTTCTCGTTCATCGTGGATATGGATGGCTACGAAGTCGTGCCGTCGCCCGCTCACCGCCAGCGCTTGCGAAAAATCGGGCGCTTGAAAATCCGAAATGAAAAAGACGACTGCGCGGCGCGTGACAATGTTATTCAAGTAATCGAGCGCCAGGGGCGGTTCTGTGCCGCGTGCCTGCGGTTCAAAAAACAGAATCTCGCGAATGAGACGCAGGGTATGCGAGCGGCCTTTTTTAGGCGGAATAAAAAGTTCGACGCGATCGGTGAAAAGCAGGAGACCCACCTTATCGTTGTTCCGAATCGCACTGAACGCAAGCAAGCAGGCGACCTCAGCCGCTAGTTCGCGCTTTGATTGCGTGGTGCTGCCGAAATTTCCAGAGGCGCTAACATCGACAACAAGCATGACAGTCAGCTCGCGTTCCTCGGTAAATTGTTTTACAAACGCGGTTCCAAGGCGCGCGGTCACGTTCCAGTCAATCGCGCGAATTTCGGCGCCCGGTTGCTATTCACGCACCTCCTGAAAGGTCCTCCCGCGTGCTTTCAAGCCGCTGGGTGAACAGCCGGCGCACGCGGTTG
>Ga0066662_10001764_pt1 | contig 10077 bp, 7 predicted proteins | sample GraSoiAngelo_111_FD_133939 | JGI IMG/M metagenome (GOLD analysis project Ga0066662, IMG submission 133939) | Grasslands soil microbial communities from the Angelo Coastal Reserve, California, USA - 14_0903_12_40cm | ecosystem: Environmental > Terrestrial > Soil > Grasslands | place: USA... | reverse complement strand
TGCACATCCCGTGAACGGCTTTTCTGGCGTTCGACTTTCGGCAGTCAAACGTGATTTCGTTTTCTGGTAAAAGTCACTGGACATAAACTCACCCCCGAGAGCAGATGTTAGTGACCTTTATCTTCCGCAGTAAAAAATTTTCTTCTAGCCTTCGGTTGATGTGGATGTCCACAGCAGTGTCGAGCGGTTAGACCTGAACCTCGTCCTACGGATGTCTCGGTTTCCACGACGTTGATGCACGGGTTACTAGAGGTCGCAGTCTTTGGCGACAATAGCGTGGTCGCGCGCGAACGCTTCACAGGCGTGCTCAGTGTGCGAGAAAAATTTTTTAGCGCAAGACGAGCGCCATAAGAGTAGTCAGCTTTTTCTGGAGTAAGTTCTCAAGATGTTTTTTACAGGCAAGTACATGATCTTTCTGGCCGTGGTCTTCTTCGCCTACTGGCTATTTCTTTCCTGGCGAACGATTCCTGCGGCTGTGCGCGTGTTCTTCATTCTCGCTGTCAGCTACTATCTCTACGCGCTGCTGAACTGGAAATTCCTTGCGCTCATCTTCGTAATCTCTACGATTGATTTTCTGACGGCGCGCTTCATCGGATCAAGCACAGATGCGCGACGACGCAAGATGCTTCTGGGATTGAGCATCGTTGCTGACATAGGCACACTGGCCGCCTTCAAATATTTCAACTTCTTTAGCGAGCCGCTCTCAAATCTTTTTAGTAAATTCGGCTGGGCTGTCTCGCCCGAAGTGCTTCATCTTGTCTGGCCTGTCGGAATGTCTTTCCTTGCGTTTCGCTCGCTGAGCTATGTGATTGACGCTTATCGCAACACGAAGGAAAAACCTGCGCGCCCCGACACGAAGTACATAGATTATCTGGCATTCGTCTCGTTCTTCCCGACGGTCGAAACCGGACCGCTCGCACGCGCACATCAACTCATCCCGCAGTTTCGCCAGCAGCCCACGTTGACGAGCGAAGATGGAACGAGCGCGATCTTTTCAATCGTCGTAGGCGCAATCAAGATTGCTGTCGCAAACTTTATAGGCGCGAATCTGGTAAGCCGCGTCTTCGATCAGCCGCAGCTTTACTCTTCGACGGAAACCTTGGGCGCAATCTACGGCTACGCTCTACAGATTTATCTGAACTTCTCCGGCTACATTGACATTGCGCTCGCGTCCGCATTGCTTTTAGGTTTTCGTCTTCCTGCAAACTTCAACTCGCCCTATCGCGCGCGAAGTGTGCCGGACTTCTGGCGTCGCTGGCACATAACGCTCTCCGAATGGTTGAGAGATTACGTCTTCTCAAGCCTCCCGGGTTCGCCCAGAAAGACTTTTAATCTCTATTGGAAAGCATTCGCCACGATGCTAATAGGCGGCATATGGCACGGCGCGGGCTGGACCTTTGTGATCTGGGGCGCGATGCACGGGGGCGGCGTTGCGTTCAATCAATGGTGGGATCAACGTCGGCGAAGACTAAAGCGACGACCGCGACAGCAGTGGTGGATTAAAGCCATCTGCATCTTCGTGACATTCCACTTCGTCTGTCTAGCGTGGGTCTTCTTCCGAGCGGCGAGTGTCGGACAAGCCTGGGACGTGCTCGCGCGTTTAGGTGCTATGAAGTTTGAAATGTCGAATCTTCTCTCACCAGTCTTCAGCATTCCAGTGGGCGCCGCAAAACTTCCTGTATCAGTGCTGTTAGTTTTGATACTGAGCTATCTGGCGCACTGGTTTCCAAAGAATGCTCTCGACAAAGTGCGCGACGGATTCACATGGCTGCCTTCGCCCGTGCAGGCCGCGCTTATTCTGACAATCGCGCTCTCGCTCTTCTACATTTCGGGCACTGAGGTTCAGTTCATCTACGGTAATTTCTGACGGTCTGGTTCAAGGGTTTAGAGAGTTATGAACATGGTCTGTAAAGTTTGCGGCGCTGAGTTGAGAGGCGACGCGAAATTCTGTAACAAGTGCGGCGTGCCGCTCTCGCTCATAGACCGCTTCGGCGCTGAAGTGGCAGCTTCAAATAGCGAGATGACAGTCGTCGCCGGGCAAACGGACGATGACGAAGCGCCTACGGTTGACTCGCCCGCGATTAGAAAACCTGTCGCCGCGCAGCCTACGGTTGTGACTTCGCCTGTAGCTCCTAATCCTGTGCAGACGCCAACTCCATCTCCTAAGCCGACTCCGCCTCCGGCTCAAATTTCAATCCTTGCTCAAGCTCCGCCTGCGGAATTTGCGACGCGCACGCGCCACATTCTGTTGAGCAAGCCTGCCGCAACGATTCTCTTCGTCTTCATCTTTGCGGCGATTCCAATTTTTATTCCGAGCGTTGGAAGCTGGCTGAGCAGCAAGGATCAAAGTTACCGCGAGATGCTGCCGGACCCGCACGAGCTTATAACCTTTAAGAGCAGCGGAGGCTCGTCGCAAGACACAACAATTCCGGGCGGCGGTCAAACGACAGGCGAAGAGACAATCTCTTCGACGGGAACGGACCAGCCCGTCATAGTAGGCCCGGACCATCCCATCGAAGACCCTGCGAAAGCTTTGGATTCGTTCTACGCTTCGCTCGCGCGCACGGACGCCCGGCAGCCCGGCGCTATCACGCGCATCACACACTACGGCGATTCGCCTATCACGAACGACGGCATCACAAGCACCGTTCGTCGTCTGCTTCAAGAGCAGTACGGCGACGCTGGGCACGGCTTCATACTGATGGACAGGCCCTGGGCATGGTACGGGCATCAGGCCATCACATTCAGTTCGGGTGGCGGCTGGGACGATAACCCTATGGGGCCATCGAGCAGCACGGGCGAGTTCGGTTTGGGCGGCGTCTCTTTCACAGCGAGTGGTCCGGGCAAGTACGCGCGCTTTGCTCCCGCAAGCATGGGCGACACAGGCAAGAACTTTTCGCGCATGGAAGTTTATTTTCTACGCCAACCGAGTGGCGGGCAGTTCACCGTAAGCGTCAACGGTGAAAACTCGCAGACAGTTTCGACCGCAGGAGATGCGTCATCGGGCTTCGTTGAGATCAAAGCGCGACAGCCGGGCGAGAATACTTTTGAAGTTCGCACAGCATCCGGCAGCGTTCGTCTCTTCGGCGCTGTGATTGAGAATGATGGACCGGGCGTTGTCTATGACAGTCTAGGTGTGAACGGCGCTTACGCAGGTCTTCTTGTTTCAGCGATGAACGAAAGCCACTGGGTCGAGCAACTGAGCCATCGCAATCCGAATCTTGTGGTCATCAACTACGGCACGAACGAGAGCGAGTACGCATCTGCCAACCAGATGCAGCGTTACGAAAAGGACCTGCACGAAGTCATACGCCGCGTGCGCGAAGCTCTGCCGAAAGTTTCAATCCTGATTGTCTCGCCAATGGACCGGGGCAAGCACGTCGCTGGCGGCAAAATCATCACGAACCCTGCGATACCTATGATAGTTGAGATGCAGCGCCGCGTAGCACTCGAAGAGAACTGCGCCTTCTTCAACATGTATCAGGCGATGGGCGGCGAAGGGACTATGGCGAAGTGGTACGCGGGCAGTGGAAAGAATCACCTGGTCGGAGGCGATCTGACGCACCCGACAGCCGAAGGCTCTGAGATTGTCGGAAACCTACTGTTCGAGGGTCTCAAAGACGGCTATACGAAATTCCGCGCACGCTCCGACAAACAACTCGTAGCGCAACAAGGCAAATAAACCGAAAGTCTGGAGACTTGAGTCTCAGGAGTCTGAAGTCGAGTGCAGTTGCATTTTTCTGACTTCAGACTTTAGACTCTGGACTTCAGATTTTCAATTTTAAGGAGCAATCAAACATGGTATTGCCGCAAGGTGTGACGGATTATCTAAACGAGAACGCGCAGAACAATGGCGTGGAGCAACCGAAGCCGGGCGACGATCTTTTCAAGTCAGGTGTGCTGGATAGCTTCGCGCTAGTTGATTTCATAGGCGTGCTGGAAACAGAAACGGGAATCAAAGTCCCGGACTCGGACGTTAAGGCCGCAAACTTTCAAACTCTGGAAGCCGTGGAACGCTACGTTGAATCACGCAAAGGTTAAGTAAGAAAAGTGAAAGCCTACATCACAGGTACGAGCACGTTTGTGCCCGAAACCTCTGTTAGCAACGAAGAGATAGCCGAACGCTTAGGTCTTGAACCCGAACAGATTTTCAAATCCTCCGGCATACGCCGAAGACGCTGGGCCGAGAAGGGAACGACTACAAGTTTCCTCGCAACAGAAGCGCTTCGCCTCGCGCTCGAAGATGCGAAGTTGAAAGCCGAAGACGTTGACTATCTACTCTTCGGCACGATGACGCCGGACCGTTTCATACCGGGCAGCGCGCCGTCGGTCCAAAAATCTCTGGGTTTGCGCGAGATTCCATGCCTGGACATACGAGCTGCCTGCTCGAACGCGCTTTACGCTCTGCAACTCGCAAGCGCGCTCACGACATCCGGCGCGGCGCATCGAGTCGCCATCTGTCTGGCGGAGATTCAATCTGCTTATCTAAACCTTTCGCCCGAAGCTGGCACGACCTCCATGCTCTTCGGCGACGGCGCATCAGCTCTCATCGTCTCAAACGAAAAGACAGAGGGCGCTCTTGAAATCATTGACATACATCTAGCGACAGATGGCACTTATGTTGACGACCTCGGCCTTCGTTGTCCCGGAACAGAATTCGGCGCATCGCATACGCACTCAACGGGCGAGAACGCAAGCGATTACTTCCCGCGCATGGTCGGCCAGTCCGTAATCCTGCAAGCCTCGCGCAAGATTGTCGCTTCTTGCCAAGCGGTCTTGCAGCGAAACAATCTTGCAGCTTCAGATGTTCGCTGGATGGTCCCGCATCAGGCCAACGCAAATCTGCTCGCCCAGGTCGCGCGGGGCTTGAAATTTCCTACGGATCAGGGCGGCGTAATCTCCGTCTTGGAAGATTACGGCAACACCTCTTCTGCCTCAATGGGAATCGCGCTCGACACGCTCCGCCGTTCGGGACGCATTCAATCAAGAGATCGCCTCTTGCTCCCAGCCTTCGGCGCAGGCTTCACTTGGGGCGCAGGGTTGTGCGTCGCTGTTGATTAGGAGTTAAATTCTGGCGATGAGCGAAGGCGGCAAATGTCCAATGGGCAAGCATCCCTGGCTGGCTACAATGCTGGTCGTAGCTTTCATCTTGTGCGTGATTGCGAAGTGGCTCGGTTGGTTGTACTAGACGAAAATCTAACGCTGAAGATAGCTGGCGCGAGAGATTAAAGATAAAAATGAGCAACTGCACGCTTAATTGAATGCGCTGTTAGTGCCAGCGGGAACATACTTCACAAGGGGCGACCTACTACTACATAATTGGTAGGTCCGCCATACTTTGCGAAAAGCTGTATTTCCACAATAATAAAAGTGCCTGCGCTAACCTGCTTGGTTTGTAATTGAATTCTGTGTAAATGTGGAGTAGGCACTGCTGCCTCCGGCGTTCCTGCGAAACCGCCGACCCAATGACCATACTCATTCGGATTGTTCAGGATAAAATTCCGAACTGTAGGCCCGAACCCTCTTACTCCGAATTGCGCGACTGCAATCCCCAAAGCGATCTTTGCTAACATCTGCGCGAATCTCTTGGAATCGGCGTAGAGTTCTACGCCTGCTCGCGCCGATTGCTCCATTGCTTTCTTATGTGCAGGTGCGACTATTATGATGTGATAGTCGCACGGGGCAGTCTCATCAGTGAAGGGCTTATTAGTTAGCGCACCCGCTCCATAGTAGCAGGGTACTATGATGGGGCCGAGGACTTCGTCTGCATCTACATCACGACGCTCGGTCGAGCCGTCCAGCAGGTCAACCTTCATCTCCATTTTCGCCGCAGCCCGGTCTTTCCTCTTTAACCCTAGTCTCGTGCGGGCATAATCCATCATTGGACGCAGACATTCTTCCTCGATGCGCGAAGTGAGCAGCCTGCATCGTTCACATGTTGCTTTCTGCAAGACCAGAGCAGCGCTATGACCCGTAGGCGGCTGATTGCCGCCCAACCCGCGAGGCAAAATATGCTCGCGTGTGAGCGGAGGCTTCGTATCTCCGCAATAAATACATTCACCGACATTAAGTTCCAAATCAGTCACGCAGCAATTATCTCACTAATACCTTCTGCTAAATTATCAATTAGTTCGGCTGCGCCTCTTGTTCCGCTGCCTGCTTTTTGAGTTGATCTATCATTGAGCGTATGGCGGGCGCTAGGTTTCCTTCGGGCGCGAGTTGGAGATATTTTTCGTAGGCTGCGACGGCCTCTTTGTACTTGTCAAGTTTTTCGTAAACTGCGCCGAGCAGTTGGTAGAGTATGGGTTCTGAGTCAGATAGTTGCGCGATGGCTGCGCGAAACTCTGTCGCGGCCTCTTCGTTCTGGCCTTTCTCTTCAAAGAGCAGGCCGAGTCCTGTGTGAGCTTCGGGTTGAAAGCCTCTGCCTTCGCGTATCGAGCGGCGAAAGGAGGAGGCCGAGTCGTCCCAGAAGCCGAAGTAGCGATAGATGCGACCTTCTACGGCAGAGGCTTCAGGATAGATGGGGCGGTCCGCACGCGCGTCCGCAATCTCCTGTAGAGCAGCTTTGTAATCGTTCAAGTCTGACAGCACCCGCGCAAGACCAACATGCGCAGCAGGAAAATTGGAACGCAATTTAAGCGCGCGGCGATAAAGCTCAGCCGCAGCGCGACGCGCATCGTCATCCTTAGCCTTCTCACGCGCGTCTTCAGCCTGTTGAAAGGTAAGCTCCGCTTCGTCCGTAGTGCGCGCGAGGCGAACTTCAATCAAGCCCCGTTCGGCTGGAAGAAGTGGAAGCGTTCTCTCTTTGAATCCGTTTGCGCGAACGCGCAGGGTGTGGCGACCCGCCGAGACTTTTTCGAGCGTGAGCTTGCCATTGCTGTCCGTCATGCCGCGCTTCACATCGTCAAGCCAGACGGTCGCGTTTGGTTCAGTGTGAACGGTGATTGATTTGGTGAAAGTTGAAGCGGGAGCAGGCTTCTTTCGTACTCTCTGCGCAAATGTTTCCGGCACACAGAGAGTAAGCGCAATATAGAACGCCGCCAGAGCGATGATGAAGAGCGGACGATTGAAGACAGAAGTTTTCATCAAAGCTATGCTCTTACTCTCCTCTTTCATTTCCCGTGAAGTGTCGTTGAATCACTGTATCATCTGCTAATGGCACGGTCGGCACAGCCTGCCCTGCCACAGCAGGAGGATGGACAGGGCGCGTGCCGACTCCTGCGCGAAACTGCCCGTTCTCATCATAAAGCCTCTGGTATTGAAGCGTGTTGCGCACTAGGGCCTGAACATAGCCGCGCGTCTCTTTGAAGGGAATCGCTTCGGCGAATTCGTCCATCTCAAGTGGAAGGCTCGCGCGCCACTGCGGTACGCGACCCGGTCCGGCGTTGTAAGCGATGGCTACGTATTCTATGCGCCCGAACTTGTCGAACTGTTCGCGCATGTAGGCCGTGCCGAGTTGAATGTTCAGACGCGGCTCGAAAAGTGATTCGACAGTGATGGTCCGATCTATTCCGAGCTTCTTTGCCAGAGCTTGACCCGTCGGCACAATCAGTTGCATCAGCCCGTAGGCTTTCGCGGGCGAGGCTGCGCGTGGGTTGAAGACAGATTCCTGGCGGATGAGTCCTGCGACCTGATGCGGGTCAAGCCCACGTGCTCGCGCTTCCTGAACGATGATGTCCCAGTAATCAAGCGGATAGAATGCGTCCCACTCTTCGCGCGTCAACTCTTCCGGCTTCATCTGCGAATAGTCGGGGTAACTCTTCTTGAGCACATTGAAGGCTTGAAGATTCTGCCCTTCCGTGCGGTAGATTTGCGCTATGGCAAGATTGACGCGTGGGCTTGTGGGCGCGGTCTGCGAGGCATTAGTCAATTCCTCCATTGCCCAATCGTCAATGCCAATGTTTGCGAGTTGGTCCGCTTTCGTGACGCGCTCGTTTTCCGTCTCTCCTGCCGTTTCTTCTGCGACCGTGACGGTCTTCAGGTTGGCAATGGCGCGGCTCATCATCTGGTCCGAAGAAAAATCTGCCTGCGGAGCGTTGCTGTTGCGAAGTGAATCAAGGCGCTGCTTTGATAGATAGCCGTACCAGCTTGAACTGTAACGAGCCTGCATAGCTTCGTATAGAGCGCGTGCTTCCGCGAGTTTTCCTGCGCGCTCACTGTCGCGGGCAGCCCAATAGCCTGCGCGCCCGCGATTGTCCGTGTTCTTGTCAGCGTAGAGCGCAAGGTGCTCTGTCAGCAGGCGCGATGAATCCTGATAGTTCTTAGCGTCGTGCGCTGTCCACGCAAGCTCGAACTGCGCCTGAGCGACTTCGCCAGTGCCCGGATAAGCGTTGACAGCATCGCGGAAGAAGCTTGCGGCCTGGTCCATCATTTTAGCGTCGCGCGCTATCTCGCCCGCCCGGTCCATTGCGCGCGGTGCGAACGGGCTTGTGGGGAACGACCTGCGAAGCTCTGCGATTGCGCCGCGCGCGCTGTCCCACTGCTTCATGTTTGCGTAAGCCTGCGTGAGATAGAAGAGAGCTTCGGCGCGCTCATCGGCAGATGTCGGGATAGCATTTAGAGATGAAACTGCATCCGGCCAGCGTTTGGCATTCGAGGCTGCCAGCCCGCGACGAAGCTGCGCCTGCGGTTTCTGCGCTGCGGGGAAACGAGCGAATGCTTCCGTGTAAGCATTGACAGCATCAGAGTATCGCTTCGCTTCATAGAGTTTGTCGGCGCGCGCCGTTGCTTCTTCGGCTGAAGCCGGGATGGTCGGAGAATTGAGTTGCTTTAACTTCGCTTCGGCTTCGATGCTCTCGGTTGACGCGGGCGAGAAGAAGTATATGCGGCGGTAGGCTGCAAGCGCGCGCGTCGAATCTCCTGTCTGCTCGTAAGCTTTAGCGGTCAGTAGCAAGGCCGCAGCATCATCCTTCAAAATCAAATCTTTCAAAATAGGAGGCACAGCCGCAGCCTGATTGTCCTGCAATAGCATCTCTGCGTCGCGGCGTAGAGCGTGGCTTGCGCGAAAGCTCGTTGGATAATCGCGCGCGAGTTTTTCATAATCGGCGCGCGCTTCCACCTTGCGATTAAGTTGTTCAAGTGCGCGTGCGCGCATCAGGAGCGCGTAGTCGCCTAGAGCGGTCCGCGCGCTGATGACGTTTGAATCCAGAAGCGTGATGCCGCCAGCGAAATCGCCCTGCTTGATGCGAATCCTTGCGCGAAGCAGATGCGCTAAGCCCGCTGCTTTCGAGTTAGGGTAAGCCGTCTCTATGCTCGTGACGGAATCTTCTGCGGGCAGCACGCCGTTTCTGGTCATGTTGCGCAACTGCTCAAGCCCTTTGGCCTCGCCAGAAGGCTCTTCCATGTGGCGCGTGCTGCAACTAGCGCTCATGAAGGGCGCGACAGATGCGCCTATGACCAGAACCAGACCGATGATTACGAGTGTCAGACGATGCTTGCGGAAATCGAAGCCCAAAGTTTTATCTCCTACTGAAAGGTCGAACAATTCATGTTCGCGCTCATGCCAGGCGGCTGTTTGATGCAGGGAGCATTCAGCGTCGTTTGCCTAAACAGTGAATAGTGAATAATGAATAATGAAAAGTTAGAAATAGCTTTCCACTATTCACTATTCACTATTCACTTTTCACTGCTCTTCACACAGCCGCGCCCGGATAATCCGCGCCGAGCTTCGATGGGTCGCCTTCGGCGAGCGTGTTGACGAGTTCCTGATGAAAGTAGTCGTAGCGTGAGGCGACGGGCGGCGCGACTCGCTTGTCGTACATCTGGCGCGAGCGGTCTATGTCTTCGCGCAGGCGCTCATAAATATCTCCCTCCTGACGACCCGCTTCGACCTTATCTTTGTTGTAGAGTTTTATCTCGGAGACAAGAAGACGAGCGAAGCGGCGCGCATCGTTGTGAAGCCGCCGCTCGTCGTCGCTGTGGACTTCTACGGGAAGCTCCACCGCATCCGCAGCCCTGCCGTAGCGACGCGCTCCACCGAGCGGAGATGCGTACTGTCCCTGTGCGGAGACTTCCGGCTGAGTCGGTTGGGCGGCAGGTTCGGTCGCTGCCGGTGGTTGAACGTAGGGTTCATGCTCC
>Ga0066662_10001763_pt1 | contig 10080 bp, 7 predicted proteins | sample GraSoiAngelo_111_FD_133939 | JGI IMG/M metagenome (GOLD analysis project Ga0066662, IMG submission 133939) | Grasslands soil microbial communities from the Angelo Coastal Reserve, California, USA - 14_0903_12_40cm | ecosystem: Environmental > Terrestrial > Soil > Grasslands | place: USA... | reverse complement strand
GAAATGGCCCGCGATCAGGATTCCGGGTTCGCCCGCCCTTGGATGCGGAAATCGCGCGCGGACACAGCCGGCAAACCCCTGTCGTCCGGCGATGCGTTCGATCGATGCGCCCATGATGGCCATGTCGCGCGCGGCCAGATCCAGCATGCGCTCGACCGCGCCGGCATCCCAGGTCGGACTTTCGCACTCGACCCAGCTGCGTAAGCCCTCGAGCATCGCTTCGGAATCGAAGGGGAGATTGGCGGGGTTCATGACACCTCTCTTTGGTTGCGGGTTCAACGCGCGCTCGGCGCGAACAGGAGCGTTACGAAAATGACCGGCGATGAATTTGTAAAGCGAAACATAAGCCGAGAGGGGAGTCCATCAGGAGTGAGATGTTGAATTGGATTGCAAACACGAGAGGCTCCCATGAATTTCGATGACACGCCCCAGGAAGCCGCGTTCAGACGTCGTCATTGCGAGCGCTAGCGAAGCAATCCATCTTGGCCCGGCTAAGAAAGCTGGATTGCTTCGTCGTTTCACTCCTCGCAATGACGGCATGGACGAGTGCTGGCGCCATATCGCCGGATATTGCGTGCCGCCTGCGCGATCGGCCAAAACCGATTGACGGGCTGCGCGCTTGGTGCAAGTCTCGAATATCATGGAGTTGCAGCACGTTATCGCGACTAAATAACGCGCTGCTTTCATAAGAAATCATCCGGTTTTGGTTTGTTTGACGCCAGGAGAGTTCAGAAATGTTCCAGATGCCGCTTCGGAAAACCACGATCGCCCGGCGCCTCGCTCCAGGGCTCGCGCTCTGCGCTGCTCTCGCCGTGCCTTCGCTGGCGGACGCCAAGACCATCACCGCCGTGATGCATTCCGATCTGCGGGTGACCGATCCGATCGTCACCACCGCCTATATCACCCGAGATCATGGCTACATGATCTATGACACGCTGCTGGCGACCGATTCCAATTTCAAGATTCAGCCGCAGATGGCGGAGTGGAAAGTCTCCGACGACAAGCTGACCTACACGTTTACGCTGCGCGACGGCTTGAAGTGGCATGACGGCACGCCGGTCACCGCGGAGGACTGCGTCGCCTCGCTGCAACGCTGGGGCAAGCGCGACGGCATGGGCCAGAAGCTGATGACCTTCGTCGCCAGCATCGAGCCCACTGACCCCAAAACGATCACGCTCAAACTAAAAGAGCCGTACGGCCTGGTGCTGGAGTCGATCGGAAAACCTTCCTCCGTTGTCCCGTTCATGATGCCGAAGCGGATCGCGGAGACGCCGGCCGACAAAGCCATCTCGGAGTACGTCGGCTCGGGGCCGTTCAAATTCGTGCAGGCGGAATTTCAGCCCGGCGTGAAGGCGGTCTATGAGAAAAACAAGGACTATGTGCCGCGCAAGGAAGCGCCGAGCTGGACCTCCGGCGGCAAGGTGGTCAAGGTCGATCGCGTCGAGTGGATCACGATGGCGGATGCCCAGACCGCGGTGAATGCGCTGCAATCCGGCGACATCGATTTCATGGAAAACCCGTCCTTCGATATTCTTCCCGTGCTGGCGGGCAACAAGGACCTGACAATCGGGGCGCTCGACAAGATCGGTTTTCAGACGGTCGGGCGCATGAACTTCCTGTACCCGCCTTTTGAGAACATCAAAGTTCGGCGCGCAGCTTTGCTGGCAATGAACCAGAAGGACATTCTGGACGCGCTGGTTGGCAATCCCGAATACTACAAAATCTGCGGCGCAATTTTCATGTGCGACACGCCGCTGGCGAGCGATACCGGGTCGGAGACGCTGGTCAAGGGCAACGGCATGGCACAGGCGAGGAAGCTGCTCGCCGAATCCGGCTATGACGGCACGCCCATCGTCATTATGGCGCCCGGGGATGTCGTGACATTGAAGGCGCAGCCAATCGTTGCGGCGCAGCAGTTGCGCGAGGCCGGCTTCAAGGTGGATGTGCAGGCCACCGATTGGCAGACCGTGGTCAGCCGCCGCGCCAGTCAGAAACCGCCAAAGGAGGGCGGCTGGAACATGTTCTTCACCAACTGGTCCGCCGCTGACGTCATCAATCCCATTGCAAGCCTGCCGACCAGTGGCAAAGGCAAGAATGGCGCCTGGTTCGGCTGGCCCGAGGATGCCAAGCTGGAATCGATGCGGGACGCTTACGCCCGTTCGACCTCACCCGATGAACAAAAGAAAATTGCGGCCGACATTCAGGCCTACGTTCTGGATCAGGTGATTTACATTCCGCTCGGGCAGTACCGGGCGCCAAGCGCCTGGCGCAAATCGCTCACCGGCGTGCTGGACGGGCCGGCGACGCCAATTTTCTGGAATATCGACAAGTCGGAGTGAGGCCGTCTGCGTCTTGGCCGGGAAGCGCGAAGCGAGCTTCGCACAACGTCCTGTCCAATGAGTCCGTCTGCGTCATGGCCGGGTAGCGCGAAGCGAGCTTCGCGCAACGTCCCGGCCATCCACGTTCTTTCTTTGCTGCATTGATCAAGGACGTGGATACCCGCGACAAGCGCGGGCATGACGAGTTTAACCGCCAACTTTATTGCGCAGGGTCACGCCCACGTTTTTGCCGCCGGCGGGCCTTTAAACCGGATGCGCCGCGACGTGCTGCAGCAATAATTCGCTCACGCGTCCGGGCGTTTGATCCGCGGCGAAATGGCCGACGCCGGGAAGCGTCTCAAATCGATAGGGCGCCTCGATAAAATCCCGTGTGCCTTCGGCCGCAACGCGTCCGACCGTGTCATCGGCATCGCCCCAGATATACAACGTCGGCACCTTGATCATCCCGAGTTCGCTCCGGATCGCCCCGCGCGCGCGGTACCAGGCCAGTGCCGCTTCCATCGCCGGCTTGTTGCCAAGTACCGAGAGGTGCTGCTCGATCGCAGTTTCCGGAACGCCTCCAGCGGCAAGACGCTCGCGCAGCCATTTGGCGTTATCCGCAAGAACCACATCGCCCGCATCGGGCTCGAGAAACGCCTTGTGATGGCGCGAGCGGTGCGCCTGATCGCCGTCAGGCATTTTCAAGCTTCTATTGAACGCGTTCGGATGCGGCCGCGACAGCACCGTGAGCGACGCCAGCCGCGCGGGATAACGATCGGCAAGCGCCCAGGCGATGCTGCCGCCCCAATCGTGACCGGCGAGATGGAAGCGTCGGTCGCCGTAGCCTGACGTGGAGACAATGGCGAGCGCATCGTCCATCAGCCGATCGATATGGTAGTTGGCGCTGTCGCCCGTATCCGGCCGCGCGCCCGGCGAGTAGCCGCGCTGGCTCGGTGCAATCGCGCGATAGCCCGAGGCGGCCAATGCCTCCACTTGCGCGTGCCAGCACTGCATCGATTCCGCGAAACCGTGCAGCAGCAGCACCAGTGGCGCGCCCGGCTTGCCTGCGACCAGCGCGTCAAAGGTGAGGGCGGGCGAGGTGGTGATTTTCGACAGTGTCGGCAACATGATGACGATGATCCAGGATGCGACCGTCCGCTCGTCTTCTTGCGGCTTGGTGCGGGCGGTGGGACTCGAACCCACACGACGTTGCCATCGAGGGATTTTAAGTCCCTTGCGTCTACCAGTTCCGCCACGTCCGCTTTGGTCGCGAGATCAGCTACTTAGCGCGTTTTCTTAAGCAAGGGAATTGGCAAGGCTCACTAGAGAAGCGCAGCCATTTCTTAGGCGAGCCGGCAAGCTTTGGCAAAGCCTCAATCCGGACATCCACGCCTGCTTTACGCAACTGCAAGACTGTCGGTTTACGCAGGGTCGCATGAACGCTCGCGTTTCCTTTCTTCGCTACCTGCGGCGCGCCGCCACACTGCTGGCGCTCCCCGCGCTTGCGGTCGCGCTCAACGGGTGCGCGGAGATGAGCGACACCATGAGCACGGCGTTTGCCGATCCGGCCAAATACCAACTCTACGACTGCAAGCAGCTCGAAGCCGAGCGCAAAAATCTCGCCACTCGCGGCGCGGAATTGCAAGGGCTGATGGCCAAGGCTGAAACCGGCGTCGCCGGCCCGGTCGTGGCCGAGCTCGCCTATCGCAACGAATATGTTTCGGTGCGCGGACAGGCCAAATTTGCCGAGGAGGCGTGGCAACAGAACAAATGCGCGTCCGCGCCGCCGCCGGCTCCGGCGCCGGTGCCACCTGTATTTGCTCCGCAGGCAACTCCAAAACCGCAGCCGCCTCGGTCGGGACGCGCGACCTATTAGCGGGCCTGCGAGGTAGGCGCCGCGCGAAAAAATCAGGCGCTGACTTGCCCGACGGGCAAATCACTCAATGCGTCGATTTCCTGTCCAGTCCTCGTCGAAAAAATATTTGGCTTTCGCCGTCGGGCAAATCAAATCTAGCAATGCTGCCGTCCTGCTTCGAACGAGGGGCGTTGCGCGAACGTCACGGAACGCGAAGCAGGATGCGATGGACGCGGAGGTGCTGCGGACGAACAGCATCTGATGCGGACGGCGAAGTCGTGTGGTCCTGATGCCTCGATGCTGGCGTCAAGTCGGCGGAAGTGATTTCCGCTTTCGACGGTGACAACTAAGCCCGATCACCGGGGAGAGCACGAAGGAAACCGTTAAAACCATTGCGCGGGGAATGCCGGACGACTCCGGTGTGACCGTGGTGACGATGCTCGTGTGCTTTCTATTTTTTGCATACGAGGCTGCGGGTGCATCGCGCGCCCGGCATTCCCTGCGCCCTCATTTATGTTGGGCGGGTAAATTCATGCATCACTCGGGCGTCGAGCCGCCGCGAGAACGCGGAGGTGTGTGTGGACTGTCAGACGGCGTCATTGCGAGCACTAGCGAACCAATCCATCTTGGCACCGGATAAGAAAGCTGGATTGCTTCGTCGTTTCACTCCTCGCAATGACGGCATGGAAACGCGTTGTCGTCATGCCCGGCCTTGTGCCGGGCATCCACGTCCTTTCGCGCATAGAAGGGAAGAACGTGGATGGCCGGGACGAGCCCGGCCATGACGCAGGAGGGGATACCGCTTTGAGATTGTTGGTGCGTCATTGCGAGGAGTGAAACGACGAAGCAATCCAGCGGTGCCAAGATGGATTGCTTCGCTAGCGCTCGCAATGACGGCATGGGAGAGCGCTTATTTTACCTGGAGTCCTCAAGGATCATGGCGGCGGCTTTTTCCGCGATCATCGCGGTCGGCGTGTTGGTATTGCCGGACGTAATGGTCGGCATCACCGAGGCATCGGCCACCCGAAGCCCCGCCATGCCGTACAAACGCAGCCGTTCATCCACCACGGCCATCGGATCATTGGCCGTTCCCATCTTGGCCGTGCCGACAGGATGAAAGATCGTCGTGCCGATATCGCCGGCGGCCTTTGCGAGCGATTGGTCGTCATCGCCGACCGCGGGGCCGGGCAGAAATTCTTCCGGGTGATAACGCGCGAGCGCCGGCTGGCGTATCAGGCGCCGCGTGGTGCGGATGGCGTCGGCAGCGACCTGGCGGTCTTCAGGCGTCGACAGATAATTTGGCGCGATCGCGGGCGGCTCGGCCGGTTCGGCGGAGCGGATGCGGACGGTACCGCGCGAGGTCGGCTGCAGGTTGCAGGCGCTGACCGTGATCGCGGGAAAACGATGCAGAGGATCGCCGAACTTGTCCAGCGACAGCGGCTGCACGTGAAACTGGATATTGGCGCGTTCGCGATGTGGATCGGAGCGAGTGAAAATCCCGAGCTGCGAGGGTGCCATCGTCAGCGGGCCACGGCGGCGGAACGCATAGTCGAGGCCCATCAGGGCGCGCCTGACAATCGAATAATAGGTCTCGTTCAGTGTGCGAACGCCCTCGACCTTGTAGATCGCGCGCTGCTGCAAATGGTCCTGCAGGTTACGCCCGACGCCTTGCCGATCCAGCACGGTGGCAATGCCGAGTCCGGTCAGCCAATCCGCAGGCCCGATGCCGGAACGGTGCAGCACCTGAATCGATCCGATCGAGCCGGCGCACAGGATCACCTCGCCGCTGGCGCGCGCCTCCATTGCTTCACCGCCCTGGCTGTAGCGCACGCCGACCGCGCGTCCCTGCTCGATGATGAGGCGGTCGACCAGCACGTGTTTTTCGAGGCGGAGATTCGATCGCTTCAGCGCTGGCTTCAAAAACCCACGGGCGGAAGACCAGCGGCGCCCACGCTTCTGGTTGACGTGGAAATAGCCGACGCCTTCATTGTCCCCGGTGTTGAAGTCCGCAATACGCTTGATTCCCATTTGCTCGGCGGCATCGCCGACCGCGTCGAGAATGTCCCAGGACAGCCGCGCGGCTTCGATCCGCCAGCCGCCGCCGCTGCCGTGGTGCTCACTCTCTCCGAGGAAATGATCTTCCAGACGTCGGAAGGCGGGCTTCACGTCATCCCAGCCCCATCCTGTGAGGCCAAGCTGGCGCCAGTGATCGTAGTCAGCCGCCTGTCCACGCATCGAAATCATGGCATTGATCGCCGATGAGCCGCCGATCACCTTGCCGCGCGGATAAGCCAGCGAGCGGCCGTTCAGGCCGGGTTCCGGCTCGGTGCGGAACATCCAGTCCGAGCGCGGATTCCCGATCGCGAACAAGTAACCTACGGGGATGTGAAACCAGATCCAGTTGTCGTCGCCGCCTGCCTCCAGCAGCAGCACGCGATGCGCCGGGTTGGCCGATAGCCGGTTGGCGAGGATGCAGCCGGCCGTGCCGGCACCTACGACGATATAGTCGAAATCGCCTTCGAGGATTTGGGACATGGAGGCGTTTTGCCAGTTTCTCGACCGGTCTGTACAGCTCAAGGAGTGTTGGGCGGATCGTGCGCGCGTGGTAGACAATGGGCTTAGCAACCCCAACCGATACTTGAGAGCTCCCCATGCCCATCGTCAACCGCGTCGCCGATTTGCAACCAGATATTCAGGCCTGGCGCCGCGACATCCATGAACACCCGGAATTGCTCTACGATGTCCATCGCACTGCAGCATTCGTGGCGGATCGTTTGCGGGATTTTGGCTGCGATGAGGTGGCTACCGGCCTTGGCCGCACCGGCGTGGTCGGCGTCATCAAGGGCCGTAAGCCGGCCGGCAACGGCGACATCAAGGTGATCGGGCTGCGCGCCGATATGGATGCGCTGCCGATCAAGGAGGAGACCAGTCTGCCTTACGCATCGAAGACGCCCGGCAAGATGCACGCCTGCGGCCATGACGGCCATACTGCGATGCTGCTCGGCGCCGCCCGTTATCTGGCGGAGACGCGGAATTTCGCGGGCGATGCGGTCGTCATTTTTCAGCCCGCCGAAGAGGGCGGGGCGGGTGCCGCCGAAATGATCAAAGATGGGCTGATGGACCGGTTCGGCATCGATCAGGTCTATGGGATGCATAACGGGCCCGGAATACCGATCGGCTCGTTTGCGATCCGCTCCGGTCCGGTAATGGCGGCGACAGACGCCATCGATATCACCATCGAAGGGCTGGGCGGTCACGCCGCGCGCCCGCACAAGTGCATCGACTCGGTACTGGTCGGCGCGCAGTTGATCACGGCCTTGCAGTCGATCGTGTCACGCAGCGTTGACCCGCTGGATTCCGCCGTCATCTCGATGTGCGAGTTCCATGCCGGCGACGCGCGAAACGTAATCCCCCAAACCGCCGAACTCAGGGGCACGGTCCGTACTCTGACGGCTGAGGTGCGCGAGCTGGTCGAAAAGCGGGTCCGCGAGGTTGTCGCCGGCGTCGCGCAAATCACCGGCGCCAAGATCGATCTGGTCTATCAGCGGGGCTACCCGGTGGTGGTCAATCACGCCGCTCAGACCGATGTCGCCACACAAGTCGCCAGGCAGGTCGCGGGCGAGGCCAACGTTCACGAGATGCCGCCGCTGATGGGTGCGGAGGATTTCGCCTACATGCTCGAGTCCCGGCCGGGCGCGTTCATCTTCTGCGGCAATGGCGATAGCGCCGGTCTTCACCATCCAGCCTACAATTTCAATGACGAGGCGATTGTTTACGGCACCTCCTACTGGATCAAGCTGGTCGAGAACACGCTGGCAGCTTGATCCGGCGTTGCGGCTCAGCGCACCTCTTCGGGCGGCTTGGTATGCCGGAACATCCGGAGCAAGGCGAGGTCGTAGCCGATCTTGAGGCATCCGCAGACGACCAGCGGAAGCGCGGAAAACGGCCCAGCCAGCATGAAACCCGCGATTGCCGGGCTGATCGATGATGCGAGGCTGCGAGGGACCGCGGTCACGCTTGCCGCCGCGGTGCGTTCGGCCGGCGTGACCACCGCCATCACGTAGGAGGAGCGGGTGGGAACGTCCATTTGCGATAACGCCGAGCGAACCAGCAGCAGCGACAGCACCGCGCTCAGGCTGGAACAGAACGCGGCTGCGATAAGGCAAAGGCTGGACGGTATGTGCGTGAACACCATGGTGTTGATCAACCCGATGCGTCGGGCGAGCCAGGCGGCCACCGGAAAGGAAATCGCGCCGAGCAGGCTGGCACAGAAGAAATACAGGCCGGCCGCTTCGAGAGACAAGTCGAAGCGCTGGAACAGCCAGAGCGCCAGCAGTGACTGCACCACAAAGCCGCCGGCAAAGGCGTCCATGCTGAACAGCGCCGCGAGCTTGTAGACGACGTTGCGTGAGGGGCCGAGCGTAACGTTCGGGGTGCTCGACACATCGCTGTTGTCGCGTGGCAAACGCCGATACAGCAGCGCAGACAGCAGCCCCAGCGTGCCGTAGCCGTAGAACATCAGCCTGATGGCGCCGATTTTCGACCAGCCATTGGAGGCCAATATCTCAGGAAGGGCCGCGGCGAGCGAGCCGAATGCGGATGTAAGCGAGCCGATCAAACTGTATCTGGCGAAAACGCTGGTGCGGTCCCGGTCGGCGGTTTCCCTGGTCAGCAATGCATGCTCGAGCGGAATCAGCATTCCAAGGTCGCCGCTGGATGGATTGATGCTGCCCACGAACGCAACCAGCAGAATGGGCGCGATGCTTTCAAACGCCGGGAACACCAAGCCGGTGAGGGCGATCAAGCCAGCGCCCGCGAGGAACATTGTTCTCGTCGGGTAGCGCGGTGCAATGAAACCTGTGAGCAAGGTCAGCGCCGCGGTTCCCAGCAGCGAGGCGCTCGCTACCAGCCCGATCTGTTGCGCCGAGAAGCCGATCGCGGAGAGATAGACCGGCAGGATGATGATGGCAAAGCCGTCGCCGAACCCGCGAAGCGCCCTGGCCGCGTACAGACAAAGGATATCCGGTGGGATCGGTGCTGGGCTCTTGGCCGAAAGGGAGAGCTTCATCGATAAATCCGCCGCTGGCTGACGCGGATGATCGACGTGCAGGAAATGCCGTCAAGTGACATGTCTCACCTCCGCGAAACGGAGCGAGACAACACTTGGCTGCGTGACAGCTGACCGGGCGGTTGCCGATGGCCCGAATTGCAATGGCGGTATCATGTCATCGTCACCCAGGCAACGGCGATGCATCCTTGAGCGCTGGAACATTGTACGCGAGGTGGCGTTGTGACGCGGCAAGGTTTCCCATCCCCACAGTGGAGCACGCCATGGCCGCAAAAGATAAAGACAAGGACCTCAACGATCTCTTTCTCGACACGCTGAAGGACGTCTATTTCGCCGAAAAGCAGATTTTGAAGGCGCTGCCGAAGATGGCGAAAGCCGCTAATTCCGACAAGCTGCGCGCCGCATTCGAAAAGCATCACGGCGAGACCGAAGGCCAGGTCGAACGTCTTGAGCAGATTTTCGAATTGATTGAAAAGCCGGCGCGCGGAAAGACCTGCGATGGCATCCAGGGCATCCTTGATGAGGGCAAGGAGGTCATGGAGGAGTACAAGGGCTCCGACGCGCTCGACGCCGCCATGCTGGCGGCGGCGCAGGCTGTCGAGCATTACGAAATCACCCGCTACGGCACGCTCAAGCAGTGGGCGCAGCAGCTCGGTTTGAAGGACGCAGTTCGGCTGCTGGATCAAACGCTGCAAGAGGAGAAGAAGACCGACGAAACCCTGACCTCGCTCGCCGAAGCTGCGGTGAACCTGGCTGCGGCGGCGTAGCTTTCGTTCCCAATCGCGGCGCAGCGCTTGTCTCGCGTTGCGCCGCAACTGCGCGCTACCCTTATCGCTCAG
>Ga0066662_10001761_pt1 | contig 10083 bp, 8 predicted proteins | sample GraSoiAngelo_111_FD_133939 | JGI IMG/M metagenome (GOLD analysis project Ga0066662, IMG submission 133939) | Grasslands soil microbial communities from the Angelo Coastal Reserve, California, USA - 14_0903_12_40cm | ecosystem: Environmental > Terrestrial > Soil > Grasslands | place: USA... | reverse complement strand
TCCTGCGAGTACCAGATCAGGTACGGGTTGCAGGCGACGAGCGCCGCGGCGATCAGGCCGGCGCGCTTGGAGACGAGCTTCCCGGCCGCGCCGTAGACGAGCGGCACGGTGGCCATGCCCGCGAGCGCCGAGAGCGAGCGCAGTCCCGATTCGCCGTAGCCGAACACGCGCGCCCACACCCAGGCCAGGCAGTAGTAGAGCGGCGGCGTCGACTCCGTCTGCGGGATCAGCCCGAGCATCTTGCCCGGGGAGAAGTGGATGAGCAGCGCCGTGTTGCCCTCGTCGAACCAGAAGCCCTGGTGACCCAGGCGGGTGAAGCGCAGGACCGCGGCGAGAACGGTCAGCGCCGCGACCGCGGCGGCTTCCGGAGTCCGCAGCGCGGCGCGGGCGCGCGCAGCCGGAGCTGCGTCACCCCGGCGCAGCGTCCGCGGGACGTCCTCGGTCAGCGTGCCGACGCTCACGAGCGGGCATGTTAGGGAGGCCGACCCCCTTAACCAGATCCCAACCGGTGCCCACACCAGCGCCACGCGCCGGCGGGCACCATTCATGCGGGAAATGCGCGAAGAAACCACCCACGCAGACGGTTCGATGGTGCTGAGCAGCAGTACCGCTTCCCTCGCGCGCGGTGGTTCGCCCGCGCCCGCCCCCGCGCCGACCCCCGCGGCGGCGGTCAGCGGCGGCGCCGGGTCAGCGGCGCACGCCGCATCCTCCGGCGCGCTGGGCTTGCGAGGCCTCGCGCTGCGGCGCCCGCGCGAGCTTGTGCTCGGCCGGACCGCCGGACGGATCGCGCTGGCGACGATGCTGCTCGGCACGCTCGCGCTCGTGGCCTTCGCAAGCGCCCGCCAGGGCGTGCTGGTCCCGCGCAGCTACCTCAGCTTCCCGCCCTGGGAAGCCGGGCCGCTGCACTTCCTCTTCCGTGGGCTGCCGAGCGACTATCTGGCCCTGAACATCGGCCTGAGCGTGCTCGTGCCGGTGCTGACGCTGGCGTACGTCGCGGCGATCCTGGCCGTCCGCAGCTTCTCGGTGCGTGCGCTCGTGATCGTGATCCTGGCGCTGCACGCGCTGCTGCTGCTCGCGCCGCCGATGCAGCTCACCGACCTCTTCAACTACCTCGGGTACGCGCGGCTCGGGGCCGTGCACCACCTCAACCCGTACACGCACGGCATCTCGGCGGAGCTGCACGACCCGATCTTCAGGTTCGCCTCGTGGCACAACCTGAAGAGCCCGTACGGGCCGCTGTTCACCGCGATCAGCTATCCGCTGGCGCTGCTGCCGCTGCCGCTCGCCTTCTGGGCGCTGAAGGTGATCGCGGTGCTCACCAGCCTCGCCTTCCTTGGCCTGGTGTGGCGCGGCGCCCGGCTGCTGGGGCGTGATCCGCGCTTTGCGCTGGTGTTCGTCGCGCTGAACCCGATCTACATCGTCTACGCGTTGGGCGGCTTCCACAACGACTTCTTCATGCTCATCCCTTCGATGGCCGCAATCGTGCTGCTGCTCGAGCGGCGCGACGGGGCCGCGGGCGCCGCGTTGATGTTCGCGGTCGCGGTCAAGTTCACCGCCGTCCTGCTGCTGCCGTTCCTGCTGATCGCGGCGCGGCCGCCGGAGCGCCGGCTGCGCGTGCTCACCGGCGCCGTGCTCGCCGCGATCCCGCTGGCGGCGGGGAGCATCGCGCTGTTTGGCTTCACCCTGCCCAACTTGTCCGATCAGAGCACGCTGCTGACCGACCTCAGCGTGCCCAACCTGGTGGGCATCGCCATCGGCGCGGGCGGTGGCACGCCGGCGGTGCTGCGCGTAGCCAATGTGCTGCTCGTGCTCGTGGTGATCTACTGCCTGCGTCGGCAGCGCGAGTGGCTGGCGGGGGCCGGGTGGTCGACGCTGGCGCTGATCGCGAGCCTTGCCTGGCTGGTGCCCTGGTACATCCTGTGGGTGCTGCCGCTCGCGGCACTGGCCAGCAGCGTGCGGCTGCGCCGGGCCGCCCTCGCCTTCACCGTGTTCCTCGTGTTGACGTTCCTGCCCGAGACTGGCGTGGTACTCATCAACCACGGCTTCAACCCGATGGGCAGCCCGGTGGGACAGGCATCGAAGGCGCTTCAGCGCCGCCTGGCCGGGTAGCACGAGCCCTCAGGGGCGTCATGTCCGCGTAAACGCGCATGCGGCGGATGCGTCGCCCGGTGTCCCCGATCGTTTAACTTCGGACTGGTGCGTGTTGAGCTCGCCGTAGCAACGTCTGCCCCCGGCCGCCCCGCCGACACTGTCGCCTTCAAGCGCCGGCGGGTCGACCCTGTCGAGCTCGCACTGCTGCTCGGCTTTGCGGCGCTGTCGGTGTTTGTCCTCGCGCTCGACGTCTGGCAGGTCGTGGCCCACGGCTTGGTGTGGACCGGGACCGACGGCTTCTTCGTCATCGACCAGATGCAGTACCTGGCGTGGATTCGTGACGCCTCGCACCACGTGCTCGCGGCCAACCTGTTCGTGCTGCGGCCCACTCCGAGCGACTACTTCCAGCCCGCGATCGCGATCTCCGGAGCGATCGCCGCGCTGGGCGTATCACCCTCGCTGGCGCTCTTGCTGTGGAAGCCGGTTGCCGTCGTGGGCACGTTCTATGGCGTGCGCGCGTACGTCTACCGGACGCTGAGCTGGCGCTTCGAGCGACGCGCGGCGTTGACGCTGGGGCTGTTCTTCGCCTCGTTCACCACCGTTTACGGCGCGTTCGGAGTGATCGGCGATCTCGCGCCGGCGTTCTTGTCATGGGGCTACCCGTTCGGACTGATGGCCGTGGCGGCGATGCTGTTCGCGCTGGTCGCCTATGCCCGCGACCGCGCCGAGGACCGCATCGGCTGGAGCGCCCCGGTCCTGGGCGCGGTTGCCAGCTCGCTGCATCCGTGGCAAGGGGAGGTCCTGATCCTGACGCTGATCGCCGCCGAGCTCGTTCGCTGGCGTCAGTACGCCGGCAGCCGCAGACGCCTGGTGCTCCCGGCGACGATGATCGGCGCGAGCGCGCTGCCGCTCGTCTACTACGCGATCCTCGGCAACGCCGATCTCTCATGGGACCTGGCGCGCGAGGCCGGCAAGCACTCGTTCTCGTTCTGGTCGGTGATGCTGGCGCTGGCGCCGCTGGCGCTGCCGGCGCTGCTCGGCTACCGGGGCCGTCCGCGCAGCTTCCTCGCCGCCGCCACCAGGACCTGGCCGCTGGCCGCGCTGTTCGTGTACCTGCTGTCGGCGACCGGGCTGAGCGCGAGCCCGCTGCACGCCTTCAGCGGCGTGACCGTCCCGCTCGCGGTGCTGGCCGTGGACGGCGTGCGGCGTGTGGACTGGCGTCGCATGCCCAAGCCGCGCCTGGTGGCCTGGCTGCTGATCGCCGCGGTCACCTTGCCGGCGACGATCTGGGAGATCAGCGTCGCCCACGAGTTCATGGCCCCGACACCGGGGAACGCGAACTTCATCGCCCGCGACGAGCGGGGGGCGCTCGACTACCTGGCTCACAACCGCGACCAGGGCGGTGTGCTGACCCGCTTCTACCTGGGATCGATCGTGCCCGCGCACACCGGCCGGCGCACCTTCGTCGGCAACTGCCTGTGGTCGCAGCCGAACTGCAGCCCGCGCGCGCAGACCGTGCAGAAGCTCTTCGACGGCGGGCTCTCGCAACGCGCGGCGCGACGCTTCGTCAGACACACCGGCGCCAGGTTCGTGCTCACCGACTGCCAGTCGCAGGCGCGGTTGGCTCGCACCCTCGGCCCCCTCGTGGTGGGCGTCCGCCACTTCGGCTGCGCGACGGTCTACGAGGTCGATGCTCCCGATGTCCCCAAGGGGCCTTTGGCAGAATCGGATGCCAATGCGGCTGTTCGCGCTGCGAGGCGCCAATAGCGTCGAGCGCAACGAAGCCGACGCCATCCGTGACGCCACCGAGCTGATGATGCGCGAGCTGATGGCGCGCAACGAGCTCACCCGCGAGGCGATCGTCAGCTGCATCTTCACCGTCACCGACGATCTCGACGCCGAGTTTCCTGCCGTCGCCGCGCGCCAGCTCGGGCTCGACCAAGTGCCGCTGCTGTGCGCGCGGGAAGTTCCCGTGCCGGGATCGATGCCGCTGGTGATCCGTGCGCTGGTGCACTACTACGCGCCCGAGGAGCACGAGCCCAGGCACGTGTACCTGGGTGAGGCGCGCGGGCTGCGCACCGACCTCGACTCGGCACAATAGTTCGGCCATGCCGCTCGAGTTTGCTCAGCGGATCCGGCGGATCCCCTCCTATCCCGTCGCCTCGGGCTACGACCTCGGTCCCGATGTGGCGATGCTGGCGTCGAACGAGTCGAGCTTCCCGCCGCTCCCCGCGGTGGTGGAGGCCGCGAACGCGGTCCTCACCGGGACCAACCGCTACCCGGATCCCTCCTACGCTCGGCTTCGCCACGCACTGGCCGACCGCTACGGCATCCCCCCAGAGCGGATCGCGCTCGGCAACGGCTCCTGCGACGTGCTGCTTGCGGCGGGCGAGGCACTGCTCGAGCCGGACGCCGAGGTGGTCCACGCGTGGCCGGCCTTCAGCGAATACCCGCACCTGGCCGCCGCCTCCGGCGCGCGTGCGATCGAGGTGCCGCTGGCTGGCGACGCCCGCCACGACCTGGATGCGCTCGCCGCAGAGGTCACCGTGGCCACGCGCCTGGTCCTCGTCTGCAATCCCAACAATCCCACCTCGACCGCCGTGGGTCTCGACGCGGTGGAGGCGTTCCTGGAGAAGATCCCCCCGCACGTCTGCGTGATCCTGGACGAGGCCTATGCCGAGTATTCGCTGGCGCTCGGCGACACCTACGCCTCGGTCGAGCTGCTGTCGCGCTGGCCCAACCTGGTGCTGCTGCGCACCTTCTCCAAGGTCTACGGCCTCGCTGCGCTCCGGGTCGGCTACGCGCTCTGTGGCTCGGCCGATTTTCGCCGTGCCGTCGACCTCGTCCGCCAGCCGTTCCATGTCAACGCCGCGGCGGCGGCGGCCGCGGTCGAGGCGCTCCGCCACCAGGACGAGGTCGAGCGGCGGGTCGCCGCGACGATCGCCTCGCGCATCTCGCTGGTGGACGCCTTGGAGCGGCTGGGCCTGTGGGTGGCCGAGTCCGACGCCAACTTCATCTGGGTGCGGCTGCCCGAGGCCGAGGATCCCGCCGCGGCGGAGGCCGCGACCGTCAAGGGCCTGCTCGAGCGGGGCGTGCTCGTGCGGGCGGGATCGTCGCTCGGCGGTCCCGGCGCGCTGCGGGTGACGGTGGGCACTGACGCCGAGAACGAGCGGTTCGTGGCCGCGCTCGCCGAGCTGGTGTAAGTGATTCGCATAAGCCCCGCCCCGCGTTGGCATCCCCAGCCCCCTCTGCTAAAAACCCTCCAGATCGCGCATGACCGACCGCCTCGAAACCCACATCCTCGGTTGGTCCTTCTGCGCGCGCCTTTACGCCTGGCGATTTAGCTAGGCGCTCGGCCACATCTGTGTGCCGCCCTGCGCGGGCTGGTCGAGCGCCGTACAGCATCGCTCTACGTAATCTCCAGGCCAGAAAGGAACCGCACAGCAGATGACCGCGACAGAACTGAAAGCGAGGACCCATCCCCCCGACATCCTGCCGCGCCCGCGCTTCGAGCTGATCGCCGGGCCCTGCGCCGTGGAGTCGCGCAGCCAGGTGCTCGAGACGGCGCGCGCCGTCGACGAAGCCGGCGCGACGATGTTCCGCGGTGGGGCCTACAAGCCGCGGACCTCGCCCTACTCCTTCCAGGGCCTCGGGCACGCGGGCCTCGAGCTGCTGCACGAGGCCAAGCTCGAAACTGGCCTCCCCGTCGTCACCGAGGTGCTCGATCCCCGCGATATCGAGAAGGTGCTCGAGGTCGCCGATGTGCTCCAGATCGGCGCGCGCAACATGCACAACTACGCCCTGCTGGCCGAGGCCGGGCGCACCGACCGCCCGGTGCTGCTCAAGCGCGGCTTCTCGAGCACCCTCGACGAGCTGCTGATGTCCGCCGAGTACATCCTCAAGGAGGGCAACGACGAAGTCATCCTCTGCGAGCGCGGGATCAGGACGTTTGAGTCCGCCTACCGCTTCACGCTCGACCTGATGGCCATCCCGGTGCTCAAGCAGCGCACCCACCTGCCGGTGATCGTCGACCCGAGCCACGCTGCCGGTGACCGCGCGCTGGTGCTGCCGCTTTCGCTCGCAGCCGCGGCGGCGGGTGCCGACGGCGTCATCGTCGAGGTACATCCCGACCCCGAACACGCCGTCTGCGACGGCGCCCAATCCCTGAGCACGGCGGAGTTCCCGGAATACGTGCAGCGAGTTGGCGAGGCCCGAGCCGTTGCCGTCTGACTCGAGCCTCACCACGGTCACGCCCGGCGAGCATGTCCGCGACCAGCGGATCGAGAAGATCGAGCCGCTGCTTGCGCCGCTGGCCCTGCTCGACGAGCTGCCTCTGACCGCGCACCGCGCCGCCGTGGTGCTCGCCGGCCGGGCCGAGATCCACGCCATCCTCGACGGGGTCGACGACCGCCTGCTGGTCATCGTCGGGCCGTGCAGTGTGCACGACCCGCAGGCCACGCTTGAGTACGCCCGGCGGCTGAGCGAACAGGCCGCCGGCCACGCGCGAGACCTCCGCATCGCCATGCGCGTGTACTTCGAGAAGCCGCGCACGACGACGGGCTGGAAGGGCCTCATCAACGATCCTCACCTCGACGGCTCCGGCGACGTCAACACCGGCTTGCGCGTGGCGCGCGGGCTGCTGCTCGACGTGTTGAGCCTGGGCCTGCCGGTGGGCTGCGAGTTTCTCGACCCGATCACACCGCAGTACATCTCCGACGCCGTCTCCTGGGGCGCGATCGGGGCGCGCACCGCCGAGAGCCAGACCCATCGCCAGCTGGGATCTGGCCTGTCGATGCCGGTCGGGTTCAAGAACCGCACCGATGGGAACGTGCAGGTGGCCGTCGACGCCGTTCGCGCCGCGGCCGTTCCCCATGCGTTCGCCGGCATCGACGTCAACGGGACCCCCGCCATCCACTACACGCGCGGCAACCGCGACTGCCACATCATCCTCCGCGGCGGCAACCAGGCCCCGAACTACGACCGCGACGGCGTCGCCCGGGCGCTGGCGCTGCTGCGCAGGCAGAGCCTCCCGGAGCGACTGGTGATCGACGCGTCGCACGACAACAGCGGCAAGGACCCCGCGCGCCAGCCGCCCGTCGCGGCGGACATCGGCGCGCAGATCGCGCAAGGCAGCCGCGCGATCGTCGGGGTGATGCTGGAGTCGTTCCTGGTCGCCGGGCGCCAGGAGCTCAAACGACCTGCGGAGATGACCTATGGTCAGTCGATCACCGACGCGTGCATCGATTGGGATACGACCGCCCGCGTGCTCGAGGCGCTGGCGGGCGCCGTGCGTGAACGGCGCCGGACCATCGGTCGGACGCCCGCCGGCCTGTAGTGCGGATCGCCGTCATCGGCGTGGGGCTGATCGGCGGGTCGATCGCGCTGGCTGCCCGGTCGCGGCTCGGAGCGTCAGTGGCGGGCTTTGACAGCGACCCCCAAGCACTGGCGCAGGCGATCGAGCGCGGCGTGGTGGACACGCGCTGCGAGAACGTCGAGCAGGCGGTGGCGGACGCCGAGGCGGTGTTCGTGGCCACGCCGGTTGGCGTCCTGCCGGAGGCGGTGGCCGCCGTGCTGAAGGCCGCCCCCGACAGCGCCGTCGTCACCGACGTCGGCTCGACGAAGCGGACAATCGTGGCCCAGCAGGATGATCCTCGCTTCGTCGGCGGGCATCCCCTGGCCGGGGCCGAGACCGCGGGTGTCCGCTACGCCCGCGCCGACCTCTTCGCGGGCGCCACCTGGTACCTGACACCCACCGCGATCACCTCGGGCGTTCTCTACGAGCGCCTGTACCGGCTGCTCCACAGCCTGGGCGCGCGTCCCGCGGCGATCGAACCCGACGTCCACGACGCGATCCTGGCCTCGGTCTCGCACCTCCCGCACGTACTGGCGAACGTGCTCGTCTCCCAAGCGGCGTCGCAGCTGGCGGCGGGAGGACAGCGGCTTCCCGCAGCAGGCCCGAGCTTTCGCGACGCCACGCGCGTGGCCGGCGCCCCGAGCACGATCTGGACGGACATCTACGTATCGAACAGCGACGCCCTGATCACGGCCATCGATGACACCGTGATCGGACTCCAGCGGACCCGCGCTGCGCTGGCCAAGGCCGACCGGGCCTGGATCCAGGACTGGAACGAGCAGGCCGCGGCCGACCGGCGCCGGCTGCTGGAAGCCGATCTCGCCGGCGCCGAGCTGTTCGAGCTGCGAGCCTCGGTGCCGAACCGTCCCGGCGTGATCGCGCAGCTCGCGCTCGAGCTCGGTCGCGCCGGCGTGAATATCGCGGACATGGCCCTGTATCCCGCTCCAGATATGAGCGAGGGGGTGGTGGCGCTGTGGATCTCCGGTTCCGACGCCGCCGCGCGCGCGCAACAGTTGGTGGACGGCCTCGGCTTCCCGGTGGCGCGGGCTTGAAGCAGCGCTTCGACCCGTCCGGGCCGCTCCGCGGCCGCCTTCGCGTCGCCTCCGACAAATCGATCTCCCATCGCGCGGCGATCATCGGCGCCATGGCCGCCGAGCCGGTGATGATCCGCGGCTATCTCGACGCGGCCGACACCAACTCGACCCTGACCGCGATCAGCGAGCTGGGCGCCATCGTGGAGCGGCGCGACGAGGAGCTCGTGATCCGCGGCGTGGGGATGCGCAACGCGCAGCCGCCTCTCGAGCCGATCGACGTCGGCAACGCGGGCACGCTGATCCGCCTGCTTCCCGGCTGGCTGGCCTTCCAGGCGGGCGCCAGCGCCACCCTCGACGGAGACGAGTCGATCCGGCGGCGCCCGATGGACCGGATCGTGCAGCCGCTGAAGCTGATGGGGGCGCGGATCGAGGCGACCAGGCGGCGCTATCCCCCGATCACCGTCCATGGCAGGCCGCTGCACGGCATCGAATACGAGCTGCCGGTGGCCAGTGCGCAGGTGAAGTCGTGCGTGCTGCTCGCCGGGCTGGTCACCGAGGAGACGATGGTGATCGAGCCGGTGCCCGCGCGCGACCACACCGAGCGCATGCTGCTGCGCGCTGGCGTGCCGCTTCGCCGCGAGGCTCGCCGCGGCGGCGGCTACTGCACCACCGTCTCGAACACCGACGAGCTCGAGCTCGACGCGATCGACGTCCCGGGCGACATCTCCTCCGCCGCGTTCCTGATCGCCGCCGGCGTGCTCGTGGCCGGCTCGCGCCTGCTGCTCGAGGGCGTCGGCGTCAACTGGACCCGGGCGGGGTTCCTGCGCATCCTCGAGCGGATGGGGGCGATCGTGCTCGGCGAGGTCGAGCCGGCGGGCGAGCTGACAGCGCTCGAGCCGACGGCCGACCTCGACGTGCGCAGCGCCTCGATCGAAGCGACCACGGTCGAGCCCGAGGAGGTCCCGCTGGCGATCGACGAGCTCCCGCTGGTGGCGCTCTTGGGCTGCTTCGCCGAAGGGGAGACCGTGGTCCGCGGCGCCAAGGAGCTGCGGGTCAAGGAGTCCGACCGGATCGCCACGGTGGTGGAAGGACTGCGTGGGCTGGGAGCGCAGATCGAGGCCGCGCCCGATGGCTTTCGCGTCACCGGCACCGGCGAGCTGCGCGGGGGGCGACTCGACGCGCGCGGAGACCACCGGCTGGCGCTGTTGGGCGCGGTCGCGGGGCTGGCGTCGAGGGAGGGCGTGGAGGTCGCTGGCTTCGAAGCCGCGGCGGTGTCATATCCGAGCTTCGCCAGCGATCTCGAGATCCTCAGCAAGCGATGATCATCGCCATCGACGGGCCCGCGGGCGCCGGCAAGTCCACGGTCGCGCGGGGGCTCGCGCAGCGGCTCGGCTTCACCTATCTCGACTCCGGCGCGATGTACCGCTGCGTGGCGTTGGCCTCGCGCGAGCAGGCCCGAGAGCCGGCCGAGGTCGCGCCAGCGCTGAACATCGACCTCGGCCAACGCGTCGTCCTCGACGGCCGCGACGTGACCGAGCTGATCCGTACTCCCGAGGTCTCAGAGGGCGCCTCGTGCGCCGCGGCCGAGCCCGCCGTCCAGCTCGG
>Ga0066662_10001759_pt1 | contig 10088 bp, 10 predicted proteins | sample GraSoiAngelo_111_FD_133939 | JGI IMG/M metagenome (GOLD analysis project Ga0066662, IMG submission 133939) | Grasslands soil microbial communities from the Angelo Coastal Reserve, California, USA - 14_0903_12_40cm | ecosystem: Environmental > Terrestrial > Soil > Grasslands | place: USA... | reverse complement strand
CACGAAAATCTGCCCTCGGGCGACCTCAATGAGGCGCAGAAGGTCACGGTCTATCGGGCGTTCAAGCGGCTTCGGGTTCTCACGCTCACCAAGACCGACGGCAGCTACACGTTCGAATACCGGGCCCAGACCAAGGGGGCGAACACGCCGATCGTGCTTGTCGACGGCTCGGTTCGGGTCGACGGCGTGGTCACCGTTACTTCGCGGACGGCCAGCGGCATGCCTCCGTGCCCGATCTGCCTGGCCGCGGCCACATTGATCGCGACGCCGACCGGTGACATCCGCGTCACCGACATCGAGCCGGGGATGCTCGTCTGGACCGCAACGCCCGACGGCCAGAGGGTGGCGGCGCCGGTGATCGAGATCGGCAGCATGGCGGTGCCGCCGGGTCACCTGATGGTCCACTTGCGCCTCGCCGACGGCCGCGAGCTTCTGGTGTCGCCTGGTCATCGGACCTCGGATCGGCGTCCGCTGGGCAGCCTGGCCGCGGGCGATGAGGTGGACGGCTCGAAGGTCACGCTGTGGGAGCTGGTCCCATACGGCGGCGCGCGGACCTACGACCTCTTGCCCGCGGGCCCAACCGGCGAGTACTGGGCGAACGGCATCCTGCTATCGAGCACCCTCTCGGTTGAAGTACGTGCCGGCCGCGTATCAGCGCGAAGTTCGACCGTGACTATCGGCGCCGACTAGACAGGACGTGCGGCTCCGATGCTGATTAGGAGACTTCTTCTTCCTCTACCAAGCGGAGGTGGCTGCTGACGTTAAGACCGAGGTGGCGCGCGAAGAAGCCGGCCACCCGCTCGACATAGAGAGGACGGTCGGCTTCGTACGCGCCGGTGTGCGGAGCCCCCTGCACGATCCAGATCTCGCGCGGGCCGCGATACGTGTCATAGAGCTTCCGGCCGTGGTTCACCGACACGATGTCGTCGGCGCCACCGTGGATGAAAAAGAGTGGGCGCGGCTCGAGCGAGCTCATTACGGTCACCGGGCTCGACTGCGATAGGCGCGAGCCTGAACGCAGCCTGAACAGCAGGCCCGCCAGCCATACGAACGGCGAACCAGGCAGCTTGATCGCGCGCCGCACGTTCTCGACGAGGACCAAGCGCAGGTCGCTGAACGGGCTGTCGAGGACGAGCGCCTGCACCCCCGGCTCGCCGGCCGCGCCGAGAAGACTCACGACCGCGCCCATCGAGTAGCCCAGCAGGCCGATCCTCGCGTTGGGGATGCGCTTGCGCGCGAAGGCGATCACGGCCTCGAGCTCCAGCACCTCCTTGATCCCGAATGTGATCGGGGCGCGGTCGCTGCCTGGCCAGCCGCGATAGGAGTAGAGGATGACGTTGAAGCCTTTGCGCCACAGCCCGGCCGCGATCCCGAGCGAGCCCTGCCGCTGCCCCTTGTGGCCGCCGGACACGATCACCGTCTGCGGCGAGCCCGGCTGCCGGAAGTGCCACGCGCCGAAGCTGATGCCGTCGGCGGTGACGAGCTCCACCTCTTCGTAATCGGCCTGGAACTCGAATGGCGTGAACGTGAAGTCGTCGAGGGGACGCGGCTTCGAAGGCACGAAGGCCCGGCGATAAAGCAAGTAGGACGCGCCGATGTACAGGCTGAGTAAGACGGCGGGGACCAGCACGATGTAGGGCATCGGGACCTACCCGAAGCCTACTCGAAGACGCGGCTCAGGGCGTACAGCTCCTCGGGCACACGGCGCGTCTCGCGGATGACCTCGGCCAGTGGTACGACCTCCACCTCGCCATTCCGGCGGATGGGGATCACGCCACTTCGGCCGGCGTTGATCAACTCGACCGCATGAACGCCCAGGCGAGTGGCCCAGATGCGATCCGTCGGCGTGGGCGACCCTCCTCGCTGGAGATGGCCGAGCACGGTCACGCGCGTCTCGAAGCCGGTCTCGCGTTCCACCATTCGCGCGAGCGCGTCGCCGATGCCGCGCTTGGCCAGCTGAACGTGGCCGAACGCATCTGTATCCGCGGCCCCACCCGCCTCGTCCTCGAGCTCTGGGATGTGCGCGCCCTCCGCGACGACGATGATGCTGAACAGCTTGCCTTCGCCCCGGCGCCGGTAGAGGTGGCCGACGACATCCTCGAGTGTCAGCGGGAACTCGGGAATGATGATCAGGTCGGCACCGCCCGCCAGCCCCCCGGCGAGCGCCACCCAGCCCGTGTCGCGGCCCATCACCTCGACGACCATCACGCGGTGGTGCGCCGATGCCGTGGTGTGAAGCCGGTCGAGCGCCTCTGTCACCACCCCGACGGCGGTGTCGAAGCCGATGCAGAACTCGGTGACGCTCAGGTCGTTGTCGATCGTCTTGGGCACGCCGACCGTCTGAAATCCGGCGTCATGCAGCGCGGCGGCCACGCTCAGCGTGTCGTCGCCTCCAATCGGGACCATCGCGTCGACGCCGTGGCGGCGCAGCACGCGGATCACCGTCGCCACGCCGTCCTTCATCTTCAGCGGGTTCGTACGCGATGTGCCGAGGATGGTGCCGCCCAGCGGCAGGATGCCGCGCACATCGGCGGGACGTAGCTCCTCGATGGCGCCGCCGTCGAGGCAGCCCGCCCAGCCGTTCTGAACGCCGCTGACCGAGTGGCCGAGCTGAAACGCCCGCCGCGCCACCGCACGGATGGCCGCGTTCAACCCGGGCGCGTCTCCACCTCCGGTGAGGATCCCGATTCGCACCTGCTTAGGGTAACGGGTGTTCGAGCCGGCTCAAGAGCTGAGGCAGCGTCAGCTCAGCCAGCGATCCCAACTTCACGTCCGCCTCGCTGAGGTCGAGGCCCGCCGTGATGGGGTTGGCCACCGCGACTGTGCGCAGACCCGCGCGCTTGGCCGATCGGATCCCGTTGGGCGCATCCTCGATCGCGACCGCCTCATCGGCGCTGACGCCGAGGCAGTCGAGGACCGCGAGATAGAGGTCGGGCTCCGGCTTGACCTGCTCGACGTCATCGCGCGTGCGAAGGCAGTCGAAGCGATCGAGGATGCCCAAACGGTCCAGGTGGCCGCGCACCCAGTCCCGAGACGAGCTCGAGGCCACCCCCACCTTCAAGCCCCTGTCGCGCGCGGCCCCCGCGAGGTCGGCCACTCCGGGTAGGAGCGGCTGGGCCAGGACGAGCTCGACCCTCCGCTGGATCCGCTGGTCGAGCTCTCCTTGGGCCAGCGGGTGGCCGAGCTGTTGCTCGAGGTGGTGTTGGGGGTCGAATTCCTTGTTCGACGAGCCGACGGTTTTGACCCACTGATCGAACGGCAGAGGCACCCCATGGGCCTCGTAAACCTCGGCCCAGGAACGGTAGATGGGCTCTTCGGTGTCGATGATGAGGCCGTCGAAATCGAATATGAGGGCGCGGATCAACTGGCCAGCCAAATGTAGCGATGAGTGCCGGTCCAAAGGCTTAGGATCGCGTGGCAACTCCATTCCAGTGGCCTCCAAGACATCACCGTTGACGCCCATGGGCGACCGGCAAGCCTCCCCAGGCTGGTTCGGCGCCGCGATCTCAGGATTCGCCCTGATCGCGGTCGCCTCGATGCTGATCGTCGTCTTCGGGTTCCTCGACGCGAACCATCGCTCGCTCCGTGACCTGTTCACGCCCGATCCCGCGGCCGCCGCCGGCATCCTGGGGCTGGTCGGCGGCGCTGAAGGCGTGACGTTGAGCATCGTCATTCTCGTCGTCGTTTTCGGCATCCAGATGACGTCGTCGCGCTACTCGCCGCGAATCATCGGCCTCTTCACCACCAACCCTTTGAACGCCATCGTCCTGGGCTTCGCGCTGGCGTCGATTCTTTACACGTTCCTGGTCCGCGGCGAGGTCAAGCCGAATTACGTGCCGATGTGGAGCGTTGCGGCCGCCGTGTTGCTGGGGATCGTCAACTTCGCCATCGTCTTTCCGTACATCGGCTACATCTTCGCGGTCATGCGCGCGGAGACGCTCGTCAACAGCATCCGGGGCAAAGCTCGTCGCCACCTCGCCATGGCGGTCGCGGGCAGGAGCACCGAGAGATGCAGGAACGACCTGCTCACGGACATGAACCAGGTGACCGACATCGCACTTGGGTCGGTTCAGCTCGGCGACATGCCCGTATGCCTGCTCACGATCGGCGTTCTGGGCGAGTTCCTGGCGATGGACTACTCGAGGGTGAAGAAAGGCTTCGGACCGCAGTGGTTCCAGGTCGGCCACGCCGAGCTGCCCGGCGACTCGGACCAGATCGTGGCCGAGGTCAACCGTGCCCACACGTGGGTGGAGTACACGGTCCTGTCGAGCTTCGTGCACCTCGTCGGCCTGACGCCGGCGCACAGGAAAGAGGCCGTGCACGCCATCGCGGTGGCGACGCGCGACATCGGCCTGGCGGCCATAGATCGGGGCGACCCCGAGGTGGCCGAGCTGAGCGTCCGCTTCTTCAACACCTACTTGCGCGCGGCGCTCAACCAATCCGCCCCGACGTTCGCATCCGCGACCATGAACGAGTACCGCCGCCTGGCCATCGGCGCGCTGGAATGGCGGCCGGACCTGTCCGTCGAGGCTGCGAATCACCTGCTCCGATATGGCCGGCATTTCGACGAGGCCGGCATGCCGGCGATCTTCGGCGCTGCCGCCGAGGACGTCGCCGACCTCGCCATCGAAGCGCGATCCCGCGACCCGGAGGTCACGCGGCGGCTGGCGCTGCTGCTGGTGCGCAACCTCCTCGAGCTCATCCCCAACGCCAGGCCGATCGGCCTCAACGGGCTGTTCAAGGCGGTGGCCAAGCTTACGTTCTGGGCGATGGCCGCCGATTCGAAGGACATCGCCCACATCCTCGTCGAGGGCATCGCCGCCGCTCCCGCCGACTTCGTGGATGCGGCTCTCGACCGGATGGAGGTCATGCAGAACGGCCTTTTCTGGGAGGTCAACGAGCGAGTGGTGGCGTTTGACTGGGTCGAGGAACCGCTCCGTGCGGAGATCCCGCGCCTCAGGACGGCGCTGCGCCGCGCCAAGGCTTCAGGACGCGGGCCTGCGATCGAGCTCGACGATCCACGGCCGACCATTCCGGTCGACCTGGTCCAGCCGGAGCCGGCGGCACCGGCGCAATCGAATGGATCGCCTGCGGGCGTCGACTCCGCCAAGGGTCACGTAGCTAAGGCTGAGTCGGCTGGTTGACCATCGCGGTCGACGTCGTCTCGAAATAATCGAGCAGCGCTTTGCGCACCTCCGGCCGCAAGTCCAGGGATTCCACCGCCGCCCTCATGTGCCCGAGCCATGCATCTCGTTCAGCCTGCCCGATCACGAACGGCTGGTGCCGCAGACGCAGCCGCGGGTGGCCGCGCTGGGCGCTGTACGTGTCGGGTCCACCCCCGTACTGGATCAGGAACAGCGTCAGACGTTCGGCGGCACCCGACAGGTCTTCCTCCGGGTAGACGCGGCGCAGGATCGGGTCTGACCCGACCGCTGCATAGAAGCGCTCGACCAGCGTTTTGAAAGTCTCGGCCCCGCCGGCGGCCTCGAACACAGTCACGCAATTGACCATAAACTGATCGCCGCGATGGCCAGCACCCGGCAGGTTCGCATCAGTTTCCTGTTTGCGCTGGTGATGCTGATCGCCCAGTTTCTCCTCGGCATGGCGGTCAACCTGTTCGTGAAGATCCCCGACGAGCACCCCGGCGCGAGCCCGCCCGAGTATTTCAGCGGGGTGGCGCAGTCGGTCAGCTGGGCCATCGTGCACGGCAACCTCTGGCTGGCGATCCACGCCGGCTTCGGCCTGGTGCTGGTGATCGCTGCGGTCGGAACGTTGGTTCAGGCGATCGGCAGCCGGCACCGCGGCCTCATCGTGTCAGCGGTGTTCGGTTTCATCGGGGTGCTCGCGGCCGGCTTCAACGGCGGCAGCTTCCTGAACTACCACCAGGACTTCAGCTCGATGCTGATGTCGACCGGGTTCGCGGTCGCGATCGCGGCCTATTCTGCCGGCCTTTACATCGCCAGCGAGAGAGCCGCGTCTACCAATTAGGCTTCGAAGTCAGACCTCGTTGTGCCATAACCCGGCATATAAGGACGCGAGCTTCGGGTTGGCCGCTCCATCACGCCGCCGCGGGTGGGGTGACGCCCGCGCCTTCGAGCAGCTCGTGCACCGGGCGGGCGATCGCCTGCGCCGCCTTGAGCCCGGTCGCGGCCAGGTAACGTTCCACGATCCTCCTGCCGACGGCGTAGCCGCCCATGTGTGGGATGCCGACCGGCTCAGTGCCCAGCCTGCGAGCCACCTCGTCGCCGAGCACATATGGGCTCCACTCGCGGAAAGTCGTACCGGTCCCGAAAGCGGCGATGACCTTGTCCCAGGTCTGGTCGAAGACCTTGCCGGTCACGTTCTTGTACCAGGCCCCTGTCGAGTCGGGACCGCAAACCTCGATGGTGAAAACCTCGGCGAGTCCCTCGTGCACGACCCACTCGGCGAGGTTGAACGGTCCCTCGACGTTGGGTGTGCGGATGTTGTGCGCGAGCTCGTGCACGGCGCAGGCGCCGATCCTGGTTTCGTTGTACTCGGTCGGCCACGCGACCATCCAGATGGTGCCGGGCGTGGCCCCCATGCCGTAATAGCCGAGCGTGTGCTCCAGGAAAACCGGATCGTCGGGGTTGCCGAGAGTGAGGCTGACCTCGATGCGGTCCGGGTGGTGGATGCCGGGAAGCGCGACGCTTTGGTACTCCCAGGCACGCGAAAGGTCGCGTGTGATCTGACCCCACGCATCGGCCTTGATGAGGCGCGCGACCGCCTCCGGGTAGCGGGGATCGTCGACCTCGACCCGAAAGCCGTCGCCGCGCTCGTGGATCTGCTTGAGCATCTCCATACCGGCGGTGTCGAACGACGAGATGCCTCGCATCGCGGCCAGGGCGTCGAGCCGCGCGGATACCGGCTCCTTGAACAGCCGCAGGAGCGCCTCGCCATCGTCATGGACGGCAAACTCGATCTGGTCGTCGGTGCTCAGCGCCATCTGATGTTTACGGAACGATGAAGCCTTTCGTTGATTGCACGTGTATCTAGTGGCAATTGTGAGCTTGGGCTCGACCCCGATTGCTGCCCTGGCCGACCGGCGATTGCTGCTGCTGGTTCGGGGATGGGCGCCCTTCGTGCTGCTGCTGGTCGCGTACGAGGTCATGCGCGACCTCGCTTCGGCGCTCGGGATGCCCGCTCACGACCTGGCTCTTTTCGATCGCACACTGTTCGACGGCCACCAGCCGACGCTCGTCCTACAAGCTGCCGTTGGACGGCTGGCCGACGCCGACGTGTTCGACGACCTGGGCAGCGCCGTCTACGCGACGCATTTCCTCCTCCCTGTCGCCGTCGGGGTGTGGCTCTGGACGAGAGACCACGACGCATTCCGCCGTTTTGGGTTGACGTTGGTCGTTCTTTGCGGGCTCGCGTTCGTCACATACGTGATCGCGCCCACGACCCCGCCTTGGCTCGCCCAGCCGGCCTCCGTGAGACATCTGATCGAGGAGACGATCCAGCGCAGCGGGGTGCCCGCGAGCCTGGTGTGGCTCTATTCACATCACGACTACAACCTCTACGCGGCATTCCCTTCACTGCATGCCGGCTTCCCCGTGGTCGCCGCCGTCGCGGCATGGGGCCAGAGCCGCAAGGTGGGCGTCCTCCTGTGGTTGTGGGCGGTCATCGTCTGGGTGGTGGTGGTGTATCTGGGCGAGCATTACGTTGCCGATGTCATCGGCGGCATCGTCTACGCCGTCATCGCGATCGCGATCGCGCGGAGCATCAGCGCTCGGCTGACGAATCGTCACGTCGCGATGGCCGGCGCGACCGAGGGCACGACCTCCGAGTAGCCCTCCATCTCCCTTTCCGTGGGGAGGAACCACGCGATGACGATGGTCGCCAGCACCAGTATCACGTGCGTCATCAAGGATTTCTGCAAGCCGACCACGTCGGCTATGGCGCCGTTGATCGGGATGCCGATCGCCCCGGTCACGAACCCGAGCCCCATCACGAGACCTGAGGCCAGCCCGGCGCGAGATGCCATGAGCTGCTGGGCCATGAGCAGCATCAGGGGCGCGGTCGATGCCGCAAGGACGCCGATGAGGATGGCGCTGCCGAACGCCCAGGGTCCCGGGAACATCGTGTAAAGCAAGATGGCCGGGACGCTGAGCACCAGGGTCGCGAGGATCACTGTGCGCCGGCCGTAGCGATCCGCCAGCGATCCGCAGCCAACAGTGCCGATCGCGCTCGCCAGCACGAGAGTGGTCGCAAGCGGGCCGTAGAACTCGGGGCCGTAGCCGAGCTGGCGGTACCAAGTGGGTGTGAAGGACTGGAAGACGTTGACCGTCCACGCCCGAGACATCATCACGCCGATCACCATCGCCAGCGCGAACACCGGCACCGGCCGCGCGATGGCAGCGGCCGCTTTGGCCGCGGCGACCGAGGGCCGAACCTTGACGCGCATGCGCCACAGCAGATAGGCGCCGGTGGCGACGCCGGGGACGACCAGGAGCCCAGTTCCGTGAATGCCGAACAGCCCCAGCACGCCGATCCCGATCAGAGGGCCGAGGGCCACGCCGACGGTTCCCGCCGTGACGTAGATCGACATGCCGAGGCTGCGCCGCCACGCCGGCAACAGGGCTCGCACATCAAGGGCGCCAAAAGGATGGAATGCACCTGAGCCGAGGCCTGAAGCGCAAGCGAGCACGAGTAGAAGGGGAAAGGTAGGCACGAAACCGACTAGGGCGAACGTGAGGGCGGTCCAACCGAGGGCGACTCCTGTGAATCGGGTTCCGTAGCGGTCCGCGATCACGCCGAAGAGCGGCTGCGAGATCGCGGCCATCCCGCTGTACGCGAGGCTCACCAGGCCGACCGTGCCCAGCGTCAGATGAAACCGCCCGATCAGGAGCGGATAGAGGACCGGGATGACGCCGACGTAGCTGTCGACCGTCAGATGCCCGAGCATCAGCGTGACCAGCTTGCCGTTGCGCAGGAATTCCTTCATCTTTCGGCTCCGGTCCTATGATGCCGGGACGTGCGTGAGCTTCTCTACCTGAGCCGCGAAGACGTGGAGCGTCTGCTCGACGTCGACGCGATGCTCGACGCCCTCGGCGATGCCCTCGTCGCATTCTCTTCGGGCATAACAGTCGTCCCGCCGCGCGTCGCGGTCCGCGTCCCTGATGCGGGTCTGTTGGGATCGATGCCCGGGTACGTGCCCGGTGTCGCGCTCGAGGTGAAGCTCGTCTCGGTCTTTCCGGGCAATCATCACCGCGGGCTGCCTTCGCATCAGGGACTGATTGCGCTTTTCGACGAGGGCGACGGCGCGCCCTTGGCGGTCATGGACGGTACGTACATCACCGCCATCCGCACCGGCGGGACCGCCGCGGTCGCAACGCGCGCGCTGGCCAGAGCGGATGCCAGGGTGCTGGCGATCCTCGGCGCGGGCGTGCAGGGGGCGTCCCACCTCGAGACGTTCCCTCGTGTTCGCGACTTCGATGAGATCCGCATCGCGTCCAGAGATGCCGGCAAGGCCGCCAGACTCGCCTCCCGCTATCCGCGTGCCCGCGTAGCGAGCTCCTTCGAAGACGCCGTGCGCGGCGCCGATGTGGTCGCCTGCTGCACCGACGCGCGCGAACCGGTCGTCCGTCGCGAGTGGCTCAAGGCAGGGACGCATGTGAGCTCGGTGGGTGGCACGTTCGGACCCGAGATCGATCCCGAGATCATGTCCGCCGCGCGCGTCTTCGTGGAATGGCGGGGAGCAGCTACCAACGCGCCCCCGGCCGGCGCATACGAGCTGCAAGGCATGGACGCCGACAAGCTGACCGAGGTCGGGGAGGTTCTCGCGGGTACGAGACCGGGACGCACCTCCGAAGACGAGGTCACGGTCTACAAGTCGACCGGCCACGCGGTCGAGGACGCCGCCACCGCGCGGTTGGTTTACGACCGGGCGCGGGCGGAGGGGGTCGGCGCCAGCCTTCCGCTCTAGCCGCTAGATTTCGATCCAGCGGTGTGGGACCGCATTGATGATCAGCGTCGCGCCCAGCTTCCGGACGGGCTGCGGCATGCCGTAAGGGTGGATGTGGCCGTGCGCATGCAGGCGGGGCTGCAGGTTCTTGATCAATCGATTG
>Ga0066662_10001756_pt1 | contig 10093 bp, 8 predicted proteins | sample GraSoiAngelo_111_FD_133939 | JGI IMG/M metagenome (GOLD analysis project Ga0066662, IMG submission 133939) | Grasslands soil microbial communities from the Angelo Coastal Reserve, California, USA - 14_0903_12_40cm | ecosystem: Environmental > Terrestrial > Soil > Grasslands | place: USA... | reverse complement strand
TCTTCTTTCACGGTGACATACACGGGCTGAGCACGACCGCTGGATTGCAGCAGTTCCTGCAACGCCGACTTGTAATCGGTAAGGCTGAACTCGCCATCGCCTTCGACAATCACGCGCTCCAGTTCGGGCTCAAGAATCTGCCGGATGATAAATGCGCGGGTTATTTCAAATCCGGCATCCAGGTACATCGCTGCGATGAGGGCTTCCAATGCATCCGAAAGCAGCGCCGACTTGGAGCGGCCTCCGCTCCGTTCCTCGCCGCGTCCCAGGCGCAGATATTTTCCTACATCAAAGCGCAAAGCCGCGCGCACCAGATGACCACCGCTGACCAGGTGCGCCTTGAGCTTCGATAACTGTCCTTCATGAAAACCAGGGAAACGCTCCACCAGAAGTTCGCTGGTTACCAGCCCCAGAACGGCGTCGCCCATGAACTCAAACTGCTCGTTGTCCTGCCTCCCCTCCCCGGCATTTTCGCCCGCAGCTTTAGATTCTTCATGCGCATGAGAGCTATGAGTGAGCGCGCGCTCCAGCAGCTCCGGACGTTGGAAGGAGTGTCCGATGGCCGCTTCTAAAGCTTTGAAATCTTCTTTCCTCATACGTTATTGGGGCACCTTGGGGGTAGCACCTGCAGTGGGGGGAGTTGCAGGCCCGCTTGCCAGCCTGACCAGCCGCTCACGCTCACCTTTCGCCAGCCGGCCCAGATCAGGATTCGAATCAGTGTAATGCAACGCCTGGTCTACTGAGGCCAGCGCCTCCTTATATTTCTGCTGGTGATCCTGGGCCAGGGCCAGGTGGTACCAGATATACGGATCGGGCTGGGTCTTGTTCAACTCCGCGGCCAGCTTCAGGTCCTTTTCGGCTGTGGCATTGTCATCGGTCTTCAATTCCATAATGCCGAGCGCCGAGTGTGCCATAGACTGCAATGTGCTCTTGTACGCCGCAACCTGATCGGGAGAGGCCTCCGGAGGCGGCGTGAAAGATGAGTCCACGGTTTCCAGCGTGTGGTTGGCGTTTTTCTTGATCTCGGCAATCTTCTGGTCGCGATCCTGGTCTGCGTCGCTCAAGCTGTCTGCAAGAACGGTAGCGGTGAGCACCAGGGCGATAGGATTATCGGGATCAAGCACCAGCACTTTCTCGCCCATGGCCAGCATTTTCCCGGGATTGTTCTCATTCTGGTATTCGTGCATGGCCTTGGAATAGAGATAGCTGCGCAATTCGCTACTGGGGTATTTGATCGTAAACTCGTTGGCTGCTTTTTCTACCGCCGCTCCGCCGGAAAGCGCATATGCCTTGTTGTAATCGTCGAATTCCTGCTGGGTCCTGGCTTGTGGTGCACGCTTGCCCGCAGACTGCGGCTGCGTGCCTGCCTGGCTGGCTCCTGCTGATGGCTGCTGAGCGCACAGCAACGTACCCCACATCAAGGTGGCGATCCATAAAAGAGTCTTTACCTGCTTCATGCGAATTCCTTCTCCAGACTAATGCTGCGGCGCGCGCGGAGGAGCGTAAGGGTTAGCCAATCCCTTTTCGGCTGCCGCTTTGGTGTCCGGCGTGGGGTCACCGGCTTCCAGGGCTGCGCGGTAATGCGATACCGCGACATCGCGCTTTTCCTGAATGTCAAAAATCCTGCCCAGATAGATATGGCTCCAGGCCAGCGTGCGGGGGTCATGCGCTGCCTGTACGGCCTTCTCGAAATAGCTGCGTGCGCCTTCCATATCACCGGCCCGCGTCGCGGCGCGAGCGAGAATGAAGAGAGCGCGTCCGGGCTCCTGATTGCTCCTGGGATCACTGAGCGCTTCCTGCGCGAGCTTCTGTGCACCGGCGACATCGCCATCCACCAGCCGTTGCTCGGCATGATCCAGCAGCTTGTCATCGTGTGCTAACTGTTTGGATGCGCTGACGACTTCAGGTGCAGCGTGCGAAGCAAACGTAATCTCGGCTGCGCGCTTCTTCTCGTGGTTTATGTCGATGTTGTAGAGGAAGTCACCGTATGCGTCCTTGAGGCCGGTGGCTTCTTTTTCAAACTTCGCCAGAGTGTCATAGAAATAACGCGTGAGAATGAAACCTTCTTCCATGGAGTGCTGCATGGAAGCCAGCCGGGGTTCCTCGTTGTTCCTGGCTGCGGGCAAGGTGCGCGCTTCGATCGCCCGGATGAGCGACTCGTTCACCAGAAGAGTGATGTCTTCCTTATACGAAGGCTCCAGCGGAGCAGTCTGAACGCTCTCGAGTATGGGATCAAGGCGCTTGATGCTGCGCGCATGTTTCAGCGCCATAGGATCAAGGACGTAATGCAAATATGTATGGCGAATCTCATGCAGCCGCAACGGCTCCGCACCCTGCTCGGACGGAGAAGCAACCAGGAAGTAATTGTCGCCGTAGTTGCGAGAGTTGATCTGTGAGGGGGCCAGCAATGGCTCCAGATAAATGACGAATTTTCTTCCCAAATAACTGCTGAAAGGCAGCTTCAGGTAGAGATCAGTCTGGGTGATGACATTGGCGACAGGATCATGGAAGCGCTGAATCTGCTCTTCGTATTCAGGCTGATGTTTCTGCCAGATAGCATGAAGCCCCGACGTCTGATAGAAGTTCTGCAACAGGTTGACAATGCCCAGCACCTGGGCAGCATCGGGTGGAAGATCGGCTTCAGGCAAGGTGGGCTTGAACGCCGGGGCCTCGCCCATATCAATGGCTAAAGATATGTATTGAGGGATGTCACGGGCCGGATCGGCAGGCGTGTGCTCGCGCTGAAATTTACAGACCAACTGCTGTGCCCTGGTGGCTTCAGGGGTTTTCTGGATGGCCTGCTGTACCTCAGTACGAATCGTCTGCCGCAAGGGCAAGGAGTTATCAAGACCAGCATCATAGCCGCAGCTATTCAGGGCTGCAGCCATGGTGAAAATAGTTTCACTGACCTCGAGCTGCGCCTTGGTGGTTTGAGCAAACAGGCTGCCGGAGGCGGCAAAGGCGACACAAGATAGGAAAAGCAGTTGAATCCTGAGCTTCAGAACATCCCTCCATGAATTTGCGGGGAACTCTTAGTTTACAGCAGTTTAGGGGGAAATTGCTCGTCAGAACTGCCGATTTGGCTGGGGATTACCTCTTCCCGAAGAAGAATACGAAGAAGTATGTAGCGCCTGAAGCAAAAGCTGCTGCGCACAACATCAGGATAACCAGATTGCCGCCACGGAAAGCCACCATGACGGACAGCATCATAAAAAAGAAAGCCAGAAAGCTTCCAACAATTGTGTTTCCAGTCCTCATTGTGACTTCAGACGGGTAGCATTATACCCGTACCAGTCGGACCAGAGGGAGCGGTCGTTGCACCCTCTTCTCCCGCTCATTTACTCTAGCTGGTTTGCCTTGAAACGCTATGGCTGACCAGTTGAATAAACTCACGTCCAAGATTGACCCTACCTCCGCCCGCTTTGAAAAGAACATGCGCAGCATGGCCGAGCTTGTCTCCGCCATCCGCAATGAAGAGGAGCAGATACGCCAAGGCGGGGGACCAAAAGCCATTGAGTCGCAGCACGGGAAAAAACGTCTTACTGCACGTGAGCGCATCGACCTGCTGATTGACCGCAATACCGAATTTTTCGAGTTGGGAATTTACGCCGCCTACGAGATGTACGAAGAGTGGGGCGGGGCTCCTGCGGCGGGCGTGGTCACGGGGCTGGCGCGCATTCATGGACGCCAGTTCATGCTGATTGTGAACGATGCCACCGTCAAAGCCGGGGCATTCTTCCCCATGACCGCAAAGAAGGTCATCCGGGCGCAGAACATTGCCATTGAGAACCATATTCCCACCATCTATCTAGTGGACTCGGCCGGCGTCTTCCTGCCTCTGCAGGAAGATGTGTTTCCTGATACTGACGATTTTGGCCGCGTCTTTCGCAACAATGCGGTGATGTCCGCCAAAGGCATTCCGCAGATCACTGCCATCATGGGCATGTGCGTGGCCGGAGGCGCTTACCTGCCGGTGATGTGCGACACCATTCTGATGACCGAGGGCAGCGGCCTCTTCCTGGCTGGTCCGGCGCTGGTGCAGGCTGCGATTGGAGCCAAATATTCGGCAGAGGAGCTGGGCGGCGCGTCCATGCATGCGCAGATCGCCGGAACAGTCGATTACCGCGAAGCCAATGATCATATCTGTATTGAGCGCATCCGCTCGCTGGTAAGCAAGCTGGGACACAAACCCACCGCGCGCTTTGACCGTACCAAGACAGAAGAACCGGCCTATGCGGCGGAAGAAATTTATGGAATTTTTGAGTCTGATGCGGCGCGTCCATATGACATGAAAGAGATCATTGCGCGCATTGTAGATGGCAGCCGCATGGATGAATACAAAGCCGAATATGGCAAGACGGTAATCTGCGGATATGCCCGTATTGGCGGTTTTGCCGTAGGCCTGGTCGCCAACCAGAGCATGCACGTGCAGCAGACCGATACGCACTCGGGCGAAAAGCGCGTGGAGTTTGGCCGCGTGATCTACACCGAAAGCGCTGAAAAAGCTGCGCGCTTCATCATGGACTGTAATCAAAACCTGATCCCCCTGGTCTTCCTGCACGACGTAAACGGTTTCATGGTGGGGCGCGACGCCGAATGGAGCGGCATTATTAAAGCTGGAGCCAAGATGGTGAATGCCGTATCTAATTCCGTGGTGCCTAAGATCACCGTCATCATCGGCGGCTCATTCGGCGCCGGTCATTACGCGATGTGCGGCAAAGCGTATGACCCGAGATTTCTTTTTGCGTGGCCAACAGCGCGTTATGCCGTGATGAGCGGCGCATCGGCGGCCGGAACGCTGGTGGAGATCAAGATCAAGCAACTGGAGCGCGGCGGCAAGAAGCTGAGCGACCAGGAAAAACAGGAGCTGTACAACTCGACCAAGGCGATCTACGACCACCAGGCTGATCCGCGTTACGGCGCTGCCAGATTGTGGATCGATAAGATCATCGATCCGGTGGAAACGAGGCAGGCATTAATTACGGCGCTAGAAGCAGCATCGCTGAATCCCGAAGTAGCGGAATTCAAAGTCGGGGTGTTGCAAACGTAAGATGGAACCACAGAGGACACAGCGTATCGGTGCCATAACCAAAAGCCCTTTTACCGCAGAGGGCGCAAAGGACGCAGAGGAACCCAAAAAAAGTTTTGTGTGTCGTGACCTCAGACAGCTCGTACCGCTCAGCAATGGCGCAGATGATCGAATAAAATTTGCGCGAGAAAGCACGATTTCAAAGCACCTTGCGGTACAAAGGAACACGAAGAAAAACCTAAAGATTCCTCTGCGTCCTTTGCGCCCTCTGCGGTAATGATTTTATGAATTCAGTGAAGATGATCGAATGCCCCCGCGATGCATGGCAGGGGTTACAGGTACAGATTCCTGCCGCTCTCAAGGCCCACTACCTCCGCGCTTTGATTGAGGCGGGGTTCAAGCATATTGATGCGGTGTCGTTCGTCTCCCCCAGGGCCGTCCCACAGATGGCGGACTCTGAAGATGTATTGAAAGAACTCGATCCACCGGATGACGTCGAGATCATCGGCATCGTGGTCAATGAAAAAGGCGCAGAGCGCGCGATTCATACGGAAGCTGTCAATACGCTCGGCTTCTCTTACTCCGTCTCACCCACATTCCTGGAGCGCAACCAGCACCAGACACTGGAACAATCCGTTGAAGAGTTGGAGAAGATCAAGCTCAAGGCTGACAGTGCGGGACTCGATGTGGTGGTTTATATTTCCATGGCCTTCGGGAACCCTTATGGCGATCTATGGAATGCAGAAGAGGTCGTCGAAGCAGTTAGCCTGGTCGCGGACATGAACATCAGGCAGGTTTCGCTTGCCGATACCGTAGGGCTCTCGACACCGCAACAGGTGAGCGAGTTGGTTTCTGCGATCATCGAAGCCCATGGTCATCTGGAAATCGGGGCGCACCTGCACAGCACCAGAGCAGGCGCAGCGGAGAAAATACTATCCGCCTATCATGCAGGTTGCCGAAGGTTCGATTCGGCGATTGGCGGGCTGGGTGGCTGTCCATTTGCACAAAATGAGCTGGTGGGTAATATTCCTACAGAGATAGCAATTCAGGCGCTGGCATCTGTCGGCGCGGAGGTCCCTTTGAGTAAGCCTTTGGACTCTCTCACCGGCATGTCAGAAGAAATCGCGAAGAAGCATACTATGACGCGCTAATTTGTTGTAACCAGAAAGATTTTAACTTTACCGCAGAGAACGCAGAGGGCGCAGAGGAATTCAAGAAAAGGGCAGCAAAATTGAACAGGCTATTCAACACGCTTCAATACTCTGAAGCTGATCGCATCGCGATCATCACTCTCAATCGTCCAGACAAGCGCAATGCCATCAGCTATGAACTGATTGACGATTTGCTGGCTGGATTGCAGCAGGCGGCGCAATCACCAGCTCACATTCTCATTCTTACCGGTGCGGGTAAGGCGTTCTGCTCCGGCATGGATCTGGAAAACCTGAAGCAGCTTACCGGCCGCACCCACGAGCAGAACATTCAGGACTCTGAAACCATGGCGCGGCTTTTTCGCACACTTTATGACTTCCCGAAGCCGACCATTGCAGCTGTGAATGGCGCAGCCATTGCCGGCGGCACCGGGCTGGCAACATTGTGCGACTTCACGCTGGCAGTTCCTGAAGCGAAGTTTGGCTATACCGAAGTGCGGATCGGCTTTGTCCCGGCCATTGTCTCCAGCTTTCTTATCGCGAATATCGGCGAAAAGCGCGCGCGGGAACTGCTGCTCACGGGACGCATTTTCGACGCGCAGGAAGCCCACAATCTGGGGCTGGTCAATGAGATCGTCGCTCCTGATCAATTAATGGACAGAGCGCAGCAGTTGGCACGGCAGCTTCTGGAAAATAGTCCGGCATCCCTGCGCGCCACCAAGTCGCTGCTTTCCAGTTACACGCGGGAACGACTCGATCAACAGGTTCAGCAGGCTGTGAAAGAGAATGCCGCCATACGCCTGACCGCGGACTTCCAAGAAGGCGTTACCTCATTCCTGGAAAAACGCAAGCCGGCCTGGAAAGGCTGAGCCGAATGCTATGAACAAGGGCATTGTTGGAGAAACGAAACTCCGCGTCCGCTATGCCGAGACGGACAAGATGGGCGTGGTGTACCACTCCAACTTCGTGGTGTGGTTTGAAGTGGGACGGGTGGAGTTGCTGCGGCAGTATGGCTTTCAATACCGCGACATGGAAAAGGAAGATAATTGCCATATTGCGGTGGTGGACCTGCACGTTCGCTACAAGGCTCCTGCCTATTACGATGATGAGATCCTGGTGCGCACGCGGCTGAAGGGCGTTCATCGCTATATGCTGCACTTCGAATACGAGATTCTGCGGGTAAGCGATCAGGCGGTACTGGCGGAAGGCGAAACCACTCATCTGATCGTCGACGACAAATTTCAGCGTGCATCGTTGCCGAAGAAATACATTGCAGCCTTCACGGGGCAGGCGGCGGAATAAGGATCATGGCTACCATTCAAATCACTGGCGACAATCTCACGCTCGATGCGCTTGAGCAGATCGTTTATCAGCGCACGCCGGTTGGCCTGGCACAGGATGCCCGCCACAAAGTAAATTCTGCGCGGGCCGTGGTGGATAAACTGGTCCGCGAAAACCGGCTGGCCTATGCCATCACTACCGGCGTGGGCAAGCTGAGCGATGTGCGCATCGACCCGGCGCAGAACCGGCAGCTTCAGATCAACCTGGTGCGCTCCCATGCTGTGGGTGTGGGGGAACCTCTCTCCGAAGAAGAAACCCGCGCCATGATGCTGCTGCGCGCAAACTCCCTGGCCAAGGGATACTCCGGGGTGCGCGCTCAGGTGATCGAGAGGCTCTGCGAGATGCTCAATCACGGTGTGCATCCGGTAGTGCCCTCACAGGGCAGCGTAGGCGCCAGCGGCGATCTTGCTCCTCTGGCCCACCTTGCACTCACCTTAATTGGCGAAGGCGAGGCCTTCTTCAAAGGCAAACGAATGAACAGCGCGGATGCCTTGGAGCAAGCCGGGCTCACTCCGCTGGTACTCGAAGCAAAGGAAACCATCTCCCTTATTAATGGAACGCAGGGAATGCTGGCCGTGGGCACGCTGGCTCTGTTAACGGCGGAAACCCTGGCCAATAGCGCCGACCTGATCAGCGCCATGTCGCTGGACGCATTAAAAGGGACAGATGTGGCCTTTGATGAGCGCATTCATCTGGCGCGTCCTCATGCCGGGCAAGTACACGTGGCGGCCAAGCTGCGCGCGCTGCTGGCTGGAAGCCAAATCCGCGAATCTCATATGGAATGCGGTCGTGTACAGGACGCCTATTCTCTGCGCTGCATTCCCCAAGTACATGGTGCGGTTCGCGATACTTTGGAATTCTGCCGCAAAACGTTCACGACGGAGATGAACTCCGCCGTGGATAATCCCCTGGTGTTTGTGAAAGATGACGCTGAAGGCGACATTATCTCTGGCGGGAATTTTCATGGTGAACCGCTGGCTTTTGCTCTTGATTATCTGGCTATCGCCCTGAGCGCGCTCGCTGGGATTTCTGAGCGCCGTATCGAGAGGCTGGTAAATCCGGCGCTCAGTGAAGGCCTGCCGCCCTTTCTGGCTCCCGACGCCGGCCTGAATTCCGGATTCATGATGCCGCAAGTGACGGCGGCTGCCCTGGTGAGCGAAAACAAGGTGCTGGCCCATCCGGCATCCGTGGATTCGATCACTACGTCCGGCAACAAAGAGGACTACGTCTCCATGGGCATGACCGCTGCCATTAAGTTGAAGAAGGTTGTCGCGAACACCACGAATGTTCTGGCGATCGAGGCATGCGCCGCCGCCCAGGCTATCGATTTTTTGGCACCGCTCAAGACCAGCCGTCCGCTACAGGAAGTCCATGCCGCCATCCGCAAGGTGAGCCCAAAAGTGGAGCATGACCGGGTGATGGCCGGAGACTTTGCCAAGGTGGCAGAATTAATCCGCTCGGGCGGTGTGGCACGCTGAGTCCACAAGCTCTACTGCAGTCACTTGCCCGACTGTACAATCTCTGCACATGAAGTTCATTAAGAAGCTGTTTGGTCAAAGGTCAGAAGAGGCGGTCGATAACTCCAGGCTTTTGCGCGCCATGCACGAAGTCGCGGTCAATGATTCCCACGCCACGCGAAAACAGCTTTACGAGTTGTTCCTGGATTGCCAGTTCTACATACCTGTTCCTGAATTACCCGAGGGTCTGCGCAAACCTGATGCATCGCCGGCATCTGAGCCAATACACATAGGGCTCCGCGGCTTCCTTGATCATAACGGAAACAAAACAACGCCTGCTTTTACCGATGCGGAAGCCTTGCAGAATTGGGACCCGAACACTCCTTCCATCATTATTCCCTCCATGCCATATTTCCAGATGGTCAGGGACACAAAATTTCAGCGGATCGCTATCAATCCTTATGACCCAATCCGAAAGATGTTGCGGCCCGGAGGCTTCATCACAAGAAGAGAGCTGGAAGCATTGGCAGAAGGATGGGCACCGATATCCTCTTCGGATACCGGACTCGTTAAACTCGAGATAAAAAAAGGACAAAAGGTTCTAATTGGTCAGCCTGCCAACCCACCCCCACCCGAAATTTTGCAGAGACTCATGGATACGGCAAAGGCTGTTCCTGACCTCGAAGCGCTTTACCTCGCGCAAATAGACTTTCCCAATGGCCAGGCGCAAATCGTTATTGGCGTGGATATTGGAGATCGCGATAAACAGCAGTACGAACAGGCGATTCGGCGTGTGGGAGAGCAAGTTGAGCAACTTGCCCCCGCACTGAATTTCTGTCCATTAAATACGGCATTCGGGCAAGACATCAAGCGTCTCGGCAGAAAGTTCTGGAGCAGATAAACGCTGCACAGCATTTCCAGAGATCACGCAGCAGGTTTCACCGGAAGGCGCAGTAATTGCCTGGCAAAAAATCTTCGCGTGCAGCCGAGGGGCAGCTAATGCCACTTACATTGCACATTCGAGCATGAATTTAAAAGAATTTTCGCATGGGCGGGCAGCAGCGGGGCAGATTCCTCCGCCCTACTCACGCGCTGAAGAAAACGCGCGTGAGCTTAAC
>Ga0066662_10001755_pt1 | contig 10099 bp, 8 predicted proteins | sample GraSoiAngelo_111_FD_133939 | JGI IMG/M metagenome (GOLD analysis project Ga0066662, IMG submission 133939) | Grasslands soil microbial communities from the Angelo Coastal Reserve, California, USA - 14_0903_12_40cm | ecosystem: Environmental > Terrestrial > Soil > Grasslands | place: USA... | reverse complement strand
TCGCCATTCGAGCGTGAAGCGGCACTCGCCCGCGATAATGTTCTTAGCTGTGCCGCCGTTGATTAAGCCTACGTTGAGCGTGGTGTGCGGCGGATCAAACTCTGCGCGCTCGTCCTGTTTGAGTTCCTCTGCGATGCGCTCGATGCGCGCGATTAGACGTGCCGCACGAAAGATTGCGGAAGCGCCGAGCGCGGGGTAGGCGCTGTGGCCTTCGCGCCCGCGAAAAAATATTTCAGCGATACAGTATCCCTTGCCAGCGCGCATTGGCTTCAACGAGGTCGGCTCGCCAACAATGCTGTAACGAGCGCGAAGGGCACGCGCGTCGGCCAGACGCTTCGCGCCGAGACAACCGATCTCTTCGTCTGCCGTGAAGATTAAAGCGAGCGGGCGCGCGAGCCTTCGTAAATCAATTCCTTCGACCGCTGCGAGCGCCGAAGCTATAAAGCCCTTCGTGTCGCACGCGCCGCGCCCGTAAAGTTTCCCATCTCGCCCAGTCAAACTAAGCGCATCGGTCCAGGCAAGGTCGAAAGGAACGGTGTCCGTGTGACCTACGAGCGCAAGCTCAACTTCCACGTTCTCCGAATCGTCAGAATCAGTTCCTGCAATCGCAATCATGTTCACCTTTTCAACACCGCGCTCGTCCGTGTAAGGGAGATGTCGGACGCTGAGGCCGAGTGCTTCGGCGCGGGCGGCGAGATGATTGATTATCTCTGCGTTCGAGCGGGATGAGATGGATTCGATTGCGACCAACTCCGACAATGTTTCTTCAACACTCATAAAATCCCACTTTCACTTTTCCCTTTCGCGGAAGAGTTCGGCTTTCACAAGCCATTCGAGACGCTTCATCTCTGATTCTTCAGAGCTAGTGAAGTGTACGCCGAAACCTATCTCCGGCATCTGGTAAATTACTTCTGCCCAGAGCGATAGATATCCGCTTCGGGGCTGCTCTATCTCCAACCTGATTAACTCTCCAGGTGTGACCTTATCGTTCGTGAGTATGAAGCAACCCGTTTTGCTAAGGTCTATTATTTCGCCTTCGAGTATAGCCCGCACGCCTTCCCAGGTAGCTTTAAGGCTCACCTTCGCGCGATTAGCTTTTCTTTTATCGTCCATCATATTGAAGAATCTATTTTCTGCGGCATGGCCGAGACCATAGACCACAGCTTCCGTTTTATACGCTTAACTGTCTGATAAAGCTCGCGCGGACAATCTCTCAGAGTCTCTTTCGACAAACATCCTTAGCTCCACAATCTCTTCTGAAGCGCAGCGAACCTTGCGATTATTTCGCTCTGCGCCGCGTGCTGCCCACTGCTTACTATCCGCCTGCCGCCGACAAAAACATCTTTCAGGGCTGTGCGCGCCAAACCGAAGACTATGTATGACAGTAAATCATCCGTCGATGCTCCTGCAATTGACGGGTCGTTAAGATCAACTGTGAAGAAGTCCGCCGGACCATCAGGTTGAAGCAATCCGCCCGGCGCGGCAATACTTCGTGCGCCGTTAAGAGTTGCACAGTCGAAGAGTCGCGCGGCGAGAGACGAAGGTTGATTATCTACGGGCGCGAGCACTGCGCGCTCAAGCTTCTGAAGCCGCAAGTGATACTCAAGCTCGCGGGCGTCTTCCAGAAGATCAATCTGCGCCTGGCTGTCTGTGCCGAGCGAGACGGGGACGCCTTCTCTAAAAAATAGATCGGCGGGAGCAATGCCGTCGCCCAAGTTTCTCTCCGTCGCAGGACAGGCGCAGACGGTTGCGCGCGCTCGTTCAAGCAGACGCGCTTCGTCAGGCGTTACGTGAATGGCGTGCACGGCTGTGAAGCTTGAAGAGAGAAGCCCTTCGCTTTCGAGAAGTTGAACGGGAGTGCGACTGTATTCTTCAAAGCAAGCGCGAACTTCCGCAGGCTGCTCTGCGACGTGCATGTGAACGGGCATGGAAGAGTTTTGAGTTTTGAGTTTTGAGTTTTGAGTTGCTGTCTCGGAATAGTTGATAATTTCGCGCAGGTATCGGAGCGGCACTGCGCGTACACTGTGCGGCGCAATGCCGACCCATGCAGATTTGGTGTCTTCACGCGAAAGCTCTGCTTGGAGCGTTTCGACGTTGTGAAGATAACGGTCGGCTTCGGCTTCAATGAATCGCTTCTGCCGCTCATCCATCGGAGTCTTGAAACCTGAGCGCGCATAGGCCACGCTCAATAGCGCAATGCGAAGGCCAACATCGCGCGCGGCCTCTACGACGATTTTCGCAGTCAGATTCGGATCGTCGTAAGTTTCGCCGCCGGGCGCGCGATGTATGTAGTGAAACTCTCCGACCGAAGTGATGCCGCTCAAGGCCATTTCAAGAAAGGCCATGCGCGATGCATCGTAAATATCTTCGGGCGACAGGCGCTCAGCGGCGCTGTACATCATCTCGCGCCAGGTCCAGAAAGAATCGTGCTCACTCGTTCGTCTTTCAGTGCGCCCGCGAATCACCCGCTGGAAAGCGTGCGAGTGCGTGTTTGTGAGACCGGGCAACGCGGCCCTGCCTTTGAGCCGCACGATTTCTCTTGCGACTTCCGGCTCGCGCGTGAGTCCATTGATGCGTCCCTCCTGGTCGCAGAGAATCGCAACTCCGCTCTCGAAGCGCCCGTTCGTGTAGAGCAGGTCGGGCAAGTATGCGACCGTGTCTTCAGTTAAAAAATCGGGCATAAGTTAAGAGGAATATAACATGGCGACCAGGTCAGGCCAGCCCTGCACCGGCAGCATGAAGCACCGCTCAAAGCGGATTCTGCATCTAAATGCTCAAGCAATATGACTCCAGAAAAACTTAAAACTTACGCTCGCTTTGCCCGCCAGCACGCGCGCCGCTTTCTGTCACAAAGATTAGCGGAGACAGGAAAGCCTATAGCCCCCGCACCGCATCGCCCGCAACCAGCAAGCTGGGATGATGATTCTTTAACGGTCGCGTGGCTGGGCCATGCAACCGTTCTCATAAATTTTTTCGGCACCTGGCTTTTAACAGACCCTGCGCTTCGCCCGCACGTTGGCGTCCGACTTGCAGGCTTAACAATCGGTCCACGCCGCATAGTCATGCCTGCTCTTTCAGTTAAAGAGATTCCGCCTCTCGATGCAGTGCTTCTTTCGCACGCGCACATGGATCATTCCGATCTGGGAACGCTTCGTAGTCTCCCGCGCAAAGCAGAGGTTGTAGTGCAGCACGGCAACTCAGACCTCGTGCGCCGCTTTCGTCGCGTGCACGCTCTCTCATGGGGAGAGAGTGTTGAGATTACGGGCGCGAGGATTGAATCAATCCGTGTGAACCACTGGGGAGCGCGAAGTTTGACGGATAAGCACAGAGGCTACGGCGGATTCTTAATCACAAAGCGCGGTCGCAGTCTGGTCTTCGGCGGCGACACGGCCTACACAAGCGCCTTCGCTTCTTTGAGGGGACGCGCGCAGATTGATCTGGCTATCTTGCCAATCGGAGGATATGACCCTTACATACACGCGCACGCCAACCCGGAACAGGCTTGGGCCATGCGACGCGAAATGAATGCCAGCTACATTCTGCCCATGCACCATTCTACGTTTCGTCTGAGCCGCGAGCCTGTCAAAGAACCCATAAGGCGATTGCTCGAAGCAGCCAAAAAGGAGCGCTGGCGCATCGCCTTGACTGAGCCGGGCGAAACCTGGAAGATTTCGGATTTCGGAATGCGGAATGCGGATTGAAAAAGCAAAGCCTACTTCCTTATCAATCCGTAATCCGAAATCCGCATTCCAAAATTATTTTGTCTGGCATTTTGAATAAAGGTGATAATATCGTGCCGATGTTTGAACGCCGTGCTTTCTTTAGGGTTATGAGAAACGGCTAAGAGCGCTCTTCGACAGCAGGCATGTGGCACAAGATAGTATCCCCCAACTTGAATTTTTTAAACTCAACTGCGCGCGGTCTCTTCGTCTCACTTCTTCAACAATGCAAGCACAGATATTTATACAGCGCCGTCTGCGCTCTTGTTCTACTGACAGGCGCGAGCGCGGCCTTCGATAATCAAAGCCTCTCACAAACTCTGATTGCCTCAAACGCTTTTGCCGTTGCGTCGCAAGCTAAAGCGAAACGCATCGTCACTCTTCGGCATAACGACACGATGGAAGGCTCTCGCTGCACCGTCACTTCCGACTTGCAATTAGACGACTATAGCTCTTACGTCGAAGGCGAACGCTTCTTCGTGCGCGTGCCGCAATCCACTCTCGCCAAAGCGCACGGGGCGGTTGCGGGGCGCGGCTTCACGAACATGCGCGTCGAGCAGAGCGGAGACGATGTGGTCATCTCTTTTCTTTTGCAGTTGGGCGCGACCTTCCACCTCAATCAAAGTTTCAATCGCCTTGAGATAAATTTCCTTACGAACGAGCATGCGAGCAAAAGTAAATAGCCTGTGATTGTTAATCAACCACAGCAATGCTCAAACAGTTTTTGAAACAGGTGCTCTTTCAAATGCGACAATGCTCAGGCTGAGCGCAACGATCAGTTCAAATATGAGCAATGCCCAATCAAAGAGAGCGTTCTTCAGGCTCTCTTTGAGAGAGAGTTCTTCAAATTGAAAGCGCGGGATTGTCGCGGGGTCAACTGCCCTTTGCGACATGTAGTTTTGAACGTAGAAGATGTGCGGGCTTTGCGGGTCCAGACGGTCCTGCTCCTGAACGAAGCGAGCGTAACCTTCAGCCCACTTATCTACAGCCTGAAGGAAATGTTCTTCCCGCGTGTCACCGACTCCCAAGATGCGTTCACTGCCCAGTTGAAATAGCCCGGCGGGTGTTAGTCTTAAAATATTCTGAATGATGCGCGCCTGTCGGCGATGGCTCGCCTGCTGCTCATCCAGCGTCGTCTTGATAGTTGTAATCATCTGATTGACGCGCCGCGCGTAGTTTCGTTCGGAAGCAAAATCATCCTTGCGCGCCTCGTTCATGTCAGAGCGAATGAAGGAGTCCATCTCGCCCACAAGCTCATTAACCTGATCTTCAAGCTGCCGCATAATCTTCTGCTCGACCTGAACGTCTGAGACCGTGCGGACGAAACCCTGAACGGCAGCCGTGCCGCCCTGCGGTATGACGACCACGACAGCGATCCAGAAGATGAGCAGAGCCGTTAAGCTGTAGGTTGAGGCGCTCGCGCGGCTAGAAACCAACAGGCTCACCGCGACGAAAATCGCCAGATACAGAATCTCTCCGAGAGCGAACAACAACATTCGCGCATAATCGCTGGCTGAGAACGCGCCGCCGCCTCTAGTCAAGTAGGCGAGCACACTCAAGATGCTTCCCGCCAGAAGTAGCCACGCGAGAAGGGTCATGACGGCTGCAAACTTTGCCAGCAGCACGCGCCGACGAGAGACCGGATATGCGAGCGTCAATGCGAGTGTGCCGCGCTCGCGTTCACCAACTATGAGGTCGTAAGAGAGTATGATTGCGATGAAGGAGAGAAGTATGCGGACCATAAACTCCCAATCGAGAACAGGGCGCACGGGCATCTCCTCATTACTCAGCCCTAGATCGCCAGGCTGTACGGCATTTGGAAAGTTATATTCGACTCCCAGCAGCCGTCCAAGCTCTGTGCCAGATGCCACGGGAAGCATCCGTGGCGGAGGGGCGCTCAAGTTAAGAGCCTCGCTGTGTCCGCCTGAGCCGAAGACTTCGTTGAAATTAATAGCTAGAAGTTCTACATGAGATGCAGACTCGCGGAAGCGTTCACTTGCGCTCAGTTCCACATCGTTGTGCATTCGCAGGAGGTCTTGATATGCGCTGCTCATTACGAAACCGTTGACTGTCATGCCTATGAGGAAAAGGCAGACTGCGATGCGGAATCGCGCGCTCTTTAGAAGGTCTCTTATCTCTCGCCAGTAGATAGCAGACATCACACACCTTCCGCTCGCTTGCGCCGAACGTCGTATCGCCTGAACTTAAGATAAGCCGCAGCCGCGCACAGCAGATTTATAAGAATGAGCGCCGCGATTGATGAAAAGATTTTAGATATAGCTCGATTGAGAGACTGAGGCTGATAGTTGAACTGCGGAATTTCGTTTATGGGGAGCGCACGCTTGCCCGACTCTCTTTCTGCCAACACCTGCGCGTACAACTTCTTTCCCAACTCTGTCTCGCTTCTAGTCTCTTCTTCCGTATTGGCTTTCTTTCCGAGACTTGTTTCTTTTGGAAAAGGCGACTCAGTGCCGGGCGGGTCGTCCGTAATCCAGCGAAGCGATGTGGTCAGGTGATTGGCGTCGTAGAAATCAATCAGGCTCTGGCGATATTGGCGCGCAGCGTCCATAAAATAATAGGCGTCGTCTCTGGACGTGCCGGTTAATTCGTCCGCAACGCGCTCCAGATGAACGACGGGTGAAAGAGCAGAAAGATTGAACGCGCGTTCGGCCTGCGTGCGATTCCTGTCCTGAAACTCTTTTATCCGGTTATAGATTTTGAGAGCGTACTCGCGCTCCATCTGTGCGCGTCGAGCGTAATATTTTATCCACCAACTGTAGGTTTCAGGACTGTAGAAGCTCATGCTGACGCCCTGCTCAAGAGAGATTGAGATTCCCTCGCTCTCTGGCGGCGCACCTAAACTCTTCTTGAAGTCGGCGCTTCTTTGCTCAAGCTCCTCGTTCAATCCGGCAAGCTCTCTATAGAGCATGTAGGATGAGGGCGAACGAACCACCTGCCGCGCTGCGAAGGCGGCTACTACGGGGATGAAGATTACTAAAGCAAACCATGCGATCATAGCCGCAAGAAGCGAAGAGGACGTGCGCCTTGTCAGCACAGAGATGAGCATTCCAATCCAGAACATCGCGGAGAGATAGATAAGAATTGCCAGAATCCAAAGAGCAATGCGCGGCCACTCTGCGCCCGGAAAGTGAACGCGGCTTATGAAGCAGACGATGAGCGCGATCAGCAGGCTTGCTGCCAAGGCTAAAGCAAGAGCGAGAATGCCGCCCAGATATTTACCGAAGATTACTTGCCATCGCGCCAGTGAGTTTGAGAACGAGAGAGCAAGTGTTCCGCGCTCACGCTCTCCGCTCACTGCATCGAAAGAGAGAAGAACTGCAAGAAGTCCGAGCATATCGCCCAGAACGGTCGTAACATCAAACTCGCTGAAGCGCGCTAAATAAGGAGTGCCCGCCGGGGCATCCTCCGTCGTCGCGGGAATCTGGTTGTTTGAAACTATAACGACTCTGCCGTCTCTGGTCTCGAACCCTGCGTTCAGAATCATCAAGGGCGCGACCGCTCGCACCAGTATGGGTTGAAACTCCGACCACGTTGTTGCTTCACGAAGCTTCTGCCGAGCGCGCTCAAGTGCTGTCTCGTACTGCTCCGCTTGCGCCCGGTAATTAAAAGTTCCAGCGAGCGTGGACAATAGAACCAGCGCAAGCGTCGTCACCAGAATCAACCTGAATCTTGCGCTCACCAAATGATCCCGCAACTCGCGCGCAGCGATAGCGCGAACTACCGATAACGCCCCGGCAGTGCGCGTCACTTTCGAGAAATCCGCCTGCGCTTCGTCCATCCCGTTCATCGAATTGTCTGCCTATAGAAGAAACGATGAATGATGAACGATGAATTAACAGCAGAAGACAAAGCTTCTCAGTTCATCATTCATCGTTCATCATTCCGTATTCATCATTTCTCTTCATTTCGCTTCCATGAATATCCCACGCTTTGGCAGAGGGTTGTCCAGATTCTCAAAGCGTGATGGGAGGCCGTCGTTGCGATATAGGATAGGGCCAGCCATCAACTGATAATGTAGATGCGGCGCGTCTGAATTGCCGGAGTTGCCTAAAAGTCCAAGCACTTCACCCTGCTTGACCTTGTCTCCCACATGAACGCGAACCGAGCCTTGCTGCATGTGCGCGAGCATACTGTACTCTCCGTTGCCGTGATCTATCACGACGACGTTTCCGGCAATAGCCCACATAGGCTCGCTCAGTTTTATAAAAATGTTCGTCGAGATAAGCCCTGGGCGAGCATTGTCCGGCACATCGTTGCGCGCATAGACGACTCTTCCTGCGGCGGGCGCTATTATCTCCCGTCCCCATCCGTAGAAGTCTTCGTTCGTTTCGCCTTTGGTCCTGATGATCTCATAGCGTGGACCAAGACCTATGATGTCGTAAGCATACTGCTGACTCCATTCCATCTTATGCTCCTCGTTGAAATCGTGTCCGGCTGCGACGACAAACTCTCCCTTGAGCGGAAAAGTCAGCCTGGTCTTCTGCGCATAAACCGAGACGGGAATCTCTAAGGACTTACGCAAGGTCTGGCCTTGAGGAGTGGTCAGTTCAAGATTATAGACGAGCTTGTCTATATAAAGCGCGACCATTTCAGAGAAGTGGTGCGCCAGATCAAAGACCTCATCCTGAGCCGCTAATGATTGGTAAGAGACTTTGCGCACGGCCTTCAAAGCTGTTTCGGAAAGCTCAAGCGACTTTACGCGATTCGCGCCCGCATAGAATTCAATCGTCGCCTTAGAGGGTTCGACCGACCGCCCCCATTTCTCTTTCACCAGGATGTTGAAGACAAAGCTTTCAGTCGCGCCCGCCCGCTCAACGCCATCGTTCTCTTTGTAAACGTGCAGCGGAATCGTTGATAGGCTCACCTCGTAAGGCTCACTCTTATGCTCGCCCAGTGGATTCTTGAAGAGACTGTCTTCGAGCGGGGCGTTCAATCTCTGCTCGTCAAACGTTACGGAAAGCGTCTGTCCGGGCGACTCCTCCTGAATATGGAAAGGGAGCAACACATTATTGACTTTGCGATAATCGCTGTAGCTGATCTTAAGCTCTCCATCTTCTAACTCGTAGTCTTCCCGAAGTAGAAGAAAACTGCTCGTGTCAAAGTAGAGCGTAACTGTCGGCTCGCCTTTCGGTGATAGCCGAACCTCGTAGGCTTCAGCGCCGGGCAACTGCCTCTTGCCCTTTAACTCGGCGGGTACGCCCGCATTCAAGTATTGAAGCAATGGATTGAAGAGTGCGCGTTGCTTTAATCTCGCTCGCTCGTCCGCAGAGAGTTCGCGTACGCTTGTGCGCTTCTCCCAACCGTTTGTCCCATCAAATCCACGCTCAATGTGCTGTATGGAAATATCGAGTTTCGTCTTCAGCTTATCAGGCGCTTTGGTCCATAGCTGATATGTCCCCGTCATGCCTCTGGTTTGAACCTCACCCGAAGCAGTTCGCGTCTGAATCTTCGCAAGATTTTCTCTGCCGCCCAGAGCCGCGATACTCTTTTCAAGGATTTGCCGCGCCGTTAGAGTCTGCGCTTGAGCGACGGCGGCAACAGGCGCGAGCGAAAGGGCGAGTGTAGCCGCGAAGATAGTTAATTTCTTTCTCATTGCTTCAATCATTTCGATTCTACTTCTCTTCAGGCTTATTGAATTTGGCATCATCAACGGCGACGTTCTGTTTGACTTCAGTGAGCTTGATGGTTAACTCCGTGCCCGGACTCTTCTGGCGAAGAGCGAACGGCACTTTGATTCCGTCAACCGCTCTGTAGTCGCTGTAATATTCTTCGACGGGTTTTTTGCCTCCGTCGCCTTCTTCAACGGAGTCGTGGCGGACGAGTAAACCTGTCTCTGTGTCAAAGTAGAAATGCTCTGCGCTTCCTTCTGCGGGCACGGCCTCTATGACGTAAGCCGCGCTCGCGCCAACCTTCTCCACACCTTTCAGGGTCATTCGCGGATACATCTCTTTGAACTTTAGCTCGCCGTAAAATTCCGCATCGCGTCGCGCTGAAGCAAGCTCAAGCCCGCTCTTTTCGTGAGCGACTCCGCTGTCAGGTTCAAGCTCCCACGCAATTGTGCCGTTGAAGCCTTCGGCGTCAGTGCCTATGCCCGGAATGTTTAAGAATGCGACCTGCTTGTTCGGCGCTTTCTCGTAAATCTCAACAGTGCCTTTCACACCAGCAAAAGAGGCAATCTCGAAAGTTCCTTTAGAGACGCGGCTCTTGATCTTCTCTATCGCGGCGCGGCCTCCCGTTGCGCTCACATATTTTTCAAGCACAGCGTCAACGGTCGGCAATGTTGCAGAAGCCTTTGCTGCGTTTGTTTAGACATGGGTTGACGGCTGGGCGCTCTGCGCCATCTCGCTTATTGAGACGAG
>Ga0066662_10001753_pt1 | contig 10102 bp, 10 predicted proteins | sample GraSoiAngelo_111_FD_133939 | JGI IMG/M metagenome (GOLD analysis project Ga0066662, IMG submission 133939) | Grasslands soil microbial communities from the Angelo Coastal Reserve, California, USA - 14_0903_12_40cm | ecosystem: Environmental > Terrestrial > Soil > Grasslands | place: USA... | reverse complement strand
TACCAATGGATTGAAGGCTGGAAAGCTGAGCCTGTCGACCTTATCGAGTACGCCTTGACAGCCAAGAAAATCCTCCAGCTTAGCTACATCGAACCGTTCCGAAATGAGTGAACCTTGATGACCGTTTTCTACAATGGCTCTAAGAGAATGAATGGCCACTTGTTCAGCCCCGCCCAAGACGCTGAGTCTAGGATGAACGACGAGTATCTTCAATCCTCAAACCCCATTGAGAGTAGGTCACCTCCCGCGCTGGCAAGGATGAAAAATCCAGACCTGACCACATAATCATCAGGCGGGAAGACATCGCATACGAGAATCCTTTTGAACTCGCCCTCCCCCGCAAAGGGCTCGCCTGGACAGCCTTTGCAATTCTTTGCGAAACGATCAGCGAGCACATTGAGGTGAGTTCTAGGGAAATGAAAGAGGTGTTGATAATTCACTGCAAACTATCGGTCTACGCAGGAGGAGAATATCTTTGTTTCTGTGCTTGCAAGGTTTTGCAAGATCGCGGATATCACATCAATTTACTCTCGGATGTTTTCGAACCGTCGAAAGCAGAAGCACTTTACGGAATGGGAACCGTGCTGTCAAAGTGCACCCACATTCCATTGCCCAGACCTGCGACCGCATCGCACCGTAGCCTCCTAGTTCTCGAGCAGCTAATTTACACAATTAGGCTTGCAAGATTCGCCACCGCGTTAAGTAAAGGAGACTTCGATTTCGTCTTGAATACACAATCTTCGGTATTCTCGTTTCATGGAAAGAGGTTGTACCATTTTGTCTACGAGCTGACGGACTTGTTTTCCTATCCGGTTCCAGTTGCGAAGGATGCAATACCGAGAGGAGGCCGTGGAAAGAGAATCTACTTCTCTGTGCTCAAGATCCTTTACGCGGCTTTGGCCCAGCAACCACGGCCAACGTCTTTTTTCGTTACGGGTCATGGTGTCCTTAGGAGTCTAAGAACGCTCGGCTTTACCAACTCATCCTTCGTTTATCCTCCATCTCGTGTGTTCAAGCCTGGGATACCGAAGAAACCGGAGATCGTTCAGGCTTGTAGAATTGCACCCGAGAAGAGGCTTGAGTTCATGTTCGATGCTGCTAGGAGACTTCCCCAGTACAAGTTTTGTCTGGTGGGTCGAGACTCCGAGGTCAATAGATTATTGAACCCAGGTTATGCTCAAAGGGTTTTGGCCAACTTACCTCCCAATGTAACCTACATTCAATCATCGATTCGAGAGAGGCCTGAACTACTGACGTATAGCCAGGTCTATTTCCACACCGGCCTTGAAAAGGGAATGCTCTTGGTTCTTATGGAGGCTATGTCCGCTGGTTGTATCCTAGTTGTTCCCGAGCATAGTGTCGCCGGAGAAATTGTGAGGGCATCTCAGATTGGATACACGTACCGAACCATAGAGCAGGCGGCGGATAAACTGAGAATTGCGATGGACAAACCTCAATGGAATCCCTCCGAGATTTCACTATGCGCAAGACAGTTTGGGCCGGAAGCTTTCGAGACTCTGATCAGGAGTCTTGGAGAAGATCAAGTGGGTCCTAGTGATGGCTCTTAGGAGCTGCACTGTGACGCGTGGGGTCTTTTTTTCGAAGAGGACGTCGAAGGTCACGTGCGACTGGCGATATGCTGAACAAACCTACCAGACCCCGTCGACCATCGCCTTGAAATTGCTGAACGCATAGAGCAAGTCTCTGTTTTTCAGGCCCGCAATTGTTGCTTTTACTTTCCCTAGATACCAACTTACAAGAACGCGTTTAGGATAATATTTGCGAAGGATATACGGAAGATATCGTCTTGATTCAGCGATCCATTTGTTGTGCCCTGAACCATGTCGCTCGTGATAGACAATGCTGGTTGGGCAGTAAGCGACACGCCAACCGTTTTTTCTGGCGCGATGGCAGTATTCTACATCCTCGAAGTAAAGAAAGAATCTTTCGTCTAGCAACCCGATTTTTTCGACTAGGGCCCTTCTGATGAGGGCACAGCCAAAGCTGCTTGACACCAACTCGATAGCGTTGTCGTACTGCCCGTGATCGGGTTCTCCTTCACCCCGATTGCCAATCGCATAGGGCCACTTGCTATAATCGTGTCCTGCGCTATCGATGATATTATTGAGTCTTACAAGCTTCGGGACGACAATTCCTATTTTTTGATCGCTTTCAGCGGTTTTCCTTAGATTGTCAGTCCAGCCTGCCGTGACTCTGCTATCTGGGTTGAGTAGAATTATGTATCTGCCTTTTGACTCTCGAATTAATTTGTTGGTGGCTTTTGCATAGCCGAGGTTCTGAAGGTCGTTGCTGTGCTCCAGATACTCGTAGTTTTCCGTGTATTTTCGAAGGCTCTCTAAGAGACTGGCTCTGTACTTGTTGCTCTTGTAGTGGACGGTTAGAATGCTGAATTCAATGCCATTATCGGCATGAGTATCCGACGTGGGGGGAGTGGAAATTATCATGCAAGGGGCCTTACCGGGGGATGATTCAACTGGCCAATGTCCAATGAGTTTCCTGAGATGTGCATTCCTTAGCGAAGCGCAGGGCTCTGATAGTTATTCTTTCATAGATTACGAGTTATCCCTGCTCGATGAAATCATATGTTTAATATGTCGAGGAAGATTTCATGAAACAAACTAGACTTAGTGGAAGTGCATGGTTTTCCGTTCAGCATTGAAGGAGTTGCTCGGACCATGCAAATCGCTTCTATCGAGAAGTCAGTAAGATGACGTTCGAGATCCTCGCTATTGTTGCTATCATAGCAGCCCGAACGTTATGGGTAGGGGTGCACCCTATTCCTCATGACATAGAACCTGCTATCATGCCTGGATTGAAGAACATTCGGAGGGTCCTTCACAGACAAACAATAGTTAGCGGCAGAGCACCCTACGGCATCATCTGGTACGCGATTAATCTTCCAATCGCGAGAGCCGCGAAGTTCAACGGAAGGTACTGGATTCTCTATCTGGGGCTGATCGACAGCATCCTTCTCTGGCTCAGCTTGACCATGGGCTGGTTGGGGTTCCTTGCATATGCATTCATAGGAACATTTCAGCTGCTCCGAGCTCCATGGAACACAGGCATAAACTGGCTTATCGTGCTCGGGTTAGTTTCCCCGTGGTTCCTAGTAATCGCGCCGATTGCGAAATTGCCAGTAGGGCTTCCTCTCCATGCTTTCGGAGACACTGGGCGCGCGTTCTTCTTCAGACACAACTTTGTTTACTACGGACTTCTAGGGACCCTTTGGCTAATCGTATTCTTCAACCTCTTCTTACCAGCGATTCGCGACGCGTCAATACTAATTCAGGGTTTTGGCTGGGGGCTCCTCTTGGGTTATCTCTTCATTCGACGAGGCCGAAATACTTCGCCGACATTTCTTTCGTGATTCGCTGCAAAGATGAGAGGTTCAGTTTTCTAGATTTTCGCGGAGGTCTAGTATTTCCGTCTACAAAGCAAGATTCGGGATTGTCTGAATTTCCCCTAGCTGCCTTCGATATCAGTCCGAACAAGATTCTCGTGCTATGGGGCCAGGCTCGGGAGTGAATTTGTAACCGAAATCGGCAACTGATAACTATCGCATTTCAAGATTCCCGAACCTCCACTCCGACCTGTTGGTCCGGAAACGTGGTCGGACCAGATCACAAAGAGGCGGGAACGGCGGACATGGCTTGCTCTGTGTCATATAGGTGTGGATGTATCATCCTAGCGATGGGAAATCTCCATCCATCCAACAATCCCATGAGTCTTTGTCCGGCCTTCCAAGCTCTAAGCCTTGGGCTGAAGAACGGTTGTCGCGGCTTGACTATTTTCAGCATGATTTCAAGGGGGACAGCAAGGATTCCTTCTATTCCTAATAGTGCCGTGGAAAGTCTCGGGGACATCTTCCAGTAGCGGTAGTATAGGACGATTCCGTATGACTGGTCATACTCGACCCAAGAGCGGTTCTTCCTCGTGATATGGGACGCATAGTGAACCATCCGGCATGAAGGAAACAAATTGACGGGGATTCCGTGCCTCTTGAAGTTGAGAAAGGCATCAAGATCTGATACTCCGTTCAAGTAGCCTCTGTTCCATAGTCTCCCATTGAACATGTTCAGGACTCGCCGGTGGACCATGAAGAACGACCCGGCAGGGTTGTCCACTTGTACCATGTCTTCTCCATTCCATTCATAATGGACCCAGTAACTTGGCAATCGGCTTCCTAAGATCCGGCGGATAACTGCCCCTGTTCCGGTACTTGACAAAAAGAATACTGATGGAGTTACAAGTCTCATGGGACCCTGAGGGGAGCCATCTGGACTAATCAATTGTGGCGCAGCGACGAGTGCATTGGATCTAGAGCAAGATTCGAGCATCTTCAGAAAACTCTCATTGAAAATAATGTCAGGATTGGATAGGCAAACCCAGTCTCCATTGGAATGGTCAAGCCCTATTTGATTTGCCTCGCTCCATTTGATCCTTCGGTGTGAGAGGAGAACCTTCAGCCCCAGCTTTGATGCTTCAAGGGAATGTGAAAGTGCCTCCAAGTATTCTTTGGTCCCATCTGTGGAGTTGGAGTCAACCACAATTGTCTCAACTTCGGACATGTCGAGTGAGAGAATTGACTCGAGGCATTTCCTGATATGGCTGAGAGAGTTCCAAGTGGTGAGGACTATTGACAGCTCCGGCATTTACCGGGTTCTCCCAATTAGGGAAGCGAGCCGAATATTCGGGGGTGAGAATCGAGCTGTTTCAGCTTGAAGCCATACCCGGCTAGAATCTCAAATAAATCGTCTTTTGCATCTTTGTCATGAAGCTCAACTATTATCCGCCTGATTTTGCCCTGGTTAAGTGCGTCCTTCGCGCCTTTCAGGACCTTGAATTCCGCCCCCTCTACATCTATCTTAACGAGGTCAGCCATTTCTCGAACCTGGCTGTCGTATGTGGCTGCTGAAACAATTACGCTTTCCCTTCCGATATATGTATGAGCTGGTCCAGTTCCTGGCCCCAGTTCTGGATTGTACTTGAAGACGGGCATTAGGGTTTCCGCGGAACCGATGAATCCTTCGTGAGGGTCGATATAGAAATTGGCCTGACCGTTCATGTCGGAGAGAGCCAGGGGGAATATGGTGATGTTGTGTCTTGAACTACTGTCTATTCTTTTTTTTAATACTGGCAGAACATTCGGATTCGGTTCGAATGCATAAACCCGCAGGAAGTGAGAAGATAGCCGTGTGCTGTATATGCCCACATTAGCGCCCACGTCGACGAAAAGGTCTCCTTTGATGCGCGCAACTTCCTTCCATACTTGAGGTTCGATTGGTGGACGCTTATGGAGAAAGTACTTTTCAATGAGGAACTTCCAGTCTTTCACGCTCTACTCTCTTCCCAACTAGTCTGTAAATACCTATCTAGTTTGGTCAACTTCTCCCTCGTCACATTTGGACTCTCCTTCTGTATGGTAACTCTAGAACCCTTGTCCTGCACCAGTTAGTTTGAATGCAGACTAAGAAATAGCTCGTGGATCGCATTAAATGGTTGAACGAACGAATGAAATAGAAGAGACTAACTCTCAAGATGTAGACCATGCCGTCGGAAACCCTTGCCATCGCCACGAGAAATTGTCGGCTATGCGGTTCGCAGAAACTGACGGAAGTGCTCTCCCTAGGAAATCAATATGTTTCGGATTTCATCACTGCGACAGGGAAGCATCCGAAATCTCCTCTCGAACTTGTGCACTGCCGTGACTGCGGATTAGTTCAACTGAGACATACGTTTCCCAGGTCGAACTTGTACCGACATTATTGGTACCGCTCGGGAATCAGCAAGACTATGCGGGAGGCTCTGACAGATGTGGCGACTAAGGCCTACCAGGTGGCCAGGCATAGCGCTGGCGACATAGTGATCGACACAGGTTGCAATGATGGGACTCTATTGCGCAGCTACCCAAGATCCGGGCTTACATTAATCGGCTTCGAGCCCGCTGAGAATCTCGTCGAAGATGCAAGGAAAGGAACTGACTGGGTTTTCAACGACTTCTTCGAAGCTGGTATATTCCGTAACAAATTTGGTAACGAGAGGGCCAAGATAGTCACAAGCGTTGCAATGTTCTATGATCTTGAGGATCCGAACGGCTTTGTTGGCGATGTCGCTAGGAGCTTGGCTCCTGAAGGTGTCTGGGTTGTCCAACAGAACTACCTGGCATCGATGCTTCAGATGAATGGCTTCGACAACATTGGTCATGAGCATCTAGAATATTACTGTTTGAGTACGATGGAGAAACTGCTGACTAGGCATGGCCTTGAGATTTTTGACGTTGAAACAAATGACGTGAATGGAGGAAGTTTTAGGACCTACGCAAGCCATCAGGGAGTGTACCCGATACGAGAGGAAGTAGAGGGGTTAAGACGAAATGAGGAACATCTGCAGCTGAATAGCAGCGAAGTCTATCGTACGTTCGCGGCGAAAATACGAAAAATCAAATCCCACCTGACGCAACTTGTCAAGAATGAGGTGGGCGAAGGCAAGACCGTCTACGTCTACGGAGCATCGAACAGAGGAAATACCATACTTCAATACTGCGGGCTCGATTACCGATTGATCAAGAAAGCTGCGGATGCAAACAGCGAAAAATGGGGACGAAGAACAGTAGGCACCAAGATTCCAATAGTCTCCAAAGAGGAGGCCCGAAGGGACAAACCAGATTATTTTCTCATACTACCACATCACTTCCTCGAAGAGATCAAACTTGAAGAGAAAGACTTCCTTAATCGCGGTGGAAAATTCATCGTCCCTCTCCCGGAGGTACGCCTGGTTAGCTGAAAATGGCACTCAGCGAGACGAAAGTGTACAATACTGCCGAGGCTAAGCCAACTTTTCGATTTCCCCTTCTACGGTCACAGTGCCTTGGTAGCCGCAGCTTGCGAGATGTAGGTCACGGGCGTTATCCACCCCTCGAGAGGAGCGCGTGATCTACGGACGGTAGCTCCGCACCGAGGGCATGATGGGGGCGTTCGAGATCGCCTCTTGAAAGAGGGGAACAGCCCGTCCATCGCAATCCTCGACATGCGGCTAATGTAGCTCTATGCTGGTTTCGGGGAAACCATAACCCACCAAGACTTTCTTCACTTTGTCTCGATGGTCACCTTGTAGAATTATGGCGTTGTTCTTCGAGGTGCCACCGCAGGCGCAGTATGTCTTCAGTTTTGTCGCGAGGTCCGGAAGATTGACGCTTTTCCCATCTATGCCCTCGACTATGGTGGCGGGTTTGCCCCATTTGCGCATTTCCATGCGCACTTTAACCGTCTGCTGCTCCATGCTAATGGTGCCGCAGACACACAGATCCTTGGGTAGGCCGCAGGTCGAACAAACGTCGGCCATGCTAGAAGCCCGGTGCTCCTTTGTAATCGTCCACAAGTGATTCTATCGTTGGCTTGCGTATTTAAGCGTGCCCTCATCAGGTCGCTTACATGCCTAGATAGAGGAAGAGGAGGAACCAGAAAAGCCAGGCCGTCGCGAGGGCAAGGATTACTGTCATCTTTTCCGTCATGCTTCTCCTGGGTGGTTTAGGGGCTTAGAGCTGAAAATCAGATTGTAACCTTGGGAAGGAAGGAACAGAAAGATTTGACGAGCGTCTGGTTAAGGGGGATTGGGCTTTGGAGCCTCTTATTGATTCAGGTCTATCTGGATTGCCATGTGTTTCCATCGCTTTCCAGGGGGCCTGTGGGGTTTTATCGGCTTCAGGGGCTATCGATAAATAGGTACAGCCCTCATATACGATAAGGCGAGTTAGAAGGTTCTCGATTGAGTGAGAGAATAACTGTCTCGATTGAGCTGGAGTTTCTTAACAAGTACCTGTTCAACGCTTTGAAGAGAAGTCTCTATAATGCGAATCCGAAACGAAAGCTGGACATTATCTATTACTACTCTAGGGATCCGAGGGTGAAGTTCTCTATCTCCATGACTGGGTATAGCACTACGAAGCCGAACCCTTCATCCCAATGGAGCACCGTATTCAATAACATTCAGAGCATGCGCCAGTATCTTCGCTAGTGTCTGGTCTAAGCGGCTAGGCCGAGGGCGTCTTTCAGGCCCTTGTACCTGTTGCGGACTGTAACTTCGGTGACGTTAGCGATTTCCGCGATTTCCTTCTGCGTCTTCTTTTCACCTTGCAGAACGCAGGCGACATAAAGAGCAGCCGCAGCGAGGCCCATTGGGTCCTTGCCGGCTACGACTCCTTTGTTTCTCGCGTCTTTCAGTACTTGGATGGCCGATTGCTGGGTCTGTATCGTGATTTCGGCCCGACTTGCAATCTTTGATATGCAGCGAATCGGGTCCTCGACCGGCATCGACATCTCAAGCTCTCTTAGAAGGAGACGGTAGCAGCGTGCGACGTCCTTTTTCTTGATTCGGCTTGCTGAAGCAACTTCCTTAAGGGTTCGCGGGGTCTCGCTAGATCTGCATGCTGCATAAAGGGACGCGGCTGCAATTGCAGCAATTGATCGTCCTCTGACCAGTCCACTATCGAGTGCCTTTCTGTAAACGACGGCTGAGTCTTCCTTGACGTTGGCTGGTACGTGTAGCCTGTCTGTTAGACGGTCCAGTTCGGCCATTGCTTGCGCTAAGTTCCGGTCAGAGGATGAGTGTACTCGGGTTCGGATCTGCCATTTGCGGAGGCGGAGCATTTCCATTCTTGTCTCGAAGGGTAGTTGTCTGCCGAAGGCGTCTCTGTTGACTCGGTCGATGACTGTTGAGAGTCCTTTGTCGTGGATGGAGAAGGATGTGGGTATTCCCACGCGCCCTCTCTCGTCCTTTTCCTCTTTGGTGAAAGCTCGCCATTCGGGGCCGCGGCTCATTAGGTTCTGGGAGAGGACCAGGCCACAGTCTTGACAGATGGTTTCTCCCTGGTCGAAGTCTTCTATGAGATTCAGGCTCGCGCACTCGGGACAGACGTGAACCTTGGGAGGGTGTGCGCTTGGAGAGGGTGTGCTCATGGGGTTTTCCCTTGGTTTCTCAGGAATGCTTGCGTCTCCGCTTTCCGGACTGGTTTTGGAGGGGCTTTAGAAGAGTCCAAGCTCGGAAAGCGAGAGCGACGCGTTCGATTTCGAATATAAGTGTTTCGACAAGTATATAGGCTAGGTCGGGTTCCGACGCCTCAAGGTTCCAACCGAATTCGGGTCTTTCGGTTCAGATGGAGGCTCCGCTCTCGCGACGCGAGAGGCAGTCGCTAAGACCCCCTTTTTCTAGAACCCTCCGCTGTCTGGCACTAATTCTGGCGCGACGGGCTGATCAAAGTACGGTCCGGGCTTGGATCGGTCGCGAATTATCCGCATTTCCAACGTGGAACATTCCCTGTTCCAAACATGCCTGTTCAGATCCCGATTCGGGGCTGATTCTGGGCGAATCACCTGCGAATCATGCACAGATTCAGAGCCTTTCAGGGACATCAGGCAAACCTTGCCAGAGAGGGCTGAGCGAGTCCCCTTTTCATTACCAAGTGGGTTCAAAAGAACTGAATATAACGACCGTTCAAGATCCAACTCACAGCAAATTGCGGTTCAGAAAGGCTACGCAAGCGCGGAATGTTCAATCGACCGATTCTTGGATTCTAGCTTTCTCCACTTCGACGAAACCTATTATGGCTGGTCGAGGGGCAACCGAGAACTTCGTAGCCCGGTGGTGTAGTGGTCTAGCATAGCATGGGCGTTTCGGGCCAGAAACACAGAAGCGTCCCTAGTCGGCTCTGGATCCCCTCAAACAGAGGGGTTGGAGCAACCTGCTGACGGGAGTTCGAATCTCCCCCGGGCTACCACGTAGATCTGACGAAAAGCATTGTTTTCCTGTCAAGGCCATGCCTAGAAGTTCTTCAGCTCGGAGCTCCAGAATCTTCGGAGAAGAAGCCCCGTGATTAGACCGCCAATGTGCGCAAAGAAGCCCCCGCCCGCGAAAAGATCCAAACCAGCGATGAATATGATCAGGATAACGCCTCGGAAGCCCGTTGCAGCTCCCATTATGCCGTAGACTGCGCCCGACGCTCCTACTCCACAACTCAAGGAGTTCATGTTAGGGACGCCGGTGAGAAAGAAACCCGTGAGATCAGCTCCCACAAACGTTAGGTTCC
>Ga0066662_10001752_pt1 | contig 10104 bp, 9 predicted proteins | sample GraSoiAngelo_111_FD_133939 | JGI IMG/M metagenome (GOLD analysis project Ga0066662, IMG submission 133939) | Grasslands soil microbial communities from the Angelo Coastal Reserve, California, USA - 14_0903_12_40cm | ecosystem: Environmental > Terrestrial > Soil > Grasslands | place: USA... | reverse complement strand
CTGCGCGAGCGTGCCGGCATCGCCATCCATGGCTGGGACTACGACCAGTCCGGCATCGTCGTCACCGTCGGCCATGAGCGCGACCATCACGGCCGCGCCGAGGAGCATTTCCTGCCCGCCGGGCCGTTCGCGATCCTGCCGCTGAAAGGCGCGCGGTCTTCGCTGGTGTGGACGGAAAACCGCGCCGAGGCGGCCCGGATCGTCGCGCTGGACGAGGACGAATTCCATGCCGAGCTCGAGCAACGCTTCGGCCTGAAGCTCGGCGAAGTCAGGGCGCTCGACAAGCCGCGCGCGTTTCCGCTTGGCTATTTCGTCGCGCGCTCCTTTGTCGGCGAACGGCTGGCGCTGGTCGGCGATGCTGCCCATGTGATCCACCCCATTGCCGGGCAGGGCCTCAATCTGGGCCTGAAGGATATCGCGGCGTTGGCAGAGGTGGTGGTCGACGCGGCTCGGCTCGGGATCGATTTCGGCCAGGCCGACGTGCTGGAGCGCTACCAGCGCTGGCGGAGGTTCGACACCATGGCGATGGGGCTCGCCACCAATTCGCTGAACCTGTTGTTTTCCAACGAGTCGACGCTGTTGCGCAGCGTGCGCGACATCGGCCTCGGCCTGGTGGACCGCCTGCCGCCGCTGAAAAGCCTGTTCATCCGCCAGGCCGCCGGCCTTTCCGGCGAAGTGCCGCGGCTGTTGAAGGGCGAAGCGTTGTAGAACTCCGTCCTCGTGTCCCGGACGCGCTGCAGCGTTTTTCACGCTGCTGCGCAGAGCCGGGACCGTACCACACGCCGAAGCGTCAGCCGGACATCACGACGGATTTGTGTTTGGTACGGCCCCGGCTCTGCAGCGCAGCGCAAGAGCGCTGCGCTGCGTCCGGGGAACGGCTACTCGATCTTCCTCGCTTCTTCCGGCAGCATGATCGGGATGCCGTCGCGGATCGGGTAGGCGAGCTTGGCGGAGCGCGAGATCAATTCCTGCCGGGCGGCGTCGAATTCCAGCGGGCCTTTGGTCAACGGACACACCAGGATTTCCAACAGCTTTGGATCGACGCTGTCGCTGCGCTCGGGCGTGGAATTCATCAAGGGCTCCGCTTCGTAGGGTGGGCAAAGCCGCGAAAGCGGCATGCCCACCCTACGGCTCCTAGCACATCACGCCGGCCCCAATCCATCTGGACCCGCAACCCAAGCTCCCCTACGATTTGACCAACGCGGCAAGACGACCGCATCAATAGGGGAGCGACGCCGATGCAGATGACCCGCCGACATGCCTTCACTGCGGCCGGAGCGGCGGCTGCCGCGCTCGCCGTTTCGCGTAGCGCCGTTGCGCAATCCTTCGACTTCAAGCCGAACCAGCGCTATCCCGAGGCCTCGGTCGAAATCCTCGATCCGAGCTTTGCGAAGTACCGCATCTTCAGCAGCACGGTCGAGCAGCTCGCGACCGGGATGCGCTGGGCGGAAGGGCCGGTATGGTTCGGCGACGGCCGCTATCTCCTCGTCAGCGATATCCCCAACAACCGCATCATGCGCTACGACGAGGCCAATGGGAACTGGGGCGTGTTCAGGCAGCCATCCAACTTCGCCAATGGACACGCGCGGGACCGCCAGGGCCGGCTGATCAGCTGCGAGCACCTCACCCGCCGCGTCACCCGCACCGAGCTCGACGGCAAGATCACCGTGTTGGCGGACAGCTTTGATGGCAAACGGCTCAACTCGCCGAACGACATCGCGTGCAAGTCGGACGGTTCGATCTGGTTCACCGATCCGCCGTTCGGCATCGGCGGCGAATGGGAAGGCGACAAGGCAACGCCCGAATTGCCGCACGCCGTCTATCGGATCTCGCCGGACGGCAAGCTCGGCCTTGCGGTGGCGGACCTCAACGGCCCCAATGGGCTCGCCTTCTCGCCGGATGAGAAGAAGCTCTATGTGGTGGAATCGCGCGCGCAGCCCAACCGCGTGATCTGGGCCTATGACGTCGGCGCCGACGGTTTTACGCTGGCGAATAAGACCAAGCTGGTCGATGCCAACGGCCCCGGCGCGCTGGACGGGTTCAAGGTCGACACCGACGGAAATTTGTGGTGCGGCTTCGGTAGCAACGGCTCGGCCGCGGCCAAGGCGGAAGAGCTCGACGGGGTGAAGGTGTTCAACCCGGAGGGCAAGCCGATCGGCTTCATCCATCTGCCCGAACGTTGCGCCAACTTGGTGTTCGGCGGGCCGAAGAAGAACCGCCTGTTCATGGCGAGCTGTCACTCGCTCTATGCGCTCTATGTGGAAGCAAGAGGCGCGGTGTAGCTCCTTGTCCCGGACGAGCTGCAGCGTTCTTCACGCTGCTGCGCAGAGCCGGGACCGTGCCAAGCGCCGCGTTCTGTACGGCGCCGGCTCTGCAGCGGACCGCAAGAGCGCTGCGCTGCGTCCGGGGCACGATACTTATTGCAGTCCCGTATCGCCACTGGTGCGTTTCTTCGCGAGATCCATTTCCGTCACCGCGATCAGGATCTCGGCACGGGTTTTGAGGTCGGGGGCTTCCAGCATGGCCTGTTTTTCCGGCACGCCGTAGGGCGACATCATCGCCAGCGCGTTGACCAGGGCCTCGTTGGGCGCGCTCTCGACGCCCTCCCAGTCGACTTTCAGATTATTCTCCTTGAGGAAATCGGTCAGTACCGACAATAGCGCCGCCCGGTCGACCTCGTCCTCGCCCTTGCGCGCGGTGAAGTCGTCGACAAAGGGAAAGTAGTCCACCTTGCACTGGCGGTACGCGGTCAGCGCCTGGACTTCTTCGATGACCTTGAAGCGCGAGATGCCGGTGAGCTCCAGGATGTAGCGGCCGTCGCCGGATTCGGCGAGCTGCGTGATGCGGCCGACGCAGCCGACCCGGAACAGCGCCGGCCGCTCGGCATCGCGCGAATGCGCGGCGTCGGGCTGGATCATGCCGATCAGGCGATGGCCGTCGCGCAACGCGTCGTCCACCATGGCGAGATAGCGCGGCTCAAAGATGTTGAGCGGCATCTGGCCGCGCGGCAGCAACAGCGCGCCCGGCAACGGAAACACCGGAATGATTTCCGGGAGCTCGGCGGGCCCGAGATAGGCGGCGTTGATCGGCATGTGGGTCCCGATGCTGGCGAAAACCTGCGTTACCCTATCTCAAAACGACGCCGCGGGATGCGCGGCGTGCCTACGAGAACAGGATGGTCGACAGCCGCTTGCGCCCCTCGACGGTGGCCTCGTCGGCCGGGCCCCACGCCTCGAACAGCTGCACCAGCTGCTTGCGCGCCCCGTCCTCATTCCATTTGCGGTCGCGCCGGACGATTTCCAGGAGCTGCGCGGTCGCCTCCGCGCGCTTGCCTTGGGCGTTGAGCGCGGTGGCGAGATCGGAGCGCGCCTGATGATCGAGCGGGTCGGCGGCAACCTTCTGCTCGAGCTCGGCGACCGGCCCCAGCGCCTGGGCTTGCTCGGCGAGATCGATCGAGGCCTGCACCGCCTTCACCGCGGCGTCGCCGCGCTTGGCTTCCGGCACCATGGCGAGCGTCTGCTTGGCCTGCTCGACCGCGCCGGTCGTCATATGGGCTTTTGCGAGGCCCGCCAGCGCCGCGATGTTGGCCGGCTCTAGGCCCAGCACCTCGGCATAGACGGAAGCCGCGGTCGCGGCATCGCCCTCGGCCAGCAGCATCTCGGCCTCCTTGAGGACGTCGGCGATGTTGGGCTGGCCGGCGGCCGGCATGCCTGCGGTCAGCTTGTCGATGAAGGCGGTGACCTGGCTTTCCGGCACCGCGCCCATGAAGCCGTCGGCGGGCTGGCCGCCCACGAAGGCGATCACCGCCGGGATCGACTGGATGCCCATCTGCCCTGGAATGGCCGGATGCTCGTCGATGTTCATCTTGACGAGCTTGACCCTGCCCTTGGCGGCGCGGACGGCTTTTTCGAGGATGGGCGTGAGTTGGCGGCAGGGCCCGCACCACGGCGCCCAGAAGTCGATCAGCACCGGCTGGCGCTTGGATTCCTCGATGACGTCCTGCACGAAGGTCTTGGTGGTGGTTTCCTTGATGAGGTCCGCCGCCTGCGGCGCGCTGCCCTGCTCGATAATGCTCACGTGATCCTCGCCCGAACGATCCGGAAAACTTGCGCCGGTTCCGGCACCGGCCTTAAATGGCCCCGGAGCGGCCGTTTTGCAATCGCCGCGAGGCGCCGGCCGGCCGCAGACGGCGGGATTTCCGCGGCGACGCCTGATTTACCCCCCGCTTTGCCCGCGGCGGCCGGTTTTGGCCGCAAACGGCGGGTTTTGCCGCGCTTCGCACCTGTTGCATTCCAGGTCGGCATTTGGCATAGCTCTGCCCGTTGCCGGCGCCTTTGGTCGCCGCCAATTCCTAAAGGATGCGGGTGTAGCTCAGTGGTAGAGCACGACCTTGCCAAGGTCGGGGTCGAGGGTTCGAGCCCCTTCGCCCGCTCCAGGAATTCTCTGAAACGGCAAAGCTGAGGAAGTCGCGGGCTTTTAGAGGCAGGCGAATTCACGAATTGCGCGGCTCATCCTGGGCAGCGTTGTGGATGTACAAAATTTCCATCATGTCGCCCGTGTTCCGATAAATGATATTATAAGGGTATCTGAGCAAGGGCACGACCCGAACGCCCGCGGGCTCGTCGACTTCGCGGGCACTGTCCGGCCACATACGGATACGAGCGATCACCGATCGCAACCGCATCAGAAATGGCTCATAGCTGGTCGGATACTTGGCGGCGCTATAGAAGAATCCGGTCGAGGTCTTCAGACGCTCGCTCCGCGTAGACGACCTTCATGCAGGCCGATGTTTTTCGAAGAGCGCTTCGATCTGCTTTTCCGTCGCGACCCGTCCCGCGCGAGCGTCCTCGAGCCCTTGCTGGATTCCGGCAAGCTCTTCCGGCGTCGGAAATGGCGGAAAAAGAAAACCCTCGAACTCCTGCAGCCTTGGGAGCTGCGCTGACCGGGTTTCGAAAGCAGATGGGGCACACCTCGGTGGCGCTCGCAGCTGCCGCCGCGCGGGTGTCGCCGAATTCGTGGCTAAGTATCGAAACCGGGACTTTCCAGGTGCCGATGGGAGATGAGATCTCCCTTAAAAGGAAGCTCGGCGCCATCGGAACCGCCCATCGGATCCTCTCGTATTTCATCACCAAGGTCAAAGGCCGGCGGCAGTTCAACCTTTCCGATTGCTTCGAGATACTGGGATTTGATCTTCATGACCCTGACGTCCAGGCAGCTGTAAGGCGAACTGCCGATAGCACCTTGGAGCCCGACGTGTGGGCTCTGTTGTCGAAAGGACAACTGAAGGTCGGATTGAGCGGCTGGCCTCCCTTTTCGTCCGACAGCACCGCTTCCCTTAGCGAGACCGATGCGCCGGGTTCAAAGACTGCTGGAGCCTCAGCGTCTCCCGATGCGACATCAAGCCCAGGTAAGGAACTGGTGACTGCCATACTGCGCGGCGCTGCGGGCCAGCCGGAGGCCGCGACCGAACAGGTCGGGCTCGACTTCACATCCTATACGGAGCTCGGCGAGGCAATAAATGCTCTCGCAGAGGGCAAGGAAGCGGTCGTGTTCGGCATCTATGATACGCCTCCCCGGCGTTTCATGGAGATGGCAGCAGTCAATCTGCCCGGCCTGTCCTTTTCGCTTGGCCTGCTGTGCTCGAATGACATCAATACTAGCTCCGGTGAAGGCTGGCGTCCGTTCATAGATCTGATTGCGAGCGAACAGCGGGAGTTCGATCTATTCGCCGTCAAACATGAAGTCGGCTTTGAATTTCTCGTTGGACAGTGCAACATCCCGCAAAATCAGGTTCAGGCCCCGGCCGAATTCACAATCCAAGGAATTGCCGACCTAATGTCGCGGGCGCGGCTGAAGAATCGCCGGGTCGCCCTGGTTGCCGATGCCGCGATCTGCGAAAAGGTTCAGGGTCAGATCGCATCCGCGGCGGTAAGTGCCGACGACCGACGCCTGCTTTCTCTGCAAATGTACACCGCATCGAGGCTCGAGGAATTCGGCAGGAGCGGGCGGCGGAGCATTCCGTTTCCGGTCCCGAGATATCGAGCTGCCTTTGTCGTAAAGAACGGTGAAAGGTTGATCGAACAGCTCCGCGCCTGCCTTGGCGGCGAGTTTTTCCCGATCTTCTCCGCCATCATGGCACGGCAGTACGCCCACTTCCTTTCCAAGACCATGTTCCTTCGGCGCGGTCAACAGCACATCATTCTCGAGCCGTTTCCTCCGGATATCTCCCGGATGGATCAGGTGCTGTTCGCACACGCCTGCCTCGCGTTTCTCGACGGCGGCCTTGTGCAGTCAGGAGGGGCGGAATTGTCCGCAATCCGCGATGAGATCAGACGCGTCTGGATCGACCAGAATTACGTTCTGCCAGCTTTCGACATGAATCTACATCCCGGCAAGGAAGCCGGGGACGCGGCCCCTGAATAGGGAATCAACGGCTCTATCAGCAAAGGAGGCAGTTATGGTTACCTTACTCAAAGCACGCCGGGTGCTACGCTCGGCGCTTCTGGCGATCGCCGTTCTGGGCGCGCCGTCCGCCATGGCACAACAGCAGCCCGCGTTCGATCATGTGATAGGCTCGAAGACGCTGCGTTGCGGATACTTTGTGTATGCACCGGGAATCTACAAGGACCCCAACACGAAGGAGCTTAGCGGGATTTACGTCGATACGATGAAGTCCATTGCGGGGCGTCTCGGCCTCAAACTGGAATGGACGCAAGAGGTAGGTTTCGCCACCATGGTGGAAGAACTGAACAAGGGCAAATATGATGCGTCTGCGCGGCCATCTGGCCAAATGCCAGCCGGGCTCCTTTCGTCGACTAAAGCGTGCCGCTGTATTACTCCGGCATCGGCGCCTATGTGCGCAAGGGCGACAACAAGATACGCTCGGTCGCCGACATCAATTCCCCTGACCTCCGGATTGCGACGGTCGAAGGCGAGATGACAAACATCATCGCCCGGCAACAGTTTCCAAAAGCTCAGAAAGTCACGTTGCCGCAGCTGTCGGAAGTGTCGCAGGTGCTGATCCAGCTTGAACAGAACAAGGCAGACGTGACCTTCGTGGAGCCGTTCCAGGCCAATGAATTCATGGCCTCGCGAGGAGAGGTGTTCGAAAACATCGCGCAGGATACGCCGCTGCGGGTATTCGGCAATACATTGATGTTCGCTAAAGGGGAGTTCAAGCTGCAATCGATGCTGAATACCGCCTTGCAGGAAGACCTGCAAAGCGGCTTCGTCAAGGAGTCGATTGCCAAGTACAAGGGAGCGGCAGCTTCATTGTACCCAGTGAAGCCGCCCTTCGATCCCCCCTATTCGAAACCGCAGGTTCAGGCAAAACAGTGATCCTTAGCCTGCTACACGACTACTGGTTTGCATTTGTTCAAGGCGCGGCGCTGACCTTGCTTTGTGCCGCGACGGTCAGCGCCTTCGGGCTCTTCGCGGGTGTACCATTGGGCTGGTTTGCCGCCGACGGCAACCGGCTCATGGTCGCCGTCGTAGGGCTCGGACGGTGGTTTCTGGGAGTGGTCCCGCCCCTTATCGTCATCATCTGGTTTTACTATCCCTTGCAGCGGCTTCTCGGACTGAATGTCTCTCCGTACTGGACTTGCGTCGCCGCCCTCAGCCTGGTCAACATTCTGCTGATCGGGCAGATCGTGTATGACGGGCGGAAGAGAGTGCCGTCCGATCTCAAGTCGATCTCCAAGATGTATGGGATCTCGCTCAAGCAGTCCATCTTCAGGGTGGAGGGCCCGTTTGTTCTTCGAACGGCGATGCCCGTCATCCTGTCAAGCCAGGTTATGATCCTGCATTCAACCTTGCTGGGAAGCTTCATAGGCGTAGAGGAATCGCTGAAAACCGCAGCTCAAATCAACGCCATAGTCTATAGGCCGATAGAGATCTTTACGATCCTGGCCTTGATTTTTGCATTAATCTGCATGCCGTTGACAGTGGCCGCGTCGCGTTTGTCAGCTTCCCTATGGTCCTCCGAAAGACACTAGGGTCACGATGCTGACCTGCGCCGGATTGCAAAAGACGATCGCCGGTCGCGTTATTTTGCGCAACGTATGTTTGCAGGTGGATACCGGGCGAGCGCTCGCGGTACTTGGTCCGAGTGGGGTCGGGAAATCGGTGTTGCTCGAAAGTCTAGCGTTTCTGCAGCGCCCCGATTCAGGATCGATCATGATCGACGGCGCGCGATGGGACTTTGGCGTCTCCGGCGAGTTGCCGCCTGCACCTTGGCCAAGCGTCGCGATGATGTTCCAGTCGCTCGCGCTATGGCCGCATCTGACGCTGTACGAGAATATCGTGTTCCCGTTCGCCCATCTGGCGGATTCGGCGCGTCGCAACCGCCTCGCAATGGAGTTCGCCGCCGATCTGGACCTGACCGGCTCGCTGCACACGCGAGCGGCCCAGGCATCGGGAGGCGAAAGACAGCGCGCTGCGTTCATTCGTGTTCTGGCCGCAGATCCACGCATCCTGTTGCTGGACGAACCGACCTCACATCTGGATGGGCGCTTGACGCGCAAGGTGATGGCGCTGATCGAACAGCAGAAGGAGCGCGGCAAAACTGTCGTACTGTCCACCCATGCCGGCGCGTTCGCGAAGGAGGTGTGCAGCGAGATGGTATTGTTGCGTGGCGAAAGCGAGCCGCTCTACGGAGATCGGGCGATCTCGGATGCAGAGCTGAATTAGCAGGCGCGCATGCGGGTGCAGGTCTCCGTAACCGTGCGCTTTGAAACGGCAGCGCACAATCCGCCGCGGTAGGCCGGACATCGCGCTGCGGTGCGACAGGTTCAAAATCCCCCCCAAGTGCTCTCCTCAAAGAAATTCCTTCTGAATATTTCCAAGCCGGCCGGCCGTCCGCGCCCCTGCACTTCTCACGTCGCCCAGATGTGCTAGCCTCTCCGCGCCTGCCCAACCGCAGGCCAAAAGCTCATCTTCGGTACGATGACAACAAACAGGCGCGGCTCGTTCAAGCCGCATAGGGAGTGACGCGAATGACATCGGTTTTCCATCGATCCGTTCTCGCGTGCGCCGCGATCCTTGCGATTGCGGGGATCACGCAGGCCAGCGCACAACAGCAACAGCAGCAGCAACAAAAGCCGCTGAAGAAATACGAATCCGGCACCAAGGAATTCTGGACCCATCCGCCGGACGACTGGTTCCTGGGCGACGAGACCGAGGCGCAAAAGGGTCTTGCGCCGCCGTCGGGGCCGCCGACCGGCGCGTCGGAGGCCGAGCTCGCCAATATCGTGAAAAAGATCAAGCTGCCGCCGGGCTTCAAGATCGAGGTCTATGCGCCGGGCGTGCTGGCGGCGCGGCAGATGGCGTGGGGCGACAACGGCACGCTGTTCGTCGGCTCCTTCGGGCTCGGCAACGTCTATGCGATCACCGACAAGGGCGGCAAGAAAGAGGTCAAGACGATTCTGAAGGGCCTCAACATGCCCACGGGCTTGGCTTTCAGGGACGGCGCGCTCTACGTCATCGCCGTCGACAAGCTGCTCAAATACGAGAACGCGGAGGCCAATCTCGACAAGCTCGGCGACGGCAAGGTGGTCTATGACGACATGCCCTCCTACGCCGCGCATGGCTGGAAGTATATCGCGGTCGACAAGGATGGCTGGTTCTATCTGCCGTTCGGCCCTCCGTTCAATGTGGGCATTCCGCCGACCTCGGTATCGCAGATCCGCCGCGTCGATCCGAAGACCGGCAACGCGGAGATCTGGGCGCTGGGCGTGCGCAACAGCGTCGGCGGCGACGTCGATCCGCGCTCGGGGCGCTACTGGTTCACCGAAAACGCCCGCGACTGGATGAGCGACGACATCCCGAGCGATAAGCTCAACATGATCTCCAAGATCGGCGAGCATTTCGGCTATCCCTATTGCCATCAGGGCGACATGCCGGACTCAAAATTTGCGATGGGCCACAAATGCTCCGAATTTACCCCACCCGTACTCAATCTCGGCGCGCATGTGGCTCCGCTCGGCATGAAGTTCTATACCGGCGATCAATTTCCTGCCGAGTACAAGAACTCGATCCTGATTGCTGAACACGGTTCGTGGAATCGGCACAAGTATCAGGGGGCCCGCATTGTGCGCGTCACCGTCG
>Ga0066662_10001750_pt1 | contig 10108 bp, 9 predicted proteins | sample GraSoiAngelo_111_FD_133939 | JGI IMG/M metagenome (GOLD analysis project Ga0066662, IMG submission 133939) | Grasslands soil microbial communities from the Angelo Coastal Reserve, California, USA - 14_0903_12_40cm | ecosystem: Environmental > Terrestrial > Soil > Grasslands | place: USA... | reverse complement strand
GTGAAGCGTATCATGAAGCCGAAGGCGGTCGCTGTGATAGGCGCCTCCGACGAGACCGGCAAGATCGGCAACTCGGTGATGAAGAACCTGATCAACGGCGGCTACAAGGGCGAGATCTACCCGATCCATCCCAAGGCCGACGAGATCATGGGCAAGAAGGTCTACAAGTCGGTCAAGGATATTCCGGGCGAGGTCGATATCGCGGTGTTCGCGATTCCGGCAAGCCTCGTTGCCGGCGCGCTCACCGAATGCGGCGAGAAGAAAGTGGTCGGCGCGATCCTGATCCCGTCCGGCTACGCCGAAACCGGCAACATCAAGGGGCAGGAGGAAATCCAGGCGATCGGCCAGAAATACGGCATCCGCCTGATGGGGCCGAACATCTACGGCTTCTACTACACGCCCGCCAATCTGTGCGCGACGTTCTGCACCGCCTACGACGTCAAGGGCTCGGCGGCGCTGTCGTCGCAGTCCGGCGGCATCGGCATGGCGATCATCGGCTTCTCGCGCTCCGCAAAGATGGGCGTCTCCGCCATCGTCGGGCTCGGCAACAAGTCGGATATCGACGAGGACGATCTCTTGACCTTCTTCGAGCAGGACGACAACACCCAGATCATCGCGCAGCATTGCGAGGATCTGAAAGACGGCCGCGCCTTTGCCGAAGTCGCAAAGCGGGTCTCGAAGAAGAAGCCCATCGTCGTACTGAAGGCCGGCCGCACCTCGGCAGGCGCCAAGGCCGCGAGCTCGCACACCGGGGCGCTTGCCGGCAATGACAAGATCTATGAGGACGTGTTCAACCAGTCCGGCGTGATCCGCGCCCGCTCACTTCGCGACATGCTGGAATTCGCCCGCGGCATTCCGGTGCTGCCGACGCCGAAGGGCGAGAACGTCGTCATCATCACCGGTGCCGGCGGCTCCGGCGTGCTGCTGTCGGATGCCTGCATCGATAACAAGCTGTCATTGATGACGATCCCGCCCGATCTCGACGCCGCATTCCGCAAATTCATTCCGCCGTTCGGCGCCGCCGGCAACCCGGTCGACATTACCGGCGGCGAGCCGCCGATCACCTATGTCAACACCGTGAAGCTCGGCCTCGAAGACCCGCGGATTCATTCGCTGATCCTCGGCTACTGGCACACCATCGTCACCCCGCCAATGGTGTTCGCGAAGAACATGGTCGAGATCAAGAACGCGATGAAGGCGAAGGGCATCGAAAAGCCGATCGTCGCGTCGCTCGCCGGCGACATCGAAGTCGAGGAGGCCGCGGACTACCTCTACCAGAACGGCATCGTGGCCTATGCCTACTCGACTGAAATCCCGGTCGCAGTGCTCGGCGCCAAGTATAAATGGGCCCGCGGCGCGGGGCTGCTGTAACAGCGCGCGTGCCCCGGACGCGGCTCGCAGCGTTCTTGACGCTGCTGCGCAGAGCCGGGAACGTACCAGACACCGGCGTTCGTCACGGCCCCGGCTCTGCAGCGCACCACGCCGTGAAGAACGGCGCGGCTCACGCTGCGGCCGCGGAACGAGTTTGAAGTTCAGGTCCCGATGTTCGATCGGTTACGCAGCCAATCAAAAACCGCCGCCGCAGCAATCCCCACCCACGCCGCCAGCGCATCGACGACGAAATCCTCCAGCCGTGCATGCCGGCCCGGCGTCCAGAGCTGCAGCACTTCAAGCACGCCGATCAGGATGACGGCGATGCCTGCGGTCAATAGGCGCCGGCGCGGGTAGGCGAGGCCGAACGCCAGCCCGACCAGCACAAACGCCAGCGCGTGCTCGCCGTCCTGGCCGAGCGCAGAATGCGGGCGATACCTGGCTGGGCCAAGCGTGGCGAACGTCACGGCTGCCGACAGCAGCCAGGCGATGATGCGGAACGCAAATGTCATCGCCAGCGGATAACACGTTTCCTGGTTCGAAATCCTTAAGCGGTTGGGGTCGTTTTCGCGCGGACGAAACTTGACCCCGTCAACGGGATTGTCAACATGCGTCGATCGCACAATGATCTGCGCGCCGCGACGATGTTTGAAGCGCGCGCATGCAGTAAGAAGCCCAAGAAATTCGGGAGGATGCCATGAGGTGGGTTCGGATGCTTGCCGTCGCGGCAGGCCTTGTCGCCGCCGCGAGCGTTGCTTCGGCGCAGACCGGGTTTCCGGCGAAAGCCGTGCATCTGTTTGTGCCGTATCCGGCGGGCGGCGCGGTCGACATTCTGGCGCGCACGTTGGGCGACGAGCTGTCGAAGAACTGGGGCCAGCCGGTGATCATCGAGAACCGGCCGGGCGCGGGCGGCCTGGTCGCCTCGCAGGCGCTCGCGACCTCGGCGCCGGACGGCTACACGCTGATCGTGGTGGCCAGCGGGCATGCCACCAATCCGTTCCTCTATCCAAAAATTCCCTACGACACCTTCAAGGATTTTACGTCGATCTGCCTGCTCGCCTCCTCGCCGAACATCCTGCTGGTGCGCGCGGACTCGCCGTTCAGGACGCTGGCCGACCTGCTGGCGCAGGCGCGTGCAAAGCCGGGCAGCCTGTCCTACGGCATGGCCGGCAACGGCACTTCGACGCATCTCGCCGGCGAGCTGTTGAAAAACCTCGCCAAGGTCGACATCGTCGCGATTCCCTACAAGGGCGGGGGCCCCGCGATGAACGACCTGTTGGGCGGACAGATTCCGATGTCGTTCAACAATGGACCCGAATCGATCGGGCAGATCGGCGCCGGAAAAGTCCGCGCGCTCGCGGTCACCACGGGAACCCGCGCGCCGTTCCTGCCCGATGTACCGACGATGGCGGAGGCGGGGGTGCCCGGCTACGACACCGGCGTGTGGTGGGGCCTGGTCGGCCCGGCCGGGCTGCCGGCGAATATCGTGGCGCAATTGTCCAGCGACTTCTTGGCCGCGCTGAAAGCGCCCGCGGTGAAAGAGCGGCTCAACACGCTTGGCGCCTCGCCGATCGGCAGTTCGCCAAAGGAATTCGACGCGGTAATCCGTGCCGACTATGAAAAATGGGGGCCGATCATCAAGGCGGCGGGAATGAAGGCCGAGTGACGACGATTGCGCCCCGCCATAATGCAGCAACCAGGTTCAGTGAAAATGTCCGCCAACAGCAAGCGCGTGTTCTATGTCAAATACCTGGCGCATCCGGTCTACGCCGAGATCATGCAGGCGCGGCCCGACATCCGCTTCGACCGGCTGGAGAATGAAAGTCCCGACGAGGTGTCCGCGCCGATCATGGCGGGCGCGCATGTCTACCAGATCGGGGCGGCGCGCGATGAGATCGCGCCGCATTTCCACGTCAATGCGGAACTGTTGCGCCGCGCGCCGAATCTCTTGCTGGTGTCGAGCAATGGCGCGGGCTTCGATCCGGTCGATGTCGATGCCTGCACCGCGGCGGGCGTGCTGGTGGTCAACCAGTCCGGCGGCAACGCGCATTCGGTGGCGGAGCATGCGCTGGGAATGATGCTGACGCTGTCGAAACGCATCATCGAGGCCGACCGCGCGCTGCGGCGCGATCCGAACGTCAACCGCAACGCGCTGATCGGCACCGAGATGCAGGGCAAGACGGTCGGCATTATCGGGATCGGCAATGTCGGCCGCCGCATCGCCGAATTATGCAAGGGACTGCTGGGCATGAAGGTGCTGGCGTACGATCCGTATCTTTCGGCCGACGAGGTCGCCGCGCGTGGCGGCGAAAAGGTCGAGCTGGCGGACCTGCTGCGCGCGTCCGACTACGTCTCGATCAGCTGCCCGCTGACCAAGGACAATCGCGGCATGATCGGCGCGCCCGAATTCGCGCTGATGCAGCCGCATGCTTACTTCGTCACCACCGCGCGCGGCTTCATCCATGACGAGAACGCGCTGTTGGAGGCGTTGCGGAGCAAGCTGATCGCCGGCGCCGGCCTCGACGTGTGGGCCAAGGAGCCCCCGCCGCCGGACCACCCGCTGCTGCAGTTCGACAACGTGCTGGCGAGCCCGCATACCGCCGGCGTTACCAGGGAGGCGCGCGAGAACATGGGCCGCATCGCCGCCGAGCAGGTGCTCGCCTCGCTCGACGGCCAGCGCCCGCCGCGCATCGTCAACCCGCAAGTATGGCCGGAGTATGCGAAGCGCTTCGAGCGGACGTTTGGGTTTGCGCCGGGGTAGGTGAGGGCGGGCGACAAACTCAGGATCAGAATATCTTTTCGACTTCGGGAGGTGGATCGTCGATCTCTGGAAAATCTCCATCGAATGGTTCTATGCTTCGGAGCAAGGCGAGCAGATTTTGAGGCCGAACAAGTTCGATCAGGAGACGATCACCATCACGATGACCTCCTCGCCGGGCAGCTCGAATTCGGCAGGAATGCGGATCATCTGATGGCCGCCGCGCCTCACTAGTTTGACATGCTTCCGCTTTGGCATAGATGATCTCTTGGCGGCTCACCGCTCCGATCGCACGAAAGCCATAGTAACTTGGACACCCGCTTTTCCATAGCGCCGATGATGGACTGGACCGACCGGCATTGCCGGTTTTTCCATCGCCTGATGACGCGGCGTGCGCGGCTCTACACGGAGATGCTGACCACCGGCGCGATCATCCATGGCCACCGGGCGCGGCTGCTTGGCTTTGACTCGAGCGAGCACGCGGTGGCGCTGCAGCTGGGTGGATCGAATGCCGATGACCTCGCAACCGCCGCGAAGATCGGCGAGCAATTCGGCTACGACGAGATCAACCTCAATGTGGGTTGTCCGTCCGACCGGGTGAAGGACGGGCGCTTCGGCGCCTGCCTGATGGCGGAGCCGGAGCTGGTCGCGCGCGGCGTCGCCGCAATGAAGCGCGCGGTCGGCATTCCCGTCACGGTCAAATGCCGGATCGGCATCGACGAGCAGGATCCGGAAATCGCGCTCGATGCTTTCGCGCGCGCCGTGATCGCGGCGGGAGCCGACGCCCTGATTGTGCACGCCCGCAAGGCCTGGCTGAATGGCCTGTCGCCCAAGGAAAACCGCGATATTCCGCCGCTCGACTACGAGCGGGTGTATCGGCTGAAGGCGGCATTCCCGAAGGTGCCGATCGTCATCAATGGCGGCATCGCCGGCATCGCGGCGGCGAAGCAGCATTTGGCTCATGTCGACGGCGTAATGCTGGGGCGCGCGGCCTATCAGGAACCGTGGCGGCTGCTCGCGGCCGATCCGCAGCTTTTCGGCGAGCCGGCGCCGCATGCGAACATGAAGGATGTCTTCGCGGCGATGCTGCCCTACATCGAGGACCAGCTCGCGCGCGGCGTCCGGCTGCACGCGATCACCCGGCATTTTGTCGGCGCGTTCCACGGTGTGCCGGGGGCGCGCGCGTTTCGCCGCCACCTTGCGGAGCACGGTGTCAAAGCCGGTGCGGGAGCGGAGGTGCTGCGCGATGCGGTCGCTCTGATCGACGACCGCGCGCCGCTGCCGATCGCGGCTTGATTCTAGGGATAGCCGCGCAGCATCAGGCGGTCGGCGCGCACTTCCCAGCTTTCAAGGCGGTCGAGAAAGCTCATGCCGAGCAGATTGGTTTTCATCTGGCCGCGCGGCACCACCAGCGCCGGAACCGAGCGTTCGACCAGCCTGCCGATCGCGAGACGATCGAGCGTCAGCCGCGCCGCGCGGGTATGGCCGCCTGCGGTCTCGACCTCGACATTGTAGTCGAGAAGCTCGAGCGGAAGTCCTGCGGCCTTGGCGGTTTCGTAAGTCAGCACCACTGAGGTCGCCCCGGTGTCGATCACCATCGACGCGCTCACGCCGTTGATCTGCGCGCGCAGGGCGAACTCACCGCCGACCCCGCGTTCGATCTGCACCGCGCGCGAGGGCCGCGCCGCGCGCTGCTGCAGCATGTCAGAGACTCTGGCTCGGGCTTGCACGATGCGGTCCGGATCGCCATAGGCGACCACCGCGCCCGCGGTCGCCGTCAGCACGAAGAGCACCAGCAAAAGGCGGCTCACGGCACGCCTCTCAGCTTTGATCCGCGGTACTGCCTTTCGCTGCGGCACGCGGCGATACAGGCAGTCCTGCTTCGGCCATCCGCGCCGGCAATGCTTCCATGATCGCCAGCCGCTCGGCAGTGCCGATCCGGTGCCAGCGCGCGATCTCCGGCAAGGTGCGCCCGCAGCCGAAGCACAGCCCGCATCTCGGGTCGATCATGCATACGGCAACGCACGGTGTGTCGATGCTCATCCGGCGATATTGATGCGGCTTGGGTCGCTTGCGTAAGCATGGCGATTACAATCCCGTACCCGCGCTCATGATGGGCTTGTTGCGCGCGCGGCGCTTGCCGTCGGCCGCGCCGAGGTCGAGCGTTTCGGGCTGCAGCGGCGGCGATTCCTCGGCCATCGGCGCCAATGCCGACATCACCCGTTCCGGTGGGAAGGTGATGATGACCTCGGTGCCGATGCGAAGCTTCGATTTCAGCGTGAATGTTCCGCCGTGCATGTCGATCAGGCTCTTCGCGATCGGAAGGCCCAGCCCCGCGCCCTGTTCGGCGGACTTGATCGAATTGGAGCCCTGGCCAAACGAGGCCAGCACGATCGGAATTTCCTCTTCGGCGATGCCGGAGCCGGTATCCCTGACGCTGAGATACTGCCCGCCGGACGCGGTCCAGCCGGCCTTGAGCCAGATCTCGCCGCCCTGCGGGGTGAACTTGATCGAGTTCGACAGCAGGTTGAGGACGATCTGGCGCGTGGCGCGCTCGTCGGCCCAGATCCGCGGCATGCCTTGCTCAAATACTTCGTGGATGATGATGCCGCGGCTGGAAGCGCGCAGCTTCAGCAGATGGTGGCAATCGGCGACCACATGGACCAGCGAGACCGCTTCTTCATTGAGCTCGTAGCGTCCGGCCTCGATCCGCGACAGATCGAGGATTTCGTTGATCAGGTTCAAAAGATGAACCCCGGAGTTGTGGATGTCGGCGGAATATTCCTTGTAGACCGGTACCGCGTGGGCGCCGAAGATCTCGCTCTTCATCACCTCGGAAAAACCCAGGATCGCATTCAGCGGCGTCCGCAGTTCATGGCTCATCTGGGCGAGGAAACGCGATTTCGCGACGTTGGCGGATTCCGCGCGATGCCGCGCTTCATCGGAGATCGCTTTGGCCTGTTCAAGTTCGCCGATCAGCGCGTCCTTTTCGGCGCGCGCCTCCAGCGTCGCCAGCGTTGTCGAGTGCAGCCGGTGCGCCAGCAGCGCGAAATAACCTTCGGCCGCGACCGCCAGCAAGGCCAGCACGTAGTTGTCGAAGGTGGCGCCTAGCGCAAAGTTGAAGGCGATGGCGCAGGTGACGGGCGTCGTCGCAGCGAGCGCCGCGATCGGCAGGCTGGCCGCCAGCATGCTGGACACCGCGACCACCAGCAGCATCAGAAACATCAACAACGTGTTCGAGACGAGGTCGCCGCCGGCGGGATGAATCAGGATGGCGGCCCAGCACAGGCCGTACAGCAAATCGAGCAGGACAAAGCGCGTCCGCCAGCGACGCGTTGCGGCAGGCGAGGCCGGTTCGCGGAGAAATGTCGCGCAATTGCGAATGATAACGGCGTGGATGCAGAGCATGCCGCAGGTCCAGGCCACCGCCGGGATCGGCTGGGTCCAAAGCCCGAACAGGAGGCCGGTGGCGACCACCAGCAGCATGACCACGAACGACGCGGAGAGCCGGGTTTCGGCGTATTGGCGGAGCAGTTCGCGATCGAAGGCGGGACGGGTTCCGCTGGTCGACGTTAACCGGTCGCGTGCCTCGCGTACCCGTTGCGCCGCGGCGCGGCGGTTGCGCACCGGCACGGGAGCCGGCTGCTCGGCCGGAAGCTGGATTACCTCGGGCGTATCGGCGGATTTACTCATCAAGCAACAAACATCCTGCGCGCGGGCGGCACGCGCTTTACCTCCCGCTATCTGTGGCGCCAAATCATTAAGAGTGGCCTTAAAGAGCTAAAGAATCGCGTTAATGAAAAGTTAAATTAACGATTTTGCAGGGTAGCCCATCCGTCATTGCGAGCCACCGGGTCGGCGCTTAGGCGCCGCCCGATGACCGGCTCCGCGAAGCAATCCAGCAGCAGCAAGACTGGATTGCTTCGTCGCAAAAGCTCCTCGCAATGACGACAGCGATTGGGAAGCTCACCGCTGCAGGCGCGCCAACAGGCTGGAGGTGTCCCAGCGCTTGCCGCCCATCTTCTCGACCTCGGCATAAAAAGCGTCGCACAGAGCGGTGACCGGCAGGCTGGCGCCGTTGCGGCGTGCCTCCGCGAGGCAGATCGACAGGTCCTTGCGCATCCATTCCACCGCAAAGCCGAAATCGAATTTTCCTTCGTTCATGGTCTTGTAGCGGTTCTCCATCTGCCAGGACTGCGCCGCGCCCTTGGAGATGGTGTCGATCACCGCATGGACGTCGAGCCCGGCTTTCTTGGCAAAATGAATGCCTTCGGAAAGCCCTTCCACCAGGCCAGCGATGCAAATCTGGTTGACCATTTTGGTAAGCTGGCCCGAGCCCGCGGCGCCGAGCAGCTTGCACATCCGCGCGTAGGCGGCGATCACCGGCTCGGCTTTCGCGTAACCGTCCGCGGTGCCGCCGCACATCACGGTCAACACGCCGTTTTCCGCGCCGGCCTGGCCGCCAGACACCGGCGCGTCGATGAATTTAAAGCCGCGCTTGGTGGCCTCGGCGTCGAGCTCGCGGGCGATTTCGGCGGATGCGGTGGTGTGATCGACGAAGACCGCGCCGGATTTCATCGCCGCGAACGCGCCATCGGCGCCAAGCGTGACCGCGCGCAGGTCATTGTCGTTGCCGACGCAAGACATCACGAACTCCTGGCCCTCGGCGGCGGCTTTCGGGGTCGCTGCGGTGCGTCCGCCGAACTTGTCGGCCCATGCCTGCGCCTTGGCCTGCGTGCGGTTATAGACGGTCACCTCGTGGCCACCCTTTTTCAAGAGATGCCCTGCCATGGGAAAACCCATGACGCCGAGACCGAGGAATGCGACTTTGGCCATGTCCAGAACCTGTGGGGTTTCGCCGGCTTTTTTTGCGATCAGCCGAACGGTTAGGGGGAGGTCACGCGGAGGCGCAGCATAAAGGTTGCGCTGCGCAGGGCAACGCTCCCGATTGGCAGGCGCGCGCGGTTTTGTGCTAGAAGCCCCGCACCCGGTCAAGACTTCAAAAACAGGGAGCGATCTCCATGAGCGTGGGCCTGCTCGACCATTTCAATATCCGGACGCGGAAACTCGCCGAAACCGTACGGTTTTATGAGGAGGTGCTTGAGCTTAAGAAAGGCGATCGGCCCAACTTCACCTTCCCGGGAGCTTGGATGTACAGCGAAGGCAAGCCCGTGGTTCATCTCGTCGACATCGCAGATACCGACGAGCCGCAAAAACCGGATTCCGGCGTGGTTCACCACGTCGCCTTCGCAAGCCGCGATTTCCACGGGATGAAGCAGCGGCTGAAGTCCAAGGGCCTGCCGTTCGACAGCCGCGAAGTGCCCGGCGGCGACCTCTGGCAGATTTTCGTGACCGATCCCAATGGGGTCATGATCGAGCTCAACTACGAGACGGCCAAGGAGCGTCGCTGAGACCGCAAGCGCGTCATGCTCGGCCGAGCGGCCATGACGATTTTCATTTCCGCCGGCTACGGGAGACTTTGGTTTGAGCGTGACGCAGCAGCAGGTTCTCGAACGTCTGGCGCAGGTGAAGTCGCCGCAAGGCGTCGCGCTGACCGACGCAAGGGTGCTGTCCGCTATCGCCGTCAACGACGGCAAGGTATTTTTTTCGATCAATGTCGACGCCGCTGAGGCGCGCGCCTGGGAAAGCGTTCGGGCCGAGGCGGAAAAAGCGGTGCGCGCCATCCCCGGCGTCACGGTCGCGATGATCGCACTCACCGCCGAACGCAAGGCCGGCGCGGCTTCGCAAAATGGCCAGCAGGGCGTTCCCAACGTTTCGGCGCATCGTTCGCCGCAACAGCCCGGGACAGCCTCGCCGATGTCGAGACAGGCGGAGATCCCCGGCGTCTCCGCCGTCATCGCGGTCGCGTCGGGCAAGGGCGGCGTCGGCAAATCCACCACCGCGCTCAATCTGGCGCTCGGCCTGCGCGACCTCGGCTTGCGGGTTGGCTTGCTCGATGCCGATATCTACGGGCCGTCG
>Ga0066662_10001749_pt1 | contig 10109 bp, 8 predicted proteins | sample GraSoiAngelo_111_FD_133939 | JGI IMG/M metagenome (GOLD analysis project Ga0066662, IMG submission 133939) | Grasslands soil microbial communities from the Angelo Coastal Reserve, California, USA - 14_0903_12_40cm | ecosystem: Environmental > Terrestrial > Soil > Grasslands | place: USA... | reverse complement strand
ACGCCATCGACCGCGCCCACGCCGGAGACGAGGCCGTCCGCGGGCGTGCGCTCGATCAGCTCCTGCTTGTCGCGACGGCGCTCCTGCGCGGCGAAGATCAGCGGCCCGTACTCGACAAAGCTGCCGGGGTCGAGGAGATCGTCGAGGTTCTCTCGGGCGGTCCGTCGTCCCTTCTCGTGGCGGCTGGCCACGGCCTGGGGTCTGGCTTCGTCGAGGGTCTGGGCGTGTCTGCTGCGAACGGCCTCGAGATCCGGTCGGGGCCGGTCGTCCTGCGCGGCTGGGGCGCCGCCGTCGGCCATGCCCGCATCGGCGGACCCTTCGGCGAGCACCGCGAGCAGCTGACCCTCCTCGACCGTGTCTCCCACCGCCACCTCGATCCGCTCGATGGTTCCCGGGGCCTCCGCCAGTACCTCGTGCTCCATCTTCATGGCTTCGAGAATCACGACTGCCGAACCCGCCGGCACGGTCTCGCGCGGCTGGCGCGCGATCGCGATCACGGTTCCGGAGAAGGGGGCGCGAACGGTGGTCTGGTTGGCCACGCCTGGATCTTGTCGTACCGAAGGCGAAGCGTCAGCCAACTTCAGGCGCCGCCGCAGCGGTCGCCTCGCGCACCGCCGCGAGGATCTCCTCGGGGGGCGCGTTGTCGCTCGCGTCCTGCGAAAGGCGCGACCAAGCCACTGTGCCATCCGGCGTGATCACCAGCGTGCCGCCCAGCTGCGCGGGATGCCCGCGCGTTCGGCTCTGACTCAGGCCGGTCTGGGCAGCAAGCGCCGTTCCCTTGGCCACAACCTTGGGACCGATCAGCTCGGTGACGGTCGCGACCTTCGCGCCCGCGGCCTTGTAGCTCTCGCGTTTCTCATCCGCGAGCACCGGCAGCTGGATCTCGCGGCGACGGCGGAAGTGCGCGGCGTCGCGCGGGGTGAGCTGTCCGATCAGGACCAGCCCGGCCCCGGCGGCTTCGAACTCCTTACGGGCGCGATCCAACTGGATCGCGTGCGCCTTGCAATAGATTCACCCGTAGTGGCGCAGCCACACGAGCGCAACCGGGCGCTCCTGCCACAGATCGCCGAGGCGGACCTGGTTGCCCTCGTGATCGGGCAGGACGATGTCGGCGAGCGCGTCGGCCCTCGCGGGCGGATGCGTCTGCTGACGTCTGGTGGCGGCGCCGAGCATGGTCAGTCGAGCTTACTAGAGGCGGGCGCCGCGGCTACGAGATACTGCGCTCGTGCCAGAGCCGGAGATCCTTTGGAAGCCCGCAGCCGAGCGCATCGAGCGCGCCACCCTCACCCGCTATCAGGACTGGCTCGTCCGCACGCGGGATCTGAGCTTCACTGACTACGGCCAGCTCTGGCAGTGGTCGGTCGAGGACCTCGAAGGCTTCTGGTCCTCGATCGCGGAGTACTTCGACATCCGCTTCGACGTTGAGGCGGCGCGGGTCCTCGGCCGCCGTGAGATGCCGGGTGCCGAGTGGTTTCCCGGCTCGCGGCTGAGCTACGCCGAACACATCTTCCGCGGCAAGGATCCCGAAGCGATCGCGATCCAGCACGCCTCGGAGCTGCGCGAGCTGGGCCATTGGAGCTGGGGTGAGCTGCGCCAGCAGGTCGCGGCGATCGCGGCCGGCCTGCGCCGCGCCGGGGTCGAGCCGGGGGACCGTGTCGTCGCCTACATGCCGAACATCCCGGAAACGGTGGCAGCGTTCCTCGCCTGCGCATCGATGGGAGCGGTCTGGTCGTCGGCGGCGCCGGAGTTCGGCGCGCAGAGCGTGATCGACCGCTTCGCGCAGGTGGAGCCGAAGGTGATGCTGGCGATCGACGGATACCGCTATGGCGGCAAGGACTTCGATCGCGCCTCGATCGTAGGCGAGATCGCCGAGTCGATTCCGTCGCTGGAGCGCCTGGTGCGCTTCGGGTACCTGGACGGCTCCGGATGGGAGCCCGGGTTCCTCGGCGAGCCTGGCGAGCTCGAGTTCGCGCAGTTGCCGTTCGACCACCCCCTCTGGGTTCTCTACAGCTCCGGCACCACCGGTCTGCCCAAGCCGATCGTGCATGGCCAGGGCGGGATCCTGTTCGAGCAGGTCAAGAAGGGACACCTGCACCTCGACGCCCGCGCCGAAGATCGCTTCTTCTGGTTCTCGACCACGGGCTGGATGATGTGGAACTTCCTCGTCGGCGTGCTCCTCACCGACGCCACCATCATCCTCTTCGACGGCAATCCGGGTTACCCCGACCTCGGCACGCTGTGGGATCTCGCGGAGCGCACCGAGATGACCTGCTTTGGCACCAGCGCGGCGTTCATTGCCAGCTGCATGAAGGCCTCCGTGGAGCCCGCCGGGGGCCGCGACCTGAGCCGGTTGCAAGCGGTGGGGTCAACCGGGTCGCCGCTTGCGCCCGAAGGCTTCAGGTGGATCTACGAGCAGCTCGGCAGCGATACGTGGCTGTTCTCGACCTCGGGCGGCACCGACGTCTGCACGGCGTTCGTCGGCGGCGTCCCGACGCTGCCCGTCTACCTCGGCGAGCTCCAGGCGCGCTGCCTCGGTTGCGCGGTGGAGGCGTTCAACGAGCGCGGCGAGCCGGTCGTGGATGAGGTCGGCGAGCTGGTGATCACCGAACCGATGCCGTCGATGCCGATCTACTTCTGGGGGGATGACGACGGTGGGCGCTATCGCGAGAGCTACTTCTCCATGTTCCCCGGCATCTGGCGCCACGGCGACTGGATCGAGCTGACGTCTCGCGGCACCGCGATCATCTTCGGCCGGTCGGACTCCACGATCAACCGGGGTGGCGTGCGGATGGGTACGAGCGAGATCTATCGGGCCGTGATGGCGGTGCCGGAGGTGGTCGACGCGCTCGTCGTCGACCTGCCGCGCGAGGGCACCGACGGCTGGATGCCGCTGTTCGTGGTACTGCGGGAAGGCGAGACGCTGAGCGACGAGCTGATCTCGCGTATCTGCGGCCGGTTGCGCAGTGACTGCTCGCCGCGCCACGTGCCGGACGAGATCAGGCAGATCGATGAGGTGCCGCGGACGCTCTCGGGCAAGGTGCTCGAGGTTCCAGTCAAACGCATCCTGACCGGCACGCCGCCCGAGCAGGCGGCCAGCCGCGAGTCGCTGGTCAACCCCGACGCACTCGACTACTTCACCGCGCTGGCCCATGCCTCAAGAACCTGAGAATCGGGCCGAGCGCGCCGAGCGGGCCGCGCGGGCGGCGGACGTCGTGCGCTCCGCCAACCGCAAGCCCGGGTTCGTCCGCGCGATCCGGAACACGCGGGCGCTGCTGCCCGGCGATGAGAACTTCGGGGACGAGCTGTCGACCGCCGAGGACAAGCCGGCGGCGGTCATCGCGCGCTTCCTGCGCGAGCGGGCGGCCGAGGGAGGGAGCGAGCTGAGCGTCTCGCGCGAGGCGGGACTCGCGGCGCTGCAGGTGTGGCAGGCGTTCTCGCAGCGTGTGGGCCGCGGCGCCGGCACCACCCACGTAGCGATCCTGTTCACCGATCTGGTCGGGTTCTCCTCGTGGGTCCTCGACGTCGGCGACGAGCTCGCGCTCGAGCTGCTGCGCGCGGTGGCGGCGGTGGTGGAGCCGGAGATCAGCGCCCATGGCGGGCGCCTCGTGAAGCGGCTCGGCGACGGGCACATGGCCGTCTTCGCCGACGCGCGCCGCGGTGTCGACGCGGCGCTGGCCATGCAGGACGGGATCGCGGCGGTGGAGGTGGCGGGCCATCGCCCCGAGCTGCGCGCCGGCCTGCACCTCGGCCACCCGCGGCAGATCGGCGGCGACTATCTCGGCACCGACGTGAACATCGCCGCGCGCGTGGGGGAGGCCGCCGGCGCCGGAGAGGTGCTCGTATCCGGTCCACTGGTCGAGGCGATCGGAGAGCCGGCTGAGCTCGAGTTCAAGCGGCGGCGCTGGTTCCGGGCCAAGGGGGCGCCCAGGGAACTGGAGGTTTACAGGGTGAGCAGGGAGGATTGACCTTGGTGGTGCCGCTTAAGGGAGAGATGGAAAGGTCCCGTATTGCGACCAAATCCAGAAACGCCCCGATGGCTGCCGGGCCCGAGCGGCTTGAGGCCGCGATCGCGGCGCTCGCCGGATCGGCACATGATCCACGCGCCGGGCGCCGAAGCCGACCGCCTGCACGCGCTGCTTGCGCAGCGCCATCGTGGGGAATAAGGTCCGAAGCGAGCGCCAGAGGAAGGCTCGGAGGAGATGAGCAGGCAGACACGAGTCGCCGTCGTCGGCGGCGGATCCTGGGGCACCACGGTGGCTTCGCTGGTGTCGCGCAACGCACCCACGCTGCTGTGGACGCGACGCGCGGACGTGGCCGAGGAGATCGAGCGCGATCACGTCAACAGCCAGTACCTGCCCGACGAGGAGCTCGATCACAACCTCAGGGCGACGTGCGACCTGCAGGAGGCGACCGAGAGCGCCGACGTGCTGGTCATGGCCGTCCCCAGCCACGGCTTCCGCGACGTTCTCGCCCAGGCGGCTCCATACATCAGGCCATGGGTGCCGATCATCAGCCTGACCAAGGGGCTCGAGCAGGAGACCCACAACCGGATGACCCAGGTCATCGAGGACCTGCTGCCCCAGCACCCCGCGGGGGTCCTGGCCGGGCCGAACCTGGCGCGCGAGGTGATCGGCGGCTATGCGGCAGCGGCGGTGCTCGCGCTTCCCGACGAACGCGTCACGACGGCGTTGCAGCGGCTGTTCACGCGGACGGTCTTCCGCGTTTACGCGGGCACCGACGTGGTAGGCGTGGAGATTGCCGGCGCGCTCAAGAACGTCTTCGCGATCTCCGCGGGGATGGCGGCGGGACTCGGAACCGGCGACAACACCCGCGCGCTGGTGATCTCGCGCAGCCTCGCGGAGATGGCGCGCCTGGGCGTGGCGATGGGAGGCGAGCGCCACACGTTCGCCGGCCTTGCCGGGATCGGCGACCTGTTGGCCACCTGCATCAGCCCGCTGAGCCGCAACCGCCACGTCGGCGAGGAGCTCGCGCGCGGGCGCACCATCGACGAGATCACGCAGGAGATGACGATGGTCGCCGAGGGCGTGAAGAGCTCCCGGGCGGTCATGGAGTTGGCCGAGCGCTACGGCGTGGACATGCCGATCGCGCGCGAGGTCTATCTGGTCGTCAACGAGGGGCACACCGCCGAGGAGGCATTTCGCGGGCTGTTGCGGACGCGTCCGACGACTGAGCTGGCGGCGAATTGACCGCTACCGCGCAACCGCCGGCGGCCACCAACGGCGGCGATCCCTGGCCGGCGCCGCCTGAGGCCAGCGCGCTGGTGCTGGCCTTCGCGAGGACCCCCGTCGAGCAGGACCTGATGTCGCGCTGGCTCGCCCACGCGCCAAGTGAGAAGGCCCGTGTCGAGATGCTCGAGCGCCCCGACGCGCGCCTGGATCAGGCGCTGAGCGATGCCGACGGCGACCCGTGGGTGGTGCCGGCCCGCGTGGCCTGGCTGCCGCGCGAGCGCGACGGCGTGCGCTCGGCGGGACTGCGGGACGTGCTCTCACTCAGCAACCCGCGGCGGCCGGGGCCGCGCATGCAGTCGCAGATCGTGCGGCACGAGCCGGACCGCTGCCGCGTGATCGCCGGCGAGCCGGCGCGGCTCAGCGAGCTACGCCACCGCTTCGAGAACGACCGCGCCAGCGACGGCTTCGCTGCTTTCGTGGGACGCCAGGCCACGCTTGCGCTCGAGCGGGCGGAGCGCCAGCACGCGGGTCTCCAGTACAAGGTGCCGCGCCTGGTGGTGGAGGAGATCACGGCCAGCGCCCGCTTCCGCGCGCGAATCGACGACCTCGCCCAGCAGCTCGAGCGGCCCGAGAGCGAGGTCGCGCGCGAAGCCGAGGGTTATCTGCAGGAGATGGTCGCCAGCCACAGCCGGCTGGCCATCGATGCCTGGGGCCAGTTCGGGCGCTGGCTCTCACGGGCGTACGCGGTCGAGGTGGACGAGCGGGCGATCGAGGAGATAGCGCGGTTGAGCCGCCGCTTCCCGCTGGCGTTCCTGCCCAGCCACCGCTCATACCTCGACCCGCTGGTCCTGCGCTCCGCGCTGCACCGGCACGGATTCGCGCCCAATCACGTGCTCGGCGGGTTGAACGTCTCCTTCTGGCCGATCGGACCCGTGGCGCGCCGCAGCGGCGTCGTCTTCATCCGCCGCAGCGTCCGCGACGAGCCGGTGTACAAGCTGGTGCTGCGCGAGTACATCGCCTACCTCGTACGAAAGCGCTTCAACCTGGAGTGGTACATCGAGGGCGGGCGCACGCGTACGGGCAAGCTGCGGCCGCCGCGCTACGGGCTGCTCAATTACCTCGTCGACGGCTACCGCGCCGGGGCCGCCGAGGACGTGATGTTGATCCCGACCTCGATCGTCTACGACCAGCTCTACGAGGTCGAGGCGATGGCCGCCGAGGAGCACGGCGCGCAGAAGACGCCCGAGAGCCTGGGGTGGCTCGTCGGCTATGCGCGAGCTCAGGGTCGTGGGTTCGGCAAGGCGAGGGTGCGCTTCGGCGAGCCGATGTCGCTGGCGACGGCGCTCGAGCACGCGGAGGGGGAGCACACCGTCGAGCGCGTCGCGTTCGAGGTCTGCCACCGCATCAACCGCGCCACCCCCATCACCGAGTCCTCGCTGGTCGCGCTCGCGCTGCTCGGAGTCGAGGATCGTGCGCTGACGCTCGAGGAGGTGCGGCGCCTGCTGGTGCCGCTGCTGGGATACGTCAAGACGCGCTCGCTGCCGGTCATCGGCGCGCTCGACCTGGCCCAGGCCGAGGGCGTGCGCAAGGCGCTCGATTCCCTCACCCGCACGGGCCTGGTGTCGCGCTATGACGCAGGCATCGAGCCGGTGTGGTCGATCGGCTCCGAGCGCCACCTCGAGGTGGCCTTCTACCGCAACTCGGTGATCCATGTGTTCGTCAATCGCGCCATCGCCGAGCTCGTTCTCGTCTGCGTGGACGAGGAGCGGCCCAGCGATCCGGTGACGGCGGGGTGGGAGGAGGCGTTGCGGCTGCGCGACGCGCTCAAGTTCGAGTTCTTCTTCGCCCGCAAGCGGGAGTTCGAGGTGGACCTGCGCGCCGAGCTGGCGGTGATCGATCCCGCCTGGGAGCAGCAGACGCCGGATCCCGACGCGGCCTGGCGCGCGCTCCGGAAGGCTGAGCCGTTGCTCGCCCCGCGAACGCTCAGCTCGTTCTTCGAGGCCTATCTGGTGGTGGCGCAGCGGCTGGCCGCGCGCGGCGGCGAGGCGAAGCTCGACGAGCAGGGGTTTCTCGCCGAGTGCCTCGGCGTCGCGCACCAGTATCGGTTGCAGCGCCGGCTCGCCAGCACCGAGTCGATTTCCAAGGAGCTGTTTGCCAACGGCCTTGCTCTGGCGCGCAACCGCGGGCTGCTCGCCGCGGCCGGCGGGGAGGAACTGAGGCGAGCACGCGCTGAGTTTGCGCACGAGCTGGAGACGGTGGTGGCGCGGCTGGGCCGGATCCGGGCGCTCGCGCTGCGCGGATGACGACCCTCGAGCAACTGCTCGAGGAGGTCGAGAAAGCGCCGCGCGGGCGGCGGATCGGCGCGTTCTTCGACTTCGACGGAACGCTGATCGCCGGCTACTCGGCCACGGCGTTCTACCAGGACCGGATCAGGCGGGGCGACATGTCGCCCGGCGAAGTGCTGCGCTCGGCGACGGCCTGGGCCGAGATGGCGATCCGCGGCAGCGATGTCTCCAAGCTGATGCAGGTCGCGGTTGCGAATTGGGCCGGTCATCCCGAGGACGAGGTGCGCGAGCTGTGGGACCGGCTGTTCCGCGAGCGGATCGCGGGAATGGTGTACCCCGAGGCGCGCGAGCTGGTCAAGGCGCATCAGCGCCGAGGCCATACGGTGGTGCTGGCGTCGAGTGCGACTCGCTACCAGCTTGGGGCGCTGGCGCAAGACCTCGAGATCGATGAGGTGCTGTGCTCAGAGGTGGAGCTCGTGCGCGGCTTCTTCAGCGGCTACCTCAAGGGCGAGGTGCTGTGGGGCGAGAACAAGGCCCGGGCGGCGCGCGAGTTCGCTCGTGCGCGCAAGATCGACCTCGGGCGCAGCTTTGCCTATGCCAACGGCGATGAGGACGTGCCGTTTCTGGAGGCGGTGGGAAAGCCGCGGGCGCTCAACCCGGCCTCGGACCTCGAGCGGATCGCCCGCGAGCGGGATTGGCCCGAGGTGCGGTTGGGTGGTCGGGGGCGGCCGGGGATCGGGGACGTTGTGCGCACCGGAGCGGCACTCGCCGGCCTCGGCGCAGCGGGAGGGCTGGGCGTGACCGTGGGCCTGCTCAGCCGCGACCGGCGCCAAGCCGCCAACGTCGCCGCCGCGATCGGCCCCGATCTGGCGCTCGCGATCGCGGGGGTCAAGCTGAACGTCAGAGGTGAGGAGAACCTCTGGGCAGCTCGGCCGGCGGTGTTCATCTTCAACCACCAGAGCTCGATCGACGTGGCGGTCGTGGGATCCCTTGTCAGGCGCGACCTCACGGGCGTGGCGAAGAAGGAGGCGGCCCGCGACCCTCGCTTCGCGCCCATCGGCTACGTGGCGGACGTTGTGTATGTGGACCGCGCGAACAGCAAGCAGGCCCGCGCGGCGCTGACTCCCGCCGTCGAACGGCTCAAGCAGGGAACCTCGATCGTGATCGCGCCGGAGGGGACGCGCAGCTCCACGCCGCGGCTGGGCCGCTTCAAGAAGGGCGCGTTTCATCTGGCGTTGCAGGCGCGTGTGCCGATCGTTCCGATCGTGATCCGCAACGCCGGCGACGTGATGTGGCGCAACTCGCTGGTGATCAGGCCCGGACAGGTGGACGTCGCGGTGCTGGAGCCGATCTCGACAAAGCGCTGGAGCGTCCGGGCGCTCGACGAGCGCATTGACGAGATCCGCGAGCAGATGGCTGCGACGCTCGAGGAGTGGCCGGCTTAGAACTTCTTACAGTTCTCTGAGACAGGGCTGTGACCATCTCGGGCCGATGAAACGCATCTTCAGGCGAAAGCTCGTGCTGCTGGCGTGCGGCATGGCCGCTGCGGCGTTCGCCGGCGGCGCCTACGCCGCTTCCAACGATTCCGGCAGCGGGGCGTCGCAGACCTTCCTGAACGACGTTGCCAAGCGGCTGAAGGTGACGCCGGCGCAGCTGCACTCCGCGCTCCAAGGAGCTTTCTTCGATCGCCTCGACGCCGCGGTGGCGGCCGGGCGACTGACCAAGGCGCAGGCCGCCCGAATCAAGCAGCAGGTCCAGAACGACCCCAACTTCCCGCTCGGCTTCGGTCATCTGGGCTTCGCGGGACCGCCCGGCGGCTTCCGAGGGCCGCCCGGTGGGTTCGGAGGGCCGCCCGGTGGGCCCGGAGAACGACACGGCCTCCATGGCGGGCTGCTCCCTGCCGCCGCCAAGTACCTCGCGCTCAGCAACACCCAGCTGATGACCCAGCTCGCTTCCGGCAAGACGCTCGCCCAGCTCGCCAACAAGCCGGGGAAATCGGCTGCGGGCCTCAAACAGGCACTGACCGCGGCATTCAAGGCAAAGCTCGATCGCGCGGTCGCGGCAAAGCGCCTCACCAGCAGCCAGGAGCAGCAGCTGCTCAGCCGCTGGCGCTCACGGCTGGACCAGCTGATCAACCGGCGGCCGCCTCGTTTCGACGCCCCGCGCGGTGGCGGACTGCCGCGCTTCAGGCCGCCGGAGGGCCCGGGCCCTGCCGGACCGCCCGGACCACCGCCGGGGGCGGCATTCACGCCCGGGGCGTCGGGAACGCCATACTGAGTAGCGCCCCGTGCGGCCGCGGCGCCGGGATCGGCACCCTGCCGCTGACTCTTATCGAGTTCTAACCCTTCTCTCAACGGTTTCTCACGGGCGCCTGCTGCACTGAAGCCAACGATGCACAAAGCGACGATCCACTGGAGCCATCGGTCATGAAGCGCCTCAACCGCGTGCTGCCGGCGATCGCCGGTGCCGTCGCGGGCGGAGCAATCGCGCTCGCGGTGGCCAGCGGCAGCAGCAGCACCCACACGACCACCACGACAACCGTACTTCAGAGCAACCGCGCGATCCCGTCCTCGCTCAGCTCGCCCCGCGGCCTGAGCGTCAACCAGATCTTCCGCCAAGCCGGTCCTGGCGTCGT
>Ga0066662_10001746_pt1 | contig 10116 bp, 10 predicted proteins | sample GraSoiAngelo_111_FD_133939 | JGI IMG/M metagenome (GOLD analysis project Ga0066662, IMG submission 133939) | Grasslands soil microbial communities from the Angelo Coastal Reserve, California, USA - 14_0903_12_40cm | ecosystem: Environmental > Terrestrial > Soil > Grasslands | place: USA... | reverse complement strand
GCTTCAAGGCGCAGACGGTTCGAGGCGCGCTGATGTGGAAGTTTTAAGCCGGCGAAGGAGAGGTCCTCAGCGGCTGGCCGGCGCAAGGTCGACCGGCCCACTCGGCTCCCGCACGATGTCCGGCTCCGCCGCATCGAGTTGCAGCACCGATGTCACCGCCGGCAACGCCGCATCCGCCATCGCGGCGTGACCTTCGGCGGTCGGATGCACCGCGCCGCCATAGACGGCCGAAAGAACACCCCATGTCGCATCATGAATGTCGGCGGGCTGACTGGAAGCTGGCAATCCTTGCGGATAGGTCATCGCCGCAAAGTAGCTGTCATTGGCGTCCCGGATCCAGCGCGCGCGCGGAAGATAGGCGCGATAATCCCCGGCGCTGCGGCCGCACAGCATCGGCTGGTTGGCGGCGGTGACAATGTCCGGGTCGAAGCTTTCTCCCTTGGCTGAAAAACACTCGCGGTCAAACTCCGGATCGCCTGCGGCGCGGGCGCAGAAGCCGTGATCGGCGAACGCCGGCTGATGGAAATCGATGAAGCTCATGCGGTCCGCTGCGGGATCTCGGCACAGCACGCCCGACCGGCAGGTTGCGAGCGCTTTCAACTGAGGAAGGAATTCGTTCTGCACGTAGCTCGACACCGCGGCGAGCCGTCGCGGGTCCGCGTTGAATGAAGGATGGATATCGAAGCCGGCGCGGCCGCCGGGGCAGGGCGCGCCGCCCTCGGCCAAGGTCGGGTTGGCGTAGGACACGAAAGCGACATGGGAGAGGTCGCCGCCGATCAAGGGCTTTAGCGCCTCTCTTAGCCGCGCGAAGCTCTGCGGCAGGTCGCGCGCCAGAGCGGCGCGTGAATCCTCGACAGACCCCATCACCCCGCTGCGCCTGAAGAGAGCGCGCTCGGTTGCCGTATCCACGATCACGTCGGCGACCAGTCCGGAAAAATTGATGTCATTGGCGCCGATCGACAACAGGATCAAATCGAGCTTGCGATCGGGCTGACGCTTCCTGGCCGCGGCGAGCGCGGTGCGCAGCTCATTCAGTTGCGCGTTGACGGTGCCCTGGCAGCCACCGCTCGATTTTGCCGGCGGGCATTCGCGCGCGCGTTGGCTTCCGAACAGCCCGTCAGCGATGGTGGCGCCGGTGCACGCCAGCGGCAGATAGGTGACCGCGATGTGCGGGTATCGGACCGCGAGAGCGAGCGCGGTGCGGGTCTGGTAACTGTATAGCGAGCGATGACAGGCGGAATTGAACCACAACGCGCTCTGGCGCTGCCAGACCTGCAGGCTGTCAGGTGCTTCGCAGGCGCGCCCGCCCTTGTAGCCGGCGCGGCTCGGACGATAGTACTGCGCGCCCGCGGTGCCGAGATAATAGCGGAAGCAAAAACCCTCGTCCGCCAGCGCAATCGCCCTGTCCGGATTGCCCTCACCCGAGGCGATGCTGTCGCCAAGACCGGCGATGAAAATGTCGCGGACGATGATCTCGGTCGAGAACCGCTGCGGCGGCTCCGGTCCGGAGGAGACGTCCACGGCGGCAAGCGTGCTTCGGCCATAGCGCACGCGCATGTTGAGGGGTTCGGCACAATCAAACGTAAATAGCCGCGGACCGTCGCCATCATCCAGCGACCACGCGCAGGTGGCGCCGACCGGAACGGGCCCGGTCAGCCGAATAGTCACCGGATGGTCCGCCGGCGTCAGATAACTTTCCTTGACGTTATCCCGCGTGCAGGGCTCGCTGACGCGGCCGAATAGATCGATGCACAGGCGATTGACAGTATTGCGCGCCCAACCGCGGCCGTCGCTCTGCAGTTCCAACGCCTGTTCCGAGGCCAACACGCTGCGCTCGCGCGCGCTTTCGGTGTGGAGCAGGAAGTCGCGTTGTTCGCGGAACAGCCGAAAGCGGTTGCGCACTTCCCAAGAAATCTGCAACGGCAATTCTGGCGCGCTCGCCGCCGTGACACCGTCCGGTGCAACGGGCAGCCCCTGTGCCACCGCCCGCGGCACTGCCGGTGCGGCAAGCGTGGCCGCCAGCAACGCGAAGCCAATTGTCAGGCCGTGACGAATTCGGAACATCAAGCGTTTGACGTTACTGTTGGGGCGGAAATAAGAGGAGGGCCCACACCACGATGCCGGAAGCAGCGCTCGCGCGCGCGTGCGATGCGCCAGATCATGGATCAGCGCTGAGACCGGCGGGTTTTGATTGGAGGCGTTGGCTGGCGCCTGTTCACCTGATGCGACGATTGTTGTCGGCTCTTCAGCGGCACGGCGGTCCCCGTTGAGCAAGCCTCGTTCAGCCGCCGGCGTTCCTGCCAGGGCAGCACCACATTAAACCAAAGCTCGCGGGTGCCCATGATGCTGATCGAGATTCCGAACGGAATCATGAAGTACAGGATTCGGAAAACCAGCAGGGTGGCAAGCATATGCTCCCGCCCGAACTCAGGCAACGCGACCAGCATCGCGGCGTCGAACACCCCGAGGCTGCCGGGTGCGTGACTGGCGAACCCGAGCAGGGTGGCCAGAATGAACACTACCGCCAGCGAAATGAAATCGATGCCCGGCTGCTGCGGCATCAGCAGGTACATCGCCGTCGCGCAAAATCCGAGATCGACCACGCCAATCAGGACTTGCAGCAGCGTCAACCGGGCGGAGGGTAGCACGACTTTCCAGCCGTGCTGGCCTAGTTCGCGGCGGTTCTTCCCCGTCATGAGCCAAATGAAATAAGCGGCAATGCCGGCCAGGCAGCCAAGCGCGATCAGCCGGTTTATAGCCGGCGGCAACAGGTCCATGGCTGATGCAGCCCACGGGTGCCAGAACATGCCCAACCCGAGCACCACTAAATTGCCGAGCCAGAAGGTGAGCCCCGATAGAAAGCAGATTTTCGCGACATCGATCGCGCTCAGGCCATACTCCGAATAGATCCGAAAACGGATGGCGCCTCCGGTAAACACTGTCGCGCCGATGTTGTGGCCGATGGTGTAGCTGGTGAAGCTCGACAGCGAGGCGATGCGGTACGGTACATGCTTTTTGCCGATCGTCCGCAACGCAAAGAAATCATAAAATGTCAGTGTGCAGAATGCTCCGACCACGCATAAGGCCGCAAGCCCGATGCGATAGGGCGACAATTCGGTCAAGGCGGTAAGGATCACGCCGGTATCGACACCGCGCAGAGTGCGCACGAGCGTGGTGACCGCAAATGCGATAATCAGCAGGCTCGCCGCGATTCCGAGCCGTTTCCAGCCGATCCATTTCTTAAAGCCACGCCCCAGCGTGGTCAGCAGTCCGTGCATTCATCCTCCCGGCGGGGCGGCAACAAGAAAACCGAATCGCAAGCCATTGAAGCAGCGATGGCAGCCGATCTACGCGCGCGCAATCCCATACTGCAAAAAGCTGTCGTTGTGCAGTCCTTGACAGCGCGTGCTTCAGCGTTTGATCGGAGGCGATTATCGCACGGCATATATGTCCAAACGACGTCAGTTCGAGGATGGCGCGGCTTCGCGCTAGCAATTGCCGCGGCGCACTGTTCCAGTGTTCCATCGCGAACGTTTTATGACAGGGCCGGAACAAGCTCCGGGTCCTCCGGTTAGCTCCGTCTCAGCAAAGCGGATAACTGCGAGTGGACGGTAATGGGGCCGCACCGCTTTGTTCCCAACCGAAAGAGGACGCGAGCAATGGGACTTTTCACCCGAGACATCAAAACAATGAACGACCTGTTCGTCCATCAACTGCAAGACATCTACTATGCGGAAAAGCAGCTCGTGAAGGCGCTCCCTAAAATGGCTGAAAAGGCCGCGAACAGCCAACTCAAGCAGGGCTTTCTGACGCATCTGGATGAAACCAAGACTCATGTGCAAAGGCTTGAGCAGGTGTTCGAGATGCATGGCGCCCAGGTCAAAGCCGTGGACTGCCCCGCGATCGACGGCATCATCGAGGAGGCCAATGAAGTGGCCGGCGAGGTCACTGACAAATCGGTGCTGGACGCCGCTTTGATCAGCGCCGCGCAGGCCGCAGAGCACTATGAGATCACCCGCTATGGCAGCCTTATTGCGTGGGCAAAGCAACTCGGCCGCAACGATTGCGCCAGCGTGTTGCAAAAGACGCTCGACGAGGAAAAGGCGACGGACCAGAAGTTGACCAAGATGGCCGAAAGCCAGGTTAACCTTCGCGCCGCCAGCTAGCAGACCTAAGTAGCCGCTAACCACCGCAAAACGTCGCGCTGAAGAAATTCGGCGCGGCGTTTTGGTGCGTGACTCAACCCAAGCGACTGACAGCGCGCGTTGAGGTCACGCTTTTCGCAGCGCGAAATACGCGCCGCTAAATGCCATCACGGCCCCAAGGCTTAGCGCCGCGAAACCGGCAAGCACGCCGGAGATGGTTGGGATTGGGGTGGGCGCCGAAGCCGCCTGGCCTGCCGCCGCCAGCACCAGCACTCCGATCGCCACCAGGAACTGCCGCATCCGCGGTGGAATCCGGCCCGAGACCGCGCTGTGCATCACAGCCGCTGTAAAGTAGCCGCCGCAAAAACCCACGCTGGCGATCAGCCACCATCCCACAGCCGCGGTCGCGGGCATGAACCCGCTCGAGTCAGAGCGCCAGAGGCCGCCGAGGTCGAGCCCGTAGCGCGCGCCGAGCATATGTACCGCAAGCGCAAGCAACACTCCCGAAACCAGCGCGGTCGCAAGGATCAGCGGTCGTGGGAAATAGGTCGTCTCGGCCATGCTTCGCTTGTAAGGTAAAGTCGCGGGGACGTGCAAGCCAGCGCCGCGAGCTGTGAACTGGATCTCTTGAAATTGGAAAAATCGCGGGCAGACCAGGGACTGGCATCGACGCCGCGCGAATCGGCCGACCGATACGCCTTCAAGGCGTCATTGATCGGTTCCGCGCATGAGCTCGAACTGACCGATGGCGGCCTGTCTTGGCAGGCCGGCGGCAAGTCCGGTTTCTGGCGCTATCTGGATATCTCGGCAATTCGTCTGTCGTACCGGCCGGTGTCGATGCAGTCGCGCCGCTTTCGTGCCGATATCGTATCTGGCGGCCAGCGCATGGCCGTTCTCTCAACCACTTGGCAGACGGTCGCGTTGATGTCGCCGCAGGACCGCGAGTACCGCGACTTCATCACTCAACTGCATGCGCGCATGCAGCAGGCGGGCAGCAAGGCAGCACTGAGCGGTGGTATCGGCCGGGCAAGCTATACCGCCGGTCTCGTCGTACTTGCCCTGGTCGGAATCGCAGTAGCGGGACTTCTGATTCGCGCGATGCTGACAGGCGAATTCGTCGGCGGTTTGTTTCTCGTCGGCTTCGCTGTGCTGTTTGCGTGGCAAATCGGCGGCTTCGTGATGCGCAATCGGCCGTGCGCCTACGCCTTCGGCGATTTGCCCAAAGCGTTACTGCCGTAGGCCATTCCAGGTCCTCAAGCTGTCATCGGTGTTCCTCCTATCGTGAGCGCCGCGCGGCTTCTCGCGCCCATGTTCGCACCGCGACGGAGGACTGTTCGAAATCGAGCGCAATCAATCGTGATTCGCGGCACGAGCATTTGCCGCCATCCTGACCACCCGCGTTGCAGCTCGCGAATCAAGGCGAGTGATGGAGAGCAGACTTGAAGAATTGTCAGAGCCGAGCACTGAGCGAGCAGGAAATCGCGGAGATCACTGCAAAGCATCTGATCAAGAGCTGGATCAGGCCAGCCGACCTGTTGTTCGTGTTCGGCACGCGCGAGGATGTCGCTCTGCGTGTCGATGAAGCTTGCCGGCTCTGGCGGGAGGGGTTCTTCCGCTACGCGATCGTCAGCGGCGGGGTGACGGCCGGCTCTACGCGTTCTGAATGCGAGATCATCAAGCAAGGCATGGTTGCAGGGGGCGTCCCGCCCGAGCGCATTCTGGAAGAACATCGGGCGACCAACACCGGTGAAAACGTAACCTTTGCACTGCCCGTCATCGACGCGGCACTCGGCCTAAAGAATATTCGTACCGTGATCTGTCTCGGCAATACCTGGACCGCGCGCCGCTATCCAATGACCTTGCATCGTTACTGGCCCGAAGTGGAGAAGATGCTGATCACCGTCGATCGCTTCGATACACCGCTATCGCTCTGGCACACCCATCCTGAACTCCGGGCCCGGATCATCCGTGAATGGAATAAGATCGTGCCCTACAAGGGGAAGGGATTTATCGCCGACTGGCCGCCGCTCTAAAACAGTGTGACGGCTAATTCTCACATGATTATACGCTAGTGCCGCACCACCAGGACCGAGCACTTGGCGTAACGCACGACGTGGCCGGCGTTGGAGCCCAGAAAATAGGTCCGCATCGCCGGGCGATGCGAGGTCATCACGATCAGGTCTGCATGGATCGCAGCCGCCTCTTCGAGAATCTCGTGATAGATGCCTCCTTGCCGCACGGTCGTGGAGATGCGGGATGGCTCGATTCCGGATTCGCGGGCGACGATAGCGAGCGCTTCCTCCGAGGTCTGGCGCTGCTGCACGTCAAAATCGGGCGGTACATATTCGGCGAGCATCACCGGCGTCATCGGTAGTACGTTCAAAAGCCGAACCATTCCGTCGTATGTTTTTGACAGCGTCGCCGCCGTCCCAATCGCGGGTTTCGCCAGATCGGTGTCGGCAAGATCGATCGGGACCAGAATGGATTTGAACATCTGCGCCTCCTGTCCATTGCCAGCCTAGCATAAGGTTGCGGGCCTCGGCAGGCGCTTTGGCCGGCTGCCCGCAAGCCTTGGGGCAGCAACTCCCGATGCTCATTCTTCCAATGAGCGCACGCCTAGTCGTCAGAAGCCTGCTTCAGAAGTTTTGGGCTGACAAACAGGGCCAGCCGTCCGCGGCGGAATGCCACGTCGTTCCAGTCGTCGACAGCAAAGTCGAACACGACGAGACCCGATGTCGGCAGGTTGTCGGCAAGCGCGCGACGCCCCGCGGGGTCGCCGCTGCCGGCGAGCGCCAGCGCCAGCTCGTGCATTCCCGGATTGTGCCCGACCAACATCAGCCGGCGCGGATCGGAGGCAGACGTTTCGCGGATGCTCTGCAGCAACTGGGAGGGGTCGGCGCCATAAAGTTCCGGCAGTAGCTCAGCCTGCGGCTCCGGCACCCGATCCTTCATCGCTTCCCAGGCAATTTCCCAGGTCTGGCGTGCGCGGACGGCTGGCGAAACCAGCACCAGATCGGGAAATGGGGGATGGAGGCCAACCCAGCCGCCGATCTCGGCCGCGTCATCGCGGCCACGCTTATCGAGGCGCCGGTCCTGATCGCGGCCTGAGGGCGCGTCATGTTCGGTCTTGGCGTGACGCAGCAGCATCAAACGGCGCATGGCGCAATCTCGATTCGTTTCCAGTCCGCTCATTAATGTACAGGCGGCTGCACCAGACAAGGTGACAAGCGCCGGATCGATACGTAAGAAAACGATATGAGCGAGACTTCCACAAGCAGCAGTTCCACAAATGGCGTTACGCGGCCGGATGCCTCCGAGACGCCGGAGCATTCGCGGCTTTCGTTCGATCTGGATGTCGATATTGCCGTGGTTGGCGCGGGACTGGCAGGCCTTACGGTGGCGCTGGAAGCGGCACGGCTGGGCGCCAGCGTCGCTGTCCTCGAAGGCCGCCAGGTTGGCTGGAACGCCTCAGGACATCAACTCGGCACGGTGATGCCGGGCTACGGCCTTCCGCTTGCGGATCTGATCGCGCGCATCGGGTTCGAAAATGCCCGCGAACTCTGGGCGTTGTCGAAGCAAGGTATGGAATATGTTCGGGGCATTGCGACCGAGGAGTTGATTCCCGGGATTGCGCCGAGCGAGGGTGCGCTCGAACTGTCTAACGTCGATGTCGGCGATCGACTGATCGCCCGATTGCAAATGCTCGGCGAGGATTTCGATACCGAAGTAGAGGGATGGCAGGTCGAACGGGTGCGCGCCGAAATCAAGACGGATCGCTATTTCCACGGCGTGTTTTATCCAAAAGCGTTTCAGATCGATGGTCGCAAATACGTCCATGGCCTGGCGGCGCTGGCCCGGCGGGCGGGAGCACGGATATTCGAAGACACCCCGGCCGTCAGCATCGATGCATCGGGCATTCGCAAGCGGATCGTGACGCCGTCGGCGCGCTTGCGCGCTTCGCAAATCGTGCTCGCCGGCAACGTGCATTTGGGCGCGCCGTTGCAACGCTTGTCGGAAACGCTGCTGCCGGTCTGGCGCTATGCCGCGGTCACCGCGCCATTGGGCGAACGGCTGGCCGACGCACTGAGTTTCAAGGGATCGGTTAGCGACACCGATGGGATCGATCATTTCCGGATCGTCGAGGGCGATCGCCTGATGTGGGCCAGTCCGGAAACGACCTGGGCCGCCCGGCCTGAGCGCTTTGCCGGCGCCATTCAGCGCCGAATCCGGACCATCTTTCCGCAGCTCGGAGAGGTCGAGATAGCAGAGACCTGGAGCGGGGCGATCGGGCACACCGTGCATGGCATGCCGCAGATCGGCCAATTCCGGAAGGGACTGTGGGTCGCCAGCGGCTTCGGCCACCACGGCCTGAACACCAGCGCCATGGCGGGGCAACTGATCGCGCGCGGTATCGTATCGGGTGACGAGCGCTGGCGCGTGTTTGCCCCTTTCGAGCTGGTCTGGGCTGGCGGCAGGCCGGGGCGCCTCGCCGGATTCGCGGTCGGCATGTGGGGACGGGCAAGTGCGGCAACGGCGGGCGCGTTGGCCCGTTACCGTGAGCGGGCGCGGAACAGAAACAAGCTTCGCGAGGCGAGGCTGGCATCGGCCAATCGCCAAGCCAAAACCGGGCCGTCATCTTCCCGTTCCAGGCCCGCTCGGCGTCCCGTAGCCGCTTCGCCGCCGCCGGTCGGCGGCAGCGAGGGCGCTTGATGACGGCATAGAGCCCGATGGCTCGCGACAAAGTGAGATATTTTCGACCAAGTCGGTGTAACTTCGAGGGCCAGGACCCCGTATCTGATTGCGAACGATGACGCCTTTGTCGCCTCGCACGGAGACCATCATGATTGACCGCCGTATCCTGCTCGCGTCCGTCGCCAGCCTGTTCGGGTTGGCCGCGTTCCGCTGGCTGCGCGCTTCCCCAGCGCAGGCCGCCGAGAAGTTCGAAATAGAAAAGACCGATGCGGAATGGCGGGCGCAGCTCACGCCCCAGCAGTATGAGATTTTGCGCAAGCAGGGCACCGAGCGCCCGGGTTCCAGCCCGTTGTTGAAAGAGCACCGCAAAGGCATCTTCGCCTGCGCCGGTTGCGATCTGCCGCTGTTCTCCTCGGAGACCAAATTTGAGAGTGGCACCGGCTGGCCGAGTTTTTACGCGCCGCTTGAAAATGCGGTCGGCAAAACCGAGGACCGCGCCTTTGGAATGCTGCGGACCGAAATTCACTGCCGGCGCTGCGGCGGCCATCTTGGCCACGTGTTCGATGACGGGCCGAAGCCGACCGGCCTGCGCTACTGCATGGATGGGTTTGCGCTGGTATTTCATCCGGCCGCGCCGTCCGCCAGCTGAAGCTCGCACGCGGCAATTGTTGCCCGCCCGGCAATTGTGCCCCGGTCCATGGACCGGGGTTTTTCGTTTAAGCCTTTGAAATAGCTAACAATATTATGTTGGCATAGGGCTTGCGACAGTCTCCTTCGATTGCGGTCATGGTTGCAGACTGGCGGGCCGCCGGATCGAATTTGGAGACGATGTTATGGGTATTTTCGATGCTCTCAATACTTCCGTTGCGGGTTTGCAGGCGCAGTCTTTCGCGCTCCAGAACATCTCCGGCAACATCGCGAACGCGCAGACCACCGCCTATAAAGGCACCGGCACCAGTTTCGTCGATCTTGTTCCGGACGCGACATCGCCGGATCGGCAGGTCGCAGGTTCGGTGACAGCGTTTGCGCGCTCCACCATTTCCTCGCAGGGCCCGGTCTCGGCGGCGACGGTCGCAACTTACATGGCCATCAACGGCGACGGCTTTTTCTCGGTGCAGAAACCAACCGGAACGGTGGACAACGTACCGGTCTTCAGTGGCGGCACTGATTATACAAGGCGCGGCGATTTTCAGGTCAACGCCAACGGAAATCTGGTCAACGGCGCGGGCTACTATCTGATGGGCGTGCCGGTCGACTCCAAGACGGGAAACCCGCTCGG
>Ga0066662_10001745_pt1 | contig 10119 bp, 2 predicted proteins | sample GraSoiAngelo_111_FD_133939 | JGI IMG/M metagenome (GOLD analysis project Ga0066662, IMG submission 133939) | Grasslands soil microbial communities from the Angelo Coastal Reserve, California, USA - 14_0903_12_40cm | ecosystem: Environmental > Terrestrial > Soil > Grasslands | place: USA... | reverse complement strand
AGACGACCACACGCACTTGGTACTGGCCCGGAGAGGTGTACGTGTGCGCAGCCGTGGACGTGTCTTTCTGTTCGCCGGGCAAATCCTTGCTCCATTGAAATACATACTGGAGTTCAGGTTTCGCCGGACTGACGCTGGCGTTTACTGTTACCGGCTGGCCCGCCTGCACCTGTGCCGGCGTGGCTTCCAGTTTGATCTTATGTTTCTTTTTAAAGACCTGGTGAAGTACCTCGCCAACGTCTACGCTGACGCCGGTGCCCACTCCACCTGAGGATTTGCCTGAGCCGGAACCCTGTGGTGATTGCCCAGGCGGATGTGTGTCTTTGGGTGGGGTACCGGCCTGCGGGAATGAGTAAACAGGACTCAGCAGCAGTAAGGCGAGAATCAGCCTTGAGATAATTGGTGTTCTCATCCCACAAACATTGGCCGCTGAGGACATATGTCTCCCTGGTCACTGCGGGAAAATCGATTGCCTGCTAGGGTGCTGTCATTATAGGGACGTTTGCTGCATTTCTTTAAAGCTTTTTTCGCGACCGCAAAAACGTCCTGATTTTTATCGTGTAACGATCAGTTCCTGCAGTTTGCCTGGCACAAAAAAGCGGCAGCCCGAAGGCTGCCGCTGATTGTTTGCGGTTCAGTCCGGTTAGAACTTGAACCGTGCACCCACTTGAATCTGCCGTGGCGAGTAGGCAAAGTTGCTGTTGCCATTGGTGACGGTGTTGAATGACAAGTTGGGAGCTGCCGGTAATGTCAGAGTGTTGCCGCCGCTGACGAAATAGGCAGTGTTGGCTACCGACGTGACGTTCACATGGTTAGCAAGATTGAAGAAATCGGCGGACAGTTCCAGGTTGTATTTTTCCCGGAACTTGAGGAACTTCGCCAGCCGCACATCTGTGACGTAGGTGTTGGGCATCCGGAAGCTGTTCCGACCAACGAGGAAGTTGGGGAAAGCATTGGTTCCAAGGATGCCGCCAGCAGCAGTGCTGAAAGCCGGAGAAGTGGTGGGATCGGTGCCGCGCGCCGATCCTGAAACCACCAGCGAGAACGGCAAGCCACTTTGCGCCTGCACAATCGGCGAAAGCTGCCAGTTATCGGCCAGGAAAGCGAGCCAGCCTTCATGCTTCCAGGGCGATTCCATCACGGCATTCGCAACGAAGCGGTGGCGAACGTCATAAATCGAGTTGCCACGGTCCCTGCTGAAGTTCAGCGGATCCATCACGTCATTGGTATCGCTGAAGGTGCTTTCGTTCTGTCCGAAGTCAATCGCATGGGACCACGTGTAGTTCGCGCCGAACTGCATGTGATGGCTCATGCGATGCTCCACCCCAACAACCATGGCGTTATAGCTGCTGTTGCCCTTGCTCACGATCGAGGTCATGGCGTTGTATTTAGTGAAGATGCGCCTGTTGTATACCGGCAGGGTGATGCTGGAGATATTCAGCGCCCCACCAGGAGTAATGGTAAAAGTATTGGAACCAATGCATCTCGGTTCCGTGCAGATGTTGGTATCCTGGAAATCAGGCAACTCCCTGCCCATGCTGCCCAGATAGCTCAATTTCAGGACGGTGCCCCAACCAAGGTTTTGCTCGACGTTGAAGTCCATTTCCTGGATTTCAGGAGCCTGGAAATGAGCATCAAAGAACAGCGCGCTGGGTTTGCCGGCCGTGGTCGGCGCGGCGGCAAATACCTGCGGGAACACCGGCGCTCCGGACGAATTGGGGCTGAAGCTGAAGGAGGATTGCGCCCCGGCGATTACACCCGTCTGGGTCAAAGCGCTGAAGATCGTGGAGTTAATAGCGCGTCCATAAAAGACACCGTAACCACCGCGAACCACGGTCTTGCTGTTTCCAAACACATCATAGGCAAAACCGAGACGCGGCCCGATGTTGTTCTGGTCGCGCGGGAGATGCGCCGACTGCGGAATGTCAGGGTTGATCAAGTTGTTGAACACGTGAGGAAGCTGCTCATAATCGTAGCGAACGCCAAGTGACAGAGTGAGCCGGTTCAGCAACTTCCAGTTGTCTTCCACGAAGAAGCCATAGTCGTTGGTAGAGAACTCGAATCCGAGTGGGCCAAAAGCCTGGGTGAATCCATTGCTGTTGTAGCAGGAGAAGCCGCCGCAGGTCTTGGGCTTATTCAGATCAGAGAAGTAGGCCAGCAGGCTGCCATAGCTGTAGCTGCCGAACTGGTTGCGCAGGTTCTGGGATAGATCGTTTACGTGCCGCACATCCATTCCGAACTTCACATTGTGCTTCCCGTGACTCCATGAGGTGGTGTTGGCCACCTGCGTGGTGCTCTCATCCGGGAATGCCGGGCGCTGCAGGAAGCTGGGCACGCCGAAAGTGAAGCCGTTGGTGATGGAAACCTGCGGAGGCAGGCCCAGCGGATTGAGGAACGTGGGCGTGTTCACCAGATTGTTGACTTCGTAAGGCGTGGGCTGCTGCGTGAACTCGTACTCAAAGTCGCGGCCATACTGGAAACGGATTTCATTGGAGAGATTCGCGGTAAAAAAAGTATCCAATTTGGCAACGCCCCAGGTATCTTTCACAAAATCATTGCCAAAGCTGGCAATGCCATTGGTGTTGGTAGCCTGGGTCTGGATGCCTGCGGGTGACGCCCAGCGCATGCGGTTCAACTCAAAGGACGCATGGTTTTTCTGGCTGATGTTCCAGTCTATCTTGGGCAACAGAATGAATGACTCGCCGGTACGGGGAACCGGACCCAGCATAGTATTCATTGCAGCGAGATCAGCATTCCAGAGGTTCAAATTGGCTTGGTCGTTCGCGAGGTTGTTTGCGCCTGACATTCTGGTAGCAAAAGTACCCAGAGTGCTGCTTGCATCGCAGACGGTAGTCCCATTGAAGGGAAGCGTGGGACTGGCGTTGTAACAGGTGGGGGTAGCAAAGAAGGTAGCTGGGCGGGACGGCACAGCCGTTCCGGGGAAGTTGCGGTGATAGTAATCTAAGGTGACATGCCAGAACAGCTTGTCCTTCAAGGCAGGTCCACCGAGAGCAAAACCGGTGATCCAGCGCTTGTCGGTTGGTTTGTAGGCACCGGTGTTGAAGGCGCCCGTCGCATCCTGCGTGGTGAGAGTAGTGAATGGATTGATCGCGCCAAAGCCATTGTCCCGGTCAAAGGCATAGAGTTCACCATGCAGATTGTTGGTTCCGCTCTTGGTCACGGTGTTGATCACGGCCCCGGCCGCGCGGCCATATTCGCTGGAGAAGTTCGAGGTATTGACCTGGAATTCTTCAATGGCGGCCTGCGGAGTGGAGTAACCGATGCGTGTGCGTCCGCGTTCTTCGGAGAAGAAGGCCTGGTTGTTATCAGCGCCGTCTACCGTGTTGTTGTTCAGAAGCACGCTGATGCCGCGGAAGCTGATGAGGCCGAAACCGCTGCTGTTGCTGACTGCGGCTGGGGTGAGCAGCGAAAAGCTTGACCAGCGTCCGCCATTAATCGGGAGATTCTCAATCGCGACCTGGTTGACAGTAGGAGCGAAGTCGGGTGAGGTAGTGTTGATCTGCGGCGCTTCACCGCTTACCTCTACCGTTTCGGTGGTACCCACAGTCAGGCGCGGCGAAACCTCAGTCACGCTGCCGACCTGTATAGTGACCTGCGGTGACTTGAACGAAGAAAAACCCTTTTCACTTACAGTAACGGTGTAAGTGCCGGGCTGAAGACTATTCACCCGGTAATTGCCGCCGGCATCGGTTGTTGCGGTCTGCTCGGCATTCGTACCGTTATTGTGGACGACCACCTGCGCGTTCGGCACTACCGCTCCGTTAGTGTCATAGACAGTGCCACTAATGGCGCCTTGAGTAGTGGACTGCGCAAGTGAGAGTGTACAGAAAATGGTAAGAGCGAGAACTGTCACCAGCACTCGCCGCATTGTAGTAACCAACATAGACAAACGAATATCCTTTCGCATTCCCCCCTCCAGACAACGGGTTATGCAACGCCGTTTATTTCAACACCTTAATCTATAGACTAAGATTGCATTTATTTTTTATGGACTAGAGCGAGAACCAGAGAGTTTGCTGAAGGGAGAATACTTTAAGCGGTACTTGAGTTCAAGCTTTTCGCTGCCTTTTCACGACATTTTCATTGGGAGAAATAATGATGCCTGTGGAAAAGCTGAGATAAAATGGCTGATTTCTAATTTCCTTACCTACATCTCAGGGGTTCAGCATAACCTGCTTAGAGTGAGTGCACCAGCAGCAGTGCATGATTCACCGCAGCGGAGCCCCCAACCAGATTCTTTGCCGCTGATCAACGCTGATGACGCTGAAGATTAAAGCCTTTACCACAGATAACACAGATAAACACTGATTTTTGGCAAGCGCCGATCAGGCATATTAACCGGATGGAATTCCTGCTATTAAGACAAGAATTTTGATTAGGTCGGCGCTCTATTCAGGATGACAGGCCTGAAGTTTATCTGTGTGCATCTGTGTTTATCAGTGGTAAAAGCTCCTGTGTATCAGCGTCATCAGCGTTGATCCAGCGGCAAAAAGGTTTCTAGAACTTTTTGTGATACTTTCCATCCAAGCCAAAGCCGCCGTTCTGGTCGCGCACTCCACTCACCGACCAGCGGGGATTCAGCTTGTACTCGATCTGAATCTGCTGCCGCTGGGTTGAGGTCACGTCAGTCGCAAAGGTGACAAAGAGATTGCTGGTGACCCGCTGCTGAATCGCGATTCTTGCTCCCGGATTGCTCTGGTCACCGCCTAAAGTCGGATCAATGGAGAGATGGGAGATGCCGGCGAGCTTCTCCACGCGTCCACTGACTGCACTGCTGACGCCCGAGGCCAGCAAAGATTCCGCTCCCGTATTGCCCGGAGTGCTGGGGTTGGCCGCCGATGCTTCCGTAGTTTTCCCGAACGCCAGCAGATTGATGATGTCCACCGGTGGAAGAGCGGGATCAGACGTATATGTGGTCTTGAGGTGATCGATGGGGCCTTCGAAGTTCAACGCGATGTTGTACTGATCTACCAGGGTGGTCACGCGCAGGTTCACGACCGGCTCTGTTCTGATTGGATTCAGGAAATCCACTGTTCCATTCTGAATCTGGTAGCGGTTGCTGGCCAGGAAGAGTTCGCCTCCTGTGAGATTGGCGCGGCCCAGAATCACCGGGTCTGCTGCCGTACCCGCCACCCGCAGATTCGCATTGCCCTGCAGGCTGACCTTGCTGCTGGTCAGGTTCATCTGTGAAGTAGATTGCACTGCAATATCCAGTTTGACGTTCTGCGCAATGCCGGGTGAAGGTCCACCCGTCGATTCGCCGGTAAACTGGCTCATGAAGCTGGAAAGATCGAAATCATTGGTGAAGGAGACGTGCTCGATACGCACCTGTCCGCGCAGCAATGCTGCCTGTGTGGTTCCAGTCAGGGCGAGATTCGATCCCAGCATGGCGCGAATGCCATCCGGGTAGCGCAGGCGAATGTCATTGGCGGCCAGGGCCAGGTCGAACTGGATCGCCGGCCGATAAGCCACGCCGCCTTTGGCGGTAATGGTTCCGCCTCCTACTTGTCCCTGAAAGCTGGTGATTTCCAACCTTTCTCTGGTCACGGTGAAAATGCCATTGCCATTCGATAATCCCAGCGGCGCGGAGATGCTCTGGAAGTTGGCGCCGATGAGACGAATCTCTCCCTGGATATTTGAACCTGCTCCATAACGCTGTGAGTTCACATCGAAGCGAAGCTGGCCGGAACTTTGAACGTCGGGATTGAGCATCTGCGCCAGCCGCAGGTCCACTGTGCCCAAGGCGACAAAAGAAGCCTGTCTGGGACTGCTCACTGGCACGCTGCCCTGCAACTGAATATGGGTGCCTGTACCTTGAATGGCGGTGGGCTGCAATGTGGCAACGCCGCTCACATAATCCAGCCGGATGGGTTTGGTTGCGGCCAGCTTCACATCTTTATAGTTGGCCGTGAGAGTTGGAACTTCCACATGAGCCTGGAGACGAGTCTTGTCTGTCAGCGGCCCGCGCACAGTGGCGTGCAGTTCGGTTTCTCCTCCGGCATTCGCAGCCTGCGCCGGAGCATACAACGCAAGCAACGGCTGGAAAGCAATGCGTCCGGTATCGAGCCGCACGTCGGCCTCATAAGGAGCCTCAATCCCCACCGTGCCATTGGCCCGCACGTAAGTTTCTGCCACTTCAGAGTTCAGGTTCAGCGTGGCCACGTGGTTTTTCACATCGGTAGTGAAGTTAATGCCGCGAATGGTCTGCTTCGGCACCTGCAGCACCGGAATCTGAATTGACGCAGTAAGCTGCGGATCTTTAACCGTGCCGCGACCGTCGGCATTGATGTTTACGCCGCCCTTCACCTGCAGATTGCGGGCGCGTACCGTCTCCAGTTTTTCCAGGCGCAGGTCATTCGCTTTCATCTGCATAACGTAAGCTTCAGTCTTGGGCTCATAGGTCACATTGGCCTGCGCCGTTCCAGCGTTCAGCCGGGCTGTCATATCGGCGTCGATGCTATTGCCGTTGCCCTGGAAGTTTACGTTCAGCGCCTGGATCGGCTCGTTGGAAACCTTGGCATTGGTCAGGCTGATATTTCCCTGCCCTACAGGATTATTCTGCGACCCATGCACGGTCACATTCATGGCCAGAGTGCCGGTCACAGGATAGGTTTTGCCTGCAAGCCTCTCCAGATCAGCCACCGAAAGCTGCGCAGCCGAGAGTTGCACATTGATGGGACTATCCGGAGTGAAGGCCCATTTTTTAAGATTAGCCTGCACATTGAAATTGATTCTGCCCTTGGGAACCGCTTCAAGATCGCCGTTTCTCAAATTCACGAGTGAGGGACTGGCATCCAAATTGGCGCGCAATATCTTCCATGAACTGCCTTTCACTCTCAGGTTGCCGGCTACAAGCTGTCCGGTCACATGAGGATTGCTGGTCGATCCGGTGACTGCCCCGTTGAACGAAGCCGTGCCGTAAAGATCGAGGTTCTGCTGCGGCTGCCCCGGGGTGGGCGCGCGCAAGTTGGCGGCCAGCAATTCGAGTTCGTGCAGGTCGTTGGACTGCAACCGCACCTGCAATTGCGAGTAATCGCTCACCTTCCCATCGAGATTCAACGAGGTTTTCGGCGTGCGAATGTAACTCTGATGTAAAGCAATTTGCCTGCCGGCGGCTGCATAGTCGGCATGAATCACTCCATTCAAAGGCATGGCTGACTGGCTTGGGCCAAAAGCCGCCGCAATCGTGGCATTGGCATGAGCCACAAGATTGTTGATGGTCTTGGCCCAGTGCGCATCGGCATCAGCATTGACCCTGCCGCTAAGTTGGGTCTTTTCCAGGGATGGATTGCCGGAGGCGGCCCGCAACTGGTCAATCGAGAGATCTTTGAGCGTGGCCCGCAGTCTTGCCCGGGACGCGCCGGTCACATCGCGAATGGTCAGGTTGCCGTCGAGATGCCCGCCAAGAAGCTGGGCATGGATGTTTTGCACTTCGGCATTTCCGCCCTCCAGCTTGTACTGCGCTCCCAGATCGCTCACCTGTCCGTGGAAGCTCGGGGTTTTCATCGCCAATGCCCGGCTGCTCATTTGCCCGGACAAGGAGACTGTTTCCATTGCCGGTTTGTTGGGATCGTTCTGGTAGTTGAGCGAGCCATCCAGGTTGATGGTTCCTGTGGGCAGCGTTGAATTTTTCAGAATGCGTTTGAAGTCATCCGCAACCAGGGTGGCGTTGTAGCTGGCCTGCATCTTGGGATTATTGTTGTAATCATCGATGGCGGCCTTGAGGTCCACTTTAGACGAACCGGTAGCAAGCACCAACTGTTCGAGATTGAAGCGCGTATGGGTAAGATCAAATTTCGCCTGTAGATCATGCACCATGGGCGCATAGCTCCCATACTGAATGCGGCCCTGCTTATAAGTAAGGTCGCCGAAATAGCGGGTTTGCGCATTATCGAAGCTGGCATTCACCAGCAGGTCCCGCAGTTCCGCATTCAAAGGGGTCTTCCGGTCGTTGTAATAAATTTCGCCCCGGTCGAGCAGCAGCTTCTGGATGGCCAGTTCGAAAATATCTGTCTTGGTTTGATTGCTGCTTTTCTTCTTCGCCTTGGGCAGGTTGTTCTCGCCGTTCTTATCCACGAAAAGATGCACGACCGGATGGTTGATGGTCACATCCTGCAAACGCCAGGTGCGGTGAACGAACGAGAGAATTTTCAGGCCTACGCCCAAGTGGTCTGCCCGCAAGAGTGGTTCGTCAGGATTGGTTTCTGTCCCGCGGACAACCACGTTATAAAGATCGAGACTTAAGGTGGAGAGGTGCAGGTTAAAGTCACGAACGCTCACGCGGGCGCCGCTGGATTCGGCAATGCTGTTCTCCACCTTGCCGAGCAGTGACTCGCGGAACGATTTACTGTGCTGGAGCAGCAGGATACCGGTGATCGCAATACCGATGATCAATACAAAAATTCCGGCGATACCCCAAAGGATGATTCTCTTCCAGGTTCTTCTCTTATGCGTGTTGTTGGTTTCGCTGTTCACAGGTACCCCACTTCAAAATGCCTGACCTAACGTAATAAAGAGCTGTGTCGCCTTCACGCCGGGAATCGGGTTCATGTTGTGCCCGATATCGATGCGCACCGGGCCCACAGGCGTGGCATAACGTATGCCGAAGCCCAGCGTGTTGGTGTATTGATCGAAGAAGTTGCCGAACCCAATACTGGTAAAGACGTTGCCGCCGTCATAAAAGATCACGCCGCCCAACTTGTCGCCGCCAATGAACGGGAGCGGAAGTGGCATGGGGAACCGCACTTCTGAGTTGAAGATGATCAGTTGCGCTCCGCCGACCGGCACCCGGATCTTCGAGCACGTAGATTGATCGGCGGGATTACTGCATACCGCTACGTCACGTTGCGGCCCGGCGCCGTTCAGGGGAAAGCCACGAATGGTACTGCCACCGCCTGAGAAGAAACGCTCGCTCAGCGGAATATGCGCTCCCGCAAAAGCTTGTTCAAATCCCAGGCGCAGGCTGTTGGCCCAGACAACATTGTTGCCGCCGACGTGCTGGTAATAAGCGGCCTGCCCCAGCATACGGCCAAAATTTGTATTTGACCCCAGGACACTCGGGTTCATAGCCAGATCGAGGCTCTCATAAATTCCGCGATGCGCATCGAGCGAGTTATCACGCGTGTCCCGCGTATACGAAGCAGACAACGTGGAAAGCCGCTCCCGCTGGTCTTGGGGCGTGACCAGATCGGGAATCAAAATATTGGTCAAGCTCGTGTGGCGGAAGCTATAGCGCAGGAACAGGGTCTGGGTCTTCCTGGTATCCAGAGGTCTTTGGAACTGGTATCCGGCTTGCACCAGTCGCGACGTAAAAATAGGGTTCTCACTGGTACGCTCACCTGTGAAGGTGAGCGTAGTGCTCCAGATGCTGTCCCAGAATGAAGGATTCGACCAGGTAATGGCGCCGCGCTGATCCAGCCGTGCTGCCAGCCCGCCGATCGTGAAGGTTTCCGCGCGTCCTCTGAAATTGGAGCGCGTGTATTCGATCGATCCACGTGGCCCCCAGAAAGTTTTCTCACTCGCTTTGAAACTCGACGGTAATCCTACCGGAGGCAGGTTAGGCAGAGCGACTGTGCCTCCGGGGACGCTGCCGCCGCGATTGATTACCTCAAAGCCGAAACCATAGGTGATGGTATTGCGTTTGGCCTCATGCATCTTGATCAGCACTTCTTCATTGGGATCATCGGTTACCGGACGCAAGGGATCAACGTTGGCCCAGTCAAAAACTCCCAGTGTGTACAGCTTGCTTTCTGATTCCAGCAACTGAGTCTCGCTCAAGGGCTGTCCGGTGGAAATCTTCGCGTTGTGCGCGATGATCTCCGGACGGGTATGCTGCGCCCCCAGTTGCACCACGCTTACGGCATGCACCTGCGGCCCTTCATCGATGGTGTACACCACCTCTACTTTGGAAGGGTCACTCTTCAACGGCCGGGTGGTAGCTTTGAAATTTGCCGTGAGATAGCCTTTGTTCAGGTAGGTAGCCATGATCTGGTTGCGGTCTTTTTCCAGAAGCTGTTGCGAAAAGGGGCGTCCGGGAGTGAGATTCAAGCCCTTGGGTGCAAATTCGTTGTCTGAAAGGCTCTGATTGCCTTCGATCTT